>OLNL01000297.1_pt1 | contig 56578 bp, 48 predicted proteins | sample 1672181 | NCBI WGS metagenome assembly OLNL01 (sample SAMEA3136656, study PRJEB25190) | human gut metagenome | biome: human gut; feature: human-associated habitat; material: faeces | place: Austria | collected 2013
CATCTTCCAGTGGCAATTCACGACCAGCTTCCATATCATCAATTCCCCGGTCTAACATGCGGAGAAGATGATTGTTTTCCTGGTTTTTATCGGTTGTAGGGACTTTTTTTGTTAATTCCATGAAATCACTCCAATCATACGGTTTATAAATAGTGTATGTTGTTCAGAAGTATCTATCCATAGTTTAGCATAGAATGGGCAGCAATACAATTGAATTATTTTGCAGGAGCGTCCGTCAGACCAAGAATTATATATCCGTTGTTGGATTAAGGAAAGATATGAGGCAGGAAATACAGTAAGCGCTTAACTTTCGAGTACCATAGAAAATTAAGCGCTTACTTTACAAATAAAATCAGTTTACAGCCGGTTTTCTAAAAAGATTAAAAATCCCTGTCTGCTCAATCAATCTTGTGATAGTAAAGAAGATAAAGGAATCAATTGGCCACATGATCAGGTTCTTTACCGTACGCATTGGAAGGATTGCCAGGAAGCCCTTTCCGTAGAGCATGTCCAGCCATAAGGTGTTTAACAGGACATTTACGATCAGAACCACTACCAGTTTTGCAATCAGTACACGGCGGAAGGTGAGTTTATGCTTGTAGTAAAAACATCCGTAAATAAATGCCGCGAGCATTGCATTAAAGGTGAAGCCAAAGAAAAATGGTCCATCAGGGCGGATAAAGAATTTCACAATATCCAGCACACCAGCGAACAGGCATCCTGTAACAGGTCCAAACAGATAATCCGCAATCTGATTTGGAATACCGGAAAATCCAATTTTTACATAGGGACCGATGTTGATAGAAGCGACTGAATTTAAGATCAGTGCCAGGGCAGCGAGCATTGCACAGACTGCCAGGGTAGAAGTGGTTTTCAGCTCTTTGGCTGAAGTGAGAAACATGTTCTTTGTTTTCTCCATAAAAAAATTACCTCCTTTTCTTTTTCGCTCACAATAGGAGATAATCTATGGATTCATATTTATCTTCTGTTGCAGCGAGAAGCAATCCACGAACCGCAAGATTTCTCTTTTCGTCCTCCGGCAACTCTCCATCCGGAAGGCACTTTACGCTCATGAACTTACTCTGCATTACTTTACAAGGGACAGTATATAGCAGATTGCTGAAAAAAGCAAGTGAAAAATACGTAAAGTTAGATAAAAATGCGGGCTTCAGGAATACCAATACCTATTGACAATCCTATTTATACCGCGGTGGACGCTGCAATGCGGTAGCGGCCATGGCAGGCGGTGTTTTAAAGCTGCATCCGAAGATCGTGGTGGGAAATGGTGCTATGAATGCTTCCAAAAAATATCGGGGGAAAATTGCTTCTGTGATCATGTCCTACGTAAAAGATATGGAAAATGACTTAAAAAATGCGAGACCGGAACGTGTGTTTATCACCCATTCCGGCTGTGACCGGGAAACAGTAGAGGCGGTGTGGTTTCCAGCCATTGCGGTCTGGGTACGCTTGGCGTTTTGTATATTGCGTTATGATTTTTCAAACACGCTCTAAGGCGAACCGTTTATATCTTGGGAAAAATATGATCCAGATCGCGGCTGCCCATGGAATGACGGTTTACCCATGCGGGGAAGGACAGGAACTGGCTGCTTATGGCGCCGACTGCAGCGGATGCATGACAAAGCGAACCTACGAGAAAGCACTTCATACCACACTTGCGATCCCGAAGAAACAGCCTCTTCGAAAGGCGTGCGCCTGCTTTATGGGAAATGACATTGGAGCGTATAATACCTGTCTCCATATGTGCAGATACTGCTATACCAATTACAATTCCAGAACCGTAAAACAAAATTATGCCTTCCACGATCCCGCCTCCTCGACGGGCAGATGGTGCTGGAGTTTAGCTGAAAAGAGGTTGATCGTAAGCTTGAGGGGGCTTGTAAATTCCCCTGGCGATGTTATAATGAAAATGGATTTTTTAACAAGTAAAATCCGGCGCGAGCCAGAGGCGGAGGTTGGCTTCCATAAAATACAAAAAAAGGAGCGAATAAAAAATGGCAAAAGTATTGATCAGCCCTTCCAAATATTTACAGGGCGCAGGGGAAATGAAAAACATTGGAACCTATGCGGCGAACTGCGGAAAGAAAGCACTGGTTCTGATCAGTAAAGGCGGTTATAAGAGAATTGGAAAAATGATCGAGGACAGCTTTGCTGCAAGCGACTGCGATGTGGTTTTTGATTATTTTAACGGAGAGTGCTGCAATAGCGAGATTAACCGTCTGGTAGAAATTGTGAAAGAAAGCGGCTGTGACCTTACCATCGGTATTGGCGGAGGCAAGATTTTTGATACAGCCAAGGCAGTGGCATACTATGCCAAAACACCGGTGTTTATCTGCCCGACTATTGCTTCCACAGATGCACCATGCAGTGCATTATCCGTTGTATACACAGAGGAAGGCGTTTTTGAAAAATACCTGTTCCTTCCTGCAAATCCAAATCTGGTGCTTATGGACACAGACATTATTGCGAAATCACCTGTTCGCCTCACAGTAGCAGGAATGGGAGATGCCCTTGCAACTTATTTCGAAGCAAGAGCATGCAAACAAAGCGGTGCAGCATCCTGTGCAGGGGGTAAGACCACAGAAGCCGCCATGGCCCTTGCAAAGCTTTGCTTTGATACCCTGATGGAAGAAGGTATAAAAGCCAAAATCGCACTGGAAGCCGGGGTATGCACACCTGCTGTAGAGAAGGTTATTGAGGCAAACACCCTGTTATCCGGAATCGGTTTTGAAAGTGCCGGACTTGCAGGCGCACATGCAATCCACAACGGATTCACTGTTCTGGAAGAGTGCCACCACATGTATCACGGAGAAAAGGTTGCTTTTGGAACTCTCACCCAGCTGGTTCTGGAGAATGTTCCACAGGAAGAATTAGAGGACATCATTTTATGGTGCATCGAAGTAGGCCTTCCAGTCACCTTAAAAGAGCTTGGCGCAGAAAACGTCACAGATGAACAGCTCATGGAAGTAGCTAAAACCGCATGCTCTGAGAACGATACCCTTCACAACATGCCATTTGAAGTAACACCGGAAACGGTATTTGCAGCAATGAAAGCAGCAGATGCATATGGCAGATATTATCTTGGAGAAAACTAAGACTAAATTAACGGAATAATGCAATTGAGGAGATTTTCTGATAAAATGAAAAGAGTAATTACCTATGGAACCTTTGATTTGCTTCACTATGGGCACATTAACCTGCTTCGCAGAGCCAAGGAGTATGGAGACTATCTGATCGTGGGACTTTCCACAGACGAATTCAACTGGAATGAGAAGCAGAAGAAATGCTATTTTTCCTATGAAAAAAGAAAACAGCTGCTGGAAGCCATCCGGTATGTGGATCTTGTGATCCCGGAGGAAAACTGGGAGCAGAAACGGACAGATGTGAAGGAATATCATGTGGACACCTTTGTGATGGGAGATGACTGGAAGGGGAAATTCGATTTCCTCAAGGAGGAAGGCTGCGAAGTGATCTACCTTCCACGCACCCCGGAAATCTCCTCCACGCAGATCAAAAATGATCTGAACATGAAGAAAGAAAACGATAACAGATAAGAAAACAAAATGAAACTGCCGCAAATGGGAAATACTATCCCTGGCGGCAGTCTTTTTTTTGCTGGAAAGTGCAGTTTCCTGCCGCAAACATTGACTTTCGTAAAGATTTCTTTATAATATAGTAATGATATGATAAAATTTGGGGACATCTACGTGAGGAAATAAATATGGAAACAAAGATCAATCTGGAAGACTGCTATCTAAATAAGGAAACCATGCAATATTGCTGCTGGAACCAGAATGAGGATGGACAGATTGTATATGAAGAAACACCTGCATTTAATCTGAATGGAACAGACGATATTCTGGCAGATGTGTGCGGGGATAGAAGCGGGAAGGTAAAGGTAACGCTTAAGGAAAAGAAGCTCTCTGATTTTGAGCAGGTAAGGGTGCTTCTTGCCGGGGTAAAAAATCAGGAAATTTATATTCTGCCTGTAACGGATGTACAGAGCGAATGTGAATTTACCATTGATACCAGTATCCTTCTTCCTGCCATGGAATATGGAAGAAATAAAAGCGTGCGAATCCTTCTGGAGACCATAGCAGATGGACAATATTTCCGATATCGTCTGGCTGATAAAGGCCGGGCAAAGCAGGACAAGGATCTGCAGAAGGGGAAAAAAGTCTGGATCTGTGAGCAGGCCTGCTCTGAAAAGCTCCTGTTAACCCAGGAGGGCGCCAAAGACATTGCATACACCCTGTGCGTCTACATGGATCAAAAAGGAAGATGGCTGTTCGGACTTTGCGCCAACTGGCGAATCCACAAAATGACACAGATGTGCCATCTGCGCTATCTTACCATCAATAAGAACCTTCTGAAGCTCAGACTGGTTACAGATGCAGATAAATATGGCTATTTCCCTGACAAGGTTCTGTTTCGATTCAGAAGCAAGCTGGAGGCAGAACGGGAAGCGTACAGCTTTACGATCAGAAAAAACAGACTGAGAAATAATCTGCGCCGCTTTGAGGCAGAGCTGGATCTGGACCAGGTGGAGTGGAAAAGCCTGTACTGGGATGTGCTGGTGGTATTTTTGAATCCGAAAACCGGGGACAGATATGAAGCTTCTGTATCCATGACCAGAAATTACCGCTTATTCACCGCGTTTTTATACAGCGGAAAATATAAAAAAGAAGACGGATTTTTCCTGTATCCCTACAATACGTCATCCAAGAATCTTGCGTTCCAGTATCGCGAGGAAGGCGAATATGACAGATGGGACTTCCGTATGAAGGAAATGGTCGCATTTTTCCTTTACCGCCTGTTAAAGCCTTACTGGGACAGCCAGCAGATTCAGCTGGTATATGAGAAATTCTGCATGATGGCCCAGGACAACGGCTACTATTTCTTCAAATACTGCATGGAAAACGGGGAAGAAAAGAGGCAGAAAAATCACATTTATTATGTGATCGATAAGAATGCACCGGACCGTGAGAAGCTGCGTCCGTACAAAAATCGGGTAGTGGATTTCATGAGCATCCGCCATATGATCTACATGCAGGCAGCGAAGCTTCTGGTGAGCACAGACACCCGAAATCATTTGTACGCTATGCGTCAGAGAGGCAGTATCCTGAAGCGCTACCTGAGAAGAAAGGATCTTGTATTTCTCCAGCACGGCGTAACCGCCCTGAAGAAAGTGGATTTCTTCTATGGCAAGGGAAAAGCAGGTTCCTGCAATCTTTTCGTGGTAACCTCTGATTTCGAGAAAGGAATCATAGAGAAATATTTCGGATACGCAGAGGACGAGATCGTAAACAGCGGTTTTGCCAGATGGGATGTGCTGGAGGATAAATCAGAAGGCCTTCGGGAAATCCTGATCATGCCTACCTGGAGATCCTGGCTGGAAAATGCAACGGCAGAGGAATTCAAAAAAAGCGATTATTTCCGGAACTACATGGAGCTTCTGAATTCCAGGCGTTTCCACGATTTCCTGGAAAGGAACGACCTGTGCGCTAATTTTTATCTTCACTCCAAGTTCCGTGAATTTATGCAGGACTTTTCCGTGGAATCCAAGAGAATCCGCCTGATCGCATTTGGGGAAGAGCCTGCCAATGAGCTGATGATGCGCTGCAAAATGCTGGTAACCGACTATTCCAGTGTGTGCTGGGATGTATTTTACCTGGATAAACCTGTTGTATTCTTCCAGTTTGACCGGGAAAAATACGAGGAAGCACACGGAAGCTATTTGGATATGAGTAAGGAATTATTCGGAGAGTGTGCGGACAATGTGGACGGGCTTCTTACTTATATGGAAGAATGCGCAGCCGGTCATTTCGTGATCAAACCCCAGTACGATGCTATGCGCACTAACTTCTACAAATATTTTGACGATCAGAACAGCAGGCGAATCTGCGATGCCATTGTGGAAAAATGGGGCAAAAAGAAGGAAGAAGAGAAAGCAGATGAGCAGGAATAACGGCGGGACAGGGAGCAGCAGAAGGATTAGGAAAACCAGCGAAGCTGGTAACGGCAGAAGAATGCAAAGCAACAGCGAATGTAGTGGGAATCGAATTATTACTGTGACAAGGCTGAAATTAAAAGGCTCTGATTTTACGGTATATGCGCAGGCGGGCAAAGCTTTGAAAATTGAGAAAGCAGTGCTGAAATCCCGAAATATTGTCCGACCGGCAGAATATCCGCTGGAATATAAGTTGCTTCCGAAAGGAAAAGAAAGGCATTTTTCAGGAAGGCATCAGTTTTCAGAAGAGCAGCAGGCCTCCGGCAGGCAGCCGTTTCAGATCCGGATCTGGGGCAGCACAGGGAATATGACTTTATGGGAGGGTGACTGGGATGTGTATCTTTACACCGAAGAGGGAGAAATTTTGCCTGTAATTCTGGATGGGGTCACACGGCTGAAGCTTCTCTTTGGAAATTACGAGATTCCAAAGGGGAATCATATTTTATTTCCAATGGCAAGTACGAATCATATGCTTACGCTCCATGATCGGCTTCGGGCCTCATACGACAGTACCGCTACGGCAGTGAAAGAGAATGTCATCTATCTGTTTTACATGCTCACAAAGCCAGTGTGGAACAGGAAAAAAATATGGGTGATTTATGAGAAATACTGTACAGAAGCCCAGGATAACGGTTCCTATTTTTTCAAATACTGTATGGAAAATCTTCCGGAAAAAGAAAAAAAGCATATTTATTTCATTCTGGACAAGAAGTCACTCCAGTGGCCGCAGATGAAAAAATATGGCCGGAATCTGGTTCCTTTTATGAGTGCAAGACATATGTTGTACATGTTGGCAGCCCGGATTTATGTGGCTTCAGATGCCAGAAATCATGGATTTGCGTGGAAGCCTAAGCCTAATATTATTACCAGGCAGATTAGTCAGAAGAAAATGCTGTTTTTGCAGCACGGCGTAACTGCCCTGAAACGGGTAGACAAACTATTCGGAAAAAACGGTTCCGCCCCTATGACCTATTTTGCCGTCACCTCAGAGTTTGAGCAGAAGATCGTCACAGAGAACTTCGGATATGCCAAAGAAAACGTGCCTATTCTTGGCTTTACTAGATGGGATGTCCTGGAAAATAAAGCCAGACCAGATGAGAAAAACATCCTGATCATGCCCACCTGGCGCCCCTGGCTGGAAGAGCAGTCCGATGAAGTATTCCGGGAAAGTGAGTACTGCAGACGGTACCGACAGCTGCTGGAAAATCCAGAATTGGGAGCATTCCTGCGGGAAAACAATGTGAAGATCATTTTCCACATTCATCCCAAAATGAAGGAATTCCTGGAAGCATTTCAAACAGAAAATGACCAGGTAAAGCTGATCGTCCAGGGCAGCCAGCCCTTAAACGAGCTGATCATGAAATGCTCCATGCTGATCACCGACTATTCCAGTGTGAGCTGGGACGTCCACTATCTGGCTAAGCCGGTTCTGTTCTATCAGTTTGACTATGACCTGTATCAGCAGGCAAATGGAAGCTATATTGATATGACCAGGGACTTATTCGGAGACAGATGTCTGGATCAGGAATGCCTCGTAAAGAATATAAAAGAATATATAGAAAATAATTTTAAGGAAAAAGAAAGGTATGCACAGATGCGAAAGGAGCATTTTGCATACACAGATCATAACAACAGCAGGCGTACTCTGGAATTTCTGAAGTCCAGAGGCTGCTGAGGGAAAGGAAAAGAAATGAGCGAATTACCAAACAGCTCAAAAGAGCGAAAGAAATATCTGGATGCAGCAAAAGGCTGGGGAATCACAATGGTGGTGTTTGGGCATATTACTTCTCTGGGAAATCCCATAGACCTATGGTTTGCAGCATACAAAATCCCCATATTTTTCATTGTTTCCGGCTACCTGCTCTGCATGCGCCAGTCATTTCGCAAGATGAGTGCCAGCCAGTATATATGGAAGCATTTCAAAAGTCTTATGATTCCATATTTTGGATACAGTGCCATTGTAATGCTGTATAATATGCTGGTTTGCCTTATGAAAGGCACCGGACGCGCACAGATGTATTCGAAATTTGTGTACCAGGCCTACACCACACTGAGCCTGAGAGGAATCAGTGCTCTGTGGTTTCTGCCGGCTTTGTTTTTTGCGCAGGTGATCTTTATCCTGGTAATGAAAGCAAAGAGCAATTTTGTGCGGATCGCCAGCGGAATCCTGTCTGTGGTTATCACGGTGTACACTTCAGACACTCTGCTTCCAATGCTGAAGGCCATGCTCACCGAAAGACAGTACAAAATCGTGTCATTTCCCATCCTGGCAGTGAGTAAGGGAATTCTGGGATTCTGGTTTATCGGGGCAGGGTATCTCTGCTTTATGCTTTTTAGCAAAATCAAAGAGAGAAATCTGCGATTTGTCATCGGTGCGGTGATGTTCGTGGCCACTATTTTCCTGTCGCAGAGAAACCTTCATGTAGACATCAACCTGCTTCGAATCGGAGACAGTCATCTGATGTTTTACATAAACGGAATTCTTGGCTCCATGGGAACCATTCTGGTTCTGGAATATCTGGAGAAATGGTGGAAGATGACTTATCTGGAATTTGCGGGAAAAAATTCCCTGATTATTATGGCAACCCATGGAACCCTGGGCTTCAAAGTCCTTGTGATCAAAGGATGGAAGGCAATCTACACCCTGTCAGAGACTGCAGGACCAAGATACTATCTGGAATGTACCGGCATTCTGGCAGAGCTGATGCTCATAGAATGCGGTGTAGTTTCCATTATCAATCAATATTTTCCATGGCTTACAGGGAAATTTAAGAAAAAAAACTAAAAGAGGAAGCATACATGGGGAAACTGAAAAGCCTTTTGAAGGCAGAGCTGGTCAGTCATAGGGTTACGAAAAAGCCGGACCCGGGAATCTGGATTTTTTCATCTACAGATAACGCACATTACAATTACAATTCCCGCTATCTGTTTGAATATGTAAAGGATAGCCTTCCGGAGATTACACCCTATTTTGTGATCAATGATGAGAAGCTAAGAAAAAAGCTTGGTGATAAGTACGGCGAACAATATTTTATAGAGACCTGCTCCATTGAGGGTATGAAAAAGGCTCTGTCAGCAGGAGTATGGTTTACCTCAGCAGGACTTCCTGTTTACGGCACAGGCCTTGGGAAAAACAGGACAATTGTAAACCTGTGGCACGGGATCCCTCTGAAAAAAATCGCATTGATGGACCCTAATCTTTCCCGCCTTGCCAGAATCTATTTTAAGAAAATTTTTACAGAAAATTATACCTTTGTGCTGACCTGCTCAAGCCGGCTGATTCCTGTGATGGCAGAAAGCTTTCAGATTTCAACCGACAAGATAAAAGTCTGGGGACAGCCAAGAAATGATGTGCTCTTTACAAAGACAGATAAAGAGAAGGTATTGGGAAGCATGTATCCCGATCTTCCATCCTGCAAAAAGGCTATCCTCTATGCTCCAACTTTCCGGGACTACGGCGTGACCAGCCTGTTTCCTTTCAAAGATTATGACAAAAAAGCACTGGATGCATTTTTGAAAAAGGAGGACGCCGTTATTTTCCTTCGCACTCACATCAGCGAGCAGGGAAATGCAGGCCCCTATCTATCTGACCGGGTAAGATATCTGGGCAATGAACAGGCTGAAGACATTATGGATATAGCCGATATTTTTGATATTCTGATTACCGATTATTCCAGCATTTACATTGACTATCTGCTTCTTGACAGGCCGCTGATTTTCCTTCCCTATGACAAGGAGCAGTATTTAAAGGGCCGTGGAATGAACTTTGAGTACGATAAGGTGACGCCTGGCGCAAAGCCGGACAGCCAGCAAAAATTTATAGATGCCATAGCAGAGATCTGTCATGGAAGAGACCGCTATCAGCAGGAGCGGCAAAAATGCAATCTGTTTTTCAATGAGATCCAACAGCCCTGTATGAAAAATATCTGTGATGAGGTAAAAAAGCATGTCGGCATGGACTAAAATAAAGAAAAAACTAAAAAGCGGCACCTGGTATCCCTTTTACAATACCTTTTATGAGAAAACCAGGATCGATCCACACCTGATTTTGCTGGAATCCAGAAGCGGCAGAGGCATGGAAAGCAATATTTTTGCAATTCTGCGGGAGCTGAACCGGGAAGAATATAAGAACTATACCATTGCTTTGGCCTGCCGCAGCGACTACAGAGATTCTGTGGAAAAAAAGCTGCAGCACTATGGATTAAGGGTAGATCATCTGGTGAAGTTTGGAAGCATTTTTTATTATCGAATGCTTTCCAAAGCCGGATTTCTCATCAATGACTCTACGTTTCCGGGACGCTTTATTAAAAAAGATGGACAGATCTATCTGAATGTGTGGCACGGAACTCCTCTGAAATGCATGGGAAGAGACAACCTGGAGGAGCGCTACAGCATGGGAAATGTAATGCGAAATCTTCTCATGTCCGATTACCTGCTTTTTTCCAATGTGTTTATGGAGGAAAAAATGCGGGGCGCCTACATGCTGGATAATCTGTACAAGGGCCAGTACATTCACGAGTGCTATCCGCGAAATGAGATCTTTTTCCACCCGGAAAAAGGGGAGGCGCTGAAGAAGGAATTTGGCTTCGAGAATCTGCAGGTATCGGTCTATATGCCCACCTTCCGCGGAAAAGCAGACGCAGTAGACAGTCAGGATTCTGTGAAGGAGATGCAGGGCTATCTGGACATTCTGGATCAGCGCCTTAACGAAAAACAGCTTCTTCTGGTGAAGCTTCATCCCTTTGTGGGAGACGCTCTGGATCTTTCCGGCTATCAGCACATCCAGAAATTCCCGGAGGGCTATGACTCTTACGAAGTTCTGAACATGTGCGATGTGCTGATTACCGACTATTCCAGCGTCATGTACGACTTTGCCAACTCCGGCAAAAAGATTATTCTCTTTGCCTATGACATTGAGGATTATGCAGGAAGCCGGGGCATGTATGAGGACATCCGGAATTATCCCTTCCCGCTGGTGCGAACCCCTCAGGAGGTGGCAGAGCTTCTGCAGACGCCTGCGGATCAGCTGGACGAGGCTTTACGCCAGAAATATGGAACCTATGAGCACGGCAGCGGAATCAAAAAGCTGTGCCATCATGTGATCCTTGGGGAAAACTGCTGTGCCACCGCATCTGCTGTGGGAAATCAGAAGAAGAACGTGCTGCTCTATGCAGGGGATTTCCAGCAGAACGGAATTACCACCTCCTTTCTCAATCTGATGAAAGAGCTGGACAAGGAGGAGTACAACTACTTTATTTCCTACCGCATGAATTCCCTGAAGGAAGCCCCCTGGCGCCTTGACTGCCTTCCCCAGGATGCCAATGTGTATCCCCTTGGAAGCGAGATGAACATGGATGTGGTCACCGCCATCTGCCAGGGCCTTTACATGAAGTTTGGAATCCGCACCAGACGGCTTGCCCACGCCTACGCAAGAGAGTGGAAAAAGCATTTTGGAAATTCAGAATTTCAGGCAGTTCTTCACTTTAATGGTTACGAAAATTATATAATTTCCATGTTTGAGCAGGCACCTTTTCCAAGAACCATCTGGGTGCACAATGACATGGGAAAAGAGATTGAGAGAAAGAAAAATCCAAATAAATATGTGCTTCATGACGCCTATGCCTCCTATGACCATGTGGCTGCGGTAAGCCGGGACATTGCAGGTGCTGTGGCTGCAATTGGAGGCCGCGAGGACAATATCACCGTCATTCCCAACTGCCAGGATTACGAAGGAATCAAAAGGCGGTCCGGGGAAGCCATCTGCTTTGACCAGGAGACAAAATGTACCGTTTCCCTTAAGAAGCTTCAGGAGGTGCTAAATGGCAGCGACCGAAAATTTATCAATATCGGACGCTTTTCCCAGGAAAAGCAGCACAGCCGTCTGATCCAGGCCTTTGAGCTTTTCTGGAAGAAAAAAAAAAATACATGGCTGATTATAATCGGAGGAGCGGGAAATCTCTATGAACAGACCTGCCAGCTGGCAAAAAACAGCGCTGCCGACAGCCACATTATTTTGCTTCGAAGTATACGAAATCCTATGCCCATATTGAAGGCAAGTGATCTGCTGGTTTTATCCTCAGATTATGAAGGCCTTCCTGTAGTCCTGTTTGAGGCAGCAGTACTGGGGGTTCCCTTTGTGGCAACAAATGTCCCGGGAGCACGCTGCTTTTGTGAGGATTATGGCGGAATGCTGGCAGAGCCATCTGTCTTGGGCGTTTTGAAAGGCATGGAGGCCTTTGAAAGGGGAGAATGCAAGGCACCCAGGATTGATTGCAGGGAAAACAACCAAAAATCCCTGGAGCTGTTTGAAACCCTTTTGCAGAAGACCTGAGACAAAAGAGAAAACGCTTGCAGCAAGAAAAAGTGTGCTGCGAGGAAGCTTTATTATGAGAGGAAAGTAAATGACTGAAAAACAGCAATATCTTCTGAAATTGTTTCGGGAGATTGACGAAATGTGTAAAAAGCATAACCTGAGATATGTAATGGCCGGAGGCAGTCTCATCGGTGTGGCGCGAAACGAAGGCTTTATTCCCTGGGATGACGATGTGGATATCTATATGCCAAGAGACGACTGGAACAAGCTGGTAGAGCTATCCGACCAGGTGCTTCCGCCAAACCGTGCGTTCCAGTGTGTGGATGTGGACAGAAGCTATACCAACACCTTCCCAAGATATGCCTCTACAGACACCTGTGCCATTCACAGACACCAGATCATCGGGAAGGACAAGGCAGGAGAGATCATTGACGTACTGACTCTGGACCCTATTCCGGATGATGACAGGGAATACGAAAAATACAGAACACACCTGATGATCTATTCAGATCTGATTAACATAGCAGTGGTGTATGGAAACCGTTACGAGGTACCGGTTCATCTGTATCTGAAATATCTTTTTTCCTATCTTTTCCTTGGAAAAGAGAGAACCTTGAAAAAGCTGGAGAAAATTATGTTTTCCTATAAAGAAGAGGAATGCAGCCGCTATGCAATGCGCTGGGGCGGCTGCCCCTTCCTGTTTGATAAGGACATGATGTTCCCTGTTAAATACGGCAGATTTGAGGGCGTAGATGTAATGATCCCCAATAAAGTCAGTGATTATCTGATCTGGCATTACGGGGACGAATGGTCCTACGTTCCCCCTCACGGGGAAAGGGAATCTCATGACGCAGTGGAATGTCACCATATGAATTATGAGGAATTCCGAAAAGAATATATGCCTAAGCTGGATACCTTCCGCCTGAAAAAGGATGCGGTGTTCCGCAAGCTTTATTACATGGCCACTGCAAAACGCTCCCACAGGCTCATACGCAAAAGACAGGGGCTGTTAGGGGAGGTTACTGCCCAGGATCTGATGAACAGGCTGGAGCAAAAGAAGGTTTCGCTGGAAGCTCTTCTGGAAAAAAGAGATTTCCATACTCTGAACCAGATTTTCGGAGATTACTTCCGGGTGCAGCTTAGCGCAGATTTTATCGGAAGAGAAGAATTTGTGCATATTTATAATTTCTATCATCCGGTTCTTATTGATATAAAGGAAGAGGTTTTTATGGCAGCTATGCTGACCCTTCTTTATTCCGAGAAGGTGTCCAAGGCATACAGAATGCTCAGAGTCCGGGAAAAGCTGCAGGGGCTTTCTCCTGCCATGGAGGCACTTTTACAGGATATTCTTACCTTCAGAAGTGGGGCCTGCCATTACGAATTTGGTGAAAACAGAGCAGCAGAAAGGGAAATTGATCAGCTCCTGGAAAAATATCCGGACAACCCTTCCTTTCTGAAGTTTAAGATCCGCTTTCTGATGGAAAGGGCAAAGAAAGAGAAGCATTCAGAAGAAGCGGAAGAATTTCTTTCCCATTGTCTGGAACTGTTTCCTGAGGACGGATATTTCCTGAAATATAAGGGAGATCTGCTGTGGCTGCAGGGAAAATGCCGTGAGGCGCTTGAGGTGTATGTAGCCGTGAGAAGCAAAACCACCAACGGAATGACCCAGCTGGAGCTGGATAAATTCCTGAAAGAACATAAAATGTCTGCTATGAGAACCTGCAAAAGCCTGGTAAAAAAGGGAAACGTACAAGAAGCAGTGGAGCTTGCCGCATTGTGGAAGCAGCTTTTGCCGGAGGATGAGAGCATTGACGGATATTTCTGCCTGATGAAGCTGGAAGGCCTGAACAGACCGGAGGAGATCCGGGAATTCCTGAAAGATATAAAAGAAAAGTTTTTACAGGGAAAATCAGAAAAAACAGGAAAGCTTAAAATCGAAAATATGGTTTACCTGGATATATGCGCATACGGGGCAGAAAAGCTTGGATTTTCCAGGAAACTGGCTAAAATTGGTACGGAGCTGCTTTATACAGAAGATATGCAAAAGCTGGAAGAGCTCCTTTCTCAAGTCCTGGAGCAGGAGAGTAAAGAGGAATGTAAGCCGGCAGCTTCTCTTATAGCAGGAGATATTCTTTACAAACAGGGAAAAACCTGCGAGGCCTTTTCCTATTACAGAAAGGCTCTGAAAAAAGACGCCCCTGAATATGTCCGTATAGAAGGAGCGGACAGGGTGCTGAAGGATTTGAAGGACGGAAGCAGCTATATCCGCTCCTTTGGAGGAAAGCAGGATCTCACGGAGTTTCTGGATGCATGGCTTGGCAAATACGAAAGCCTGGAGGAAATTAAAGAACTGTTAAAGGCGATTGTCTGAGGAAAGGAAAACAGGTACATTGAACAAAGAACAGCAGGTGCTGCTTTCTCTTCTTGAAGAAGTGGACAGGCTTTGCACGAAAAATAAAATTGAATACTATCTGGCACCACGTCTGGCGGTACACGCAGTGTATGGGGACGAGATGCCAAAAAGCCCTCTGGCAGGAGGAATTTTGATGAAGCTGTCTGATATGGAGCGGTTTCGCCTTGCATACCTTAAGGAAGAAAGGAAGGACAGAGCCCTGGAATCCATGTATGAGAATAAGCGCTTTCCCGGATTTTTCCTTCGGTATGAGGATAAAAATTCCCTGTGCTTTCGAATGGACGAGGGACGAAATTACGAATATCCGGGAATCGGGATCGACATTTATCCCCTTAGAGGAAAGGAAAGCTCCAGGAAGCTCCATTTGTGGCTGCGCTGCCTGGAAATGGGCTGGATCCAGTTCTGCGACGGGCGTTCCCAGAAATTTACCTGGAAGGAGAAGCTGTGCAAGCTTCCGGTGGCAATTCTTATGGTTGGCGGAAGAGACAGGCTTTCCAAATATCTGTATCAAAAGCTTTATGAAAACCAGAAGGAATGTAAGGGAAAAGACTATGTAGTCCGTCTCAAGGGCGCCACCTTGTATTACCCGAAAAAAATATTTGAAAAAACCAGAAGAGTAGAGCTGGAGGGAGTATCCTTAAGTGTGCCTGATGCAGTGGATCCCTATCTGAAAATCTGGTTTGGAAAGGGCTACATGAGTAAGCTGACGGAGCCCTATATTCCCTCTATGACGGTTATCACAAGCACAAGTATTCCATGCCGGGAGTTTCTTGCCAGATATTCCGGGCAGGTTAAGACCCTTGTAAAAGAAAGAAGGGATCAGTACAACAAAGATAGAAAAGGGCGAAAATCCCGTGAATATCTGGACTGGTCCTGGAATTATGTGAAGCTGAAGGGTGAAGGGGTGAATCTGGCAGAGGTTTACACGCGAAAAAAGGAATATCTTCTCAACCTTATGGAAAACAGGGATTACCCAAGGCTGTCAGAGGAATTGAAGGACTATGACAAAATAATGAAGAAATATCTGGAAGCCGGTGAGCTTTATGCGCCGGATCAGGAGATTTTTCAGATTTATTTACAGCTTCTTTTGGCTACAGGCAAAAAGGGCTTGCTAAATAAGATTAGAAAATTCAGCTGATATAGAAGCGAAAGCTCCCACTGACAGATCGCGAAGCGACTGCGTTTATGAGCAAGTAGCGAAGCGGACCTGGAATGTCCGCTTTACACATCCCCGGATGGGAGGAAGAAATGTCGAAAAAACATGGAAGTCCCCGAATATCCGGGGCTTTTTTTGCCCAAAATGTTCCCAAAATGCGCTTTGTGATTAAAAAGCTGAGGAATGTGCAAATCCGTCCTTTTTTGGCTTTGTCCTGTTATAATAAAGCTTGTCACAAATCTGGAGGGAAAAATGAGAAAAAAGAGAACTTCTGTTGTTCATCGGATCTGCACTCTGGTCGGATCCCTCTTCTGTTTCATTCTGATTCCACTTCTGCTTATCAACTGTACCCTTATTATCAAAAGTATTACAAACAAAAATGAGGTGCCGGATATTGGCGGAATATTTCCCATGGTTATCCTGACAGATAGTATGAATCCCCAGCTGGCTTCCGGAGATCTGGTGATCTGCCGCAAAGTAAATGCCAAAAATATAAAGACAGGGGATGTAATCTGCTTCTATGACCCTGAGGGAAACGGGACGGCTACCGTTACACACAGAGTGACAGAAATCATTACAGATGAGACGGGCGCCCTTGCCTGGATAACAAAAGGCGACGCCAACAATACAGAAGATGAAAAGCCGGTAAGAAGCGAAAATCTGGCAGGGATTTACTGCTGGCGGCTTCCCGGACTTGGAAATACGGCAATGTTTATGCAGAGCACAAAGGGAATACTGTTATGTGTGGTTTGTCCTTTGCTTTTGATGGCAGCTTATGACAAAAGCTGTGATCTGAGACAGAAAAAAGAGAAGGAAAAAAGTACAGAAGCATTGCTGGCAGAACTGGATGTCCTGCGGGCAGAACGAGAAGAAAAGTCAGGATTGAAGGGAGAATGCAAATTATGATGAAAAACAAAGCAATGCGGATTGCAGCAGGAGCCGGTGTGACCACTTTATTGACCATGAGCGTGATTTCAGGATCATTTGCCAAGTATATTACAAGCGGAACCGGCACAGATAGTGCCAGAACGGCAAAATTTGGAGTGACTGTCACTGCAAACGGGACGATGTTTGCAAGTGAGTATGCGAAAGATGATGAAAATGTTGTGGGGACTATTGTAAAGTCGGTAGTAAGCAGTGGCGGAGAAAGCGACTATGTAGTTGCACCGGGCACCAAAGGGGAACTGCTGAATGCCACGATTACCGGAAAACCGGAGGTTGCGGTGAAGGTATCCTATGAGCCTACATTGACTTTAAATGGGTGGGAGTACACAGATGAGGACAGTAATTTGTCAACCGAGTATTTCCCAATTATTTTTAAGGTTGGAGATAAGAAATATGGGATTACTGGGATGAAAGATTCGGCTGGAACAAAGATTACAAATGGAAGTGCTAATGTGGAAGCTCTTAAAACTGCTGTGGAAAATGCAATCAGGGCATATTCAAAAGATTATGCTGCAAATACAGATCTGTCTGGAATCGGTGCGGATGGTTTTGTCGACGTCTCCTGGGAGTGGGCATACAACGGAAACAGCGATGAGAAAGATACATATCTCGGCGATCAGGCAGCAGCAAACAAAGCCTCCACAGTGGAGCTGAGCATGAAAACAACGGTAACTCAGATTGACTAAACAAAAATTCCTGCTCCTGTTGTGCATGCTTCTTCTGCTTCCCTGGTGGAATAAAAATCCCAAAGAAAATGTGCGTCATGGGAATGTTATCTGCCTTACAGAAGGAAAAAACATAAATGCAAGGAGCAAATCTGCAGTCAGGGAGGGCATTTTTAAAAACAGTAAGACAGTAAAAGAAGATGGAAGTGCAAAGGCTGCAGAAGGTTTTCAGACCTGGGATAACCGGCAGATCTGGACAACAGATACTGCTGTTCAGATCTTTCAGACTGGAGACAGAAACCAGGCCGGGGAGCTTACCGTGCAAAGCGAAAGTCAGGACAAGGTGATTGCCCCCGGAACCAGCGGAGACTACACCTTTTTTCTTCAAAACACAGGAAAAACAAAAATGGATTATAAGGTTTGGCTGAAAGCCGGTTGGGACATGGAAGCACTTAAAAGTCCCCTTGAACTAAGGCTGTCTGGGGAAAGGGGATGGCTTTTGGGAAGTCAGGATGGGTGGAGCAGTCCGGAGCAGATGGACAGAGTTCTTCAGGAAGGCTCTCTTCTTTCCGGAGAAAAGAAGAAATACATCCTTTACTGGCGATGGGCTTACGAGCGCGGGAAAGATGAAGAGGACACCTTCTTTGGAAACAAAGCAGAGGACACCCTTCATACCATTGTAATCCATACAGAAGCCGCCCAGAGCATTTCCGGCAATACAGGAGAAGGGGAGCCTGAAAAGAAAAGCAGCGAGAACAGTGAACAAACCGAACACAGGAATTCTGTGAAAACAGCAGATCACATGTCACCTGGAAGCTGGCTTACAGCATTAGTATTTACCGCACCTGTTATCACCATGTGCATAATCCTTATATGGTTTCGAAAGAGGCGCAGCTATGATAGAAAACAATAACAATAATCACAAAAAAAGAAAACTGCGTCTGGATATAGCTGGCTTTTTGCGGCTGACATTGTCACTGCCACGTATAATACGGCTTCCGTCACTGACGCTGCCACTTATGGCGCTTCTGTCTATTATGCTTTTGCTGGTGGCGCTTCCCACAGATATTTACGCCAAATACATTTTGCTGGCTGTTGAGGATTCCAACATGAAGGTGGCAGGATTTGAGCATAAGGTGTCCATCTGCCCGGAAGGAGAGATTCCAGAGACATGGGCACCTGGCAGCCAGGCCATATATTCCATTCTGGTATCCAATCAAAGCACCAATGGCATCAGCCAGACCAGCCAGACTTATAGTATAGAGGTTGTTACCGCAGGGACGCTCCCTCTGTGCTGCACCCTTTTGGAAGAAAGTGAATGGGAAGAAAGCTGGAAGGAAATAGCATCATTTCAGGAAAGCCCCCAGGAGAAAACCCACATTTTTCAGACAGATAAAATGCTGCTTCCAGAAGGCTGCCCCACAGAGCATGAATACCGATTGATGGTTTCGTGGGAGGATGCCTGCCAGTGGGAACCTATGGACACGGAGGACTTTATCAGGATCAATGTGAATATGGAGCAGAAGGATTGAGAAACAGGAAGGTAAAACCCGTGAAAAAATTTTACTTTGTAAAAGGGCAGGTACCAGGCGCAGCTTTTCTTCTGGCAATGGGAGCCGGCATATTTTTTACCTGCAAGCTTCAAACTGTTTGCGCAAAATACCAGTACCAGGAATCCCGGACCGACATCATATATGCAGCTAAAATAGGAAATGACAGGGCTGCAGATACAGTGCAGAATGCCGACACAGTGCAGAATGCCGACACAGTGCAGAATGCCGACACAGTGCAGGACGCCGACATAGTGCAGGATGTCGACACAGTGCAGAATGCAGATATGCTGCAGAGCGCCGATATAATTCTGCCGTCAGATTTCAGAGGGACACCTGCAGCCTTCTCTGATGGAACCACCTGGGAGGAAGAGGACATGGTGGATTACGGATTTGTTTCAGAACTAAATGAAATTCCAACCAGTCCGTTCCATGACAAGGAATGGGATTAAACTTAGAGTGTGTTTAAAGAACAAAAGTTTTAACTATGTTTAACATTGGTAATACATAAAATTTAACATAAGCTTCTATAATTATTTACAAGAACAAAGAGAAATGTGGATGTTAGTTAAGGAGGCTTTTGTTATGAAAAAGGCATTGGCAAAAATACAGAAAACAGAGATCAATACTTATATAGATGAGTTTGTAAAAGCAAGACAGAAATACTTCACCGTTGGTCAGGAGTGGCTTGAAGCGAAGGTTACAGATGAGAAAATATACGTCCAGATTGACCGGAAACAGCTGGAAGAAGAGCTGGATGATATGATAAAAATAAGCCTGCAGTTTGGCAAGGTACTTCCGCTGGAAATGAAAATTCAGGTGCGAAAGGTTGCCGGCGGAGCAGAAATCAGCTACATGGATAATGGTGCCGGAAGCTGGAGATGCGGCCGGATCTATGCACCGGAGAAAGCCGGAAGAGCCGCTTCCCCGGAAAAAAGATGGGGCGTACAGATTGCATAAGGTGATAGTAAAATAAACAAACGGATATGTTTTTATTGCATTTTCCCCTGTATTCTTTTACAATCATAAGTAGAATAAATAAGGAAAAAGGAAAACGGAGCTGGAAAATGGATTTAAAAAACAGAACACTTTCAAATTTTGCAGAGCTTGTGGAAACAGGTGAGTGTAAAAATTTCAAAGGAAGATTAAAGGTTGGTGTGGACCTTGGAACTGCCAATACAGTTCTGGCTGTTGTAGATACTTCAAACCGCCCGATAGCCGGAATTTCTGCACCCTCCCATGCCATTCAGGACGGAGTGATCGTAAACTATTATGAATGTGTACAGCTGGTAACCAGGCTGAAGGAGACACTGGAGGAGCGGCTTGGCACAGAGCTTACTTATGCAGCTGCCGCAATTCCTCCCGGTGTATCAGAGGGGAGCGTTAAGAGCATAGGCTATGTGCTGGAGGGTGCCGGCTTTGAGGTGACCAATATTGTAGATGAACCAACTGCCGCAGCGGCTGTACTTAAGATTCGTGACGGAGCGGTTGTGGACGTTGGCGGCGGTACAACAGGAATCAGCATTCTGAAGGATGGGAAAGTCATCTATACAGATGATGAGGCCACTGGTGGAACCCACATGACAATGACGGTTGCGGGACATTATCGTATTCCCTATGAAGAAGCGGAGCTGCTAAAAAGACAGCCAGATAAGCAGGATGAAATTTTCCCTGTAATTAAAGCTACGGTGGAGAAGATGGCTCTGATCACAGAAAAATTCCTCAAAGGATATGAGGTTCCGGCTATTTACGTTGTAGGCGGCTCTTCCATGTTCCGGGAATTTACATCCGTATTTGAGAAGCATCTGAAGCTTCCCGTTTATCAGCCAGTGCATCCACTTCTTGTTACGCCTCTTGGAATTGCCTATTGCTGTGAGCTGCCTAAGCTATCTCCGAAAAAAGACAACAAAATATAAAGGAGCAGCAGGCTCTTGTAAAAAAGGATTGGTCAGTCAAAAAACTGATCAATCCTTTTCTTGTCATTTCCAAAAACTCTAACGCTATGATTATTAAATATTCAATAGATCGCTGAATACCTTAAGGGCACCATCTGTATTATGCGCAAGGACACGCTTAGCGAGAACTTTACCAAGCTGAACACCCTCCTGGTCAAAGCTGTTCAGGTTCCATACAAAGCCCTGGAACATGATCTTATTCTCAAAATGAGCAAGAAGAGCACCAAGGGAGGCAGGTGTAAGCTCATCACCGATGATAATGCTGGATGGACGTTTGCCCTTGAAGTTCTTATTCAGGTTCTCATCTTCTTTGCCGCAGGCAAATGCAATGATCTGAGCAGCAACATTGGCGCAAAGCTTCTGCTGGCTGGTGCTGTTCTCAATGTCAACATCTACTCCAAGCTGGCTCTTCTTAAAGCCGATGAACTGAAGCGGAATGATATCAGAGCCCTGATGGAGCAGCTGATAGAAGGAATGCTGTCCGTTGGTTCCTGGCTCACCGAAGATAACCGGACCGGTTACATAGTTTACCGGCTCACTGAAGCGGTTTACGGTTTTACCATTGGATTCCATATCACACTGCTGAAGATGTGCAGGGAAACGGCTTAATGCCTGTGAATATGGAAGAACAGCTGTGGAAGGATATCCCTGAACATTTCTCTCGTAGATGCCGATCAGAGCGTCCAGCATATCCGGGTTCTTCATAAGGTCACGGTTAGTTGCAAGCTGATCCTCAGCAGCAGCACCGTCCAGAAGCTGTGCAAATACCTCCGGTCCGAATGCAAGGGAAAGGATTGCACCGCCTACGGCTGAAACAGAAGAGTAACGTCCGCCGATGTAATCATCCATAAAGATTGCGGTAAGGTAATCCTCACTCTTTGCAAGAGGAGAGGTCTCGCTTGTAACTGCAAGCATATGCTTGGAAGGATTCAGACCTGCCTTAGTCAGGGCATCCTTAACAAATGCTTCGTTAGTCAGAGTCTCAAGGGTTGTACCGGATTTGGATACAACGATAAATAAGGAATGTGCAAGGTCAACAGAAGCAAGAACAGCAGCTGCATCATCAGGATCTACGTTGCTGATGAATCTGGCTTCCATCTTGAATGTGTTATTTGCCTTAGCCCAGTTCTCAAGTGCAATGTAAAGAGCACGAGGACCAAGGTCACTTCCGCCGATACCGATCTGAACAACAGTGGTGAACTTCTCCCCAGCCTCGTTTGTGATCTCCCCGGCATGAACCTTGTTTGCAAAATCAGCAGCCTTCTTCTGCTGTGCAACGTAGAATTCACGTTTGTCTACACCATCTACAACAACCGGATTGCCCAGCTGTCTGCGTGCCAGGTGATGAAGGACCATACGGTTCTCACCTGTATTGATCACAGCTCCGTTATATAATTCCTCAAATTTGTCAATCAGCTGTGCCTCGTCAGCAAGCTGTGCAAGAGCGGATAAAACAGTCTCGTCTACTTCCTTGGCTGCATAGTTGTAATTCAGCCCAGCTGCCATTGGTGTACTATAATCAGCTACACGCTTGCCACCCTCTTCACCGGACAGAGCAGCTGCAATGTCCACATGATTCTTAAGACTGCAAAGCTTGTCAAAAGAAGCCAGTGTGTCAAGATTTTTCCATGTTGCCATAATATAATTCCTCCTTTAAATGGTTGAGACAAAATTGTCCCGTCAGAGTCTCATGGCGAAACCCATATCGACTTTATTATACTGAAAAAAAACAGGAATTTCAATCCATGGTTTAAGATTCGTGAAAAAATAACATTGTTTCGGGAAAATTGATGAGAAATATGAAAAAAAGAACATTAAAGTGTGTTTGAAAAAGGCTTTCTGCAAGATGCACCTGCAAATAAAAGCGCTCCCGGGAAACAATCATTTCCCGGGAGCGTGCTGCAGTTCAAAAAAGAAAGGGGAAGCTTACTCCTGTGTAATTTCGGTTACTTCATATCCTGCATCTGTGATTACCTGGCGAAGCTTAGCTTCATCTACTTTTTCCGGTGCTGTGAAGGTTGTGGTTCCTGCCTCATGGGAGGAAACAACATTCTGTACGCCAAATGCAGCCTCAACGGCTTTGTTTACGTGTGTCTCGCAATGTCCGCACATCATTCCTGTTACATTAACTGTTACCTTGATCATAGTAGTGTTCTCCTTTTTATTTGTATTATTAATAGTGTTGCTTACAGTAGGATTATTAATATTGCTGCTTGCATTATGAACCTTAAACAGATTCAGTCTCAGGGCATTGGTTACCACGCAGAAGCTGGAAAGGCTCATGGCAGCGGCACCGAACATAGGGTTCAGGGTCCATCCGAAGATGGGGATCCATACGCCGGCTGCCAGCGGAATGCCGATTACGTTGTAGAAGAATGCCCAGAAAAGGTTTTCATGGATATTCCGAAGGGTGGCACGGCTGAGACGGATGGCTGCGGGCACGTCGGAAAGCTGGCTCTTCATAAGAACCACATCCGCTGCATCAATAGCCACATCGGTACCTGCACCGATGGCAATGCCAATGTCAGCACGGGTAAGTGCCGGGGCGTCATTGATTCCGTCCCCAACCATGGCAACCTTGCCTTTTTCCTTCAGGGAGCGGATCACGCTTTCTTTTCCATCAGGAAGAACCCCTGCGATTACCTGATCTACCCCTGCCTGTGCACCGATCGCCCTGGCAGTGCGCTCATTGTCTCCGGTAAGCATAACCACATGAATCCCCATGCTCTGAAGCTCTTTTACAGCCTGTGGACTGTCTGGCTTGATTACGTCTGCTACAGCAATGATTCCAAGAAGCTGGTTATTACGGGCAAAAAGCAGGGGAGTTTTGCCCTCCTCAGCAAGCTTTTCTGCCTGGGACATAAAAGCTTTGGAGACTGGAACCAGTGTGCTGATGTATTTCATGCTTCCGCCGATCAGCTTATCAGAACCAAGTGCGGCAGAAAGTCCGTTTCCGGTAAGGGCCTGGAAATCTGTAACCTCCGGGGCAGTAAGACCAAGTGCAAAGGCTTTTTCAAGAACGGCCTTTGCAAGAGGATGCTCGCTTTTTTTCTCAAGAGCATAGGCAAGGGTGAGAAGCTCTTTCTCGGTAATGCCTTCTGCAGGAAGAATGTCCGTCACCTCAGGCTGTCCGCTTGTAATGGTTCCTGTCTTGTCAAGGGCAACGATCTGGATCTTTCCTGCTTCCTCAAGAGAAACAGCGGTTTTGAAAAGAATGCCGTTCTTGGCACCCATTCCGTTACCTACCATAATGGCAACCGGGGTGGCAAGGCCAAGGGCACAGGGGCAGCTGATCACAAGCACGGAGATTCCTCTTGCAAGAGCGTAGCCAAATTCATGTCCGGTAAGCAGCCAGATCATGGTGGTGATAATGGAAATGGTGATAACAGCAGGTACGAAAACACCGGAAACCCGGTCTGCGATCTTGGCAATAGGAGCCTTGGTGGCAGCTGCGTCGCTGACCATTTTGATGATCTGGGAGAGGGTGGTATCTTCCCCTACGCGGGTTGCCTTACATTTGATGAAACCGGACTGGTTTACAGTGGCAGCAGAAATCCGGTCTCCTGCTGCTTTATCTACCGGGAGGCTTTCTCCTGTAAGGGCAGCCTCGTTTACTGCACTGGAGCCTTCCAGGACCACGCCGTCAACGGGAATGCTTTCGCCGGGACGTACAACAAACACATCGCCTTTTACCACCTGGTCAATGGGAACAGTGGCTTCCGCACCGTTTCGGATGACTGTGGCAGTTTTGGGAGCAAGCTTCATCAGACCCTTTAGGGCGTCGGTTGTCTTGCCCTTGGAGCGGGCTTCCAGCATTTTTCCTACTGTGATCAAAGTCAGGATCATGGCGGCGGATTCAAAGTAAAACTCCATCATGTAGTGCATTACAAGCTCAGAATTGCCGTCTACCTGTGCACGGGTCATGGCAAACAGTGCATAGACGCTCCACACAAAGGATGCCATGGAGCCAAGGGCTACCAGGGTGTCCATATTAGGAGAGCGGTGCCACAGGCTCTTAAAGCCGCTGATGAAAAACTTCTGATTGATTACCATGATGATTCCGGCCAGAAGCAGCTGAACAAGTCCCATGGCTACGTGGTTGCCGTCAAACCATGCAGGCAGCGGCCAGCCCCACATCATGTGTCCCATGGAGAAGTACATCAGGACCAGAAGAAAGCCTACAGATGCGATAAGGCGCTTCTTCAGAATCGGGGTTTCGTGATCCTCCAGGGCCTTCTCTGCATCGGAAAGAGATTCTTTCTGACTGGATTGGCTCTTAGAAGAGCAGCCGTACCCGGCTTGCTCTACAGCTGAAATAATGGCTGCGGCTGCGGCGGTGCCTTCAACGCCCATGGAATTGGTAAGCAGGCTCACTGAGCAGGCGGTAACCCCCGGAACCTTGCTGACTGCTTTTTCTACACGGGCGCTGCAGGCTGCACAGCTCATGCCGGTGACATTGTATTGTTCCATAATAAAATTCCTCCTTATACGGGACACGCCTTATTATATAAGCTGGATAAGGTTTTTGAACTTTTGCCCCTAACTTGATATCTGCGAATTGCTCCGCAGCAAAGCTGCTCCCGCAATTCTCGAACATTCGGAATCCGCTGATTTACTGCGTAAATCGCTACTTCCTCATGTTCGGCGGGTCCCAAGTTCAAACGCCTTATCGTGCAAGCACGAACGGCTTTTTGACCTTTTGCCCCTGATATCCTCATTTATTTCATAAGCTTCTGCAGTGTTGCAACAAGCTCATCAATGGTCTCGTCCTTACCCTCTCGAATATCTCTTGCCACGCAGGTTCGGATATGGTTGGCAAGAAGCTCTTTATTAAAGGCGTTCACTGCTGCATTTACAGCGGCGGACTGGATCAGGATGTCATTGCAGTAGGCATCGTTCTCCAGCATTCCTATAATGCCCCGGATCTGGCCTTCAATACGTTTCAAGCGGTTGACCAGCTTCTTTCGCTCCGCTTCGGAACGGTCGGTGTGCTTGGTGCAGCAGCAGGAACAGACCTTCTGTGCAGGTTCCTGGCTGGAAAGGGTTTCAGTATCGGCTGCAGTGTGGCTGCAGCAGGTTTCGGATTTATGCTCAGCTGTCATAGGCAGGCTCCTTTCTTATTAAACAAATGATTGGCCGGAAACTGCGAACCGGCGTTTTAACTTTCAAATACCCATTGGGGGTATCTTGCTTATGCACCTAATATATACCCCATAAGGGTATTTGTCAACCCGATTTTTTAATTGTAAAAGAAAAAATGCTATGTTAAACTAACAATAGTTGAAAACAGGTGCATAGAGTAGAAAATTTGTGGGGGAGAAAAATGGGAACATCGAAAAAAGTATCCAGTATTCATCAGGAACTAAATCGGTTTCTGGTGTTTGTCATCATTATTTTTGCCATATTATGTGCTTTTATTTACGGCTGTGTGCGCCAGATCCTTACTGCGCACACGAATGAATACATGGAAGTTTCCACAAGACAGATGGAATATGAGATGAATTCTGTTTATGACAAGGCGGAAAATTATCTGATTTCTATGGCTGCTGATGAACGTGTGCAGAAATTACTCCGGGAATCAGAACGAGAGAAGGCCATGGACATTGATTATGTGCAGAAGCTGATCATCCAGGCTCAGAATTTGGAACCTGCTATTCAGGACATTGCCTTTGTTAATGGAAACACCACCTATTCCACCATTTATTCCAGGGAAGAACTTTATGAGCTTGCTGATAAAACTACCTGGAATGGTTTTGCCTGGTACGGCATTAAAAAGACTTCCATGGTAATCCTTGGGAAACAGGAGAACATGTTTGTATATGTCATGAATGTGGTGGAAGATGGAGAGAAACTGGGAACGTTGATCGCCTCTGTTCCCTCCGCCTATTTTTCAAAAAACATCGAGGAGATGAATTTTTTTTGTGCACTTGGAAAAACAAACGGCAAGATTTCCTTCCTGTTTGACAATCCGGAGAAAGAGGAATTCCTGGAGAAAATCTGGCTGGATTCTGGGAAGAAAGAAGAAAATGGGGACTGGATGAAAAATATTCAGATCAGTTCCCGGGATGTCTACTTAAGTGCCCTTTATGTGGAAAAAATGGACTGCTATCTGATTGGAGCCAATACCATGGAGCAAAGCTTCAGCAACGGAAATATGAGAACTCTGCAGGGAATGATCTTGGGATGCCTGATTCTTGCCGCGTTATATATGGTAGGAATTCTTCTGCTTTTGAACCAACGCATGGTGCGTCCGCTGCAAAAATTCCACCAGCTGATCCGGGATATGCGAAGTAAAGGACAGCGCCACCTTCAGGAACCTGTAGAACTTTCCGGCTGTCTGGAGATCCAGGAAATCGAAGAGGAATTTTCCGGAATGGTCACAGGCATCGATGCACTGAACCAGAAAATTTTTGAAAACACAGCTCACATGTATGAACTGGAGCTGCAGAAAAAAGAGGCGGAACTTTCTTATCTTAGGGGACAGGTGGATCCCCATTTTCTGTACAACACGCTGGAGGTTCTCAGGCGGCAGGCAATCGCAAAGGATGCGCCGGAACTGGCACAGATGGCTATTGATATGGGAACTATTTTCCGCTACAGCGCAAAGGGAAGCCCGGTAGTCACTCTGAAAGAGGAGGTTGCCATTACCAGATCTTACGTAAGAATCCAGGAGAACCGCTTTATGGGCCGCCTGAAAGTATTTTTTATGATTCCGGAGAATCTTCAGAAGTTAGAGGTGATGAAAATGCTACTGCAGCCTCTGGTGGAAAATGCAGTGTGCCATGGAATTGAGCCCAAGAAAGAGGGCGGCTCTGTTTTTATCGGAGCGCGAAAAGAGGGGGACGCCCTTTTGCTTACTGTAAAGGATGATGGTGTGGGAATCCCGGAAGAAAAACTAAGAGAAATCCGGGAAAAACTGGAAGCGGCATGTCAGGACACCAGCCGTCACGTGGGGATTTTTAACACCCAGGCAAGGATCCGGCTAATGTATGGACCAGAATATGGAATTGAAATAGAAAGCAGCGAAGGCGACGGAACCAGCATTTTTCTGAAGGTTCCGGCAAAAGAAATGGAGGAGTAGTATGTATCAGGTTTTGATCGCGGATGATGAACTATCTGTTCTGAAGTCCCTGATGGATGGGATTCAGTGGGAAGAGCTGGGGCTTACCGTAGCTGCGGCTGTAAACAATGGAGAGGAAGCTTTGCAGATCCTGAAGACAGGGGAAATTGATATTGCCATTCTGGACATCCGAATGCCTGGCTTGAATGGACTGGAGATTTGCGAAAAGCTTTGCAGGGAGCAGGAAAATCTGCAGCTGATCCTGATCAGCGGATATGCGGAATTTTCCTATGCTGAGCGTGCAATCCGCTATGGGGTATTGGGATACTGTCTTAAGCCTATTGAATTTGAGCAGCTGACCCGCTTTTTATTAAAAGCAGAAAGAAACTGCGAGAAACAAAATGCCCAGCTTCCGGACAGTGATCTTCTGGACGTTCTGGAGCGGGGAGACCAGGAAACCCTGGAAAAAATCCTGAAATCTTCCGGCATGGAGAAAGAAGCTTATGTGGCAGTTACAGTAGGAGAAAATCTTGTTTCTGTGAAGGGGGCTTGTATGGTGGAGCTTGGTCGGGAGCAGTACGGATATTTTATGAAAAAACCGCTGGAGCCGGATGTGCTGGAAGCGTGGACTGCCAAAAAGGAGAACCTGGGAATCGGATATGAAGAGGAGAAGATCCCCCTGGAAAAATTATCCGAAACCTTAAACGAATGCCAGGTGCGTGCATTTCAGTATTTCATAGACTCGGGAGAAAAAGTCTGCTGCAGGCAAAGTCCCGGACAGAATGATTTCCTTCATGAAATCCGGGCAAAAATCAGTGCAAATCAGTGGAATCAGATTGCAGACAGTCTGAAAGAGCTTACAGAAAAAGGCTGGCAGAAATTTGACGTGCGTTATGCATTGCGTCTGTGTAATCTGGTCCACAGCGGAAACCTATTCCGGGAAGAAGAAAACGATTATTATGTTTACAGCATCCGGCAGCTTACTTCCCAGTACCGGAACATGAGGGACATGCTGAAAAGGCTTACAGACGATATTCGGGAGGCAAGGGAAAGCGAAGAAAAGCAGCCTGTTTATTCCAACATGGCCTTTATGGAGCTGATGTCCTACATCAATGAAAACTACAAAAAAGACATATCCCTTGCAAGTGCAGCCAAGAATTGCTACATGACTCCAAACTATGTAAGCCAGCTGTTCAAAAAAGAGACTGGCATGACCTTCGTCCATTACATCACACAGCTTCGCATGGAAGAGGCGGTGCGGCTCTTGGAAACCACAAAGAAATCCACAGCAGAAATCTGCTCTATGGTTGGCTACAACGATTATTTTTATTTCCTGCGTATTTTTAAGAAATATACAGGAAAAACTATCAAGCAGTACAGGGCAGAATTATAAAAATATGGACAAAATATGGATTAGCTTTTGAAATCTGTATTTTGTCCATATTTTATTCAGAAAATGAAGGCCGGAAACGTAAAAAAACACATATGACTGCGCAAGAAACTGCATGGGAAAATCCCTTCATTTCCGTTACAATAAACTCAACAAAACGGAGGTGAGGAAAGTGGAATTAAAGAAACGGGAAAGGGAAGCAAGAAGAAAAAGAATCAAAAACAATCGTGTTTTATATCTGATGATTCTGCCGATCCTTTTGTGGTATGTATTGTTCTGTTATCTGCCCATTGCTGGCGGTTTGTCCCTGTCATTTCGAAATTATCGATTTGACATGGGGATCTGGAAAAGTCCTTTTGTAGGGCTGGCACATTTTCAGAAAATGATGACTGACTCGGAATTTTTAAGAGCGGTGTCAAACACTATTATCATCAGCCTTGGAAGAATTGCCTTTCAGATGCCCTGTGCCATTGCTGTTGCAGTTTTTCTAAATGAAATAAGATCTGGAAAGCTGAAGAAATTTTTTCAGACTATCATAACCTTTCCGCATTTTATTTCCTGGGTGGTACTGGCTGGAATCTTGATCAATCTGTTTGGTTCCGGCGGGATTATCAATCAGATTCTGGGAGCATTTGGACTGGCTTCTGTTTCCCCAATTGCGGGAGCGCAGAGTTTCCGGCCTTTTATCTGGATTTCAAATATCTGGAAGGAAGTGGGATGGGATTCCATTATTTACATCGCAGCAATTGCATCCATTGATCCGGGACTTTATGAGGCTGCGGAGGTGGATGGAGCCTCCAGGCTGCAGAGAATCTGGCACATTACACTGCCGGGAATTCGAAGCACCATTGCCATTATGCTGATCCTGGCTGTGGGACAGGTGATGACAAATGGTTCCTTTGATCAGATTTTCAATCTGTATTCCCCAAGCGTTTATGCAGTGGGAGATACCCTAGATACCTATATTTTTCGAGAATCATTTATTACAGGCGGTCTGAACTTCGGATATTCCACCGCAATCGGACTGTTCAAATCTGTAATCGGAATCATCATGATCACCATTGCAAACAAAACGGTTACGGCAATGGGCGAGAATGGACTGTATTAGGAGGGGAACATGAAAAAGAGTCGTACATTTGATGTGGTTGTAATCATAATGTTTGCAGCACTGGCGCTGCTTACCTTATATCCTTTTTACAATGTTATCATATTATCCTTTTCCAATACGGAGTCTGTGGCAAAGCACATTCCATACCTTCTACCATTCGCATTGGATCTCACCGGATACAAGACCATTATACAGGATTCGGATTTTATCAATTCCCTGCTGGTATCCTTATTTGTAACCATTGTGGGAACTGCAGTAAACATGGTACTTTCCGTAATTGCAGCCTATGTGCTTTCCAGAAAGTATCTGGATGGAAGAAACATGATCATGTCCGTGATCGTATTTACCATGCTGTTTGGCGGCGGACTGGTGCCGACCTACATGGTAATCAAGGATATGGGACTGATCAACAAGGTATGGGCCATGATTCTTCCAACTGCCATCAATACTTACTATCTGATCATTATGAAAAACTATTTTCTGGGACTGCCGGACGGGCTGTTTGAGGCAGCCAAGCTGGACGGGGCAGGAGAATGGACCATGCTGTGGAAGGTGGCATTTCCCCTTTCCAAACCGATTATGGCAACCTTTACCCTGTTCTATGCGGTAGACCGCTGGAATGAGTGGTACAACGCACTGCTTTACATCAACAAAAAAGCGTTGTCACCGCTGCAGATCTACCTGCGTGATATTCTGACCAGCCTGAATTCGCAGCTTTCTACCCAGGCACAGCAGATGATGGGAAGCACCCAGAAAGTATCTACCTCTGCGGTACAGATGGCAACAATTGTGATAACTGCCCTGCCAATTATGCTGGTTTATCCATATCTTCAGAAATATTTTGTCAATGGAGTTATGGTTGGCGGAATCAAGGAATAACGAAACACTTACAGGAAATACAAAGCCTGTGTGTATAAAAAACGTGAAAGAGTTTCATTAAAGGAGGAAACAGGATGAGAAAAGGAATGAAGCGTTTTATGAGTATGGGACTTGGAGCAGTGATGGCACTGACTGGAACTGGCGCCTCTGCAATGTGTGTGCAGGCAGCAGATGATCCGGTGGAGATTTCTATTGCCTACTGGGATGCGGATTCTGCATTTGTAGGAGATGATGTGCTCAGTGAGATCGAGGACAAGCTGAACATTAAGATCACTCCGGTAAATATTACATGGGATGATTATACCCAGAAAATCCAGCTGTGGGCTTCTTCTGGAAGTCTGCCGGATGTATTTGCAGGGGATTTCCGAAACAGCAAAACCTTTACAGACTGGGCAACTCAGGACGTGATCAAGGCAATCCCGGAGGATCTTTCCGCATATCCAAATTTGGAAGAGTATATGTCCAATGAGGAAATCGTCAGCAGTGCAAAGGTAGACGGAACCGTTTACTGCATTCCGAGAAAATCCTATGGCTCCCAGGAATGGACTTCCATGGACCGTGAGATCGCTTACCGCTGGGATCTGGCACAGGAGGCTGGAATCACAGAAGAGCCAACTACCTGGCAGGAATTTGATGAGATGATCCAGGCAATTATGAAAGCAGACCCGGAGGGTACTGGAATCCAGGGTATGACAGCAAACACAAAAGGCCTTTTCAGTGCCATGTTCCTTCCTTATTCTTCCATGATCGCATGTGACCAGGGAATTGCTTACAAATGGGTAGAAACAGAAGATGGAACCTATGAGCCTGCTTATTTTGCAGAGGATATGATTCCTGCATTCCAGCTGATGAGAGATTTATACGAGGATGGAACCATTGAGAAAGACATTGCCCTGACTAACAACCAGTCTTCCAGAGAGAAATTCCTTCAGGGAAAGAGTGCTGCAATCCTTTATGCAGGCGGCGTTGGTGCTGACAATTATAACAATCTTGCCAAATACTGGGACAGCGTTCACGGAGAAGATTTCCTGACGGATGTAAAGGTTCTGAATCTGATGCCTGACAAAGACGGAAATATCGCATATCCAGTTTGGGATTATGCATGGAGCGAAAGCTACATTAATTCTTCTGTAGATGATGAGAAAATGGACAAGATCCTGAAGCTGTACGATTATCTTCTGTCAGATGAGGGAAGCTTAATGGGAACCTATGGACTAGAGGGAGATTTGTATGACCTGGAGGACGGCAAAGTAGTGCTTCATGATGATGTAAATGTAAAAGATACCTATCCTTGCATTAAGGTATTTGAATCTCTGGTTCGCTGGAATCCAAGCACCTATGATGAGAGATTTGCCACAGACTGGCCGGAAGCATATAACGAAGCAAACCGCAAGATCGTAGAGCAGGCAAAAGATGTGACCATTCCGGAATACAATTCTGAATGCACAGAAATTGTGAAAAAATTAGGCGTAGATCTGAATCTGGATCTTGAGACAGACACCATTACCATCATGACCGGAACAGATCCTGTAGAGGATATGTGGGCAGATATTTATGCAAAATATCAGAGCGACGGTCTGGATGATGTGATCGAGCAGGTAAATGCAGAGCTGAATAAATAATCGAATTTCAAAAAGATGAAGTGAAAATTGAAGTGAGGGACCGGGCATATTGAGCGTATATTTCCGGTCCCTTATTTTCGGAAAGAGAGGAAGTATGTTTCAGGAATTGGTACATAAAGCAGACCTTGGAAACGGATATTATCAGAATCCCATTCTAGATGGAGACTATGCAGACCCGGCGGTTTTCAGGGAAGGGGAAAATTATTATCTGACGGCGTCTACAGGCCCTTACTATCCAGGATTATCTATTTACTGGTCAAAGGATCTGGTAAACTGGAAGCTGATCTGCCATCCTCTTCGAAAGTTTGAAGGGGAAGTGTGGGCACCGGATATTTTGAAATATAAAGACCGATATTATATTTATTTTTGCGGACAGGGAACCAACTGGGTGATCTGGTCTGAAAAAATAGACGGAGCCTGGAGCGAGGCCATTGATCTGAAAATCGGACATATTGATCCGGGGCATGTGACGGATGAAAAAGGAAAACGCTATCTGCTGCTTTCCGAAAACAGTATGGTTCCCCTGTCAGAAGATGGGCTTCAGACAGCAGGAGAGATGCGTCAGCTTTTTGAAGCACCGGAGATTTCAGATCAGTGGGACATTGAGGGGGCCTTCCCGGAAGCTCCTAATATTTTCAAAAAGGATGGATTTTATTATCTCACCTATGCAGACGGCGGAACATCCGGCCCGGCGACTTCACATATGATCATGTGCGCAAGAGCCAGAAGCCTGACCGGTCCATGGGAAGTATCTCCGTACAATCCGGTTGTGCATACCTGGAACCGAAATGAAAAGTGGCAGTCAAAGGGACATGGACATTTTGTGGAAGATCTGGCTGGAAACTGGTGGGTAATCTATCATGCTTATGAAAAAGGGTATGCCGCCCATGGAAGAAAGCTTTTGCTGTCTCCTGTAGAATTTATGGAAGATGGCTGGCCGCTGGTGACGCAGCGGGCGGATGAAGCTTCGAAGAAACCGGCAGGCGAAAAGATAACAGACACAAGTTGTTTTTCAGATGATTTTTCTGAAGAGAAAATCACAGGCTGGAGGGCGTGGGGAAAATTTGACCCTGCAAATTACAGGAGAGGGGAAGATGGGCTGAAAATGCAGGCAACAGGAGCAGACATTTTTGCTTCTAATCCGTTTACTTTGATCACCGGAGATCACAGTTATGAGGCATCGGTTTATGTGTGTCCGGAAGCGGAATGTGAGGCGGGATTGATTTTGCAGTATAACAGCCGTATTTATAATGGAGTAGGTCTGAAAAACGGGATTCTGACCATCTATCGGTTGGGATGTGTTCTCGCGGTGAAGGAAATTGGCGCAGAAGAATGCTGGCTGAAAATGCGAAACGATGAGCAGTATCTTTGCTTTTTCTACAGCCTGGACGGAATGCATTATAAGAAGCTGAACTATGTAATTAACACGGAAAGCCAGAATACCCATGCTTACAATGGTTTTCTTAGCTTAAGGCCGGGACTGTTTGCTGCCGGGAAGAACTTTGCGTTGTTCCAAAATTTTGTATATCGCGGATTGAAATAGAAGGCAGATTATGAAAAGGAGAAAAAGATGAGCGCATATTTATTTGTACATTTTCAGGAGAAAAAAACACCGGATGGGGAGCAGGCGCGCTTTGCTGTGAGTAAAGACGGGTATCACTGGGAAGCTTTGAATGGGGGACAGCCCGTGCTGTGGTCTTACCAGGGAGAAAAAGGAGGACGGGATTTCGCCATCGTAAGAAACCGGTTCAATGGGAAATTTTATATTCTGGGGACAGATTTAAGCATTTCCTATGAAATGAACGGGAGGTATGGCGGATCCTGGGATGCAATTTCCAGAATGGGAAGCAAGTGCCTGATTCAGTGGGAGTCTGAGGATCTGGTCCACTGGTCAAGGCAGAAAATGCTCTATCTTGGGGATGAAACCTTTGGCTGTTTCTGGGCACCGGATGTGATTTACGATCCAATAGAAGAAAATTACATTGTGCACTGGTCATCAAGCCGAAACTTTGATGATTTTTCCAGCAAAGCGATTTATGCCAGCCGTACCCGGGATTTTGAACATTTCACTAGGCCTTTTCTGCTGTTTGAACTGGAGGGGAGCACGATCATTGACTCTGCCATTTATGAAGAGAATGGCTTGTATTACCTGTTCGTAAAAAATGAAGACCGCGCCACCAGAATACGGCTTTATAAAAGCGAAAGTCCAACAGGCCCCTATGTTCCCGTGGAAGCTTTTGATAAAAGTATGGATAAACTGGAGGCTGGAATGTATGAAGGTCCGGCAGCAGTTCAGCTGGAAGATGGCAGCTGGAACTTGTTTTTGGACTACTATGGAAAAAACAGAAAAGGCATCGGATATATGGCATTTTACGGGAAAAGCCTGGCAGCCGGGACCTTTGAATGTTGTGATGAGAAATGCTTTTTCCCCTATCTGTTTAAGCACGGTACCATTCTGAAAATAACAGAAGAAGAGTATGATCGCCTGAAATCTTGGGACTGGGAAACGGAAGAAGAATAAAAGCATGACAAAAATGGCAGTTAATAAAAAATCCATAATATATTCATAAAAAATACATAAAATTATGGTATCTATTAGATATCCGAGTCGAATATGTATAATGATATAACGCAAAGGTCGCATTATGAACATGATGCATAAAAGAGAATCCGGTGAGAATCCGGAACGATGCCGTCACTGTGTAAGGGAGCTGCTTCAGAGCCCACTGGGTAACCGGGAAGGGGAAGCAGTGTTGAACGAAGTCAGGAGAACTGCCTTGGCGTAGAATTGTGGATCTGCGGTACACAGAACCTTATTCTCATAGCAATATATAGGAATGATACCAGTGTCAAAAGATATTTTGATACTCATATCATTGTAATCCTGTTTGGAGGAAATGTGTTTATGAGGAAAGTGCAGCTGCAGAGTTTGCAGCTGCTTTTTTACAAAGCAGGAATCACAGAAGCTTCCTGCCGTAGAAAAAGCCCTGCCGGGCCGTGTCCTTATACATAATTCAATCCGGAAATACAGGAAAAAAGAGGAAAAAGAAATGAAAAGAAAATCTTTATTAGCACTGCTTCTTGCAGCATCCATGGCAGCAAGCATGACTGCAGCAACAGGAACTGTTGCATTTGCAGAGGAAGCAACAGAGGAGACAACTGACGAAGCAGCAGATGACGCAGACGATGCAGAAGCAGCAGATGACGCTGAGGCAGCAGATGACACTGAGGCAGCAGATGATGCAGAGGCATCTGACGCAGATCAGGAGGCAGCTGATAAAGTTGCAGCACTTATCGATGCAATCTATGTTCAGGAGAGAACAGACGACACAGATGCACAGTGCAAGGAAGCTAAGGAAGCATGGGATGCTCTGACAGACGCTCAGAAAGAGCTGGTAGAGGGAGAAGAAGCAAGCCCGGAATATTTCGGACGCGATACAGGAGATGCTTCCAAGGATGATCCTCGTAACCAGGATGAGATCGGTGAGAACGAGCTTCTTGTGGTAAGCTTTGGTACTTCCTTCAACGACAGCCGTGTTGAGGATATCAAGGGAATCGAGGATGCTCTTTCAGAAGCTTTCCCGGACTGGGCTGTAAGAAGAGCATTTACCGCTCAGATTATCATCAACCATGTACAGGCAAGAGATGATGAGCACATCGACAACATGCAGCAGGCACTTGACCGTGCAGTAGCAAACGGTGTTAAGAATCTGGTTGTTCAGCCTACACACCTTATGCACGGTGCAGAGTACGATGAGATGGTAGAAGCGATCGATGAGTACAAAGATAAATTTGAGTCTGTAGCAATCGCTGAGCCAATGCTTGGTGAGGTTGGATCAGACGCTACTGCTATCAACGAAGACAAGGCTGCTGTTGCACAGGCAGTTACAGATGCAGCTGTAAAGAGCGCAGGATATGACAGCATGGAAGCTGCTGCTGAGGATGGAACCGCATTCGTATTCATGGGACACGGAACCTCTCACACAGCAAATGTTACATACAACCAGATGCAGACACAGATGGAGAAGCTTGGATTTACAAACGCATTCATCGGTACTGTAGAGGGTGAGCCGGAAGATACCGCTTGCGATGTTGTAATCGACAAAGTAAAAGATGCAGGCTTCAAGAAGGTTGTTCTTCGTCCGCTTATGGTTGTTGCAGGTGACCATGCAAACAACGATATGGCCGGTGACGATGAGGATTCCTGGAAGAGCATGTTCGAGGCTTCCGGAGAGTTCGATGAGATCGATTGCCAGATCGAAGGACTTGGAAGAATTGATGCAGTTGAGCAGCTTTATGTAGAGCATACTCAGGAAGCAATTGATTCTATTGCAAAATAATCTGTTGATGTTTTATTTTCAATTCATCAAAAAGTAAGGAGAAAAGTTATTATGAAACGTTCATTAGTCATTTTATTATCAGCAGTAAGTATTTCCACCATGACAGCAGGAAGCGTTGCGCCTGTTTGGGCTGAAGCGGCACAGACAGAAGCTGCCAAAGCAGAGGACACCGCAGAAGCTGAGCTTGAAGACGGCGTATACGGTGTGGAATTTGACACAGACAGCGGCATGTTCCATGTAAATGAGGCATGCAATGGAAGAGCAGTTCTTACAGTGAAGGATGGCAAAATGACCGTTCATATTACACTTGTCTCCAAGAATATCGTAAATCTTTTTCTTGGAACAGCTGAGGACGCACAGAAGGATGGAGCTGAACTGATCCAGCCTACTACAGATACTGTTACCTACAGTGACGGAATGTCAGAGGAGGTTTACGGCTTCAATGTTCCCGTTGAGAAGCTGGACGAAGAGTTTGACCTTGCCATCCTTGGCAAAAAGGGTAAATGGTATGATCATAAGGTCAGCGTAAAAGATGCAAAAGAGCAGACTGAGGAAGAGAAAAAAGCAGTAGTGATCGGTGAGGATGACAGCGAGACAGCAGATGCTGAAGCAAAAGAAGCAGAGGATTCCAAAAACTGATTTTCACAGCTAACAAGTAAACCCTTACAATATTTCTTATAAAAAGACAGGCCCCGGGCAATATCATTTCTATTAAATGACATTGATTCCGGGAAGCCTGTCTTTTTATATATCTGGTTTAATTTTCTTTTCCTTCTCCTGCAAAGTATTCCTTTGTCAGTCTTACAACTGTTCCGGAGAGCAGGAATAATGCGATCAGGTTGGGGATTGCCATAAGGCCGTTAAAGGTCTCAGCAATATTCCACATCAATCCAAGATTTGCAGTGGCACCAAGGATAGCAACCAGAGCATAGACAACCATAAATGGTTTGATCACTTTTTCGGAAAACAGGAACTCAATACAGCGTGCACCGTAAAGTCCCCATCCAAGTGCTGTGGAAAAAGCGAAGCAGCACATTGCAACTGCAGTGAAAATGGATACCCAGTTTCCATATGTAGAAGTAAATCCAAGGATGGTCAGCTCAGCACCTGCGGCTTCTCCGTAAGTGATGGGAACGCCGCTGCACAGAATAACAAGTGCAGTCAGAGTACAGATGACGATGGTATCTGTAAATACTTCAAAAATTCCGAACATACCTTGCTTTACCGGCTTCTTGGTATCTGCACATGCATGTGCAATGGATCCGGTACCAAGACCGGCTTCATTGGAAAAGATACCACGGGAAACACCCTTTTTTATACTGAGGAACATGCTTCCGATAATACCGCCGGTTACAGCGGAGGGCTGGAAAGCTCCCTTAAAAATAGAAACAAATACGGACGGAACATTCTGGATGTTCAGAAGAATTACTCCAAGTCCAAGAAGAATGTAAAGCAGTGCCATAAACGGAACAAGCTTTTCTGTTACCTGGCCGATACGCTTGATTCCACCAAGAAGGATCATGGCGATCAGGATGGCGATCACAATACCGATGATCAGATTGGATGTGGAAACTGCGCTTTCGCTAATAATGTTATAATTTAAAAGTGCGGAGTTAATAGCTGTGGTAATGGTATTTACCTGTGTGGCATTGCCTGTTCCGAATACGGTGAGAACGCCGAAGGCCGCAAACAGATAAGCCAGCCAGTTCCATTTTTTGCCAAGACCGTTTTTGATGTAGTACATCGGTCCTCCTACCAGTTCCCCGTTTGCATTGATCTCACGGAAATGAACGGCAAGGGTAACCTCTGCGAATTTGGTACACATTCCGAAAAGTGCGGAGACCCACATCCAGAAAATAGCACCGGGTCCGCCGATGGCAATGGCACCTGCCACGCCGGCAATATTTCCGGTACCTACTGTGGCGGCAAGAGCCGTACACACAGCCTGGAAAGGAGTGATAGCGCCGTCGGAAGCGCTGCGCTTGCGGAAAATACGTCCAAGAGTAGTGCGAATCGCATAGGGGAACTTGCGGATCTGAAGAAAACCGGTGCGGATGCTAAGGTAAAGTCCGACGCCGAAAATACAGACCATTGCAGGAACTCCCCAGATAAAATTATTGACAGCTGTATTAATGGTTTCGATAATCTGCAGCATAAAATACCTCTCTTAAGTTTTTTATCGGATAAAGTTTGTTTTGATCTTATCCTCCGCCTGTGGAGTGGTAATTCCAGCCGCTTTCCCTGCTTCGATACATTTCAGAAGCCATGCCATATTGCTTCCCAGAGTGCGCATGATCTGTAATCCCTCTTCATCCTGCTGTACCTCTGCCGGAGTATTGCCGTGTACCATGTTCCAGTAGTTTGCAGATACAACCGGCATCTCGTGATAGCTGAAATATTTCTGAAGCACATCCAGGGTAGCAGTAGTTCCGGCTCTTCTTGCAGAAGCAACTGCTGCAGCCGGCTTGTGAAGCATGTCTTTGCCTGCCATGGAGCAAAGCTTATCCATGAACTCAATAATCTGTCCTGTGGGGGAAGCCCAGTATACCGGGGAACCTACAACCAGAGCATCTGCCTCCTTTAATTTCGCTGCGGCGGCTTTTACGTTATCTTTATCAGGATCTCCTGCCTGGAAAATCTCGGTATCAATTCCGTTCTGATTCAGAGTCTTTGCAACCTCACTAAGTGCAGTGAAGGTACAGCCTTCCTTACGCGGGCTGCCGTTTAAAAGTAAAACCTTCATGTTCTTTCATCCTTTCATCTCGCTAAAGCGTTAATATATTTCTTTATTATACGATAGGTGTGGTTTAATTTCAAGACACAGTATATTCACATTTACAGGATATAATAGAAAAATTAAATGATACCAGTGTCAAAAGGTCAAAAAGCCGTTCGTGCTTGCACGATAAGGCGTTTGAACTTGCGACACGCCAAATATGAGAAAGTAGCGATTTACGTAGTAAATCAGCGGATTTCTCATATTTGGAGGATTGCGGGAGCCGCATAGCGGCGGAGCAATCCGGGGTATCAAATGAGTGGCAAAAGCCTTTTTGACACTCATTTCATTTTATTTTAACGTAATTCCAAGGCGTGTGCAAGTCTCTGCCACGATGTTCTCAAGCTCCTCGTCGCAGAGCACGGTCACACGTCCTTCCTCGTACTGTTTGTCTACCCAGGCTTTGATCATCTTCACGAGCTCGCTGTTCTTGTCAACCTTCTGCTCCCCTTTCAGGCGGTAGTGGCTGTCGATCCAGTGGGCGATTCCGGCTGCTCCGGAGGTGTTGGATACGGCGACCTCAACCGGGCGGTTCAGGAATTTCTCAGTGTCAAATACGTTGTAGATTTCCTCGTTTTTCAGAAGACCGTCTGCGTGGATGCCGGCTCTTGTTACGTTGAAGTTCTTGCCTACGAAAGGTGTTCTCTCCGGAATGTGGTAGCCGATCTCTTTCTCATAGTACTCTGCCAGCTCGGTGATCACCGTGGTATCCATGCCGCCAAGGTTTCCGCGAAGCTGTGCATACTCAAATACCATAGCCTCAAGAGGTGTATTTCCGGTACGCTCGCCAATACCAAATAAGGAAGTGTTGACGCCGCAGGCACCGTACAGCCATGCTGTGGTGGAGTTGCTCACTGCCTTGTAGAAATCATTGTGTCCGTGCCACTCGATCAGCTCGGAAGGCACGCCCGCATGAACCATAATACCATAGATAATACCAGGTACGGAACGTGGGATCACGGCACCAGGATAGTTGACGCCGTAGCCCATGGTATCGCAGCAGCGAACCTTAACCGGAATGCCGTACTGCTGGCGAAGCTTCATCAGCTCCAGGCAGAATGGGATGACATAACCGTAGATATCTGCTCTTGTAATGTCCTCCAGGTGGCAGCGCACGGAAACGCCGATTTCCAGGCACTCCTTGACAATGCTTAAATAATGCTCCATGGCCTGCTTACGGGTCATTTTCATCTTATAGAAAATATGATAATCAGAGCAGCTTACCAGGATACCGGTTTCTCTCATACCCATATCGCGGACAAGCTGGAAGTCTTTCTTGTTGGCACGGATCCAGCTGGTAACCTCCGGGAACTCGTAGCCTCTCTCCATACATTTCTCTACTGCATCCCTGTCCTTTTTGCTGTAAAGGAAAAACTCGGAAGCACGGATTCTTCCTTCCGGTCCGCCAAGCTTATGCAGATAATCGTAGATCCTTACGATCTGCTCAGTGCTGTACGGTGCTCTGGACTGCTGTCCATCACGGAATGTGGTGTCTGTGATCCAGATGTCATCTGGCATATGATGCGGTACAACCCTGTCGTTGAACGCAATCTTCGGTACTTCGGAATATGGAAAAAGATTTCGGAATACGTTAGGAGTGGTAACATCCACAAGCGGGTACATATGCTCCTCTAACTGAAGCAGATTAGTGTGGCGGTTCATTGAAACACGTCTGTTTTCCATTGATATTTCCTCCTCGTTGGCTGGGGCCTGACTTTTCTTTTGTAAAAAGCGGCTCTGAAACTATACTTGCTGTCCATTTTACTCAATTAAAGCGATTCAGTCAAGTACTTTTATACTGTAAAGTGATAATTCTTTATCAAGTTCGGAACAATTCTCCTCACATTCCAAGAAAACGGCGGCGGTTAAACCGTCCCCAGCCCTGCTTGTTTCTGGGAAGGCCAAGGTCGTCTGCGCTGTTCATCAGCATGGTTTTGATATCCGTGTTGGTAAGGGCGGGATCCTTTTCCAAGGCGCAGGCGATGGCGCCGGTGACCAGGGGTGTGGACATGGAAGTGCCGCTTTTCACCCCGTAGGAAAACGGCTTGCCTGGGACGCAGGACATGATCCGGTTTCCGGGCGCTACGATATCTGGCTTGCAGACGCACTCTGTGGTAGGCCCTCTTCCGGAGATGGCGCTCCGCCCTTCCAGAAGGTCGCTGGAGCCTACTGTGATCACCTTTTTGCTGCTGCCTGGTGCTGTGATGCTGCCAGGCCTTGGACCCTGGTTGCCCGCCGCGGTGACCACCACCATGCCCTCATCCCAAAGCTGCTCCACGCTTTCCACAAGCCGTACATGATCCTTTTTGGAATTGCAGGTGGTGCCAACGGAAATGTTTACCACCCGAATTCGGTACTGCTGCCGGTACTCCCGGATCCAGCGGATGGCACGCAGCACGTCCTCCTGGCTTCCGTTTCCGTAGCGGTCCAACACCTTCAGGGCAATGATCCCGCATCCCGGTGCCGCTCCCCTGTATTTTCCCATGGACGCAGTGCCATCCCCTGCCGCCAGGCCTGCCACATGAGTGCCGTGCCCGTTGTCGTCATAAGGACGTCTTTTAAAAGAAAGAAAATCATAAAACGCCCAGATCCTGCCTGCAAAATCTATATGCTCATAAATCCCGGTATCCAGGATGCAAACGCCGACTCCTTTTCCCGTATAAAAGGATTTTTCCATCATTTCCCCCAATAAAAAGAAAGCTTATAATAAATTATGTTTGCATTTTCATATCTGCGTCAAATTTATAGACAATTTTTGAAATTCTCAAAAATTTTTGTCGCTTTTTCTGCATACATATAGTATAATGAAATTACTTATAACAAGGGGATGAAAGAGACTTATGGAAAAGAATACACAGACACCGGAGGACAAGCTTCATTATTACTCCAGCGCTATTCGCCGTGACATGGGAAACCTGCTGAAATGGCTGATTCTTGCTGCCATCGTAGGCTATGTGGCAGGGGCATTCAGCACACTGTTTTCCTTTGTGTTAAAGGCAGTTACCAGTTACCGCAAGGCCAATCAGTGGATTTTTTATCTGCTGCCGCTCTCCGGCCTTTGCATTGTATTTCTTTATGACAAGCTTGGCAAGGACGACGGGGGCACCAACCAGGTGCTTTCCACGGTGCGTTCCCAGGACGATGTGCCCTGGCTTTCCGGACCGCTGATCTTTGTTTCCACTGCACTGACCCATCTGACAGGAGGTTCCGCAGGACGTGAAGGCGCAGCCATCCAGCTTGGAGGAAGCATTGCCAATCTTCTGGGACGGTGGATCCATCTGGACGAGGAGGACCGTCATGTGATCGTGATGTGCGGTATGAGCGCCGCATTCTCCGCACTTTTTGGCACGCCTATGGCTGCAGCGGTTTTCTCCATGGAAGTGGTCAGCGTGGGAGTAATGTACTATACGGCGCTGATGCCCTGTATGATCGCGTCTTTGATTGCCTCCCGTTTTGCAGCGGGCATGGGTGTTACACCGGAATCCTTCCATGTGGTGAACATTCCGGCGTTCAATCTGGAAACCGGGCTGAAAATGGGCGTGGCAGCACTGGGATGCGCGGTGATCAGCATTGTATTCTGCATTATTTTAAATGAGACAGCCAGACTATATGGAAAATTTTTCCCAAACAAATACATCCGGGTTGTGGCTGGTGCCGCTCTGGTCATTGTGATCACACTGCTTCTTGGAACAACGGATTACATGGGCGCAGGCGCGGAGCTGATCGAGAAGGCTGTTGAGACCGGAGAGACGGATTACATGGCTTTCTTCTGGAAAATGATCCTTACTGCACTTACTATGCGGGCAGGCTTCCGCGGAGGCGAAATCGTGCCGTCCTTTTGCGTAGGAGCGACCTTTGGATGTATGGCGGGACAGATTGTGGGACTCTCCCCGTCTCTTTGTGCAGCCTGCGGAATGGCGGCTGTATTCTGCGGCGTGACCAACTGCCCTATTACTTCGATTCTGATCGCATTTGAAATGTTTGGATTTAAGGGCGTTTCTTTCTATCTGATCGCAGTGTCCATCAGCTATGCTGCTTCCGGATATTACGGACTGTATAAAGATCAGACTATTGTATATTCTAAGTATAAGGCGAAATATATTAACAAGCACACTAAAATGTAAAATCCGGCACAAAGTGCCGTAAAAAGAAGGGGGTACATTTATGAACCTAGAAAAACTTTTTCACCTGAAGGAACACCGAACTGACGTGAAGACTGAGGTAATGGCTGGAATCACCACATTCATGACCATGGCCTACATTCTTGCAGTCAACCCGAACATCCTTTCCGCAGCCGGAATGGATAGAGGCGCAGTATTTACCGCAACTGCCCTGTCTTCCTTTATCGCAACCTGCCTGATGGCGCTGTTATCCAATTATCCGTTTGTCCTTGCTCCTGGAATGGGTCTGAATGCTTATTTTGCATACACCGTAGTCCTTGGCATGGGATATTCCTGGGAACAGGCTCTGGTTGCCGTATTTGCAGAAGGTATTATCTTCATTCTGCTTTCCCTTACCAACGTGCGTGAAGCGATCTTCAACTCCATTCCTATGACATTGAAGCATGCTGTTTCCGTAGGAATTGGTCTTTTCATTGCCTTCATCGGTCTGCAGAACGCAAAAATCGTTGTAAACAATGATTCCACACTGGTAAGCATGTTTTCCTTTAAGGGCTCTCTTGCAGACGGTTCCTTCAATTACATGGGAATCACTGTTCTTCTGGCTCTTCTTGGTGTTCTTATCACAGCCATTCTTCTTGTTAAGAATGTAAAGGGCGGTATCCTTTGGGGTATCCTGATTACATGGATCCTTGGAATCCTCTGCCAGCTTGTAGGACTTTATGTGCCAAATCCAGATGCTGGCTTCTTCAGCCTTCTCCCGGATTTCTCCAACGGAATTTCCGTACCAAGCATGGCACCTACTTTTATGAAGATGGATTTCGCAGGAGTGTTCTCACTTGATTTTGTTGTTATCATGTTTGCGTTCCTGTTTGTAGATATGTTTGATACACTTGGAACCTTGATCGGTGTTGCATCCAAGGCTGATATGCTGGATAAGGATGGCAAGCTTCCGAAGATTAAGGGTGCTCTTCTCTCTGATGCAGTTGGTACCACAGTTGGTGCTATGTGCGGTACTTCTACTGTTACCACATTTGTTGAGAGTGCTTCCGGTGTTGCAGAAGGCGGACGTACAGGTCTTACCTCTTTAGTATCCGCTCTTTTGTTCGCCCTTTCCCTGTTCCTTTCCCCGATCTTCCTTGCAATCCCATCATTTGCAACTGCTCCGGCTCTGATCGTGGTTGGATTTTTGATGCTTACTTCTGTTACAAAGATCGATTTTGATGACCTTACAGAAGCTCTTCCGGCATTTATCACAATCATCGCAATGCCGTTCCTGTACAGCATTTCCGAAGGTATCGCACTTGGCGTTATCTCCTATGTAATCATCAATGTATGTACCGGAAAAGCAAAAGATAAAAAGATCAGCGGTCTTATGTACGCACTGGCTGTTATCTTTATTCTGAAATACGTATTCTTATAGCATTAAGCTAAAATACCTCCTGACAGGAAATATGCTTCCTGGCAGGAGGTGTTTTTTTGTTTGCATTATATGAAGGTATATCGAATACGTAGCTTTTCTTTATCTTTTTACATTGAATGCGCCCATTCCCGGGTAAACAGCTGCATCGCCGAGCTCTTCCTCAATGCGGAGAAGCTGGTTGTATTTGGCAACACGCTCTGTTCTGGATGGAGCCCCAGTCTTGATCTGGCAGGTGTTAAGGGCAACTGCAAGGTCTGCGATTGTAGTATCCTCAGTCTCACCGGAACGATGGGAAGAAATTGCAGTGTATCCAGCCTTGTGAGCCATCTTAATTGCCTCAAGGGTCTCAGAAACAGAACCAATCTGATTCAGCTTGATCAGGATAGAGTTTCCGCATCCAAGAGAAATACCCTTGGAAAGTCTCTCCGTATTGGTTACAAACAGGTCATCGCCAACCAGCTGAATCTTGTCGCCAAGTTCTTTGGTAAGCTTCTTCCAGCCTTCCCAGTCTTCCTCATCCAGGGCATCCTCGATGGAAATGATCGGGTATTTGTCAACCAGCTTTTTCCAGTGGTCGATCAGCTCATCAGATGTATAAACAGTACCAGCCTTTGGAAGCTTGTACTCACCAAGCTTGCCTGTCTTCCACTCAGAAGAAGCAGCGTCCATAGCGATCATAAAGTCTTTTCCTGGCTCATAGCCTGCATTCTTAACAGCCTCGAGAATGGTCTCAATGGCCTCTTCGTCAGATTTTAATGCCGGAGCAAATCCGCCCTCATCACCAACGGAGGTAGCAAGTCCTCTGGATTTCAGGATTGCTGCAAGTGCATGGAACACTTCTGCGCACCATCTTAAGCACTCTTTGAAGCTTGGTGCACCAACCGGCATGATCATGAACTCCTGAACGTCAAGTCCGGAGGAAAGTGCGTGGCAGCCGCCGTTTACAATGTTCATCATCGGCACTGGCATACGGTTTCCGGAAATGCCGCCAAGGAAGCGGTAAAGCGGAATGTCAAGGGAGGCTGCAGCTGCACGGCAGCAAGCGATGGAAACAGCAAGGATGGCATTTGCGCCAAAGTTGGATTTGTCCTTTGTTCCGTCTGCCTTGATCATTGCTTTGTCAATTGCATAAATGTCAGATGCGTCCATTCCTGCGATCACATCGTTAATGGAGGTGTTGATGTTCTCAACAGCTTTTGTAACGCCTTTTCCAAGGTATCTGCTCTTATCATTATCTCTAAGCTCCAGAGCCTCGAACTCTCCTGTAGATGCACCGCTTGGTGCTGCTCCTCTGCCGATGGTTCCGTCTACCAGGTAAACTTCAGCCTCTACAGTAGGGTTTCCTCTGGAATCCATAATCTCTCTTCCAATGACTTTCTCAATTTCTAAGTAATCCATGGTATGTATACTCCTTTCGTTTTTCAAAGGAACTCACCTTTTCTTATGCCGGAGGTCTTTCTGACATAAGAAAAGGAGTCCAAATGATTTACACCGTTAGGTTAGCTACTCCTAACTCTTTGGTTAGTATACACTAATCAGAGTGAGTTGGCAAGAGATTTAAATGATAATATTTTTCATTGGCGAGGGAGGGCTTTTTCCCGGTGAAAGAAATCTGGCGCATTGCCATGGCATCTGAAATCCCGTGGTATTCCTCCGAGATTGTTAGGAAAAAGCGGAAAATCACAGACATGGGGATCACGATTTTTTCCGAAACATGCATTCGCTCCATGGCTGCCGCCGAAGCCGCCTTGGCTGATTCCAGTCCTATTAGGAAATTACTACCAGCAGCATTTTAAATCTTTCTTTTCCCATTACGGCGTGGGGATGTTTGGCGGGCATCACGATAGAATCCCCTTCGTGAAGCTCGTACTCTACGCCGTCGATGGTGATCTGGCCAACGCCGTCTAAGCAGGTTACAAATGCGTCTCCTAATATATTAGTTTTTCATAATATGCTGTAACTATACCACTGCTGCCCCCAAAATTCTGTTGCTTTGACAATATCTTTATTTTTCTTTCCATTTTTCCCATAAAATTGGGTTTTCAATAAAAACACAATTGTATTTTCATGTATACGTAGTATAATAATTACCGTTTGCAGGAAATATTGGACATGTCCATTCATACATATTCCCTTTATTTTCTGCCAAAAAACTTAACAGGAGGCTTTTGTCTTGAATACCCAAACTACATCAAAATCTCTCCCTGTTTTGCGGGGCGAGCTTGCACTCTTACTTGCAGTTACCATCAACAGCTTCGGCGTTGTGCTGATGCTTTTTCCGGAACGGGAATCTCCGCAATCTCCAGTGTTCCCTACGCGTTTTCCTGCGTATTTCCAGCAGTCACACTTGGCACCTGGACCTACATTTTCCAGGGACTTCTGGTACTGGCGCTGATGATCCTGCGCAAAAAATTCGTCCCCCAGTACCTGTTCAGCTTCGTGGTTGGATTCGTGTTCGGCGAACTGCTGGATGTGCATGAAATGTGGATCAACATTTTGCCCGCCTCAATCGGCTGGCGTGTGGTTTATTTTGTGGTAAGCTACATATTGCTGTGCATTGGAATCGCACTTTCCAACCGCTGCCAGATGCCTATTGTACCGACGGATCTTTTCCCAAGAGAGCTGTCCCAGATCACTTCCATCACCTACCCGAAGATCAAGATCAGCTTTGACGTCATCTGTCTGGCTGTCACTGCCCTTCTTACCGGAATCGGCCTTGGACATATTAAGGGACTTGGAATTGGTACTGTTGTTGCCGCTTTCACCATGGGAAAAGGTGTTGGCATCGCAGGAGAATGGATGGACCGCCATATGGCATTTACTTCTTTTCTTTCCGCAAGACAAGAATAACATTCCTTCCGGCCTGCCCCTAAATTACTCCCGCAATTTCTTTATTGCCTGCTTAAAATAAAATACAATCTTTCTTTTTCCTGACATAAAATGTATAAATTGATATTATTTGCAAATACTACTATTGTGGAAAATCAACCGGGTCAATGTGACTGCTTTTCACACGATTTATCTCAGGGGGCAAAAAGGAGGGATTGTATGATATTACTTATCATTTTGTTTTTTGCATTACAGGTTTTGATACTTTTCTGCTGTCTGGCTGCGGGAAACGATCCGTATTCCCAGCAACTTTCCGATCAGGAACAGCTTGAGTTTCTTGCCTGCTGGAAAAAAGAGCATGGACGGGAGTAAGGTTTCAAACAGACCTGATCTCAGGTAAACAATCCGCATAAAAAGGCAGCTGTCCAAATGGGCACGCTGCCTTTTTGCGAAGAAAATTTGGATTTCTTAGCCCAACACCATAAATTAGGCTGGCTATGCTTTTCCCACAAGCCATTATATAATAATGCACACCAGCCCGCCTTTGCTGTCGTTGACGATTTTCTGCATGGTATCCTGGAGCTTTGCCTGGCTTTCCTCACTGATGGAGGCCAGCTTGCTTCGGATACCGTCCTGCACCAGCTGTTCTATAGATTTTCCGAAAATATTGGTCTCCCAGATGCTCTCTCCTCTTGACGCGCTTTCCCCGATGTAGGCGATCAGATCCTTAGCCTGCTGCTCGGTGCCTACAATGGGGGCAATTTCTGTCTCAATGTTGGCTTTGATCATGTGGATGGACGGGCTCTTGGACTTAATCTTTACGCCGTATTTGTTGCCCTGGCGGATCACCGCAGGCTCTTCCAGCTGAATCTGGGAAAGCTCGGGAACCACAACGCCGTAGCCGCTGCCTGTCACTGCATCTAAAGCGTCGCGGACTTTTACATATTTTTCCTTCATGGCGGCAAGCTCTTTCATGGTGTGGATCAGCTCGTACTCGCTTTCCATGGGGATTCCGCTCATGTCACTGAGCATTTTGTAATAGTACTTGTCATTTACCTGGATGCGGATCTGTACGGTGCCGTCGGACAGATTGACGTGATCCAGAAGGGTTTCCTGGACATAGGGGCCTTCCAGCTTTACAGATTCCCTGGTGATGTCCCGGATGTGGAGCATGCGCTTCATGCAGGCTTTGATCTGGGAAAGGATCTGGGCTTTCAACTCGTGGTCAGCAGGCAGCATTTCCACCCATTTTGGCACGAAAAACTGGATCTGGGTAACCGGAAACTCATACAGGATTTTTTCCAGAATCTGGGCTACGTCCTCTTTTTTCAGCTGTTCACAGTTTACAGGTACTACAGGTACCAGATATTTCTGCTGAAGCTCCTTTGCAAGTTGTCTGGTTTCCTCCTTGTGGGGGAGCTGGGAATTTACCACTATGAGGAAAGGTTTTCCCTGTTTTTTCAGTTCTGCTACTGTCTGTTCCTCTGCCTGAACGAAATTTTCCCTTGGAATTTCCCCGAAGCTGCCATCTGAGGTGATCACAAGGCCAATGGTGGAATGCTCCTGGATTACTTTTTCTGTACCCATTTTGGCGGCTTCATGAAATGGAATGGCTTTTGTAAACCAGGGCGTTTTCACCATACGCTCTTTTCCGTCTTCGATATTTCCTGCAGCGTCTTTTACCAGAAAGCCTACGCAGTCGATCAGGCGAACCTGTACCTTCAGATCCTCCCCAAGGGTTACAGGCACTGCCTCTCTTGGGATGAATTTAGGTTCTACAGTTGTGATCATTTTGCCGGAGCCGGAAAGAGGGAGCTGATCCCGGACCTCCTTCTGCATTTTTTCATCCATCCCAGGCAAAGCCACAAGCTCCATGAACCTGCGGATAAAGGTGGATTTCCCGGTGCGTACAGGGCCTACAACGCCTATGTATATATCACCGCCGGTCCTTGCCTGGATATCCCGGTAAATCTGAAAATTCTCCATACGAAAAAGCCCTCCTGCCTGATATTCAAAGGTTCTGCGGCGGCATAGCTGCCGCCGCTTCGCATAATCCTACACTCTTCCTCTAAATAATATGCAGTCGGGCTTTTTATTATTCTACTCAATAAAACTCATTATGCAGCAATTTGTGCTCCTTGCCCTTGAGCAATCCCTGGTAGAGTTCCATAACCATAGGGTTCTCGTCGGACTTCTTGATCAGCATGGTATTGTCTGCGCTGTATAGGCCTCTTGCTCTTGCAGCCTTGGTCCTGTCACCTGCACGTACAGGCTGGCCGCCTCCCATAATACAGCCGCGGCGGCATGCCATAACCTCGATCAGATGATAATTGGCTTCACCGTTCTTCACACGCTCCATAACCGTTCTGGCATTTGCAAGTCCGCTAGTTACACAAATGTTAATATCCATTCCCTTGTAAGGAATAGTAAATTCTTTGATTCCCTCATCGCCGCGCACGCCGCACTCTGCGATCTCGCGCATGGTCTCCTTGGTATGATCCGGGCTTAAGCGACGAAGAACCGCCTCTGTAACACCACCTGTAACACCAAAGATCACACCGCCGCCGGAACCAAATCCGAAAGGCATATCGCATGCTTCCGGCTCCAGCTGGCCGAAGTCCAGACCAAAGTTGTCGATCATTCGAATCAGCTCTGTAGTCGTGATAACAATGTCAGTGTCCTGCTCTCCGTCTGTAAAGCTGTTCGGACGGATTGCCTCTGCTTTCTTGGCAGTACATGGCATAACAGATACCATAACCGTTCTCTTGCCTTTGGCATTTTCAGGGTCACGGAAGTACTCCTTAATTACTGCTGACATCATTCCCTGCGGGGATCTGCAGGTAGACAGGTTCGGAATATAATCCTTGTACTGGTCAGTAATAAATTTCACCCATGCCGGACAGCAGGAAGTAAGAAGGGGAAGGTTCTCACCATTCTCAACCCGTTTCAGGAATTCTGCGGATTCTTCCATAATAGTCAGATCCGCGCTGAAGCTGGTGTCATAGATTTCATCAAAGCCCATTCTGTGAAGTGCATTGACAATCTTGCCCATTACACTGCGTCCCTTGGTCAGTCCATAGTGGTCTCCCACAGCAACACGTACTGCAGGAGCAATCTGTGCAACCACCCGTACATCCGGATCTGCAAGGGCATCCCATACTTCATCCATATGTGTCTTAATGGAAATAGCACCTGTAGGACAGAATACACGGCACTGTCCGCAGTTCACACACTGTGTCTCTGCTATCTTTTTATTGAAGGCCGGAATCACAATGGCTTCTGTTCCACGGTATGCAAAATTCAGGGCACCGATTCCCTGTAGCTCCTCACAGGCACGTACACAGTCACCGCAAAGGATACACTTATTGGGATCGCGGATCAGAGATGGTGAACTGTCATCAATCTCATAATGCTCTCTTGTGTTCTGGAAACGGATATTATGTACCCCAAGTCTGTGAGCCAGCTCCTGGAGCACGCACTCCCCGCTCTTAATACAGGTAGTACAGTCACGGCAATGTGCTGCAAGGAGCAGCTCCACTACCAGCTTCCTGTATTTCTTAATCTTTCCTGAATTTGTATAAATAACCATGCCATCTCTTGGTTCCTCAGAACAGGAGGCAAAGGTTCTTCCACGGTCATCCTCTACCGTACACAGACGGCAGGCTCCAAAGGTGGAAACCTCTGAGTGATAACAAAGTGTGGGAATATTGATTCCTGCCTTACGAATAACGGTCAGGACATTTTTTTCATCTGTAAATTCGACTTTTCTGCCGTCAATTGTCATTGTACCCATAATCTGTCCTCCCTTTACATTTCCACATAGATTGCATCAAAATTACAGTTGTCCTTACAGCTGCCGCATTTGATACATACATCATTATTAATATGATAAGGTGATTTGATCTTGCCGGAAATTGCCCCGGCAGGACAGTTCTTGGCACATTTTCCACAGCCGATACAGAACTCCGGATTGATGTGGAACTGACGGAGCGCGGTGCAGACCTTGGCACGGCACTTCTTGTCCCGGATATGCTCCTCGTATTCCTGGCGGAAGCGCTTCATGGTGCTGAGAACCGGAAGAGGCGCACTCTTTCCAAGTCCGCAAAGAGCCATGCTCTGAACCATGGTTGCAAGCTCTTCCAACTCGTCAAGGTCAGACATTTCTCCATTGCCTGCTACGATCTTCTCCAGAATCTCCAGCATTCGTTTGGTGCCCTCACGGCACGGAACGCACTTGCCGCAGCTCTCGCGCTGGGTAAAGCTCATGAAGAAACGGGCAACCTCTACCATACAGGTATTCTCGTCCATAACAACCAGTCCGCCGGAGCCCATAATGGCATCCAGCTTCTTCACGGAATCAAAATCAAGAGGCGCATCCAGCTGATCCTCGATCAGACATCCGCCGGAAGGACCACCGATCTGTACACCCTTAAATGCAGCACCGCTCTTAAGACCACCGCCGATATCATAGATGATCTCACGGAGTGTGGTTCCCATAGGCACTTCAATAAGACCTGTGTTCTCAATCGCTCCTGTAAGAGAGAATGTCTTGGTACCCGGGCTTCCCTCTGTTCCGATGGTACGGAACCAGTCGGCACCCTGCACAATGATCTTCGGAACATTTGCATAGGTCTCTACGTTATTCAGGACGGTCGGCTTGCCCCACAGACCCTTCTCAACTGTACGAGGCGGCTTCACACGAGGCATACCTCTGTTTCCTTCAATGGAGGAGGTAAGGGCAGAGCCTTCACCGCATACAAAAGCTCCTGCGCCGCGATTGATGTGAAGGTGGAAGTTTACACCGCTGCCAAGAATATTATCTCCAAGAAGACCGTATTTCTCAGCCTGGGAAATAGCAAGGCGAAGTCTTGCAACAGAAAGAGGATACTCTGCACGCACATATATGTATCCGTTCTCAGCACCTACTGCATAAGCGGCAATGATCATACCCTCGATCATCTTATATGGGTCGCCTTCCATAACGGAGCCATCCATAAATGCTCCCGGATCACCTTCGTCACCGTTACATACAACATAACGGGTCTTCTCAGCCTGTCTGGCTACCTGTGACCATTTTTTGCCAGCCGGGAAGCCGGCACCGCCACGTCCGCGAAGGCCGGATCTGGTAACCTCATCAATAACCTCCTGGGGAGTCATCTCTGTAACTGCTTTTGCAAGAGCAGCAAAGCCTCCTGCTGCAATATATTCATCAATGGATTCCGCGTCAATCTTACCGCAGTTCTCAAGAACGATCCTGGTCTGACGGTTAAGGAACGGAATATCCTCTGGCTTGGGACAGACCTCATCCCCATGGCGGTAAAACAGACGGTCTACAGGCTGTCCGAGGCGTACAGTACGCTCTACGATCTCCAGACAGTCTTCTTCCTGAACATGTACATACTGATATCCATAAGGCTCAACGCGCATAAGAGGTCCTAACTCGCAAAGTCCCTGACATCCGGTCTTAATAACGCCTACATGAGGAATATCCTTCTGCATCTCAATGCGCACACCGTCGATTCCCTCACAAAGTCTTACCATTTCATCATAGATCTTCTGTGCACCGGAAGCCATACATCCGGTACCGGAACAGACGAGAACACGGCATGTAAAGTCCTTAAGCTTCTGTTCGATCTGGGCTTTCTTATTCAGCAATTCTTCTTTACTGTTAATTCTCATCCATTCTCACCTCTCAATCTGTTAATCAGCTCTACTACCTTCTCCGGTGTCATCTTGGCATGCACTTCTTCGTTAACCATACAGGTTGGAGCAAGTCCGCAGGCTCCAAGACAGGATACGGTCTCCACAGTGAACATCATGTCGTCTGTGGTATGCTTCTTATTGCTAAGGCCCAATTCTTTCATAAATGCTTCTTTTACAGGGATGGATTTCCTTACATGGCAGGCAGTTCCGTCGCACACCTTAATAATATATTTCCCCTTAGGCTCAAAGGAAAAATTCTCATAGAAAGTAGCAACACTAAATGCCTTGGCTTCTGTGACACCGATCTTTCCGGCAACATAGGTCAGAAGCTCTGCCGGCAGATATCTGTATTCTGCCTGAATGTCCTGCATGATGGGAATTAATGAGGCAGCACACTTCTCATAATGCTCAATAATCTCATCTGTCTTTTTGTACCATGACTGATCTAACATTACTGTTAATCCTCCTTACCTGCCAGTTCTACCTCTGGCCCCTTTGTGAATGTTTCACCATAAGGTCTCCGGCATTGCGTATTTTTTAACAAACTTCACTATTTTTGTAAGAAAATTATATATTTTTTTGTTCAATTTGGCAAGCTTTTCCTAATAAGTCTTTTAATTAACAATGTTTTTTGCACAATTAACTCAGTGAAAAATATACCAAAGCGCACAAAAAGCCGGATTCTGCTGGATGTACGGAAAATACATCTGCAAAATCCGGCTTTTTATAGGTTCTCATCCGCCGATCTGCGCCATTATATGGGACTCTTCTGTCCCGTTCTTTTTTTCCTGGAAATTATGGCCTGCTGGCTTCTCATAAATGGTCTTCTGGATGGTTTCCTTCAGAAGCGCATCGGAAACGCCGCCTCTTAACAATGCTTTTAAGTCCGCTCCGTTTTCAAACTGAAGACAGCCCTTCAGATATCCGGTAGAAGTAAGGCGCACACGGTTGCACTGACTGCAGAACTTGTGGGACAAAGCACTGATAAATCCAATTCTGCCCTGGAAATTTTCAAGGGTATAATAATGGCAGGGTCCATTTCCAAGGGTTTCCTTCGTAGGCGACATAGGACCGTAAGCACGCTCCAGAAGCCCTTTTACTGTCTCCTCGTCTCTCGCTGTAAACTCTTTTCCAAGACCAATGGGCATCATCTCGATAAACCGCACATGGAGCGGATTCTCCTTTGCCAGGACCGCCACCTGCAAAAGATCCTGCTGGCTCTGAAAAGTGGGAACACAGTTTACCTTCACCTTAAGCTCCGGATAGGAAAGTGCTGCCTCAAGTCCTTCCAGCACCTTTTTCAGCTCATCCCTTCTGGTGATTTTTCGAAAAGTCTCTGCATCCAAAGTGTCTAAGCTTATATTCACTGCATCCAGTCCCGCTTCCATCAGCCCCGGCAGCTGCTCTTTCAGCAAAATGCCGTTGGTAGTCAACGTCACCTGCTGGATTCCGGGAAGAGCTTTCAGCTCTTTCACAAGGGGAACACAGATCCTGCGCACCAAAGGCTCCCCTCCTGTCAGCTTGATCCTGGAAATCCCAAGCTCACTGGCCAGGCTGCAGACTCTTAAGATTTCATCTTCACTTAGAACCTCCGTGCGGGGAATCTGACAGATTCCTTCCTCTGGCATGCAGTAAATGCACCGCAGATTACAGCGGTCTGTAAGGGAAATCCGCATGTAATCAATGATTCTTCCATACTGATCAAGCATAATCCATCTCGTCTCCCTCTGAGATCACGCCGCCGTGGATCACCCTGGCAAACACGCCCTCTCTTGGCATGATGCAGTCCCCCATGATCTTAAAAATCTCGCAGCCATTATGGCACTGCTTGCCAATCTGGGTGATTTCCAGGATCACATCGTTGCATTTCAGCCGTGTGCCAACAGGCAAAGTTCTGAAATCAAACCCCTGCACAATGAGATTTTCCCCAAAGGCGCCATCCTGCACCGGGGCTCCCTTCTCCTTGAATTCTTCTATTTTCTCATAGGAAAGAAGGCTGACCTGGCGGTGCCAGTTCCCTGCATGGGCGTCATTCTCCAGTCCATAATTCTCAATCAGCTTCACAGTGTGCACATTGACCTTCTGCGTTCCCCTTTTCTCGCTGATGTTCACAGCCATCACTTTTCCCATATCACACGACCTCCATATATCTGTTACTATCTATGATACAATATTTTTAAGAGAAAAGCAATTTTTTTGTAAATATTAAACATATTCTAATGGAAATCAGGTTACTGTTCACTTCGTGAGCAGTAACACGCTTCGCGATGCACAGAAATCATGCATTCGCATGATTTCGCGCTGC
>OLNL01000303.1_pt1 | contig 55882 bp, 58 predicted proteins | sample 1672181 | NCBI WGS metagenome assembly OLNL01 (sample SAMEA3136656, study PRJEB25190) | human gut metagenome | biome: human gut; feature: human-associated habitat; material: faeces | place: Austria | collected 2013
TGTCTTTGAATCATCCTCTTTCTATTGTACCACTGGTGTAAATTTTCTCTTTTTGACTAGTCCTATTTATATGCTAACATCAAATTGTAGAAGATCGTCGCAAGACGTATAAATATCCCATGGTTTTTCTTTCAATTCTTCTTTTCCGCTCTCAATTTTAGACATCTCTAAAATATTATTGATCAAAGAAAGTAAGTATTGGCTAGATTCATTAATTTTATTTAGATAATTTCTAGACACTTCTTGATCATCCCAATGACTTTTCATCAATTCACTAAAGCCAATAATCGCATTTAATGGTGTTCTTAAATCGTGTGACATGTTAAATAAGAAAGCACTTTTAGCTGCACTTCCTTCTTTAGCTTGTTCTAAAGCTTTTTTCAACATGACCATATTGGAAACATCTAAAAAACACGTAATGATAATGCGTTCATGATCTGGATTCATAAAAACTTTTGACTTTGCGAGTGCATGAACTTCATAAGTTTCTTTAGGATTAATGATCACTTCAAAATCTACCGAATTATCATATTTTCTTAATGCGATCAAGCGCTCATTTGTGGTTGAATCTGGATATTCAAACTTCTCAAATATCGAACGCATCTTACATTGCACTTTTTCTAATGAATCTATATGAAACATATCTAAAGCTCTTTTGTTTAAATGTACAATTTTATGTTCCTTTACGGTATATGCGAATACACCACAAGGTAATTCATCTAAAATTTCCTTATAGTAATCATTCTGCGCAACATTTTGATTACGCAATTTCTCATTGGTTTCTGCAAGATATGTTTCTAAAATCTTATCCTTTTCTAAACGTACAATATCACTTATATCTTGATGAATCCCTGCAATCGTACCATCTTCCATTTTCTTACCTGAACAGCGAATCATCATAACACCCTTTTCAGGATGTAGAAAACGATACACTATTTCCGTTCTTTCTTCGCTTAGTTTTCTTACATATTCTCCAAATTGCTCTTGATCTTCAGGATGTACGTGTGATAAATGAAATTTTAAGCATGCTTGTGCATCCATTTCTTTTGGTACTCCAATTAAATCTAAAAAGCAATCATTCCCATACAATTGATTTCCATCTAATTTCCATATTCCTATTGTGTTCTCTTTTAAAACTTGATTTATTATTTTGTCCATACAATTATTATATCTAATAATGATAGTGTTCTCAATGAAAGGGTAGAAAAAAGTATTATAGAAATATATAATTGTGTTACCATATAAAAAATATTTTTTGGTAGAGGAAGTGAAATATATGCGCGTTGTCATAAAAGTAGGTACAAGTACTTTGGCATACGAAAATACAGGTCTATAACATATTCGCAGAATGAAACAGGTATGTGAAGTACTTAGCGACATTAAAAATGCAGGACATGAAGTCATTCTTGTATCAAGTGGTGCCATCGGAATGGGCATGGGAAAATTGGGATTGGATTCAAAGCCGCATGATCTTCCAGGAAAACAAGCTTGTGTAGCCATTGGACAATGTGAATTGATGTATGCCTATGATTCTTTATTCTCACAATACAATCATATTGTGGGGCAAATATTAATCACAAAGGCCGATGTTGAAAATGAGGATTGAAAAACAAACTTCATCAATACCATGGAACATTTATTAAAAAGAAATGTTCTACCTATCGTAAATGAAAATGATATGATTGCGACTGAAGAAATTGTGATTGGGGACAATGACAAATTGGGTGCCATTCTAGCTAAAAATATTCATGCCGATTTATATATCATTTTATCTGACATTGATGGATTGTATGATGATGATCCTCATAAGAATGAAAACGCAAAATTTATTCCGGTTGTCTATGAATTAGATGAAAAAATTTTTAAGCTTTGGACAAGGCGTCAACTCGAATGTAGGTACAGGTTGTATGAAGACAAAATTAGAGGCTGCCACTCAATCATTAATGTTGTGTGATGAAGCAAAAAAGAATGAAATCTTAGAAGCTATGGCACAATCTTTATTGGCTAATAAAGAAGATATTTTGAATGCGAACTTAATCGATTTAGAAAAAGCAATGGTAAGTGATGTCATGAAGGATCGTTTGAAGTTAAATGATCAAAGATTGAATGATATGGTTCAAGGCATATTAGATGTAGTCAAATTATCGGATCCAACCGGAAAAATATTAAATGAAAGAACATTAGAGAATGGATTAGTCATTCAAAAAGTAAGTGTGCCATTAGGTTTCATTGCGATTATTTATGAAAGTCGACCTAATGTAACAAGCGATGCAGCTACTTTATGCATCAAAAGTGGAAATACTTGTATTTTAAGAATTGGTAAGGAAGCTTGGAATAGTGTCAATGCGATTGTACAAGCACTACAAGAAGGAATTGAACAATGTGGTGTAAATCCAAATATTGTACAATTGATTCAAGATACAACCCATCAAAGTGCCAATGAATTAATGGAAGGCGTTGCCTATATTGATCTATTGATTCCTAGAGGTGGAAAGAATTTAATTTCGCGTTGTATCGAACATGCCAAAGTACCATGTATTCAAACAGGTACAAGCATTTGTCACATTTATGTGGATGATGAAGTAAATCAAGATATGACCATTAAAATCATTGAAAATGCGAAATGTTCTAGACCAAGTGTTTGTAATGCAGAAGAAGTCTTATTAGTGAATTCGAAAGTAGCCAATGATTCCTTACCAAAGTTAAAGAAACAACTAGATACATATCCAGTTGAATTAAGATTGGATGATAGAGCACAAAAATCATTGATGGAACAAAAGCTTTAGTAGATGATTTTGACACAAATTTTTTAGATTATATTCTAGCCATTAAAATTGTAGATTCTGTAGAAGAAGCCATTGAACATATTTCAAAGCATTCCACAAAACACAGTGAATCCATTCTAACTACAAATAAAGAACATGCCAAACGCTTTTCACAATCCGTTGATAGTGCAACTATATATATGAATTGTTCAACACGATTTACAGATGGAGGTCAATTTGGCTTTGGTTGTGAGATTGGCATTTCCATACAAAAACTTCATGCCCGAGGTCCTATGGGGCTTGAAGAATTAACCACATATAAATACATAGTCCAAGGTAACGGACAGATTCGATAAACAAAAACAGGCAAGATAGTTGCCTGATTTTTTATTTCTTTATATTTTCAAAAAATTGAATAATGATTTGTTGGATTTGTTCTGTCCAAAATTCACTTCCCCCATGATCAGCTCCTTCTAACATATATAGTTGTACGTCTATACAACATAATTTAACTTATTTAACATTTCTTCAAAGTGCTTTTATATATTTTTTGCTCCATTTCTTCAATGCATCGCATTGTCATTTGATAACTTTATAGGAATTAAGCAAAAAAAGTAGAAATTGTATGGGTATCACACAATATACTCTCTACTCTTACTTTATTTAATTTTTTCCTTGGTGGTGATTTTACAATCGCAATTGCATTTACTTATATCTATATTCTAAAATCTGTCCAACTCAAAATAGATTCAAACTTTCCACTGTTGATTCCGCAAGAACACCAGCATAATCTCCGGTGTGCTCGTATTCAGCAAAGGCATTCTCAATATTGAAGTTGACTCCAACATTGCTTCCTTCCTGTCGCACGGTCAAGGATTCGTAGTGCTGATTTGCTTTTTCAACATTGTGAAAGCTCATCTCAACATCCTCAATGCCTCTCTCGTAAAGCCTCTGCTTCAGATCCTCTGTCATTTCCTGTTTGAATGTTTCGTAATCCATTTTTTCCTCTCTTTCCTATTCCAGTATTGTTCTTTCAGATCGTCATCTAATTTTCGGATATGAAAAAAGCGCCATACCCACCACCTTTCGATGATGAGCTGACGCTTCATTTTTAGTCCGTATTCTTTTGCAAAAGAGAAACAAATGAGCTGTCGTCTCTGCGTTTCATGTCTGATTTGTCTATGATAATATTATCACAGACAAAATCACAATAAAAGTATCACGTCCCCTACAATACCACTACAGATTCCCTACAAAATCCCTACAAAAGCAAGATTCCCCCTTTGAAAAGTGTTTCCATACCTATTAATAGAGTTTTGGAAACAAAATACAACACTCTCTGTAGCCGACAAGAATCCTTCTCCTTCTATAATGGATATGGACCAATCTTATTTCCACGACAAACTGAAATTTGTACCTCTATTTGCTATATCTTATTTCTTCCATAACCCATGTAAATTGCAGTACTCATAGGCTGCAACAAATTCTTCTCCATCCGCAAGTTTAAACTCTGCTCTTGGTTTATCTGTATATTCTAATTTAACTTTCTGACCACCTCTTGTTGTTTCAATAGCAATCCACTGAATATAATGTGCTTCTACCATTGGATGCTCTACTTCACCAACTTCAACAGTCACCTTGTCTCCATCCACTATTACAACAGGTACATGCTTCTCATGTGCTCCATCACTGGTTCCCGGTACAATCTCTGTCATCTTCTGACCACAGCACATAACTGGAACACCTGACTCCTTCACATATTCAATGATATTTCCACAATGCTCACAAATATAATATTTCATATAAAAAAACTCCCTATTAATAATTCTCTTTACGTACTTCAAAATATGCCTGTGGATGATTACATACAGGACAAACTCCCGGTGCTTCAAGACCGACTACTACATGACCGCAGTTACGACATTCCCACATAGTTACGCCACTCTTTTTAAATACTTCCATAGTTTCAACATTTTTAAGCAATGCACGATATCTTTCCTCATGCAACTTCTCGATGGCAGCTACACCTCTAAACTGTGCTGCAAGTTCTGTAAAGCCTTCTTCCTCTGCATCCTTTGCCATTCTCTCATACATATCGGTCCATTCTGCATTTTCGCCTTCTGCTGCATGAAGAAGGTTTTCTGCTGTATCACCAAGTTCGCCCAAGGCTTTAAACCAAAGCTTTGCGTGTTCTTTCTCATTCTCTGCTGTCTGTAAGAACAAAGCCGCAATCTGTTCATATCCGGCTTTCTTTGCTACAGATGCAAAGTAAGTGTACTTATTTCTTGCCTGTGACTCACCGGCAAATGCTTCCCATAAGTTCTTTTCTGTTTTGGTTCCTGCGTATGGGTTCTTCTTAACCTCTGCTACTTTCTCAAATTTCTCAGCGGGCTGCTTACATATTGGGCACTGCTCCGGTGGCTGTTCTCCTTCGTGAACGTATCCGCATACTGTACATTTCCATGTTGTCATAATTGTTTCTCCCTTCGATTTTTCTTTTTTTTCATTATTTGGAACAATTTCTAATAACTTCTTTGCTGTATCCATTGGAAAGTCTGACGTAGGAGGATTTGCAATCAACTCCTCTAATAACTCATGTACATTATTGCTCTGTGGAAGCATAAAACCTGATTCTCTAACAATATCTTCCGCAATCAGTCTTTCTGATTTGGCTACCGCATTCATTAAACGGCTAAGTCCTTCCCCATCCGTTGTATCTGCTATTTGTCTGGCCATAGTCTCACCATCAGACTTATTCTGTGCCAGTTCGTTTAATGTAACCTTTACTTCATCCGTTTTAGATTGTTGTGGCGGAAACTCAACGGGTACCATGCTGATAGCTCCACTAGGACAAGCCTGTGCACACATTCCGCATCCCACACATTTATTGATATCAATAATACTATCTTCCGTATCTGTCGCTCCATAAGGACATACATACAGACACAGGCAATCCTTTGTACAAAGTCTAAGGTTTCTAACTGCCTTTAATTCCATGTTTATGCCTTCCCTTCTATCTTTTCAAATTTAAAAGGAGGAACTTTACATACCGGGCAAAGCTCAGGTGGTGTCTCTCCAATATATACAAACCCACACACTGTACAAACCCAAATGTCTGTATCAGCAAGCATTGCCTCTCCTTCATTCAGATATCTGTTTACCAGTGATGAAAGCATTCTTGTAACCTTTTCACCCCATACACAGATTCTTGCTGCACCCCTATCTTTATTTTGGTCAGCAACTGCTCTAACAGTAGGATATTTATCTATATCCTCCTGTAACAGTTTCGCCACATTTTCAACAGTTGCATCATTTACTGCCGGTGTAATACTGGTAAAATATGCTGCCAGTTCATTGAACAGACCTGCTTCCTCGGATTTGTACTGCTTTTCACAACCTCTTGCAAGATTAGAGCATACCGCAGCTAATTGTCCCGCTGAAAGTTTTTTTAGATCTGCAGCCTCTGTATTCACACTGACTGGCTTTACTTCTGTTTTGGGTACTTCCGGCTTAAAATCAGATTTAACCGCACCACAAAGCGGACATTTCCAGTCCGCCGGCAACTGTTCAAATGGGACTTTTTCTTTTTCATCATCATAGACATATCCACAAATTTGACATATGTACCTCATAAAATACCTCCTTTTTATTTTTCCATACCACAAGGGTATGTACATTCACTCATTTGTTTTTCATGGATGACACTCGCGTAAAAACGATATCCACCGGAAAAATTGTAACAATCAAAACCATTCTGAGTTAATATTCGGCAAGCGATATAACTTCGGAGTCCACTCTGGCATATTACATACACCGGCTTACTGTCATCAATTTCATTCATTCGTTCTCTCAAGTCATCCACCGGAATATTGATGTATCCATCAATGTGTCCACTTTTATACTCATATGCCGTTCTGGTATCCAATAATGTAACGCTTCCGTCTCTCGGAAGGCCTGCAATCTCATCCCAGTGATACTGTTTCACAAAGCCATTCCTGATGTTTTCAATCATAAATCCTGCCATGTTAACAGGGTCCTTCGCCGATGAAAATGGTGGTGCATATGCCAAATCTAAATCCTTAAGCATATTCGCTTTCATACCGGCATGCATTGCTGTGGCAAGCACATCCAGTCTCTTATCCACACCTTCTGTTCCCACAATCTGCGCTCCAAGAAGTTTCCATGTATCCTTTTCAAAAACAACCTTCATGGTCATAACTTTTGCACCGGGATAATAACCTGCATGAGAAGCTGGAGAAAGGACAACACTTTCACAATCAATTCCCATAGATTTAGCTACTTTCTCAGTCAAACCAGTTCCTGCAACAGTCATATCAAATATCTTTATTATGGAGGAACCCATAGAACCCTGATAATGGCTATCCTCTCCACAGATATTATCTGCTGCAATGCGTCCCTGCTTATTCGCCGGTCCTGCAAGTGCAATTACGGTATCTTCTTCTGTCACAAAATGTTTCACCTGAATAGCATCACCTACAGCATAAATATCCTGTACAGAGGTTTCCATACGATCATTTACGACAATACTTCCTTTTACGCCAAGCTTTAGTCCTGCTTGTTTTGCAAGACTATTTTCGGGTGCCACCCCTATGGCAAGCAAAACCATATCTGCTGCTATTTCACTATTATCTTCCAGCAGGGTCACAATACGTTCCCCATCCTGTCGAAAAGAGGTAACATTACTATTCAGTCTTAATGAAATCCCCTTTGCACGAAGCTTACTATGAACAAACGAAGCCATATCATAATCCAGCGTATTCATCAACTGATTCGGCCTCTGAACAATTGTCACATTAAGACCTTTTTCCTTAAGATTTTCCGCAACCTCAATACCTATATAGCCTCCGCCCACAATCACAGCACTTTGCGCTTTTGTTTTTTCCAAATAATCATGAATCCGAAACGTATCTTCTACTGTTCTTAGCGAAAAAATCTTTTCACTGTCAATTCCGGGCAGATTTGGTCTTAAAGGTTTTGCACCTGGAGATAATAAGAGCTTATCATAAGGTTCCTCCCATTCTGTACCTGTAAGCAGATTTTTTACTGTTACTGTCTTTTGGGTCACATCAATGTTCGTTACTTCATGATTTACTTTTACTGAAATCCGAAATCTTTTCCAAAAACTTTCCGGCGTCTGAAGTGTCAAGTCACTGGAATCTGTGATTACATCACCGATATAATATGGCAGACCACAATTGGCGTAAGAAATATATCCTGTCTTTTCAAAAACAATTATTTCTGCACTTTCGTCCAGACGGCGAATTCTTGTTGCGGCCGAAGCTCCACCAGCCACACCACCTACAATTACCACTTTCATTTCTTACACCTCAATTCGTTTTATAAATTAATGCTTTTTACAACCATGGTTTCCACATCCATGGTCTCCACAAGTATGTCTATCCTCATGTTGATGGTGATTACAATTTGAACCGGTATTTACAAGTGTACCGGCAAGATAACTTGAAACTGCTTTATCCACATTTCCCGTTGCACCTGCACACAGTTCTATTCCGGCTTCTGCAAGCGCCATCTGTGCACCGCCTCCGATACCACCACAAATAAGTACATCTATCTGATTTATTGCAAGCACTCCTGCCAGAGCACCATGTCCTTGTCCATTTGAGCTAATCACTTCCGAAGAAATGACTTGATTATTCTCTATTTCATATACTTTAAAATTCTCGGTTCTTCCAAAATGCTGAAATACCTCTTCGTTGTCATATGGTACCGCTATTCGCATAATTCCATTCTCCTTTTCTTGTAATTGTCTTTGATTCAAGTAAGATTTCGTCAAATGACATTTTTTACAATGCGGGCTTCCATCACAAAGCACATAATTTCCACCTTCGATTTAAAGCCCCTTTCCCAACACTAACGCCTTTGCAATTTTTCCTCTCGCATTATTATAAATTAATTGAGCAGTTGTCCGTGCAACACCTAACTTATTAGCACATTCTTCCTGACTAAATCCTTCCAAGTCAATCAGTCTTATGCTTTCGTATTCATCAACAGTCATAATCAACATTTCGCTGTTATCATTTTGCTGAGGTATAAACACTTTAACATCAGGCTCTTTACATACTATTCTCTTCTGCATCTTGGCATCTTAACGCCTCTTTTTGGCATATTCTATAAAATATTGTATCATATATCCTTAATAAAGAAAAGAAAGACTATGATAGCAAACTCACAGTCTTCTTTCAAAAACATATTCTATTTTAGAAGATAAGTCTTCTCTAAAAACGTATCCAAGTCTATTGAATTTCTTTATTTCTTCGGGATTTTCAATGCAGTTTTCTGCCATGAATCTAACCATTTCACCTCGTGCCATTTTTGCATAAGTACCTTTTGTTGCCAGTTTCCCGGCAGATAATTCGCAAAATGTTATAGATATATAGGTATCTTCTTCGGATAGATATCTCTCGATACATTTAGAATATTCTTTTGATGCCAGATTAATTATAATGCCCTTCTCATCTCTAACACCTTTGTAAAGCATATCTCCCCAATATTCATATAAGTTTTTTTCATTTCCGATTGTAGCTTTTGCCTTCATCTCTAAGCGGTAAGGTGTTACTCCATCCATTGGCTTCAAAACACCATAGAACGCTGATAATATCCTTAGATGTTCCTGTATATATTCAAAATGCCCATCCTCAAATACTGTAGGAGCCATGTACTGGTACGCAATTCCTTCATATGATAATATCGCCGGTGTAAGCCAATGGTACAAGTCCATATTCTCTAAACGTCTCACATTTTGCTCCACGATTTTATCATTGCATTTCCACAATTCCTTTAACTCATCTTTAGACTTGCCTTTTAACCATGTTAATATTTCCGTAGACCTATCAATAAACATGGGCAATCCCATAGGTTCTAAAGTATCAAGGTTTATATTCATCTTTTTTGCTGGAGATAATATTATTTTCATTATTCTAATTCCTGCAGCATTTTTTCCGGGTCCTCTGCTGCTTTCACCCTATCATTTGCTTTAATAATAATTCCTTGCTCATCTATTAGATATGTTGTTCTTACAACCCCCATAGAAACCTTCCCGTAATTTTTCTTTTCCTGCCATACATCGTATGTTTCAATTACGGTGCGCTCCGGATCTGCAAGAAGCGTAAATACCAATCCGTATTTTTCTACAAATTTTTTATGAGAAGCCACTGAATCCACTGTACAGATCCACTTGTTCCACGAAAGAAAGCCACTTCATTTTACACTGAAGTGGCTTTAATACATCTATTCGATTTTAGAATAATCTTCTCGTAGAAAACGTCCTCTTAATGTTTTATACCTTTTTATTATTTAAGTATTTCCGTGAAGATTTGTTCTATTTCAAAATTCAATAAATAACTCTTTGCATATACACTATTTTTCTCTTTCACTTTCTTATTTAACCAACCTAATAGCCACTTAAATTTAATTTAAATAAAATAGACACTTCTCCTTTATGGTGACAAATATATATTTAATTATTTTCATTCGTCACCTTAAGAACTTTAAAATCTACTTTATTTAAAGGTGACGAATCAAGAACCCCAAAAGTGCTTGCTCAGAAGTGTCCGCACTAAAAGAGCACAATATAATAATAGATAACAATAAAACAGAAATTAATAAAAATAAAAAAAGAAAAGAGTGTTTTAAAGAATATAAAGAAAAAAATAATGAATTTAAAAAATTTTATTCGTCACATCAAGATTAGCTTAACTTGAATTTATACAAATAGGAAATATTGATTTTTCATTTTGTATAATATCTTTTTTAATAATTCCAATTATTTATATTACATTTTTAGCATTCATATCATGTTGAATGTTGACAACTTTTAATATCGTCCCTCACATACATCTCATCATCAATAAATTATTTTCAGCAATCAATTAGTTATACATTTAATTAAACCTACTTTAAATACGTTCTGAGGCCCACCGTGCATAAGCCAATACATTTTTAGTGTAAACAATCCTACATCAGCGTTTAAATCAACAAAAAAAGGCTAAACTTCATTAATAATATAACACTAAATCATTATAGCCCACCATTCCATATCTGTTAGGAAAATGAGTAGCATACAACTTATAGTTTTCGAATGTTTTGCTGTCTACTTTTATTGACCTGGACAACCTCATCCGCTTCTTTTTCTGTATGATACACCTTCGATTCACGTACTCTTATACCGGAAGGTCCATCATTACCATTATTCGTATCAAATTTAATAGTAACTAAGCCAGCTGCAGCACGTATTACTGTAGCCTTTCTAACAAAAACAGACGAACTAATAAAATACACTGTATCCCCAACATTAAACTGTTTAACCATTATTTACCATCCTTTCTGTACTTCCCAAAGAAACGCTCTTCGCCTTCCAACCTGGCCTTAATAGCATCCTCTTTTTTACTAAATCGTCCTAAGCAATGATTCTTTCTTTGAAATGTGATCTGAGCAACCCATTTATTACGTTTCTTATCAAAAGACACACCACGAACTCCTGTACTATTGTTTTTATTTATCTTTCTGGAAGAAAAAATACCAGATAGTGTAGTTCCATCCACAAAGCCGAATCGTTCTTTAGCTGTATTAGAACGAACCTCTGTATTTAAACAACCACACGATTTTGTTTTACCATCCTTTAATGAATGTGCATTAACAATAACTTCATTCCCACAATCACATACACATTTCCACACTCACACCTACACTGCCATATAGCCAGGCCCTTATATCGTTTCCCTGTATCTTTTATTACTGTTAGCTTTCCAAAACGCTGACCAGCTAAATTTAATTTGTTAGATGGCACCATTCGACTATCCTCCAAGAGTAAAGGACTGATTATTTCTGAGACAATCCAATAAAAATTCTATATTCATTACTTACCTACATAAATAATAGCATTTAATCTATAAATCAAACTATTTTTTTACTGTATAGTTTGATGATAAAAGATTTATATGCCATATTCATTTAATTAACGAAAAAAATATTATGATTTAATAATTTTTCTTTTCACCAATCATCTTCGCAGTTCTCGATTAATCCTTATACTAGCTTTTTATTTGTTTATCTTGTCCCTAAATATGTATTAATATGCTCATAAAGCCTCTTTAATTTTTTGGCAAAGCGCAAAAATAAGGTGTCATATTATCTATGTAGTATTAAATTAGTTGCTATATTTTCTTCATGAATTTAATGACAAAAATGAGCAACCCCCCGTTAATCAGAGAGTTGCTCTTTTATTAAATCTATATGCTACGCTTTACTATTTGTAGTTATCTTTCCATTTTAAATTGGCGTAAGTGTGGCGTAAATGCGTAAATTTACAACCAAAAATTACTGATTTTTTTATCCTAGTAAAGCTTAGCTCCTGCAGGAATCTTGTCATCAACCATCAATAAGTTCAAGCATTCATGACCATCTTCTTCATGTACAGCTGAGATCAACATACCTTCAGAATTAATACCCATCATTTTTCTTGGTGGTAAGTTTACAATCGCAATTGCAGTCTTTCCAACCAATTCTTCTGGTTCATAATATTCGTGAATTCCGCTTAAAATAACGCGATCTTTACGTTGGCCATCATCCAAAGTGAACTTTAATAGCTTCTTAGATTTTTCTACAGCTTCACAAGCTAGGACTTTAACAGCACGGAAATCTGACTTACTGAATGTTTCAAAATCTACCATATCTGTGAAGATTGGTTCGATTTTTACATTCGAGAAATCAACCTTTACAGGTGCAGATTCCACTGGTTTTTTAGTTTGCGCTTTTTTGTTAGAATCCCCCAAGTTCTTCATGTGAGGGAATAATAATACTTCACGAATTGTTCTTTGATCTGTCAACAACATTACGAAACGATCAATTCCAAGTCCTACACCACCAGTTGGAGGAAGACCATATTCCAATGCTTCTACATAATCTGTATCGACTTCGTTGGCTTCGTCATCACCTAATTCACGAAGCTCTAATTGTTTTTCGAAACGTTCTCTTTGATCAATTGGATCATTCAATTCAGAGAATGCGTTCGCATATTCGTGTCCACAAATGAACAATTCATAACGATCCGCAAATCTAGGATCCTTCTTATTCTTCTTAGCTAATGGAGAAATGGATGTTGGATGACCATATACAAATGTTGGTTGTACAATTGTTTCTTCAACATATTTTTCGAAGAATAAGTTGATAATGTGTCCAACTGTATTATGGATCTTTTCAACTTCGATATCATGTTCCTCAGCCAATTTCACAGCTTCTTCATAACTCATATCTTGCCAGAAATCTACACCACAAGCTTCTTTGATCGCATCCACCATGTGAATACGTTTAAAAGGAGCCTTTAATGATAATTGTGTTCCTTGATAAGTAATATCTGTAGTACCCAATACTTCATTAGCTACTGAATCAAACAATCCTTCAATCAAGTCCATCATTCCGTGTAAATCACTATAGGCAACATATGCTTCTACGGTTGTAAATTCAGGGTTATGCATCGCATCCATTCCTTCATTACGGAATAAACGTCCAATTTCATAAACACCTTCTAAACCACCAACAATCAAACGTTTCAATGGCAATTCAGTCGCAATACGCAAATAGAAATCCATATTTAATGTGTTGTGGTGCGTTACGAAAGGTCTAGCACTTGCACCACCTAAGATTGGCTGCATAACTGGAGTTTCAACTTCCACTAAACCTTGACCATCCAAATAATGTTGGATTGCACGAATAATTTTTGGTCTTGTTAGTGCAATATGCTTAGCTTCTGAATTCATGATCAAGTCTACATAACGACGGCGGAAACGCTCTTCAACATCTGTTAAACCATGGAATTTTTCTGGTAAAGGACGAAGTGATTTTGAAAGATGTGTATAATTTTTAGCACGAACAGATAATTGCCCATGATCTGTTTTCATGACAGTACCCTCAATACCTACGATATCTCCAATGTCATTTTTCTTGAAGATTTCATATTGATCATCACCAATTTCATCTTTACGAACATAAATCTGAATTTGACCTTCACGATCCTGGATGTTCATAAAACCAGCCTTACCCTGACGACGCTTCGTCATGATACGACCTGCAATCTTAACTGTTACTTGTAACTCATCTAATTCTTCTTTTGTCTTGTCTTCATAAGATGATTTGATAATACCCGAATTTGAAGTACGATCATAACGAGATCCAAATGGATCAATACCCATGTCGATCAAATCTTGCATCTTTTGACGACGAACTTGTTCTTGTTGCGTTAACTTTTCCATTGTTTTCTCCTTTTTCTTTTATCCATAAAAAAAGGCACTTGCCACAAAGGGACGAAGTGCTCGTGTTACCACCCTAATTTACCAGACAAATCACTTTGCCCAGCCTTAGTCACTGTCTATAAACAGCGCTTCCTTTAATGCAGGAAATACAAATAGCTCCAAGTCTTTATTCCCAATTAGTCCTACGCTTTTTTTCACCAACCAAAAGCTCTCTAAAGTATTTCTAAAAGGTACTCGCCCTCTTCATTGCCTTTTTATACGCTCTTATCCTACTAGACAATACACAATTTGTCAATTTAAGATTTATCCATATATCGAATATTTAATTCTTTAATACTGTTTTTAAATAAAGCATCGATCTTGGCATAATATGTTTCTACATCCGGTTCAAAATTATGCAAAATCCAATACTTTAAAAAGTATAATAAATCATTCGCATAATAATCCACTAAAAAATCTACTGTGAACCTTGAATCCATCCCACTCACATCTAAATAAGAAAATACATTTCTAAATATTTCTTTAAACACATTACTCATTAAATCTTCAAAACCATTCTGTCCTGTAATTCTATAACAAGACTTAAAAAAATCACGATTATCACTTACAGTCTGAAAGATGTGTTTTATAATTTGAGGATTTGATTCATGCTCAATCCCTTTATAAAACATACGATGAATCAAATATTCTAAAGCCTCATACTTATCCATAAAATGATTATAGAAAGTTCCACGAATAACACCTGTTTTATCGCAAATCTGTTTGATTGTGATCTTTTCGAAAGGCTTTTGTTGCATCAAAATATACAATCCCTCACTCAGAAGATCTTTCATTGTCATTTTTTCATTAAATGTCATGAAATCACCTCTACAATCGAATTAATTTAAAAATTAATGATAAGCTCATAAATAAGTATACGACACCGCAAAGAAAATAATAAGCCTTTTGATATCCGGCTCCATTATAATATCCAATATAAAAATGAATCATATAGCCAGCAAGTACAATTAAAAATAAGATTAAAGATTCCATCAAATAAGGAAGATTCATATAATAACAGCCAACTCCAACAAAAAAACAGTCCAGTCCTCCAACAAGAGCCAATTTAATAATTTGTTTTGTATCAAACTCTTGTAGTCTTTCCACAAACTTTCCACACTTAAAACTATAGATAACCATTCCATTTCCAAGAATCAAAAAGACAAATATCGCAACACATTTATTCAATGTTGCCAATGGACGTCCAAAAATAAATGTGGATATCCCGTGTCCTAATAAAAACATACCTGAACTACAAAGCGCAAAAATCAATCCATAAACTAATGCTTTTGAAAAGCGAATATTACAAATCGTAGCTCCTTGCTCTAATGCACATACAAATACATCTAAACTCAGACAAATACACAAAATCCCAAATAATAACATAACAATCCACCTTCACTAACTTTATTGTATACGAACTTTAAAAATTTTAAAATTATGGATGAACATATTTCATTAAATGTATTTATGCACTACAATAAACCTATGATAAACATCATTGACTACATTAAAGAATACGGAAATTTAACACTTGAAGAATACCCATTTAATAATGTGGACTCTTTGATTCTCTCACAAATTTCCTATATCAAATTTGAAAACTCAAGCATTGACATCGAATCCGAAATCCATTTATTAAGCGATTTTGAAAATGAAATTGATACTTTATGCATTGATACCCGAGTACCTGAATTAAACGAAGAATTATTTCTTCAATTCATACACTCCCTTCGCTATGAAGCCATTACCATTTCTCATCTACAAACTAATTTTGACAAAGATAATGAAAAACAATTCTGTGCTATGACTTTTCATTTACCCAACCAAATAGACTACATTGCCTTTCGAGGAACCGATGCCAGCTTTGTAGGATGGAAAGAAGATTTTAATCTATGTTTTCAAGAAAATATTCCCAGTCAAATTTCTGCATTAAACTATGTAAACAACTATAAGACAAAACACAAACTCATCTTAGGCGGACACTCCAAAGGAGCTAACTTAGCACTTTACGCAGGTATATATACGCATAATTCAATTTTTTGTATCTATAATCATGACGGGCCTGGATTTCTTACACCTTATCAAACCGATAAGAAAGTATTTAAAACCATACCACAATCGAGTGTTATTGGACTCTTACTTGAAGAAACAAATAATTATCAAATCATCCAAAGTGATGCCATATCCATCCTTCAACACGATCCATTTACGTGGTGCGTTGAAAATGGTGATTTTATTTATCTTAAACAAAATGATCAACTATCCAAACATACACAATCCACACTATCAAATTGGCTTAAATCCATTGATGTCAATACCCGCAAACAAGTTATTGATACCATTTACTCTATCTTTTCAGATTACGAAAACCCAAAGGATTTAAGAAAGAATATCAATATAGCTGAAATGATCAAATCCATCCATAATATGGATGATCAAACGAAGAAAATGATTAGTGAAACCATTCAAGTCTTATTCAAATGCATTCAAAACGAAATCAAGCGAGGAAACTAAACTCCTCGCTTAAATAATATATAACTATAGATACACGGAATAATAGTCGCTACAAGAATCACAACAATGCCAATTGTCATATAGCCAAGCAATCCTAATACAATATATAAGATTCCAGCTATCACCATACAATAGCCACCCACACGATTTGATAACACCCAGTTTTCATCACTATTTAAAGCCCACGATGTTTTAATTCCAACTGCATAATTTCGCTTTACTTTTGGCAAATAATTTCCTAATACAATTAGTAATACACCCACTAGAATATTCATCACAAAACTTACATCAAAAGAATATCCCAAACCAAAATAAATAATTGTCATACTTGTCACAATACATATAACTGGACAAATCATAAATAAAATATTCATCATAAAATCTGGAATATTATTTCGCTTTGGATCTTTTACCGTCACAAAACAAGTAAATACATGAATTGCCAAACACAAGAATAACATGCCAAACAACCCTATAAACTTAGGCATTGTACCATCAACTTGTCCATTTACATCAAAATGGGTTGGCACAACATCTGGTAATTGACTATAGAAAACCAGATTCAAAGCGAATGGAATCACAAACAAAGCTAAACTAAATTGAAACCATTTATTTTTCAACATCTTCATTTCCTCCTAAAAAAGACTTAAAATAGCACAACATCTCCTCAAAAACAGATGCGTTAATTTGATAAAAGATAAAATTTTTATCCTTCTCTTCACAAATCAAACCTGCATCCTTTAATAAAGATAAGTGATAAGAAACAGTTGCCTGAGACATATCAAAATGACTCGCAATATCTCCAGCTGACATCTTGCCTTTTTTTAATAAACTCAAAATGTCTCTTCTGACTGGAGCACCCAAAGCTTTAAACGTTTTTTCAAACAAAATACCACCACCTATTTAGAAACATTTCTAAATAGATTATATACCTTTTAAATATTATTTCAAATCTATTTAGAAATGTTTCTAAATAGTTAACAAAAAAAGAATCAGGAAGATTATTCTCCCTGATACGTTGTATATTTTTGATATTCCTTTATCATTCCTTCGTCAAAACAATACAAACTGATTTTCATTGTATAATCACTATTCGCATCCAACCAATCCGCAATTGTCTTTAATACTAATGGCACTGCCTTTTCTACAGGATAGCCATAGACTCCACATGAAATAGCTGGAAATGCGATTGTATGAATATCATACTTACGAGCTAAACTCAAACTATTCCAATAACAATCCCTCAACATATGCTCATCTTCATGTTTACCAGAATACATCGGACCCACAGTATGAATTACATACTTTGCCTTTAAATCATACCCCTTAGTAATCTTGGCCTGTCCTGTTTGACAACCATTTAATAATTTACACTCTTCAAGTAACATGGGACCGGCCGCTCTATGAATAGCGCCATCTACACCGCCGCCACCCAAAAGCGATTCATTCGCTGCATTGACAATACAATCTCCATCAAAAGTAGTTATATCTCCTTTTACTACTTTGATTTCACTCTCTAGATTCTTATTGTCTAAAATCATTTCAATTAAAACTTTTGGTAAAAAATACGAATCTTTCCAAGGATTTAATACAACTCCACTTACACCTTGTGTATCATGCACCATATTTAAAACATCCATCACACTTTGATTTAATGTTTCTGTAGTCTGACCCAAATCCACTTGAGCCTGTGTAGTAAAAGCTACAAATACATCTTGACCATCATCTAAAGATAATCTTCGATAGACTTTTTCACCCTCGACATCGCCAACAGGAATAATGAATTGTTTTTCTTCTTTTGCCAGTTTACGAATATGCGAAAGAACCTCCATATTTTTTTCACGAGTCTGCTCTTGATATAATTCTTGAATCAATGTTTCTAATTTTTCCATACCTATTTCCTTACTACAAATGTCAAACTAAAAGGAAAAGCCCCAATCACATCTTGATAAATAGAGTCATCAATAAAGAATCCCTCTTTCATTGCACTTTCCTTTAATAGCGAATCTAACGAAATAAATTCTTCTTCGCTAATTTTAAAATCATTAAAACAATATCCATCATTAAAGCTTTGATAGTTAAATACTTCATCCATTAAATCCCAAGTACTTACTTCACTACCATCTTCTAATGTATCCATATAGTTTAATAATTTATTTACGATTTCTTGTTGTCTTTCTTGTACCATAAAAATCACCTACACTTATTCTAACACAAAATGAAAAAGAGGCATCGCCTCTTAATCAATTTCTAAATATTCTTTGATTCTTTGAATCTGATTCAACCCATCCAAATACCCCATGTAGTAAAGATCAGCAAGTTTATCTACATCTCCCTCTACGCGCGAAACATTTACTGGCTTGCTTGGGGCAATCGTAAAGATTCTTCCTTCATTTTCAAGCCTTACTAATTCATCACACTGTCTATTGTAGTCACTATTCATCGATTCCAACTTCTGTTCTAAAGCTGGATATTCAGCATACAATCTTTTCGTCATTTTTTGAACGAACGGATTCACTTCACTCTTTCGATACTCTCTTTGACGTGTACGAACCACAATGATTTTCTCATAATCATGATCCAACGCCCATTGATACGCTATCTTATCGCTGCAGCCACCATCTAAATATAAGCCATCCTCAATTTCAACCATCTTTGAAACATAAGGCATGGTTGCACTGGCTTGTACAGCTTTAAAAATATCCTGCGTTTTATTTTTACTAAAATATTCAGGCCTTCCCGTTTTACAATTTGTACATACCGCAATAAAATCACGCGTTGGATTCATAAAACGAGGTGTATTTAATGGATCAAAATATTGAGTTCCTTTCATCAAAAAATCAAATCCAATGATTCCTTTGTTGTTTTTAAAAGCTTCTAAACCAACATAACGAGAATCGTGGCGATACCCTAAATTAATTCTTGCACTACGACCAATTTGACCAGCCACATAGTTAAATCCGTTTAATGCCCCTGCACTTGTACCAACTGTACACTGCATATTGATTTCAAACTGCATTAAAGCATCTAACACTCCTGATGTATAGAGCCCTCGAAAAGCTCCGCCTTCAAGGACAATACATCCTGGAACAATTTTATTTGAAGTATTTCCATTTGGAAGTTTGGATATTCCCGAAAAACGCTTATTATTTTTCTTCATTTTATCCCTCTTTCTTAGCTGAAAATTTTATACTCATTTGTTTAATTTGTCTACTTTTTTTGTTCATCCCAAAGCTTGTCAGCCATTGGCTTCCAGTTTTTTGCGTATGGAGCTGTCTTTTCCAATAAGTGATCCACATCTTCTGGGGATTCATAATCTGTATTGACTGCTTTACTTTGTTTCACCAATTCTTGAATACGACCAGCATTTTCTAACATTGGACAAGGTCTTAACATATTTTCATTAAATGGTTGATTATCATGATAAGCCTGGAATAAAGGAGATCTAAGTGCATCGAGTAATGTTGTCTTATGAATGTTACAGTTCGAATAATGAATGAATACACATGGTTCTACATCGCCCTTGGCATTGATATGAAGATATCTTCTGCCTCCAGCAATACATCCACCCACATATTGCGCATCATTTTGGAAATCCATAGTGAAAATTGGTTTTTCACTTCTGAATTTACGAATTTGATGATAAACATACGCTCTTTGTTCTGGTGTTGGAAGCAATTCTTTTACAGCCCCATTTCCTACTGGCATATAGTGGAAGAACCAGCAGAATAAAGCACCTGCATCAATCATTAAATCAAAGAATTCATCACTTGCGATATCTTTATAATTTACGCTTGTATAACAAGTACTAATTCCGAATGGCAATTTATGTTTCTTTAATAATTCCATGGCACGTTTTACAGAATTGTAACAACCATCACCACGTCTAGAATCATTCGCTGTTTCAAAACCTTCCAAACTAATGGCTGGCACAAAGTTTTTAACTCGCAACATATCCTGACAGAATTCTTCATCAATCAATGTACCGTTTGTGAAAGATAAGAAAGCACAATCTGGATGCATTTCGCAAATTTTAATCACATCTTTTTTACGTGTTAAAGGTTCTCCACCCGTATAAATATACATGTAAGTACCTAATTCTTTTCCTTGACGAATAATCGAATCAATATCATCTAAAGATAAATTTAATTGATGTCCATATTCAGCAGCCCAACAACCTGTACAATGTAAGTTACATGCAGATGTTGGATCTAATAATACAGCCCAAGGAATATTACAATTATATTTTTCTGACAATTCCTCTTGTTTTGTACTACCATTTAGTGATGCATTAAAAATAAAGTTTTTAAATACAGTCTGACGAACGCCTGCATCCAAATCATAAAGCTTCATGATATAGTCATACCAAATACCTTTTTCATCGATTTGTTCACGAATCAATTTACGCTGCGAACCATACCAACCTTCAGGCATAACCTTATCTACTAAATTCATTAATTTAGGAATATTGGTTTCTGGATCCTTCTCCAAATACTTCAAAGCTTGATTCATTCCAAACTTTTGAACACTACTCTGTAAAGAACTAAAATTCATAACTCTTCCTCCCTTTTCATTTATAGTTTCATTCTAGTTCTTTAAAAATGAGTTTTTAATAGACAAATTCTTAAATGTGTAAATATTTATGAACTATGGTCATTATTTTTATACCGTTTTGAGATATATGTCATATATGATTTATAAATTTATGAACTACGGTCATTTATTGTATCAAAAAAAAGAAGGTGTTTTCACACCCTCTTAGATTTCATTGGCAGCTTTATATCCTGTACGAATAGCACTTGCGATATCTGCTGTTCTTTCACCACTACAGTCTCCTACATAAGTGAATGGAACAGTTAACTTACTATCATCAAATACATTCTTTTTAGAACCTAATGCATTTACAATTGTATCCGCTGTTATTTCAACATTTGTTTCATCTTTTGTATTCACTGCATAGATTACATTATTTTTAATTTCACTAACACGTATATTCACAGATTTTTGAACACTATGTTCTTTAAAATCAGCTTCCATCAATGGCAATACAGTTTCAGATTCTTGTCCTGCAATTTTATCCATCATTTCTACAAGTGAAACTTCTAGACCTTTATTTGCCAAATATTCAGCGGTTTCATCACCTACTAAACCTCCACCTAAAACAACACATTTACCAGATACTTCTTGACCATTCAAGATATCCCAGCTTGATACTACATTTGAATTTTCTACTGGCATAAGAAGATCCATATTGTGAGCACCAATTGCCAAGATAACATGATCAAATCCATTCAATTCATCCATTGCTGGTTCATGGTTTAATTGAATGTCCACTTTACCAGGCAAGAATTTTTCATAGTATTGTACAGAACGTAAGATTTCATCTTTTCTTGGTGGAACTGAAGCAATATTGATTTGTCCACCTAAACGATATGATTTTTCAAATACAGTCACTGTATGTCCTCGTTTATATGCTACACGAGCCGCTTCTAATCCCGCAAGACCAGCACCTACGATTACGACATTCTTAGTTTCTGTACATGGTTGAATGAAGATTGTTTCTTCATCTCCATTTTCGGCATTTAAAACACAGCTTAAGTAACGACGAGATTGGATGGCATCTACACAACCTTTATTACAGTTCAAGCATTCACGAATGCATTCCCCTTTTTCCACTTTATTGGCATTATCTGGATCTGTTAACAAACTTCTTCCATATCCAATGATATCTGCCGTACCATCTTCTAGAATCTTTTCACCAGCTTCAACACTGACAACACGACCAACAGTTGCGATAGGACAAGAAACAACGGCTTTCACTTTTTCACAAGCTCGTAAAGTCCAGTTATAAGGAACAGCACCCATAGGAGGAATTGTATCACCCATGTTTCCTGTGTGGTTAGCTTGAGCCACTTGAATCATATCAATGCCTGCTGCATCTAACATTTTTGCGAATTCAACCGCTTCATCTTCCAATAAACCACCTTTACCACGTAAAGATCCATCTGGATTGACTGTAATAATTGGAAGTTTATATTCGACCATCATATTTCCATAGTGCATCATATTTGCTCATAATTTTCCCTCTATTTTAAACACGCATTTACATAATCAATAGGCACATCCATACGCTTAGCAACCTGTTCAACAGTCATCCCTGTGTTGATGAATCTCTTGCATACCATCTTTATATTTTCTCCAACCTCGATAATATGTTTGTCTGGGTCATACAAACGAACAACTCGCTGTCCCCATGAATGCTCAATAATCGGATGTACATAATCAATATCATAATCTTTTAGTTTCATAGCAAACGCATCGAAACCATCCTCTTCAAAATAGATTTCGAAGTTATTACCGCCAAAAGAAATATCGTCTTTTCCTATGAACTCTTTATATGTTTCAAGTGTCTGAAGAGCCAGACCACCAGTCAATGTTTTATTTGCTCCAAAATCCAAAACAACCTCTAGTCCAAAGAGCTCTTTATAAAACTGTACTGATTTATTAATATCGGCCACTACCAACATCGGACTTTCAAATTTCATTGTTTCTTCACTCCTTCCATAACATCTAATCCACTGCCTGCTATATAGCCAACAGTCGAGTTGCCGGATTAGACAACATCTAAATCACTCACTCAAATTGAGTTTGCACCCTAGATAACATCTATCCTAGTGCCACAACTCACGACATCTAATCCACAGCCTAAACCCTCTGACCGTTTTTACAGTAGATATGTTTCAATATAAGAAATACGGACTTTCATGAGTTATTGCCTAATCTCAAAAAAGCCCGTAAATACGCTACTTTTCGCTATTTATTTCTCTTTCCTAGACATCAAACAGACCGTCTCAACGTGTGGAGTTTGACTAAACATATCGACTGGTTGAATCTTTACAATACGATACTCTTTCTTTAATACGCCTAAATCTTTAGCCAAAGTAGCTGGGTTACAAGATACATAGATCATCGTTTTGATCTTTGATTTTAAAATAGTTTCCTTCATTGTATCATCCAAACCAGAACGAGGCGGATCCACAATCAATGTATCCACTTCTTTTTCTTGCACTAAATGTGCTAAGGCACTACCCGCATCTTCACAAATGAAAGATACATTGTCTGCATGATTTAACATCGCATTTTCATTGGCATTATCAACCGCATCCTGAATGGATTCAACACCAATAATTTCTTGTGCCTTATCTTTCACAAATAAACTGATGGCACCAATACCACTATAGGCTTCAACCGTAGTCTTTGATCTTGGCATCCAATCTTTAACCACATTATAAAGATTCACGGATTGTTTCGTGTTTAACTGGAAGAAAGATCTTGGAAGTAAAGATAATTGAATATCTTCTAATCGAAGATGCATCTTTTCTTCTCCCCAAATAAAACGCATATCTCCAAATACTTCACGCTTTGTTTCTGTTTTTACACTTTGCCAGATTGAAACAACACCCTCTAGCTGAGTCACATCATGAATAAATTCTTCACTTAAATCTTCTTTTCCCGTCACAAAAATAATTTGAATCTTAGAATCAAATTCTTTCATCACCAATGTACGATAACCCGTTTTCTTTTTATCATCATACATCTTTAAATGATGCTCATTCATAATTTTTAAAACTTCCTGACGCGTTTGTTCCAACAATTTTGAATGCACATAACACCTTTCCATCTTTTGGAAATGGTTTGTATCACGCTCATACATTCCTGTATATAACTCCCCATATTCTTCACCAAAAGGAAGTTTGCAGCTATTACGATATGACAATGGCTCAGGATTCTTTAAAATTGGTAAAATGCGACCATTATAATCCGCATACTTAATCAGTGTCTCTTTTAAATTACCCTCTTTCATCTTGCATTGTGCTGGATACTTTACGTGCATCAAAGCACATCCACCACACTCTTTCCAAATTGGGCAAAGTGGGTAGCGACGCTTTGAACTCTGTTCAACTAAACGAGTTAATTCTCCAACTAAATAAGTACCTTCATCACTTTTAATATCAAATTCAATAACTTCGTTCGGAATGGCATTTTCAATAAATACTGGCTTTCCTTTATGGAACGCAATTCCCTCACCATTAATTCCCCATTTTTTTACTTTTGTTTTCATATTTTTTATACACAGTTACGACAAACTCAAACGTAACCTCTAACCTTTCTAATTGTTTTACACGATCAAGTCCAGCTTGACTCGTTTTATATCGATATGGTGTCATTTCCAGTAAAGACCATACATCATCTACCATCTTTTTTTCCTGAATAATTTCCTGGTTTACCAATTCATATTGTTCTAGTATTTCAGGCATTTCATTTTCGTATGGTGTGTCATACAATACTTCTTTTAATTCAAAACAATGCTTAGGACCCGGACCTACTACGATCCAATATCCATTTTCTTTTAGTATACGATAGATTTCATCTTGGCCTAAAGGCACAAAAATACTTGTAACACAATCTATGCTCTCGTCTAAAAAAGGCATATCAAATAAACTACCCACAATATATTGCGTATGTTTATCTTGTTTAGACGCATGAAGAATTGCTTCCTTACTCAAATCAATCCCATAACTATGTTCAAAGTTCGTCCCTATCTCTTTTGCATAGTAACCTTGACCACAACCTGCATCCAAATAAATAGATCCATTAGCTTTTCTCTTTACATATTGACGCATAAAATCATAATAATCTTTTTCTAAAAAATCCGTACGCGCTTTGACCATTAAAGCATTGTCCCCATGATTCTTTGTCTGCTTACGTGATAAGTTCACATAACCTTGTTTAGCACAATCAAAAGAATGATTATTTTCGCATCGAAATGTTTTATTTTCTTTTATTAGTTTCTTTTTACACACCGGACATATCAACATAAAAAGATTATAACATAAAAGAAAAAGAGAAGTGCTATCTTTCACTTCTCTTAGAATAAATCTTCTTCAACCTTAACTGGATGTACCCAAATATCTTCTGTATTATCTATGCAATCTTGTACCATCTTGTCAAAGTCCCATTTTGCCTCATATTTTTCACACTTATCCACACGAGGTTTAGTAACTGGATTCTTTGGTGTAAAAATCGTACAACAATCTTCATAAGGAAGAATACTTGTTTCATATGTTCCAATCTTTTTAGAAAGATCAATAATTTCAACTTTATCCATACAGACCACTGGACGAATAATCGGCATATTTGTGACATCATTGATTGCGAGCATGCTCTCTAAAGTTTGACTTGCGACCTGTCCAATCGATTCACCTGTTGCGATAGCTTGCGCATGTCTTTTCTTAGCTAGCCCTGTCGCAATACGCATCATCATACGACGCATCAATGTGATCGCATAACTTTCATCCGCATTTTGATAGATTGCCAATTGAAGATCTGTGAATGGAACAACATGAACTAAAACATCACCTTGATAACCAGATACAAGTCTAGCTAGTTCCATTACTTTTTCTTGTGCATTTTGTGAAGTATATGGAGGTGAAGCATAATGAATACATTCTATGTGTACACCACGTTTCATCATTAAATAGCAGGCAACTGGAGAATCAATTCCACCACTTAATAAAACCATGGCCTTTCCGCCAACACCCACTGGATATCCACCCGCACCTTGAATACGATCTGTCATAATGTAGGCTGCATCTTGATGAACTTCAACAACAATTTTTACATCCGGATTATGAACATCCACTTTCCAGTCACTGTTCTTTAAAATCTTAGTTGCAACCCTACGATTAATATCGTCTGAAACATATGGGAATAATTTATCACTACGACGTGCAGCTACCTTAAATGTTTTTGGTGTTGTTAAATCTAAAGATTCATAACAAGCATCAATGATTTGATCTAAATCTGGTTCCACTTTAATAGCTAATGAGAAGGAAGATATTCCAAAAACTTTAGCTAAAATATCACTAACCTGCTTAGAATCTTCATCATGAAGATAAATATACATACGGTCGTGCTGTTTTTCAAATTCTAATGTTGGGAATGCTTTTAAAGCTTTACGAACATTGTCATAAAGCGCCTTAATAAAGTTGTTACGGTTTTTTCCTTTTAAACTCAGTTCGCCATAACGAATTAAGATATGATTATAACGATAAGCCATAATTCTCTATAATCTCCTTACATGTTTCTATAAAATATTTTGCCTCTTCCAAAGTATTCTCATAAGAAAAAGATAAACGAATTCCATGTGTCGCATCAAATTCTGACTTGTGCATAGCCAATAACACTTCAGAAGCATTCGTGTTTTGTGATGAACAAGTACTTTTTGCGGATACACAAATCTCCTTTTGATCCAAAGCATTCAATAAGACTTCACTTGTGATTTGATCAAATGAAATATTAAGAATATAAGGAATCGCATCTTTTGGCGAATGTATATGCGCACCATTGATTTTAGCTAATTCTTCACGCAAATATTTATTGATTTTTAAAACATGATCATAAGCCTGTGATTGTTCCTCTAAAGCCAAACGAATTGTCTTTGCCAAAACAATATTCGTCGGTGCATTCTCTGTTCCACCACGAAGTCCTTGTTCCTGTTGTCCACCTTGAATAATTGGAACAAGTTGAATCTTCTTTTTCTTCATTAAAATGGCACTACCCTTTAGACCATGAACCTTATGTGCAGAGATCGTAGCCATATCTAGTTTTTCAAAAGGAATATCAATTTTTGAAAAACTCTGTACACAATCCACATGAAATACACACGTTGGATTTTGGTGTACAATTTTTTCTAGTTCTAAAATAGGGTTGATAGCTCCCATTTCATTATTCACATGCATAATCGATACTAAAATCGTATCTTTACGCATATGAGATTTTAAGCATTCTGGTGTAACAATTCCCTCTTCATTAATTGGAAGAAATTCAACTTCAAATCCGAAACGCTTCAAAAACTCCATCGCATGACGAACACTCGAATGTTCGACATTGCTTGTGAGTACATGATGACCTCGATGTTCATTGGCCAAGGCATATCCTACAATAGCTAAAGTGTTTGATTCACTTGCAGCTGATGTAAAGATAATTTCGCTTGGATCTACATGAAGCATAGAAGCAATATTTGATCGACTTTTTTCCATGAGCGAACTTGCCTGGCGACCAGCCGCATGCAAACTATCTGGGTTGCCATAACAAGTTTCTAACATTTGCCCATAAACACGACGAACCTCTGTACGTACAGAGGTTGTCGAAGCATTATCAAAATAAATCATTACTGCACCTGGTTCATGACTGCAGGATCTTTTTGAGCTATTAACTTCTCATAAATTCCTGGGTGCATGTTTTCGATTGCTTGGATTGCAATCTTAAGTGCACGAGTATATTCTCCATTTTGGAAACATAACTCAGCACGAGTTAAATCCGAATCCATTTGTGCATGCGTACTACGGAAACGGTTACCAAACACAATCGCATTTTCTACCATAACGGCAACACCGACTAAATTGTTTGCGTTATTGTATAACTTATATACAAAGTCGATGGCATCCTGCAAATCTGCATTTAATGTTTGTACATCTAATGGTGAGTGATCCAACACTACACGAACACGTTGAATCAAGCGTTCGCCTTCTTTTAAATCTGCAGAAAATTGAGATGAGATACTAGGCAAATGACGTGTTACTGTATTTAAACGTACTTCATTTAAAATCAATTGTAATTTTGTCAATTGTTTTTTAGCACGTGATTCATCACTGCTTGCTCCCACTAACATCTCTTTCATATCCTTGACTTGATCGTGGAATTCATTAACATCTTCTGAAAATTTACGATAACCATGAACTACATCTACGCTAGGACGTTGATTTTGCTTCAATTCTTTTTGAATTTCATCACGACGATTTGATAAATCTTCCATTTGGATTTGTGCCAAAGAGAAGCGGTGTGTCCAATCTTCTAGACCAAAACGATCTTTAATATTGGCATAAAGCGCCATAATTTCCTCAAGTTCCTGACCAATGACATTAACTAGATCTAAATTAGATTGAAGACTTACATGGATTTCATCATAAGCTTCTTTTTCATTCGTTACATCATCTTGTAATGCTAGAATGTGATCTCCAATGATTTCCAAGTTTTCTTGTGCCATTTCAAATTCACCTGCATCCAATTGATCAATTGAACTAGACAAAGCACTTTGAATGGTTGTTAATTTTTCTTCTGGTTCTAAATAAGATAAGTCGATATCTTTTTCCTGTAATTCCTTAATGTGCAAACGAACTTCGTTAATTGCACGAGGCAATACATTTTTGGCCTTTTCATAGAGTCCAGGGAAGGCTGCAATTTTAGAGCTAATCTCATCCACCATTTTTGAGATTTTTTCTTGTTCTTCCTTTGCCTTGTTAAATTCTGAAGCAAACATCCACTCTTCAAAATTAGAGAATTCATTTTCAATTTCCTCTAAGCATGAATCTACATAATTAACAGATCCATAAAATGAAGAACGATTATCTTGGTAAACAGTTTTCACATTGCGGAAACGCTCTTTTAAAGCATTTGCCGATTCACGAACCTCTGTTTCACGAGCCAAGATGTGATCTAATGACTGAGTAACGATACGAATTCTTTCTTTTGTCTCGTCCATCATTGTTTCTAAATCGTCCATAGCTCGCATAGATTTGCGAAGACAATGTCTAGAAACATAATCATCTGCTTCATTAAACAAATCATCACAAGCACTTAAGTTTTTTTGACAAGTATCATATTTTGGAGTCAAGCTTTTCACTTTATCCATGATGTCATCATTCACTCTTGCGAATGCCGATGCTTTGTTGAATTTGTAGGCCAAGGAATTGTTACGAATTTCATTCATTTCGATTTCAAGATCTGAAAGTCGTTTCGACGCCTTTTTACGTTTGATCATACGCATAATGATCCAAATCAAAATCAAGACTAGAATTGCTATACAAAGATAGATAATTACAGTCACAGAAAGTTGATTTCGAATGAACACGTATACTGATCGAAAGAAATTCAAAACACTATCCATAGTGGTACCTCCTTGCAAACCATTCTTATTATAGCAAAAGTTCAAAATCATTGCATCATTTTCTTGATTTTATTAATGTTCTTTGATATGATACATAGGCATAAATTGATAGCAGCATACAAAGTTAAAGGATATGCGTTGCAGCCTTATTAAGCGATATGAGTAAGCTAATAGCTGATAGCGGAAAATATCATTGTCAACACAACCTTTAAAGATTTGTACTGTTATTGTTTTGTGGATGATATAAAACAATAGGAGGAAAAATTATGTCAAGAAACACAGGAAGCGTTTGGAAGAAGTCACGCCGTCTTGGATTCTCAGTATTAGAAACTGGTGAAGAATTAACTCGTCGTAACACAATTCCAGGACAACACGGAAATGCTCGTCGTCCAAAATTAACAAACTACGGTATCCAATTACAGGAAAAGCAAAGAATTCGTCACACTTACCAATTAAGTGAAAAACAATTCTACAACACTTACTTAAAAGCAAGTAAAAAAGCTGGTTCTGCTGGTGAAAACTTCTTAGTAATGTTGGAATCTCGTTTAGATAACATCGTTTATCGTATGGGATTTGCACGTACTCGTCGTGCTAGCCGTCAGTTAGTAAACCACGGACACGTATTAGTAGATGGTAAAAAAGTAGATATCCCTAGTTTCCAAGTAAAACCAGGACAAGTTATCGAAATTCGTGAACGCGCTAAAAACTTAAGCGTAATCAACGAGGCTTTAGAAGCTGCAACAGCAACTGTTGATTTTGTTGAAGTAAACAAAGATGCTAAGAAAGGTACTTATGTTCGTTACCCAGAACGTAAAGAACTATTCACAGCTCAAGAAATCAACGAATTGTTAGTAGTAGAATTCTACAACCGTTAATCTTAGGCATAGAACAAGAAAGAAGCGAATGGATCGCTTCTTTTTTTTGTGGATGTGTTTTCTTAATTCATGTATTTTATCTGTTGATCAACGTAGAAAATCAACTTTTTCAGCTACAAAGCCATAGTTTAGATATACCCTGTCATCCTTCTGGTATTTACGCGAATGAATACGACCATTAATTCCTACATAATCTCCAATCTTACACGAAGCACTTACAGTTTCTGCAAGACCTCGCCATACTTCAACGACCACATCATCACTTTCATAAACACCTTCTGAATTTGGAAAATTACGTTGCACTCGAATTGGAAGCTCACAAGTCTTTAATCCATTGCTTGTCTCCTTTAACATTGGCATGTCCGTAATTTTACCCACGATACTAAACGCATTCATAATTGATTATCCTCCTTCAATTCTGACCACCATATTTATCACCATCCTTCTTCAATGGTATTCTACAAATATGTCACATATAAAACAAACGACCTATCTTATCTATAGGTCGTCTTTTTATGCGTTTTACATGCGTTTTTCCCCTCTAATTCGATTAAAAAAACACAAATTAGATCAGATAGAGTCATTCGGAAGAATTTTTGTCACACAAGAATGTGAGAAATCCAAATCCTTAATATAGGCATGTACCTGCTCAATTTTCATATTTTGAATGCTATTTAAATTCTCTATATAGTCGTACTCCTCAAAGTGACTTCGAAGTAAATCATTGGCCAAGCCATCAAAATGATCTAAGCCACGCAAATTATTTGCGATTGCCTGTGCATGCAACGACTGATAGTCTTCATCAGAAATCGACGTATTCTGTACAAGCTCATTTACAAGTTCAATAAAGGCATTTGGATTTACTGTTTGAGCATAAAACAAGATGTAACTATGATCCAAAGTAAAGTCCGCTTCTGCACCTACAAACTGTGTAAAGATTCTTTGATCTAGCCATGCTTGAAATTTAGGATTTAAAGGCCCCATAATAGAATCTAACCACATATTCACTGCAAAATCTTTTTTGAATGCTTCTGCCTTTGTCTTGCAAGCATCCATCTTATAGCCAACACATACAAATGGCTGATGAATATCCATGTGATCGACATACTCTTTGCGATTTACTTCCTTTGGCTCTTCCTTAAAGACACGCTCAATCTTTTTATTTAACTTACTCAACACATCTTTTTGACATTCCTTGATCCAATCCATGATTTCATTTGTATCTTTTCCAGTTACACCCACAAGGCACAATTTACTAGGATCATAATTTAATGCATAAAATTGTTTTAAATCCTCCATGCTCATATCTTGAATATCTTCTTTTGAACCGAGTACATCCACTTTCATTGGATGATATTGAAACAAAGAAATCAAAGTTTCTTTAAAAAGACGTTGTTCAGGCGATTGTTGATACATATCATATTCACTAAGAATAATCCCCTTTTCTTTTTCAATCGTTTCATTTGTCACATCTAAATTTTCGACAAAATCCAATAAAAGTTTTAATGGCTTTTTCACATCCGCCGTAGTCGAAAAATAAAATGCCGTTTCTGTATAAGAAGTATAAGCATTTGTAGAACACTGTAAGTTCGCAAATAAATCACTTACATCTTCTCCATCCAAATAAAACATTTGATGCTCTAAATAGTGCGCAATCCCACTCTTATGTCTAATCACTTGCCCATCTACTCTTTGATCAATATCAAATCCACCTACTTTAGCTCCTAAAAGAAATAGTGATTTTTGATAATCTGGTTTATGAACAAGAATCACCTGTAAACCATTCGACAATGTTTCTTTTTTAATATCCAAATTATAATTCATTTTCTTTCTCCGCAACAATGGCCACTGAAGCCAAATTCAATCGTAAAGCAACACTTGAAATATCTTCCTTTGTCACCTTCATAATTCTCTCAATTCTTTGCTCAGGCGTGAGCTGGCGATGTAAAAGATCATCTAAAAAAGCTTGTGCAATCAAAGATTGAGCATGATCTAATCCACTAATAATACGGTCCTTATAGTCCATCTTTGCGATTTCTAAATATCGATCATCATAATCCATATTCAATAATCGATCTATTTGTGTTTCTATCAAATTTAATACTTTTGTGACATCCTTACGATTCACACCCGTATGAATTAATAAAGCTCCATCAAAGCGAATAATAGAAGAGCTTATAGAATAACAAAGACTATTCTTTTCACGAATTTCATCAAACATTAAATTCTTCTGGCTTTGCCCCAAAATACTATTTAAAAGGAGTTCAGCCTCATAATCCGAACTTGAAATATCAACACCTGTCGAATAGACTTGCGAAATACAAGTTTGCGCAATATCCTTTTCAAACGTTTTATAGCTTGTTTCTACTACAGGAAGCAATGTTCTTTCTGATATAAAAGCACAATGTGAATCTAAACCATCAATATAATCATACAATTCATCCGTTACATAACCACAGATATAGAAGTGTTTTGCCATTTCCATATATAGCGTATAGACTTTTTTCACATCGTCTAAAGTAAGTGTCTCTAAATCTTTTAAACTTCCCTGCACTGGAATTGAAATTGAATGTTTATCATGTGCCATATCAAAGGCATACATACATGATAAATTAGCAGGATCATCCATTTGTGCCAATAATCTATTTTTTAATAAATACACAGATTCCTTAAAGTTTTCCTCATCCAATACAGAATGAAACAGAACTTCATCCATAATATCTTTAATTTTATCTAAATAACATTTATCTTCAATCCAGTCTGGACGGACAAACTGAAAACGAACATCGAGTTGAACAAGATCTCCATAAGATGTTAAACCGTAAGACACCTTTGTTCCATAAGCACGATTTAAGGTAGAAGCTAATTTTTGTTTCGAATTCATTTTCTGCGTTTTTGCCTTCATCATATACACAAGCACGTTTAAGGCACTAATTGTATTTCGATGAAAAGGCATCATGGTTTTACAAGAAACATAAACATCACTAAATTTTTGCGTTTGTATATAGTTCATTCGTAAACCTCCTTGAAAATATATTAATAATTCTACCACAAAAGCAAAAAAAAAGGCTAGAATTCAATCTAGCCTACGTGAACGTATCCAATTAATGCCTTGTCACAAGAAACGCTTGCTACAACAGTCTGGCTTCCGTACCATCCACCATGAACTGCTTGTCCGTTTCCAATGTAAATAGCGACATGTCCTGAATAAACAATAATGTCACCTGCAACTGGACTTGATGTGATTGTACCAAGACTCAAATAATCTTCTGGCCAACCGTGGAAATTAATTCCTACAGCTCTCAAAGCGTTTGTTACTAACATTGTACAATCTTGTGTAGCTCCTACTTGTGCTAATGCAGCAGCAGCGATTGCTGAACTGTTCACACTTGGGGTTGGGGCTACATAATTATTAGCTGGAGCACTAGGAGTCGATGTCTGTGCTGGCGCTTGTGTTGTAGTTGTTGTACTTTGAGCTGGAGCACTTTGAGTAGTTGTTTGTGCTGGAGCCTGAGTCTGAGATTGAGTCGTTGTATCTTGAGTTGGAGTTGTTTCCTCAGAAGGGGTTACTTCAGTCGCAACACCATTTTCATCAATCTTATATCCATCTTTTTCGGCATTTTTAATCAAATTACCATTTTCATCGAACGCATATTTAACACCTTCGATTTCAACGATTTGATTCTTAGTTACTTCACCATTTTCTGCATAATACAATCTTTGACCGTTGATCTCTTGCCATCCTGTACGGAAAGTACCGTCTTCTTGAGTGAAATATGTTTTTCCGTCTACATCAAATTGACCTGTAGCCATCTTTCCATCTTCACCAAAGAAATACTTCTGGCCATCGATTTCCTGCCATCCTGTTACACAATTTCCATCGGCATCAAAATAATATTTTGAACCATTTTCTTCAACCCAGTTTGTTGAAGTTTTGTTTCCTTTTTCATCGTAGTATGATTTACCATCATTACTCCAACCATGAAGAAGGACACCTTCTTTTTGGAAATGATACTCACTACCCTGAATAGTTACAGAACCTGTTGCAGCAGTTCCGTCTTGTTGGAAATAGTAAGTTTCATCTGAAACAGTCTGCCATCCAAACTGCATTTCTCCTTTATTATTAAAATAATAAAGTTCCTTATCGATTTTTGTTAAACCAGTAGCTGTCTGACGATTTGATTTTAAAACATAATAACGATCTGCGCCTTCACCATGCCATCCTGGTTGAACTTCTTTAGCATACATTGTCGAAACAATTGGTCCAGAAGTCAATAGACATAGGCTTACGGCTAAAATTTTACTGTGCTTTTCGATAAAATTCATCATATCACCTCTTCGTTGCAACAACTGAAGTTTAACAAGATTTAATTTTTGTTGCAAATTTTCGCAAAAAAATCATTTGCACTTTTTAGTAATTAATTTCTTAAATATTTCTTAATAACCTTTATATAAAGCATCTCGATATAAATTATGGTAAATTATGTGATTTTGTAAAAAATTGTACATAATTTATAACATGTATAACGTTGTCTACAAATTGTGAACAAATCTATCATGTTCTAAGATTATTCGTACCAAGCCAAAAAGCCATTGAAGAATCACTATACCAGCAAAGATCAAACCGCCTATTGAAAGCCATTTTAAACAATTTATTACCAAATATACACTTGCAGCATTCATACCTTTTACAATCCAAATGGTACACCAAATGTATTTAAATACATTTAAAATGATAATAATTTGATATTTTTGAGCCAAAATCAGCAATCCTACAATCCCCATTATGTCTATCAATTTTATACAACTAACAAGACCAGCCATGTTCAATGATGGATTTGAAATCACATAATATATAATACGAATCAAAACACTCGATTCATAATTGGATAGATGCGCCTGCAAATTGAACAAGCTTTCATAATCAGCTATAAAATATACTTTATAAAATAATAATAACTGCCAAATATTCTGCCACAACCAATACATTGTTATAAATATAACAAAAATAAAGATTCGCTTTTCAAACGAATCTACATAACGATCAATCAATCTTAAGATTTTCAAGCCAATCCTCTCCCTTAAGTTCTTCATGTGTACTTAGTCCAGGATAATCAAGTTGACGTAAAACTTCATAAACGATAATGGCAGCACAATTGGACAAATTCAAACTTCTCGCATTTGCGACCATAGGCAAACGCATACAAGTATCTAAATGATGTTGAAGAATTTTTTTATCAACACCTGTACTTTCTTTTCCAAGAACCAAATAAACATCGCCTTCTTCTTTAGTAAAATCAAATTCACTAGGTGCTTTTTTACCATAACGAGTCATAAAATAATAGTGTTCACTTGGATTTTCAGCCACAAACGCATCCCAATCTTTATGAATATGGATATCCGCATCCTTAATATAATCCATTCCTGAACGACGCAAATGCTTTTCATCCAAAGAAAAACCCAATGGTTCAATTAAATGTAAACGCGAACCCGTAGCCATACAAGTTCGAATGATATTTCCTGTATTTTGGGGAATTTCAGGTTCATACAATACTACATGCAACATATTATTTACTCCAATCCTTTAAAAATTTCTCAAGTGCAACCCCTCTATGAGATACACTATTTTTCTTTTCTTCACTCACATTGGCAAGTGTTGTCTTAAATTCAGGATAATAGAAGATTGGATCATATCCAAAGCCATTTGTTCCAACCATTTTATCATGAATCAAACCTTCACACTCTCCACGATATACATGTTCTTTTCCATCTTCATCAATATAGGCAATGACACACACATAACGAGCCGTACGCGTTTTTCCCTTTACCTGATCTATAATATATTGATTCTTGATATCATAGCTTGTGTCTTCACCTAAAAAACGAGCTGAATACACACCTGGCTTCTTATCCATCGCATCTACTTCCAAACCAGAATCATCACTGATTACAGGTTCATGAAGTTCATTAAATAAAGTACGAGCTTTAATTAGCGCATTCTCTTCAAATGTTGTACCATCTTCTACAATATCAATCTTATGACCTAGATCTTTTAAGCATTTAACTTGGCAATCCTTCAACATCGTCTGAAACTCTTCGACTTTATGAGCATTGCTCGTTGCTATCCAAATTGTTTTTTTCATTTTATCACCGATATATATTATAGAAAGAAAAAATGGGGTTTTCAACAAGAGTTGTGCTAAATTGAACCTCTCCGCATCGAAGTGACGACTGTGCTTAGATTGCATTAAAAAACCAAGTACAGTATCCATATGTGTATAGTGTGCTGTATATGTTCTAGTCTTGTCAATCAGAGACGATATTGGCGATCGATGAAAATACAAGTTCTGTAACAATGTCGATTTTCTTAGGTATTTTTAATCTAGGTATTGGATTAGGATCTTTTATTGGAGGACAAACCATTAATCTTCTTAACATTCAATCCATTGGATATATTGCCGGTATTATCGCTATACTCAGCATAATCTTCTATATAAGACGCCGCTAATATGTGATAGAATAAATGGGTTGGAGGAATTTATGGAATACAAGAACGACAATAAATTTTATTTTGAAATTGAAAAAAGAATTCCTGGTCATTTAGGAAGAGCCGGAATTATACATACACCTCATGGAGACATTAAAACGCCGGCATTCATGTGTGTAGGAACACATGGTGAAGTTCGCTTTGTTTCTATGGAAGAATTAAAAAGTATTAATGCTCAAGCTATGTTGAGTAATGGATATCATTTACGAAACATTTCCCCTGAGATTGCCGCCAATGGAGGTTTATCCGCATCGTCAAAATGGAACGGTCCAACCTTAACGGATTCCGGTGGATTTCAAGTGATGTCTTTAGGTTCTGGCTGCGGAAAAGTTGTCAGCATGAAACGTGAAGACAATATGAAGAATACCGAAGAAGAAAAACGTTTGGCCCACGTAACAGAAGATGGAGTACACTTTCACGATCCATTTACAGGTCAAGAAGATTTTATTGGTCCAGAAGAAAGTATGCAAATTCAATGTCGCATTGGAGCCGATATTCATATGGCGTATGATGAATTAACTTCTTTAGCCGATACATACGAATATAACGTTGAATCCTTGGCAAGAACTGAGCGTTGGGCAAAGAGAAGTCTTGATGAACATAAGAAACATTGTGATGATTTAGGCTACCATCAATCTTTATATGGTGTAATCCAAGGTGGACGTTGGGAAGATCTAAGAAGATCAACTTGTAAAAAGTACGCTCAAATGGATTTTGATGGTTATGGATTAGGTGGTGCTTTCCTTAAAGAAACGCTAGGTGATATCTTAACTTGGTGTAACGAAGAACTCCCTGAAAATAAACCAAGACACTTATTAGGATTGTCTCATCCAGATGATATCTTGATTGGTACAGAAAATGGTGCCGACACATTTGATTGTGTAGCTCCTACAAGAGAGGCAAGACATGGAAGATTGTATACAATGCATGGTCCTATCAATCTATCAAAATATAGAGATAGCGATGAAATTATCGATGAAGGTTGTGATTGCCCTACTTGTCTATCTCATATCACACTTGGTGAATTAAGAAGACTATGGAAATCACAAGATCGTACGGAATCCGCAAAGTATTTCGAACTTGCTTCTATACATAATCTTCGCTTTATCATCCGTTTAACTGAACAAGCTCGACAAGCTATTTTAGATAGTACATTTAAAGAATTCAAAGAATCTTTTTTAAATTCATACTACAAGAACAAGTAAATGCTTGTTCTTTTTTTTAAAAAAAAGAGAAATCAAACGATTCCTCTTAAATAAAGTCTTGGCAAGATACCAATAAATCAATTTTCTTCCATTGTGTTTCCTCATCAATGCAGTTACCTTCTTCAACAGAGGCAAATCCACATTGTGGAGAAAGTGCAATATTCTCACCGACTACAGCTTTAGCTTGTTCATAACGTGCCTTAATCGCATCATGCTCTTCTAATTCTTTACGCTTTGTAGAAATCAAGCCAGCTACAAATGTACGGCCAGTACCTTTTAAAACAGCCCAAGGATCAAATGTTCCGCTACGAGCATCATCATATTCTACAAAATATCCATCGTATGGAATGCTCGCAACAGACTTGGCAATCGTATCATAAAATCCGTGGAATAATGGATTTCCTTTGAAGTTTCCTTTACAGAAGTGTGTCGCAATCTGCATATCTTCTGGACGATTTTCTAAAGCCTTAGTACTAACACGCACAAACCAATCTAATACTTGTGCCTTTGTATAACCTAAACCTTCTACTTTTGATACAAATGTATCATCAATCATATAGGTCCATGAAGTATCATCAATTTGAATGTAGCGACATCCATGATTGTAGAAATCACGAATGGCTGCCTGATATGCCAATCCAATATCATCAATGACTGCTTCAATATCTGTTCCATAGTATGGCGTATCTTTGATACCTAACTGTAAAAAATTATCAATCAAAATCATGTTTGGTCCAGAAATACACTTCTTGGCTTCTACACCATATTTACTTGCCTCATTCTTCAAGAAATCCCATGCGTACATTTCTTTATGTGCTTTATTTGGATCATAAGAAATCTTACCTTCAATCCTACCTAATTCAATATGATTGTTTCTTCCATTAATAAATTTATCCAAATGTTTTGTCGTAAAACCATCAAATTCTTTTAACCAATCTAAATGCCACCAGCGACGACGGAATTCTCCATCTGTCACAAACTTCAATCCATGTTGTACTTCCTTCGCAACTAATTTTGCGATTTGTTCATCCTCTACATCACGCAATTGTTCATATGTGATTTCATTATTATTGAATTTAGCACGGGCCTCTTTAATTTCCTGTGGTCTTAAAAAAGATCCCACAATATCGTATTTAATATTCAACATTAGTAAATTTCCTCCAACGTCATCATTTTATCATTTCTAATTAATTATTGATAATATTTAATAATATGCATCTGTTATAACTTTTATCTATAATAGAAAATTAAAGAACGTGATAAAATAATTTTTATGAACACAAAATCATATATACTCAACCAATTTCAAACATACCCACAACTAGAACTACAGGATTTAATGAAATTTTTATACCAAAGCAGTTTTGGGTGTGAACACTTACTTTCAAATCCTGACACAGTTCAAAAACAGATCCAACAAGAACTCGATACAAAACTGGATACATGTAATTCCATTGAATATCTAGATGGGGATTATGTTCGTCTTCATTTAAATTATGGATTGAGCGTTAATACACTAAGTACTTTATTTATTTTATCAAGTCAACAAGAAAAAAATGGCAAGGAACAGCTCGAAGAAAAGCTTCAAATCCTTATCGATATGATTTCCAATAAGGAACTTCCATTTTCTTTAAACAACGCTAAGCTAACTCTTTTAAAATGGAAAGAAGATGGATATCCTGCCATTCATCATTCCAATACATTCAATGAATTGTACCATCCATCTTATCGCTTAATACATAAAAAGTACGTCCCCTTCTTAAAACTATTTAAGCATATTGACAACAAGCATCCTTCTATTATTTCAATCGACGGACGTTGTGCTTCGGGTAAGACTACACTTTCAAATCTTTTAAAACAAATATATGACTGTAACGTATTTAAAATGGATGACTTTTTCTTACAACCCCATCAAAGGACAAAGGAAAGGCTTGAAAGTCCTGGAGAAAATGTAGATCATGAACGATTTGAACAAGAGGTCTTGATTCCACTATCCAAACATGAAGATATAAAGCTGCGTAAATTCAATTGTTCAACTTTGTCAATACAATCTGCTCACTTAATTCCATATAAATCATTTAATGTCATTGAAGGTTCTTATTCGATGCACTCAGATCTTCAAAGATATTATTCGTATTCTGTTTTCTTAACTGTAGATAAACAAGAACAACTTTCAAGACTTGAAAAAAGGAACCCAAATATGTTGAACAATTTTATTCAACGATGGATTCCTTTAGAAGAACTTTATTTTAAGACTTTTTCAATCCAAGACATATGTGACATAAAAATAGATACATCAAAGGCCTGAATCATCAGGCCTTATTTACATTATTCAACTTGTTCATCTTCCATACTGACAATACGACCTTCTCTTTGTCCAAGATCATATTTTTCATGGTACTCAGCCAATGTTGTTTTATAATCGTCACCTTCGATCGCATATACTTTGGAATCGTGAATATGAATATCTGTATCTTTTTCACGAATCTTAATCAAAGCCACCATACTACTTGCACAGTGTGTAGCGATACGGTTTAAACTATTTAATAAATCATTGAATACTGTACCTTCTTCAAGGCCACAGTTTCCTTGTGATAAACGTTCAACGTGGCGCAATTTCATTTCATCACAAAGTCCACGAATGACAATTCCTAATGGAGATACGCGTCGAGCCAAAGCTAAATCATCTTCTAAATAAGCATGATATGTCATATTCATAGATTCACGAACAGCCTCCATAACAAGGTTTAACTCATCCATAGCGGCTTCTGACATTGCCATACGATTTTCATTAATACTCTTTGACATATCGGCAATATCTGCAGCGTGATCTCCAATTCTTTCAAAGTCACTAATTGTATGAAGATATAAAGAAGCTTGTCGAGTTTGTTCTGTATTTAATGCTTGTTTTGTCAGCTGCATTAAATAAGAACCTAAACGTGCTTCATATTTATCAATCAAATTTTCTTTACGATGTACTTTATCATATTTTTCTGGTTTAAACTCATTAATCAAGTTCATTGAACGATTCACGTTATTACGCACCTTTTTAGCCATACCATTCATGACACGATGACATTGTGCAATCGCCAAAGCAGGATACGGAATCAAACGTTCTTCTAGTAAATCAAAGTCAGCTTGTTCTTCTAGATCTTCTGGACTGTCTTTGACAATACGCATCAATAATTTTTCAATTTGAGGAATGAACCAAAATAATACTAATACATTTCCACAACGAATAGCTGTATTCATTAATGCGATATTTACTGGAGACATAACTTTATTCACAAAGCTATAATGCATAAATACATTTGAACCATAGAATAGAATTGACCAGATAATCATACCAAATAAGTCGTTGATCAAATATTCTAATGCGGTACGTTTACCATTTTTATTTGCACTTAAGGCAGAAATCAACACAGGACAGGCAGCACCAATACCAATTCCTAAGTTAATTGGAAAGGCTGCCGCAAATGTCAATGAGCCTGTCATAGATAGTGCTTGTAAGATACCAATCGCTGCACTTGCACTTTGTAAAACAGCAGTAAACAAAATACCAACAAGAATACCCATGATTGGATTTGAGAACATTGTAAGCATACTAATGAATGTTTCGTTTGTTCTTAATGGCGAAACGGCTCCACTCATTTGTTGCATACCTGTCATTAAAATCGCAAATCCAAGCATGATATTTCCAACATTTTTATGTGTAGTACGTTTTCCAAATGTTTTTAAACAAATACCAATAAACGCAAACAATGTTGTGATCATAGCTGTTGAAAATAAGCTTGCGATTCCACTAGAACCACCAACATAAGATAAACACAATATCCAACCGGTAATACTTGTACCAATATTGGCACCCATGATAATACCGATAGCTTGTCTTAGTTTCATCATACCTGAGTTAACAAAACCAATGACCATTACTGTCGTGGCACTACTAGATTGAATAACAGAAGTAACACCTGCACCTAAGGCAACACCTTTTAAGCTTGTGTTTGTCATCTTGTACAAGAATGCTTCTAACTTGTTACCGGCAACGCTTTTTAGTCCATCGCCCATTAATGACATACCGAACAAAAATAACGCAATGCCTCCTAATAGGGATAAGACCATTGTAACTATTTCCATCTTGAACTCCTTTATAAAATGAATATTTAATTTTCAATTTTTACGCATATTGCGACGCCTTTATTATGCAATAAAAACAATGTCAAAACAATATTAAATTTATGTTAATTTTCTGTAAAATGAAGTTTTTTCTGAAAACGCTTTAAAAAAGATGACTTTAGAAACCTAAAATCATCTTTGCGATCATCTCAAAAAATTGAATCATATTTGAACGTAACATACCCAACGGATGATCTAATAGGCCTGAAAAAATCAATAAGATAAATAATAAATTCATCCATGGTGCACCATCAATAAATTTATAGTATTTATCGTCGGGTAAAAACGAAAACAATACTTTTGAGCCATCTAATGGTGGTACTGGAATCAAGTTAAAAATGCCAAATCCAGTTGAAATCAATCCTGTATATGTCAATGTATTCGATATAAAATATCCTACACTAGACATCATAAAATATGGAGCAAATTTATAGAGTGCATAAAATAAGAATACACAAATAAAGCTTAATAGAAAGTTTGCGATTGGACCCGCAAAACTTGTCCATATGATTCCTGTCTTCGCATCTTTGTAGTAACGTGCATCCACGGGTACTGGTTTTGCCCAACCAAATCCACATACTAATAGACAGACAAGTACAATCCAGTCAACATGTTTAAAAGGATTTAAGCTCAATCTACCTTCCATCTTAGCCGTAGGATCTCCCATCCAATAGGACACAAGTCCATGTGCCGTTTCATGAATCGACATGGAAAGAACAACGGCAATGACAAGATAAATAATATTTGATAAATTAAACATTAAATCTAAAGTGCATTACATCGCCATCTTGCACGACATAATCCTTTCCTTCTAGGCGCAAGCGTCCTGCTTCTTTAATAGCTAATTCGCTACCCAATTCATCGATATCTTCAAAACGATATACTTCAGCACGAATAAATCCCTTCTTGAAATCTGTGTGGATAACACCTGCACAATCCGGTGCTTTCATGCCTTTTTTAAATGTCCATGCACGACATTCATCTTCTCCAGCCGTTAAGAATGTACATAGATCCAATACGGCATAAGCCTTTTGAATCAATTGATCCAAACCAGATGTTTCAACGCCTAATTCTTCTAAGAATGCATCTTTTTCTTCTTTATCTAAACCAGACAATTCTTCTTCCATTTGCGCACATAAGGCAACAACCTGGTTATTCTGGCTTTGTGCATATTCTTTTACTTGATTATAGTAAGCACATGAATCTGGATCCATGATCCCTTCATCATCTAAGTTGGCAACATAGATCATAGGTTTAGCTGTCAATAAGTTATAGCCTTTCATCAAGATTTGTTCATCTTCATTCAACTCTAATGAACGAGCTGGTTTTCCTTCTTCTAAGATTGGTTGTAAACGATCTAATAAAGCCAATTCATCCAATGATTCTTTATCCTTATTTGTTTTAGCTTTACGTTCGATCTTACTTCTACGATTTTCAATTGTCTGAAGATCCGCTAAAGTTAATTCTAGATTAATAATTTCAATATCACGAATTGGATCTACACTATTTTCAACGTGTGTGATATCTGGATTATCAAAACAACGAACTACGTGACAAATCGCATCTGTTAAACGAATGTTTGATAAGAATTGGTTACCAAGTCCTTCACCTTGACTTGCTCCCTTAACTAATCCCGCAATATCTGTAAATTCAAATGTTGTATAGATTGTTTTTTTTGGATTGAAGATTTCAACTAAGCGATCAATACGATAGTCTGGTACTTCTACAACACCTACATTGGGCTGAATTGTCGCAAATGGATAGTTTGCGGCTTCTACTTGTGATTTTGTGATAGCGTTAAATAAAGTTGACTTTCCTACGTTTGGAAGACCAACGATTCCTGCTGTTAATGGCATAAATTCAATACATCCTCTCTATTCTTCTTCATGTCGAATTACTTTTTTTAATTTCTTTTCAAATTTTTGCCTAGGCATTAAAACACTGGCTCCACAACCTAAACATTTAATTCGAATATCAGCACCCATACGAATAATTTTCCATTCATTGGACTTATGACAAGGATGCTCTTTTTTCATTTCTACAATATCATTTAATCCATATTCCATAATTATTCTCCTTGCACATGCATATGATATGCATCCAGCGTATTCGATAATAACATACAAACCGTCATTGGACCAACACCTTTTGGCACTGGACTTACATAACTTGCCTTTTTCGCAACCGATTCAAAGTCACAATCCCCTACAAGTTTTCCATTGACACGATTGATACCTACATCAATAACAACAGCCCCTTCTTTTACCCAATTTTCATTGACCATTTGAGCAACACCCATCGCAACAATTAAAATGTCGGCTTGTGAAGCAATCTTTTCAATATCCGGTGTTTTGGAATGAACGATTGTTACTGTCGCATTCCGATTTTGAAGCAACAGGGCAACTGGTTTGCCTACAAGGTTACTTCTTCCGCAGACCACAGCACGTTTACCAGATAAATCTTTACATCCAATGGAATCTAACATAGCCATAACACCTTGTGGCGTACAAGGAATAAAGCCTGGACGATTCGTAAGTAAACAACCAGCATTCATGGGGTGTAAGCCATCTACATCTTTTTGTGGATCAATCAATTCTAAGGCTGCTGTTTCATCTAAATGCGAAGGTAAAGGCATTTGCACTAAAATACCATCAACTTCAGAATCTAGGTTCAAACTCATAATCACATCATTTAATTCTTTTTGCGATACATTTTCATCTAAACGAATTGTTCTTTGAAGCATCCCAATAGAAGAACAAGCCTTTTCTTTACCACGAACATAAGATATACTTGCCGGATCATTTCCAACAAGTACAACACTTAATAATGGTAGCCTTGCCCCTTCTGCACGGATGTCATCAATTTTTTGTTTCATATCCGCCTTGATTCGATCCGCAAGTGTATTTCCATATATAATTTCCATTAAAATAACTCCTTTGAATCCAATACAATGGTTACTGGACCATCATTCAATAATTCAATCTTCATATCAGCACCAAAAATACCTGTTTCAACGTGCATACCTTGTTCTTGTAGTTTCTGATTGAATTGATCATACAATGTTGTAGCTAAATCTGGTTTACCTGCATTTGTAAAACTTGGGCGATTTCCCTTTTTACAATCCGCATATAAGGTAAATTGAGAAATAGAAAGAATACTTCCTTCTACATCCTGTATGGATTTATTCATCTTCCCATTTTCATCTTCAAAAATTCGCAAGAATAAAATCTTATGAATCATTTTATCAATAATTTCATTTGTATCTTCATTATTGAATCCTACAAAAATACAATATCCATAATCAATTTGACCTGTTATTTGACCATCTACCGTACATTTTGCGTTCTTTGCCCTTTGAATTACTACTCTCATCCTTTTTTCTCCAATATACAAACACTAAGGCTTACAATGCCCTCTTCATTTCCTACAAAGCCAAGTTTTTCTCCACGCGTAGCCTTAATCGAAACATCTTCTATGTCACAATGCAATACATTTGAAATATTCGTTCGCATAGAAATTATATGTGGTGCCATTTTAGGTCTTTCAGCCAAAATAGTCGCGTCTACATTACCAATCTGATATCCCATTTCATCCATCATATCATAGATATGTCCTAATAAGACAAGACTGTTCGCACCTTTATATTTAGGATCTGTATCCGGAAAATGTTTTCCTAAATCACCTAGTGCAAGGGCTCCTAAAATACTTTCGCCAATCGCATGTGTTAAAATATCGGCATCCGAATGTCCTAAAAGTCCTTTAGAATGTTCAATTTCAACTCCGCCCAAAATAAGTTTACGACCCTCTACAAGCTGATGAATATCTACCGCTTGTCCAATACGTATATTATGCATAAACCACCTTAGACGTTCTTTCAGCACGCTTTTTAAGCTCTTCGTCTCTATAGCCTAAAATACAATGTCCAATACCTTCATAAGATTCTGGTATTCCCCATTTGATCTTTAATTCTTTTCCATATTCTGTTTCAAACACTTCTTTAGCACGGTGGATCCAACATGAATCAACACCTAAGGCATTTGCAGCATTCATTAGATTCCCCATAGCCAAAGCTCCATCATATAAATATGTGGGTGCATGGGTATCTGCGAAGACAATAATCAAACTTTTTGCACCATAAAATGGGTCCGCCGATGAATTCATAACCTCTGCATTCTTTTTAGATAATTCTTTTACTAATTCTTCATCCTCAACAGCTACAAAGGCAAAGATTTGACGATTCATGCCACTAGGTGCACATTGCCCGGCATAAATAATTTTTTCAACCAAATCATGACTCACCTTTTTGTTATTATATTTTCTTACACTTCTTCTCTCTACAAGATTTTTATATGCTTCATTCATAATATTTTGCCTCCAAAACTACCTCATATTATACAATACAAAATCTTATTATACAAAAAAAGCCTGGCTAAAAAAGCCAAGCTTAAAGTTTAAAATTATCTAACAACACGAATGAATTGTGGAGATGCTGCTGTGCTTAAATATGCACTAGCAATTACAGTCTTACCTTCGTAGTTTCCATGAACAGCTTGTCCATTTCCAATATAGATAGCGATGTGGTCAACACCACGTCCACCATTGTTATAGTACAATAAGTCACCTTCTTGAGGATCGTTAGTGTAGTATCCATATTGACCTGCGTATTGATCTGGCCATAATTGATAAGCATCACTTACACCGGCATTTGCCAAAGCTTGTTGTACAACTTGTGTACACCATAATCCATCAGTTACACCTACTAATTTCTGTGCTTCAGCAGAAATTCTTTGTCCTAAAGAACTAGTTGCTGGTGTTTCTGCAGGAGCTTGTACTTCTGGTGCTGGAGTTGTTTGCTCTGGAGCAGGTGTTACAGTCTGTTCTGGAGTTGGAGTCTCAGTTTGTTCTGGAGCAGGTGTTACAGTCTGTTCAGGAGCTGGAGTTGTTTGCTCTGGAGCAGGTGTTACATTTTGCTCAGGAGCTGGAGTCTCAGTTTGTTCTGGAGCAGGTGTTACAGTCTGTTCAGGAGCTGGAGTCTCAGTCTGTTCTGGAGCAGTTGTTTCTGCTGGAGTTTCAGTTGTATCTGTTGCTTCAGTTGTAGTTACTGGAGTTTCGACTACTTCTTCGGCTTTCTGTTCTGTTTCTTCTTTTACAGCTTCTTGACTAGCTGTTGCTACTGTTTCTTTCACTTCCCCTGTAATGTTACTTGAAACGCTAGCTGTTGTTGCTTCTTCAGTCTTTGAAGAATTTACTGTTCCATCTTCTGAAAAATAGTAAGATTTTCCTTCGATTTCTTGCCATCCTTTTGCTACAGTTTTATCTTCATTGACATAGCGATCACCATGCCATCCTGGTTCTTCCTTAGCTGCAACTACTGTTGCCACAACAGGGAAAGCAGATGCTACACATAGAATCGCTGCAACTTTTTTACCATTATTTTCTACAAAGTTCATTTTATTCTACCCCCATTTAAAATAGTTCATGATTAGTTTACCACGAAACCACTTCACAAACAACCCTAAATTTTATTTTCGGTTAGAAATAGCTAAAAATAAAAGGCCTCAAAGAGGCCTAAATAATCATCAATTATTTTGTTTTTTCAATAATTTCTGTGAAGCTATCTTCTTTCAAACTAGCACCACCAATTAATGCACCATCGATATCTGGTTGAGCCATATATTCAACGATGTTGTTAGGTTTAACACTTCCACCATATTGGATACGTACTTTTTCAGCAGCTTCTTCTCCATACATAACCTTAACTTGGTCACGTACGATCTTACAGCAGTTTTCAGCAATTTCAACTGAAGCAGATTTTCCAGTTCCGATAGCCCAGATTGGTTCGTAAGCAATTACCATTTCACCAACACATTTTGGACATAAGTCAGCTAAAGAACCAGCTAATTCTTCACGAATTACTTTTTCTGAGTTTCCAGCATCGTAATCAGCTTCTGTTTCACCAACACATAAGATTGGAGTAATTCCAGCTTTGATTAAACGTTTTGCTTTTTTGTTTACTGTTTCATCAGTATCACCGAACATTTCACGACGTTCTGAGTGACCGATAATGCAGTATTTAACTCCCATTTCTTCTAACATAGGAACACTAACTTCACCAGTGAAAGCTCCACTATCTTCAAAGTGGCAGTTTTCAGCAGCTACAACTAAGTTTTTAGCGTGATCCAATGCAGTTCTTAAATCAGTAAATGGACATCCAATTCCATAAGTAGCATTTTCACTAGCAGCAACACCATCAACAGCTTCGAAGAAAGCTTTTGTTTCAGCGTTGTTTTTGTTCATTTTCCAGTTTCCAACGATAATAGGTTTTCTCATCTTAAGTACATCTCCTTATTACTTTTCGCTGATAATAGCGATACCAGGTAATGTTTTACCTTCCATATATTCCAAACTAGCTCCACCACCAGTTGAAACGTGAGAGAATTTGTCTGCATATCCTAATTGTTTTGCAGCAGCAGCAGAGTCTCCACCACCGATTACAGTAATAGCTTCTGGTAATTCAGAGATAGCTTTACATACTTCTTCAGTACCTTTAGCGAATTTAGGCATTTCGAATACACCCATAGGTCCATTCCATACTACAGTTTTAGCACCTGCTAAAGTTTCTTTGAACAATTCAACAGATTTAGGACCAATATCCAATCCCATCCATCCATCAGGAATTTGTCCAGCATCAGCAACACTAGTGTTAGCTTCTTCACTGAATGCATCAGCGATTACGTTATCTACAGGAAGAACTAATTTGTCTCCAGCTTTTTCTAAATATTCTTTTGCTAAATCCAATTTGTCATCTTCAACTAATGAAGTACCGATTGAACCACCAACAGCTTTAGAGAATGTATAAGCCATTCCACCACCGATGATAACTTTGTCAGCTTTTTTCAATAAGTTGTCAACAACATCGATCTTACTAGATACTTTAGATCCACCAATGATAGCTACAAATGGATGAGCTGGTTCATCAACAGCTTTTCCTAACATTGTAACTTCTTTTTCAACTAAGAATCCTAATCCGTTTTCTTTAATGTTTGTAGGGATACCTACAGTAGAAGCGTGAGCACGGTGAACAGATCCGAATGCATCTTCAACGAATACTTCACCTAAGCTAGCCCAATATGCACCTAATTCAGGATCGTTTTTGCTTTCGCCTTTTTCGTAACGAGTATTTTGCATTAATACGATTTCACCATCAGCTAATGCATTTACAACGTTTTCTAATTCTTCACCACGAGTTACTGGGCAGAAAGTTACTTTTACATCTGGTAACAATTCTTGTAAACGTACGGCTACGCATTCCAAGTTGTTTTTAGCTTTGTCTTCTTCAGTCTTAACTTTTCCTAAGTGAGACATCAAAATAACTTTAGCTTTGTTTTCTACTAAATATTTAATTGTAGGTAAAGCCATTACGATACGGTTATCATCTGTGATAACACCATCTTTTCTTGGCACGTTAAAATCACAACGTACGATGACCTTTTTTCCAGCTACATCAAGGTCTTTAACAGTTCTCTTTGTCATGTATATTCCTCCTACTGTCATTTTTTTTGCACATCCATTATATCACTACATAAATTGATTGACTAGTTTTTCACAAGTAAAATATTTCACAAAAAGCGCTTACATCACTTACTTGTGGTAATTACGACCATTATTAATCATAAAACCACGATAAATCTGTTCCAACATCAAGACACGGGTCATTAAATGAGTAAAAGTTAGATCCGATAATTTCCAACGATAATTCGCCCTAGAAACTAATTTTTCACTTGGTCCTAGACTTCCCGCAATCACAAAAACAATATTTGAATACTTCATTTGCCACATATCCAAATTCTTCGCAAACGTCTCAGAATCAATCATCTTGCCATGAAGATCAAGCAATACCACAAAATCTTGATCCGACAATTTTTCTAGAACACGATTTCCCTCTTTTTCTTTCACCAATAAAACTTCAGCTTCTCTAAAAATATGCTCATTTGCTTCATCCTTGACTTCGATTTCGCTAAACTTACAAAAAGCCGACAATCGCTTCATATATTCTTTCTCTAAAGACTGTAACGCCTTATCTTTATTCTTACCAATCGCAATTAATTTAATCACAATATCCCTCCATCATTATTCTCTTGAATATCTTTCACAAAATAATCATACCGATCCAAAAATAATTTCATTGTTTGATAGCTAGACGTTGATTTATAATCCACTTCTCCTACCTTACTTTCATCAAACGATAAGATTTGTGCATCCGGAAACCCTAATAATATAGGTGAGTGTGTCGCAATGATAAATTGGCAATTTTGTTTCACACATTCCTCAATCAAGTATAATAATGCCAATTGATTCTGACAAGATAAGGCTGCTTCGGGTTCATCCAAAAAGTAAAGGCCATTTCGTTTGATTTGATGTATCAAAAGTGAACAGAAACTCTGTCCATGCGATTCTTCATGATATCTTTTGGATGGATGTTTATCATCCACATATTCCATTTCTTTTGTCGCGACATTATAGAAGCTTTCTGCACGCAAGAAATACATCCAATCCGGTTTTCTAGAACGCCACAAACGCATATGCTTATGCAAATTCGAATACGAATCATACGTAGAAAAATTATAGTTTCTTGTTCCACCTTCTGGATTCAATCCATTTTTAATCGCAAGAGCCTCTAATAAGGTGGATTTACCACTTCCGTTTTCGCCGCAAAAGAAAGTTACTGGCTTAGTAAACATGAATTGATCGATACTTCGAATACTTTTAATATCGGCCACATAATCATCAATTTCATCCCACAAGATATCAAATCCATTTATAAACATATATATCACCTAAGAAAAATAGTACTCTATCTGAGTACTAAATTCCATGATGATTTACATAATATATATAGATACATAATCCAATCAAGATAAATCCCAATATCCAATTAAACATTTCTCTTTACAATTCCGTAATAGACTTTTGAAGTTAATACATAAATCACAATGTAGACTAGGGCAAAAGCCACAAAACACATAGCTGTTGTTCGAATATAAAGCCAAGCATCACTCACAAATAACAAATGAAGTAGCTTTTCAATCATTGGATACGCAAAACAAACATGAAGTCCTGCAACAAGTAGTGGCATAAAGAATACCGTCAACACCTGCGAATGAATAGCCTTCTTTACATCACTTTGTTCTAGACCCACTTTTTGCATAATTTCAAAACGATCCTTATCTTCATAGCCTTCTGTAATTTGTTTGTAGTACATAATCAGAATGGTTGCCATGATAAATAAGAAGCTTAAGAAGATTCCAATAAATAAGATGCCTGCATATAATTCAATCAAGCCTTGTTTCTGATCCGATTTATTTGTCCAAATAAAATTATTTATATTTCCATTCTGAGTTAATTTTTCAATAACCCTACGATCATTCGCATCACAATCAAATAAATAACTTGCATATATTGTACTCGCATTATCATCATATACATTCAATTGATCTTGTTGCATCCTCTCTAAAGTATTTTCTGAATCCACAATAATATAATAATGCTCTGTCACATTTGGATTATTTTCATCCATCTTTAAATGATCCAATTGTTTCTTTACAACATATTTTTTTCCAAATAAAGATAAAGTCTTCTCCTTAACCTTCTCTACATTAGAATACACATAGATTTCATTTGGCTTTAAAGACCCCTTCATATTTTCATAGTCCTGAATATCCTTTAATGGAAGACAATAAAATTCTTGAATTTCATTTATGGCATTCATCCCCTCATTCTGGTAATCTGTAATCAAAGTTCCATTCTTTAAATACCCTGCATAACGCAACTCTTTATACGCAAGAAGATTCTTTGGAATAATGCCCATACGAATCAATTCTTCACTCATTTCATCAAAATCAATATTGGAAGCTTTCCCATATCCTGTTCCAATAAAATCTCTTGGATATTGTGAATCTACAACACGATCAATACTTGTCCACTTGCTAAGGGTTGTAGACAACATCACTAAAACCATTGTTGAAAGAATACAAATATTCGCAAGTCCTACGGCATTTTGTTTCATACGATACATCATGCCAGAAATACTAATAAAGTGATTCGTCTTATAATAGTAATTCTTGTTTTTCTTCATTAGTTTTAAGAAAGTGACCGAAATCGAAGTAAATAATAAATAGGTTCCAATAATGACAAGCACAACAGCCACAAAAAAGACGTAAAGTGCGCTTAAAGGATTTTTAGTACTTATTGACAAATAGTATCCAATACCTAGACAAAGAATACCAATAATAGAAAGAAACCATTTGGCCTTAGGCTCTTTTTCGCCCATATGATCGGAATGAAGTAATTCAATCGGACTTGAAATATGAATACGAATCATAGAATAGAAATAGATCAATACATAAATCAATCCAATCACAAGAACGCATTGTCTCATGCCAAAAAAAGAAAAGTAGAAACCGAGTACAATATCTGCACCAATCATTTTTGCGATTATTAAGAACATCGCTTTATCTAATAAGATACCTAATCCAATTCCTAAAATTAATGAAACAAGTAGAGTTATTAATGTCTCATAAAACAAGACGCGAGCTAAGTGTTTCTTTTCCATCCCTAATATAGAGAATAATGCGAATTCTTTTTGTCTTCTTTTAATCAAGAAACTATGGGTATAGAACAAGAAAATAAACGCAAATATTTCAATAATCACAATGCCAAAACCTAATAACTGCTTTATAGATGCTCCTCCTACGATTTCATCTAAATGCGGATTAGTTGCCAAAGAAACGACCATATACAACATCATTGTCGTTAAGACACTCGTTAATATATAAGGAATGATGGTACGTGCATTCTTCTTCAAATTATCTACAGCTAAATTTAAATAGAAAGCTCTACTCATGATGCACACCACCTGTAGCTAATAATGTCAACGTATCACTAATACATTGGTACATCTGATCTAAATTTTTATTTCCCTTATAAATTTCATGGAAGATCTTTCCATCCTTAATAAATAATACGCGAGAAGCATGGCTTGCCGCCTTTGTCGAATGAGTAACCATTACAATTGTTTGTTGATTCGCATTGATGGTTCCAAATAAATGTAAAAGTTCCTCTGTACTCTTTGAATCCAATGCCCCCGTTGGCTCATCAGCCAAAATTAGATCTGGATTAGTGATGATGGCACGAGCAACAGCTACACGCTGCTTTTGTCCACCACTGATTTCATATGGAAACTTATCTAAAATATTCTCAATCCCTAGTTGTTTGACAATTGGATCCAATCTTTTTTTCATTTCTGGATATTTTTTCTTACTTAAAACCAAAGGCAAGAAAATATTGTCGCGATTATTAAAATTATCTAATAAGTTAAAATCTTGGAATACAAAGCCTAAATGTTCTCTGCGAAAGTTCGCAATTTCCTTTTCTGAAATATGCGTAATATCCTTACCATGTAATAAGACTTGTCCACTTGTTGGTTTATCCAAAGCTGCCAAGATATTTAATAGTGTTGTCTTACCAGATCCAGACTCTCCCATAATAGCGACATATTCACCTTTATTCACACTAAAATTCACATTACTCAATGCCTGTACTTGATTCTGAGTAAATCTTGTTGTATATACTTTTTTCAAATTTTTTACTTCCAATAATGCCATATTCATTACCTCCATGTACACCAAAATTCTACAAAGAATTCAAAAAATGCAGCCATCGATTCAGCTAACACTATTCTTACAAGATTGTAAGATTACTCAATTCTTCCTTCAAAATGCGAAAGATCCAATATCACTCGAGTGCCTTTACCAACATTTGATTCAATCGTTATTTTATGATTCAACATATCCAAAATATTTTTACATAAATATAGACCTAGACCACTTGCTGTTTTATCACTACGCCCATTCATGCCTGTATATCCCTTTTCAAACACACGATTTATATCACTTGCACGAATACCAATACCCGTATCTTCAATAACTAAGACATGTTTAGTCTTCATATATATAGATATCAAACCATTTTCATTGGTATATTTAAGACTATTCGAAAGAATTTGTTCCAACACAAACACAAGCCACTTTTCATCACTCAAAATCACATCTCCAGTTTCTTTAAAGCTCAACTGAATGTGTTTACGAATAAATTCTGTAGAAAAGCGACGAATCGATTGTCGAATTAAATCATCCAATTCTAATTCTTTAAATAAGAAATCAGTATGCGTACTATGTAATCGTAAATAGGCTAAAACCATATCTGTATATTGATCCATTCGTAAGAGTTGTAACTTGATTTCACTACGCCTCAATTTCTCATCTTCAAGCAACAATTTCATAGCGGCAATGGGAAGTTTAGCCTGATGCACCCACATCGTAAAATAATCTTCTAGATCATGCATTTTATTTTCTGAAGAAATAACATATTCATCATGATACTCTTTCATAGCCACTAAGATTTTATGATAATCCTCTCCCATCAATGAAGAATCTTGAAGATCGCAAGACAAAGAAATATTACTATTGGATTGAAGTGTTACTAAGGTTTGGTGTTTCTTATAATATTTGTGGTAATCCCAAAAGAAACAAACCACCAACAATACACATAAAAGCATAAAGGCATATGTAAAAGCTTCAAGTTCTAAATTATAGAGTTTAAATACACATAAACAGACGAATACACTCACAACATAAATTGTGATAAAGAACGCTCGATTTTTTAAATAATGACTAAACAACTTCATATCTTATATCCCAATCCTTTTTTTGTTTGAATAAAATCTAAAATCCCAATACTCTCTAACTTTTTACGCAAACGATTCACATTCACACTTAATGCATTTTCATCCACATAAAAATCGGTCTTCCACAAATATTCCATTAAACGATCTCGAGATACAATGGTCCCCTTCTTTTCCATAAGTAAACGTAGGATCTTAGCCTCATTCTTACTCAGTTCCATTTGAGAAGATTGAAAACTTACTGTATTATCATCTAAATTAAAGCGTACACCTTGATATTCAAGGATATTATGATTAGATACAAAGTCATAGCTACGTCTTAATATTGCCGTAATTTTAGCAGCTAGAACATTTAAATCAAATGGTTTACATACAAAATCATCCGCACCTTTAGAGATAGCCATCACAATACTCATATTGTCTGTAGCACTTGAAATAAAGATAATTGGAACTTTGGATTCTTCACGAATCTTTTCTGTCCATAAATATCCATTTAAATAAGGCAGTGTTATATCCATTAATACTAAGTCTGGATTAAAGGAATGAAATGCATCCATCACATTATAAAAATCTGTAACTCTTTCAACACTATAGTTCCAAGATTTAAGAAACGATTCTAACTTTTTTGAGATGAGTTCATCATCTTCTACTATCATTATTTTATACATAAGTAAATTTATCTCCTTCACTAAATAAACAGTAGGAGATAAACTCCTCTA
>OLNL01000315.1_pt1 | contig 54538 bp, 57 predicted proteins | sample 1672181 | NCBI WGS metagenome assembly OLNL01 (sample SAMEA3136656, study PRJEB25190) | human gut metagenome | biome: human gut; feature: human-associated habitat; material: faeces | place: Austria | collected 2013
GTTCAGTTTTCAAAGATCATCTGCACCTCAGCAGTGCTCATCTATATTACCAAATACTTTTCGCTTCGTCAAATGTTTTTTATAATTTTTTTTAAAAATAAAAAAGGACACTTTTCCAAGCACCCCTAAATCTTATTGAGCATCCTCAATTGCACTGATTTTTGCGATTCTTCCCTTATGTCTTTCACCCTCACTAAATGGAGTGTTCAAGAAAGTGTGAACAATATCTTTACAAGTTTCAATACCTGTCGTTCTTTGTCCCATGCTCAACATATTCGCATCATTGTGTTCACGAGTCAAACGAGCCATAGTTACATCTGTACATAATGCACAACGGATTCCCTTTACTTTATTTGCAGCAATTGAAATTCCAATTCCAGTACCACACATAACAATACCCTTGTCCACTTCTTTATTCGCAACTAAATCTGCACACGCTTTTGCCATATCCGGATAATCAACACTATTTGTATCATGACAACCACAATCCACAACTTCATGTCCTTCATCAATCAACATTTGTTTAATTTCTTCCTTATATGTGTATGCTCCATGATCACATGCCATACCAATTTTCATTCTTTAATCCTCCTCAACATCTGCAAATATTTTACAACGTATCCATCTTTGCGTAAAGACAACTAACTTTTCGTATCAAAAGATTTTCTACAAGAAGGACAACGAACTTCAATTTTCCCCTTATTTCTAGGAACACGAATAATTTGTGCACATTCAGGACAAACTAAATACTTATTTTGTTTATCCTTTAAAGACTTGTTAAATGCTTGAAAACGATGAACTATTTTTGCCTGAATCCGAATAAACTTTTGATTTTCAATTGATCTTGCCACATAGTTCTTCGATAATGCACGTGCTAAATAAATAATAATACTAATATAGAACAATATATTTATGACAATATTTCTTCTAAAAAATAAACTTAATACTAATAAAATAAGTTCTACATAAAATATGAACTGATTCAATTTATCCGTACCATATCTACCTTGCATAAAACGATATAATTTTTCTCTCATTCTCATCACCGAATTCTATAATAACATACAATATATATACTCGCTATGTGCATTTTACCATCATTTGTATATTTGTTTTTAATATTTACAAATTTTTTCATATTTTTATGAAACATTTTCAATTTTTGTGCTATAATCATCACGTATTAAATAAGGGAGGACTTAAAATGAAAGACCTAGAGCAATTATACGAAACAGTAAAAAAACGAAATCCCAATGACAAAGAATTTCTTCAAGCCGTTGAAGAAGTATTCGAATCATTGAATATTATCGCAGATGTACATCCTGAAGAATTAGACGATGATGTATTAGAAAGACTTGTAGAACCTGAAAGACAAATCATTTTCCGTGTTCCTTGGGTTGATGATAATGGCAAAACTCAAGTAAACCGTGGTTACCGTGTTGAATTCAACTCTGCCATCGGACCATATAAAGGAGGTTTACGATTCCACCCATCTGTAAACATTAGTATCATCAAATTCTTAGGATTTGAACAAGTATTAAAAAATTCATTGACTACACTTCCTATGGGAGGTGGAAAAGGTGGATCTGATTTCGATCCAAAAGGAAAAAGTGATCGCGAAGTTATGCGTTTCTGCCAAAGCTTCATGAGCGAATTATACCGTCACATCGGACCAAACACAGATGTTCCTGCTGGAGACATTGGTGTTGGAGGCCGTGAAGTCGGATATTTATTTGGACAATATAAACGTTTGAAAAATGAATACAGCGGCGTATTGACAGGTAAAGGATTAACATTCGGTGGATCCTTGATTCGTACCGAAGCTACTGGATATGGTCTATGTTACTTTACACAAGCTTTATTAAAAGATAACGGAACTAGCTTCGAAGGAAAAACAGTTACGATTTCCGGAAGTGGTAACGTAGCTATCTATGCTTGTGAAAAAGCAACACAACTTGGAGCAAAAGTTGTAACTATGTCCGATTCAAACGGATTCGTTTACGATCCAGAAGGAATTGATTTAGATTTAGTTAAAGACATCAAAGAAGTTCGTCGTGGTCGTATCAAAGAATATGTTGAAAAAAGACCAAATGCAACATACACACCAAACGCTCGTCCATGGACTGTTGCATGCGATATCGCTCTTCCATGTGCCACTCAAAATGAACTTGATTTAGAAGATGCAAAAGCATTAGTAGCTAATAAAGTTTTCGCTGTATGCGAAGGGGCTAACATGCCAACAACACCAGAAGCTATCCACTATCTTATGAAAAACGGTGTATTCTATGCTCCAGGTAAAGCAAGCAATGCCGGAGGTGTTGCATGTTCAGGTCTTGAAATGTCACAAAATGCTCAACACTTATCTTGGACAGCAGAAGAAGTTGATCAAAAGCTTGAAAACATTATGGTAAATATTTTCGAAACTTGTCGTGATACTGCTAAAGAATATGGTCATGAAAAAGAATATGTAGTTGGAGCTAACATTGCTGGATTCTTAAAAGTTGCAAAAGCAATGAAAGCACAAGGTACTGTTTAATAAAATAAAAGCCGATTTCGGCTTTTATTTTTTGCAATTTTGCATTATTATCTTAAAAGTAAAAAGGTTGTGATCATTCTATGAAACGAGCAAAACAAACATCTGAATCCATCGAACTCGGTATTCTTTTGGCATTATCCGGTGGATTTATGGATGCCTATTCCTATTTAGCAAGAGGACAAGTCTTCGCAAATGCCCAAACTGGAAATATGCTCCTCTTTGGTGTAAATTTAGCAAGAGGACAATTCCAGCATGCTCTACAGTATTTATGTCCCGTACTTGCTTTTGGTCTAGGTGTTTTCTTAGCGGAATTTGTACATTTTCAAAAAATTCAAAAAGTACACTGGCGACAAGTTACTCTCTTGATTGAAATCATTATATTATTTGGCGTTGGATATATTTCATTCGAACAAAACCTTCTCGCAAATTCTTTGACTTCTTTTGCATGTGGCTTACAAGTACAAGCCTTTCGTAAAATACATGGTAAAGGTTACGCAACAACGATGTGTATTGGAAATTTAAGAACAGGGACACACGAAATGTGTAATTATTTATGCACAAAAAAAGTCCAACATCTACAAAGTGGACTTCTCTACTACTCAATTATTTTAACATTTATAATCGGTGCCATTCTAGGAAACTTTTGTATTCAGATTTTTTCAGCAAAAGCTATCTGGATAAGCGTTTCACTATTAATACTCGCCTTTATTTTAATGTTTGTTGACCGTGAAAAAGATGAGGCTTTTCAATAAGTTTTAATTCTGTATCACAATCCATTCTCGTCACCGAACAATTTGGCACTAAAGATGCTGTATTCGGTTTTTCATCCACAAAACCTGGACACAATGCGTTCACAATATGTTTGATGGCTGAACCATGACAAACCACTAAAACATTCGCATTCGGATATTCGGATGCGATTTTTTTTAATTCATTCGTTACTCTTTCTATAACATCACTATGGTTTTCACCACCACAAAAACGATAACCTTCTGGAAAACGTACTCCATCTTTAAATATATCCACTGATTTTTCAGCCTCAAAATCACCAAAACTCTGCTCCTTTAAATTTTTTTTAGGAATAACCTTTACATTTCTACCCTCTAAAATAGAGTTTGCCGTATCTATAGCTCTTTCACTCGTTGAACAAAAACATACATCAAATGGAATATTCTTCAATTCTTTACCCAATTGTTTTGCCTGAGAAACACCCAAATCCGTCAACGGTGAATCACACCATCCTTGAATACGACCTTTGCGATTAAATACTGTTTCTCCATGTCTAATAATATAAAAATGTGTCATATATATACCTTCCTTTTGCCTCATTATAATCCATTTCAGTTAGGTAACAATAACTATTTTACATTGTAAAGAAATTTTGATTTTGGTAATATAATCACATCCATAAGGGAGTAGTTATCTTACTTATGTAAGTATTTAAGTCAACACACTGATCAATCGATCTGGCTTATCGTAATAAACAAGACTTATGCGAAAAAAGACATCTTTTTTTCGTATAAGTCTTTTTATTTTAGGAGGAAATATGGATTTTATTACTATTTTATTTATTGGCATTGGTTTAGCTATGGATGCAAGCGCTGTATCTTTGGCAAAAGGTATGAGCCTTGATAAAGATCAAGTAAAAAAATGTGCCTTTATCCTAGCCCTAGCGTTTGGCCTCTTTCAAGCACTTATGCCAGCTATTGGCTATTATGCCGGAAGTCATTTTGCCGAATACATTCAATCCATCGATCACTGGATTGCCTTTATTTTGTTGAGCTTGATAGGTATCAACATGATTCGCGAAGGAAAAGAAGAAAAAGAAAATGAAGTAAAAATTCACTCCATCCCATTTAAAGACATTCTTCTTTTAGCTATCGCCACAAGTATTGACGCTTTAGCCGTTGGTGTAAGTTTTGCCTTTTTAAAAGTCAATCTATTTTTAGCTATAACTACTATTGGTATCACTACATTTATTCTTTCATTTGTTTGTGTATTATTTGGAAAAAAACTTGGTTGCTTATTTGAAAAATACGCTGAATACTTAGGTGGTATCATCTTAATTCTATTAGGAATTAAAATCTTAATTGAACATTTATTTTTCTAACAAGACTTCAATTCAAGTCTTTTCATATACCCAGCTATTTTTGTACCCAATTCCTTATGTCCTTTTTCAGACAAATGCACGCCATCAAAACTCATATCTAAAGGATTACAATCTAAACAAGGAACTCCCATTACCTTATATGCCTCATTCAATTTCATACTTTCATCTCTAAATTCATCAAATTGTAAAATTGGCGGACAAAGAATCAACACCTTTCTTTTGTCCATTGAATCAATTAACTCATGCATAAAAGAATGGATTTGTTCAACATCATAATAATGAATCAAATCATTAGACCCCAACATAACACAAAATAAATCAATCAAATCTAAATCGAATGTATCCTCTTTTACATCTCGCAATAAGCGACCATTGATCGCATCCTCAAAAAATATCCATCCAGGCACAAGATCATTTAAATAATCAATGTATGTGAAATCATACCTTTGAAAATATCCTCTTGGATCATAGCCCCAAGTATTGGAATCCCCTAAAAACAATGCCTTTTTCATTATGCCACACTGCGAATTTTCTTACGCACAATCATGAAACAAATACCATGTGCCACAAGCGTTATAACCCACGTAATTGGATAAGAAATATACAATGAGAAGGTTGTATGCACTGCCTTGAATACAGTAAATATCCATATAACACGAATCAAACAGACACCCGTTAAAGATACTAGCATTGGTAAAATAGAATAACCGATTCCTCTAAGACTTCCAACTAAAGTATCCATAATTCCACATAAACAATACATTGTACTAATAACAGCCAATCGATTGATTCCAAATTGGATGACACGCTCATCACTAGAATAAATAGATACTAACTGTTGGCCAAAGAAATAAGCACTTTGTCCAAGTACAAGACCAACGACAGTTACAATCCCTAAACATTCTAACAAAATCTTATCAATTCGATTGTATTTTTTTGCTCCAAAATTTTGCGAAGTAAACGACAAAGAAGTTTGATAAACTGCATTCATAGACGTATATACAAAGCCTTCAATATTGCTTGCGGCGGTATTTCCAGCCATAACTAAAGAGCCAAAAGAGTTAATACTTGATTGAATCAATACGTTTGAAATACTAAAAATAATGCCTTGAAGCCCTGCAGGAAGTCCTACTTCTAGCATTTGTAAAGCTAATTCCTTATGGAAACGCATATCCTTTAACTCAAAATGTAAAGGTCCATCCATATGCTTTAAACATAATAGAATTAAAGCAGCACTAATTCCTTCCGAAATAATCGTAGCTAAAGCGACACCAGCAACACCCATATCGAATACAATTACGAAACAAAGATTAAATAGCACGTTAACAATTCCAGAAATCAACAAGAAATAAAGTGGACGCTTTGTATCCCCAATCGATCTAAGTATAGCAGCCCCAAAGTTATAAACCATAAAAAATGGCATACCTGCAAAATAAATACGCATATATAAAGATGACAAATCAATTACATCTTCTGGTGTAGCCATTAACTCTAGCAAGGGTTTCGCAAAAAAGAAACCCACAAACACCATTAATAATCCACCAAAGACGGCAATAAAAATAGCTGTATGTACAGCTTTAGAAGTATTTTCTTCATCTCGAGCCCCAATAGATTTCCCCAATACAACATTTGCACCAACACTAATACCAATAAACATATTTACCAATAAATTGATCAATGCACTTGTTGAACCAACGGCTGCCAACGCTTGATTTCCCGTAAATCGGCCTACCACGATAATATCGGCTGCATTAAACAACAATTGCAGGCAGCCCGACAAAATTAATGGTAATGAAAAAATAATCAACTTTTTAAAAATCGGACCATTACACATATCCACTTGATAACTACGCATACAAATCCTCCCCGTTTACAATAATAGACAAATTATATACCTTATGTAATATTATTGAAAGAAAAAAAGAATGAAATGTAACTTTTCATTCTTTATTGCACTCTTGTTTTCATACGATCCGGATGCAGACTATACTGTACCGCAATATCTTTTGTGATTTTACCTTGTTGATACAAGTCATAGATCGCATCATCCATCATAACCATACCGTTCTGCCGATTCGAAATCATTGTATTCTCAATCTGATGAATCTTATTCTCACGAATCTGCGAACGAATCGCAGGATTGACCAGCATAATTTCAAACACAGGAATCAATTCTCCATCTTTTCCTGGGATTAATTGCTCACTAATGATAGCCTCTAATATCATTGATAATTGCGAACGCACTTGATCTTGATGACCTTGAAACATATCAATAATACGATCAATTGTATTTACAGCTCCTACAGTATGTAACGTAGATAGAATTAAATGTCCGGTTTCAGCCGCGGAAAGAGCAGTAGAAACTGTTTCTTCATCACGCATTTCACCCAATAAAATAACTTCAGGTGCCTCACGCAATGCTGATTTTAATGCATTTAAATAACTTGCCGTATCATGATATACCTCTCGTTGGGATACAATTGACTTTTTATGCGAATGCAAGAATTCAATTGGATCTTCAATCGTAATAATATGACAACTTCTTGTTTCATTCATACGATCTATTAAACAAGCTAACGTCGTACTTTTACCACTGCCCGCAGGACCACTCACTAAGATAATCCCTTTTCTTCGATCTGAAAGATTTAAGACAGATTCTGGAATATTTAAATCTTCTGGATTTGGCAGATCAAAATTAACCACACGCAATACAGCAGCTTCTGAGTTTCTTTGACGATACACATTCACACGGAAACGACCAATCTGGGATAAAGAAAAAGAAAAATCATCTTCTCCATTTGCCACAAAATTCTCATATGAACAATAGGGGGCAAAACCATACAACTGTTGAACAATATCCTTTGTATCATTTGGCATCATTTTCTCTTGCGTAACCTTAACTAGTTGTTGTCCGACCTTAAACATACATGGACTTCCAGCCACAAAGAAAATATCTGAAGCATTCTGGTCTATAGCTTTTTTTAAAATTTCAACAACTTCCATTTTATTCCCCTTTCACAATCGTTTTAAAGATAACGATTTTGTCATCATTTACTTTTACTTTTAAATATGTATCACCCTTTACATGAACTAAAAAATCCGTTTGATTTTCATCTATTAATTTATGTGCTTTGATTTCAGCTTCATAGTACGCCTTTTTAAACGCATAACTACGATTGGTCTGTTCATGGATTTGGTATACCTTATTGGATGAAAACAACACTAATACACACATGCAGACAACGACAAATATGCTTAGCATTGTAACTACACCTAATCCTATTCTTGATTGTTTCATTAGTGATTCTCCTCTTGATAATATTTATAATCCAACACTTTCTTTTCCTTTACATAAATACGAATACAATATTCATTCCTATTTACATTTGAAATCTTAACATCATATATATTATCATGCATCTCTTGCGAATACTCACCTACACTAGCACTCGTTTCAATTTTATTTTGCGCTATAACCATGGCATCTTGACGATACGTGTCCGTTTGCAAAATTTGCACCATCTTCGCATAGATTTCAATCAAAATCGTAGAAGTAATCAAAAAGAAGAATAACACAAACAATAATTCTAAAAAGAATGAAAATGGCTTCTTTGTCATGATTCCACCTCACTTCTTATATTTACATAAAAAGTAACACCATTGATCTCACATGAGATAGTATTTACATCTTGTTCTACATCAAAATCATGACAGGCCATTAACGGCTGTCCCATCGTTAAATCTGGTTCCATATCCTTAACAACGCAAAGTTCCATCAAACTCTTTCCTGATTTATACAAATATGTATCGCTTTTCGCATCCGAAAGCTTGATCACCTTTTGATCATTCACGACAAGAACACAAACTCCATCTTCGGCATCATAACTATGAATCTTATTCGTGACATAAGAAACAGGCGTATATGTTTCAAAATCATGTTTTGTGCGTCTTTGAAGCATCGTATAATCTTCGATTTGAATATTCAGCAACATAAAACAACACACCACAAACAAGAACAATAAAGAAAGAGAAAAGAAAACACCTGCATTTTTCATCATTCGGTCCCCTTTCTATACACATAAATGTTTGGGTATACATTGTCCCCTTGCCAGTCATATGTTATAAAATAACTATTTTTATCATAAGTAAAGCCATAGTTTTTCCTTAAATATTGAACACTTTCAGGATAACGACCCTCCACACTGTAACAAGTAATCAATGCCGTATCCAAACTATTCTTTATGCGATCTATATCTAAATTCTCTGTACTCTTATTGATATTTGAAAAGCCAAATAATATCAATATTAAAAACAAGACAAAGAACAATATGTTCTTTATTTTCATATAGCTACCCCAATGTCTGCAATACATTCATCAAAGGAAGCATAATTGAAATTAAAACAAATCCTACCAATAATGATAGACCCGCTATCATAGTTGGTTCTAAACGATTTAAAAAACTTGAAAGCATTCTCTCTAGATCATCTTTATAGTGTTTAGATAACGTCTTTAACACTTCATCCTGATGACCACTTTCATCAGCTGCCATCAATAAAGCGCCATAACCTTGATCATATACACCTTCATTTACTAGAGCTTTTGAAAGACTCTCACCTTCTAACATACGTTCTTTCACTTGAACAACCTTCTCTTTTAAACGAGGATGATCAATCGATTGTAAGATAACATCCACCGCATCAATCAAAGAATATCCACTCGATACAAACAAGGAAAGAATATATGTGAATTTTGTCATTTCAGTTTGATAGTTCAATTTTGAAAAGAAAGGCAATTTTGTAGCCCAAGCCTTATTCGAACTCTTTTTATATAAAATATATAAAATGACACCACAAACAAGAATTACCAATAAAATAAAGAAACCAATATAGCTTAGAATTCGAGCTGTATTCATTAGTGATAATGACATCGACATTTGTCTTAAAATATTTTCAAAGATAGGAAACACTTTAAATATCAATGCCGCCACAATCACAAACATCATTAATATCAACACAAAAGGGTATGTGATCGCATCTTGAATTTGATAATTCAACTTTTTTTGTCTTTCATAATAGACACTTAATTCTTTAAGAACCACATCTAGATTCCCGATACTTTGCCCTATAACAATCATTTGAATCATATATTCATCAAAATCATTCGACTGTTTTAATGCATCCACAAAAGAAGTCCCATCCTGCATGATATCCATCAGTTTTTTTGCACAATGACTTACCCCCGCATCAAAACCAGCCAACATCTTTAATCCTTCTTCAATTTGCAGTCCATTCGATATAGCTAAAGCCAATTCACTGGTAAAAATAAATTTTTCTTTGTTCGATAACATACATACGCCTCCTAATAGTGATACACTTCATCATATTTTCCCTCATAATCCGAGTTTTTCGAATCAGAAAAAGTAGGATCTACAAGGTTCCATTTTTCTTTCTTAAAATAGATTTTAGGATTGATCCAGCCCTTATCCTTCAAATAAATTTCAACCCAGGCATGATATTCAATATCGGTCCAGCCCACAATAACTTTAGCAGGAAACCCCTGAATCCTGCATAAAGCAGCTAGACTTGCCGCATAGTCGAAACATATTCCTTTATGACTTTTTAAAGAACCATCGATATCTGGCAAGACAAATGTCTCACTGACATCTTTAGCCTTTTGATCATCATAATCCAATGTATCCACTACATACTTAAATAAATGTGCGATTCGAGTTAAGTCATCTCGATCTTCTTTTACAAGTTCAAAAGACTTTTTGTATACATATGAATCGTTTGTATAATTCACAATCTGGTTTGGATATAAATAAGGAGCAAGATCATTGGTCAAATTGACTTCCATGGAAGTAGAAGCACATATCGCATATCTTGTTCCTTCAATTTGTTGCAAAATTTTTATTGTATAAGTTCCATTCTCCATATTTACAGGGAATGTAGTAAAATCGGTCGTCTTTAAATCATAATTATATTTTTTATCATCTTTTTGTATCTGTAGCTTAATCCCGATCACTTCCTGAAGCAGTCTTGCATAAATATACCCATCATCTTTATGAGTAAAATCTACAAGAGCCAGATTTCCATCACTTAAAACATCCGTCTGCTCATAACTTGGCCATAAAACCTGCTCTTCTGTTTGCGAAGGACTCTCTGTGCACTCCGTAGGATATTTTTTTGAATCTTGACATCCACACAAAAGTGTCAATACCATCAAGATACAAATAACTTCACTTATAATCTTATTCTTTTTCATACTGATTTAATAATACACCTATTTTGTTTCAATTAAATCATTAAATGCAGATATTGAAAGAGGACGACCATAGAAATATCCTTGTCCTATATCTGCGCCTAAGTTTTTAATAAATAGATCATCCTGCTTAGATTCAACACCTTCGACGACTACTAGAATTTGTGATTTTTTCGCGATATCAATAATGGATTCCAAAATCCATTTAGTTCTTTGATTATCAACCTCTGATTTTGTATGTAAGAAGATACGATCAATTTTCAACTCATCAATCTGTAATTTTGATAAAACATTCAAAGAAGAATATCCACTGCCAAAATCATCTAAAGAAACAGAAAAGCCTAATTTTTTTACTTCTGTTAAGATAGAATTAAACATATCAATATCTTCAATAACCGTACTCTCTAATACTTCTAACGTAATGTAAGATCCCGATACATTATATTCTTCTAATAAAGATTTTATTTCCGAAATATAATTTTCATGATAAAAAACAATTTTGGATTGGTTCACTGAAATATTAACAGGATTCATTCCCATATCTATCCATTTACGAATTTGCTGTATCGCCTTTTTCAACATATAAAAATCAAGTTTTGAACAAAAAAGATTCTTTTCAAATATATCTACAAAACTAGATGGAGGTAAATACGTTCCATCCTCTAAACGCCAACGAACAAGTGCCTCTGCTGCGATTACAGAATTTGTTTTTAGATCCATTTTAGGTTGTAATACCATTTCAAAACATTGTGAATCCAGTGCCTGCTGCATATTTGATTCAATAAAGTTTTCAAATTCTTTTTTCTTATGTACTTCTTCATCAAAGAAACAAATATTCTCAGAAGAGGCTTCTTTTGATTGAGCTAACGCAAACATCACATTTGTGAGCATCTGCTCAAAAGTATATTTCTCCTGATCTTCTATATTACTTGCGACACCGCAACAAAATTCATATTCATATCGAAAATCTTTTGTATTCTGGCGAATTTTCGTAAACATATCATTAATTCGTCTAGCCACCTCGTCTTCATTTGTATCATTCAACAATAAATAGAAAACATCGGCACTGTCTCGACAAATGATTTCATCTTTTTTAAGCATAGGCTGAATACATGTAACAATACGGCATAAAAAATCATCCGATTTATCTCGTCCCAAAATTTCATTCATAAACTTAAAACGACGCATATTCAAAGACACCAAGGAATAGTTTACATTGCGCTTAGCATACATACTGACTAATTTTGTGAATCGAGTAAAAGATACAGCACCTGTTAATTGATCTTTATAGGCTAAATTTTCCATTTCCTTATTATTTTTTACCATCATCATATAGGCAATCCACAATAAGATCATGACAACAACCACAAAAACCATCAATACATAATTGTTTGCTCGTGACATGACATACAATGGATTGTTCAATGATTTTGCGGAATTCACATAACATAAGTACCAACCATCGAATCCCATCTCTTTGACAACAATTCCATGTTCTTCGCCATTAACTCCGATTAAACCATTGATACGTTCAGATAAATCGAGACCTTTTAATACAGCCAATACATCCTTTGATTCTTTATTCTTTTGAATCCCATAAAAATCATGCAAATCCGTGATATAAAGATTACCACCATAAACGGACTTTTTCATTAGCGTCGCATATGGCTTTAAACAGCTGGTTGCACTTAATACTCCTGTCACATTTTTAGAACTATCATATACAGGAACAATATATGTGATCACAAACCCTTTTGTGATCACATCCTGTTTTTGTATAAATGCACTTTGCTTACCCGAAAAAGCAGAATCCACCTTACTTTTATACACTTTTGATAATTCATTATATTCAACATGTACAGATGGATTCGCAAAATAGATATCACGTTGTGAATCCATATAGGAAATAGAAGTAAAGGCATTTTCTTTTTCCATTTCTGCCAACGAAGAATCTATATCCGCACTATTTGATAGACTCTTTGACAAAGTATTCAATAGAACAAGATCTGTATGATTTTGCGAAGAAATACGTTGTGTACATAAATCAATTTCCTGATTCATCGTTGTATACGTCGCATGATTTAAACTATCATCTCCATGGTCAATGAAAAGGAATGCCATAACAAGTATTGAAAGTACCATCATGACAGAGATGATCAATAATTTATGTATTCTTTTCTGCAACATGTTTATATCCATATACAACCAACATCTTTCCTTTTTACTAATTATTTCTATCTAATTCTGCCTTATGAACAGAATAATTCATTCGATAATTCTTCTTTCTATAAATACTATAGAACTTATTTGAAATACGCTGAATAATCAAGTGCGCATTCTCTTCGGTTTGACAATCCACTAGAAGCAGTAGTTGTGTTTCACTTGTGCGAGTAAACAAGTCATTGCTTCTTAAACAAGAACCTACCAATCGTTTTACACGATCAAAATCTAAACCAATCTTTTCATAATCCAAAGTACCATCTGAAAATTGCAACATAATCAAATAATAATTTTGTTCATTACGAATAGACATTTTTAACAACAACTCATAGAAATACTTGAAAATTTCATACGAACAGAAGAAGCCTTGGTTTTGTTGATCACGACTTGAAAGCTCACGCATGATTTTTTCCATATCTTTACTTTCTTCTTTGGCATGATCAGCAATAATAATATCGTACAATTGTTTAAAGCGTTTTGATAAACCCGTACCTAATTCAGATAAGAAAATATCATTCAATTCATCATAATACCTCAACGCTTCACGATAATTACGTGTAGCCACTAAGCCTTTCATATAATAGTAATGTAAACCTTCATTAAATGGTTCAATTAAAACCGCCTGATAATTCATAAGTATCATCTCATCATAGCGTTTTTGCGTATATAAGTAACAAGATGTGCGCATCATCGTTTTCACATACATTTGTCTAAAGATCTCTTGTTTCTGCAAAATCCAGTGCAATTGGCTTGGTGAAGCATAAAAACGACCTTGATACAATCTGAAAATCTTTCTAGCCGTCTTAAACTCTTTTTCGTCTAAAAGTTCCGAACCATCGTTGATTTGGTTATACGCCTTTTCCAATTCAACAAAATCAATATTCCAATCTAAATTTGGATTCAAAATATACCCTTTTCTTGTCGTTACAATAACTTCTTTGTCTTTGAAGAATTCAATTTCATTCAATTCAGAACGTAATCTAAAAATCGAGAACTTTAATGCACTAGATGGATTCTTACTTTCTGGCCAAAGAATATCAATCAGTTCATCTTTTTGAACTGGTTTTTCACTGTGAAACAATAAGACCTGTAATAAATTCACTAGCTGCTTTCCAAATAATTCGACAATATTAACGGTTACATTATCGTTTGTGATTTCCAATCCTCCAAATGTTTTTACATAATAAGTATCACTCATGTTGATCCTCCTTTCAAAAAGATTATATAGTATCTAACCTAGTTTTATTTTACAATAAATCGACCAAACAAAAAAGCAGAGAATCACAAAAAAATTCTCTGCAAATGGTTATTTTAAAGTATATTCAACATGTTGATAGTGAATTCCATTCTCTTCTATGTCGGAAAGTATTGTTTTTGTATACAAAGACTTGTCAAATTCAGGAAAATAAACCTCAGCATCCGCTTGCGCATCAATCTCAGTTAACACTAGCTTATCTGCATAAGCTAACATCTCACTATAAATCATGCCTCCACCAATACAATAGATTTCCTCATCTACATCTTTATATCGCTTCAAAAATTCTTCAACACTCGAACACATTTCGACACCTTCACCCAAATCTGAACACGAATGCGAAATCACGACATGATGACGTTTAGGTAACATACCTGGAAGACTTTCAAATGTTTTTCTTCCCATCACAATTGTATGTCCCGAAGTCTGCTTACGAAAAAACTTCAAATCCTGAGGCAAATGCCAAATCATATCATTGTTTTTTCCTAATTCACGATTTTTACCAATCGCCGCAATCAATGTTAATTTCATAATTCTCCTACTGTGCTAAAGGGAAACTAATTTTTCCCATATGCTCATAGCCAATCAGCTTCACATCCTTCTTTGGATCAAATGCATAGAAATCTTGAATGTCTGGATTCAGCCACAACTTAGGTGCTGGTAATGAGCCTTTTGTTTCATAACGATTTAATTGTTCTTTAATTCCCTCAATTTGATTCACATAAATATGTGCATCTTTGATTGACCAATCAATCGTACCTGGCTCAAGTCCAGTAACCTTGGCAACCATCATCAATAAAACTGCATATTGCGTTACATTAAATGGCAACCCTAATGGAACATCACAACTTCTTTGGTGTACCCAAATATTTAACTTTCCATCCGTCACATCCCATTCTGAACTCCATACACAACTAGGAAGTACAGCTGTATCTAATTCACTATCCTGCCATAATGAGATCACACGTCTACGATCTTCCTTATCGTTTTTTAATGAATTCAACAATTTATTCATCAAATCATATTTTTTTACAATAAATCCATAAGCCGTACCAATGGTATGAGCAAAACTTGGATCAAAATGTTTTAAAACTTTTCCCGTATTCTCATCAATCCAGTCGCCATCTTCATTAATTTCCCATTTGTCCCAAATGTGAACATTTCTTTCTTGAAGCCATCTAACATCATTACTTTGAGCCTGATAGATCCAAAGCATTTCTGTAACAGCTTGACGAATAAATAACTGTTTTGTCGTCAAAATAGGAAATTCTTTCGATAGATCTAAATGAAAATGTGCACTTGGAACTTTAATCGTATCAATGCCAGTACGATTATGTACTTGAACTCCATTTTCCAAAATATCTTTACATAATCCACAATATACATCATCAAAGTATGACATCCATTTCCTCCTTAAAAACATTCTCCTCAATAAAACGACCCACTGCACTTTCATCATTTGTATAAGGACTTACAAATGCACTGCATTCTTTAACATCCTGTGAGCCATTTTTCATACATACACCCATACCGACTTTTTCAAGCATTTCCTTATCATTTTGTTCATCCCCAAAAGCCACACAGTTTTCAAGTTTGACACCAAAATGCTTAGCTACCTTTTCAATCCCATATCCTTTATTGATTCTAGGATCTACATATTCGAATAAGTTATCTGCTGTTAAGAAACCAACACAAGCCTCATTTTTATATTGTTTAGAACGTTCTAATACAATCGGCATATACTCTTTATCACAATGTATAATCAGTTTGTTGCATGTATTATTTTCTAGATATGGTTCAAGATCAATTTCGATTTCTGTTTCACCAAAAATTCGTGCATGTTCCTGCGTTTCAATACTTGTATGATTTGTATAACGTGTGGCACCTTCCAAAATCCAAAAATCAACGTCTAAATCTTCAAAAAAATGAATCACATCTAAAACGACTTCACCATCAAGAACATGATACTCTTCTTTGGTACGTTGTCTTAAATCATATACAACGCCACCATTCATTCCCATGATAAAACTAACACTATCTTCAATTTTCCATTTTTTCAACATAGCACGAACTGTCTCTACTGGACGTCCAGATGCGATGCCAAATAAAATTCCGTGATTTTTCAATTTTGATACTGCTTCACGATTTAAATCTGATACCTGCTTTTTTGAATTCAAAAATGTACCATCTAAATCCGTCGCAATCAAAGTTACTGGTTCCATAAATTATCCTTCGTATGTTAAGAATGCTGCATATCCTTTTTTTGCTTCATAGATATCAGCTTTACTTGCCAATTCAAAAGGTGCATGCATATTATGTAAAGCTACACCACAGTCAATTACTTGCATTCCATAATTAGCCAAAATATAAGCGATTGTTCCTCCACCGCCTTGGTCTACTTTTCCAAGTTCACTTGTTTGCCAAGCAACATTGTGATCATCCATAATACGACGAATCAATGCGATATATTCTGCATTCGCATCGTTACATCCACTTTTTCCACGAGCTCCTGTATATTTATTGAATACGATACCTTTACCAAATTCAGCTTGATTTCTTGGACTTGATGCTGAAGCGTAAATTGGATCATGTGCAGCACTTACATCACTTGACAACATAATTGAATTCATCATTGCACGTTTCACGCTTAATGCAGAATAAACACCCATACAATCCATGACTTCTGCAACAAAGTTTTCAAAGAACATAGAGTGCATACCTGTAGCACCTTGAGATCCGACTTCTTCTTTATCAACTAACAAACAAACAGCTGTACGTTTTACATTTACTGCTTCTAATTGAGCCATCAAACTTGTATATGCACAAATACGATCATCATGTCCATAACCTAATATCATACTTGAATCGAATCCACAGCTTCTAGCACGTCCTGCAGGAACAACCTCTAATTCAGCAGAAACGAAGTCTTCTTCTTCAAAGCCATAAGTTGATTTTAAAATTTTGGCAACATTGGCCTTCACTGCATCTTTCTCTTCATTTTCTAAAGGAATAGATCCAACAGTTACATTTAAATCTTCACCGGTAATCACTTCATTTGCCTTTTTCTGTAATTGATCTGCACTTAAGTGAATCAATAAATCACTAATCACAAATACTGGATCACTTTCTTTATCTCCAATCGCTACATCTACAGTTGTTCCATCTTTCAAACAAACAACACCATGAATTGCCAAAGGCAAAGTCACCCATTGATACTTTTTAACACCACCATAATAGTGTGTATCCAAATAAGCAATGTTTCCATCTTCATACAATGGATTTTGTTTAAGATCCAAACGAGGACTGTCAATATGAGCACCTAAAATGTTCATACCTTTTTCCAATGGATTTGAACCAATGTGCATTAACGCAATCGACTTGTTCATCATATTTACATACACTTTGTTCTGTGCTTTTAAAATCTCTTTATTTTCGATAACCTCTTTGATATCACGATATCCATAAGATTTCGCTAATGCGATCGCATTTTTTACACAAGCTCTTTCCGTTTTAGAATCAGATAAGAAATCAATATATCCATCACTCAATTTCATTACATCATTAAATTCTTCTTTTGAATATTTATTCCAAACTACTTCACTCATAACTCTACCTCCAATTTTTTAAATAAGCATTTTGACAATTCAATTTTTGGATCCATTGTATTCATCCATGTAATTTGTCCTTCTTCACAACTTGTATTCAACAAACCTTTTTGTTCCAACAAATCTTTTGTATGTAAAGTCGTACCCACGCTTCCTTCAATAATATGAACATTTGGACAAAGCTTTTCCAAATATTTCGTATAAAAAGGAAAATGCGTACACCCTAATACAATGCTGTCTAGATTTTTATAGTCACTAGCTGCTAAATACTCTTTCAAACAAGACTCTACAAGATATGCATCATCAAGTTTATTGTCTTCAACCATTCTTACAAGTTCTGGACAAGGCACCTTTATAATATGATGTTCATCTTTAAATCGATTCATCAAATTCGCAAACTTCTTTTCTGACAAAGTTAGTTGGGTTGCCCATACCGCAATACGTTGATGTTCACCTCGATCGCATGCCACCTTTAATGCCGGTTCCATACCAATAATATCCACATCATACTTTTCTCTTAGAAGCTTAACACAAGCACTCGTTGCAGTATTGCACGCAATGACGATTGCCTTAACATCATGAGATATCAATTCATCACATATCGCAACGCAACGCTTTGTGATTTCTTCTTTTGTCTTTGTTCCATAAGGATTATATTTACTATCTCCCAAATAGATCAGATTTTCATTAGGAAGTAAACTATGCATCGTATGTAAAACACTAATTCCACCTAATCCCGAATCAAAAACACCTATTGGACTTTTTGAATTCATACAAAACGCTCCTTTTCCATCTTTACAATTATACAACGTATAAAGAAAACCTCCAAGCCCTCAAACTTGGATACATTAATGACTCATACGCTTTTTCATTTCGACTAATATTTCTAACAATTCTTTTTTTCCAATCCCATTATGTATCAGACTGTCCGGATGCACTCTATCATTATGAAATAATTGAATCAATGATGCTTGAAGCTCTTTAAATGACATAGATTGATATTCTTTATCTACTAGATACGCCTCATAATCTTTCATATCTATTAAACCTGTTGCATAAAAAGAAAGCACCATTTCCATCAATAATGACTGCACCTTCTCATGATCTTCTTCTAAATCTGAATTAGCCCAACAAATATCTTCGTCTGTTAAATCGCTTAATTTTTCGATGTATGTTTGAATAAACGAAGCATCATCCATTTTTTCTTTCGCAAAATAATTTGAAATCTTCATATACCCTCCAAAAAAAAGAGGTTTAAGGCTTTCATCACTTCCTTAAACCGCTTTTCGTAATATTTATATCCTCATATAAATATTACAATGAATTTTGTTTGTATCCATTATATTATTATGCTCTTCTTAACAAACAAAATTCTGTATAGATAAAACCACCACATTTTATCTATACCCTCTAATCCACTTTTCCTTCGCAGAGTTTACCACGCTCTGCATGTCCCTTTGGCAGCTCATCACACTGCCACCTAAATAATAGCACATATAAAAAGGGTAAGCAAGCTTACCCATCTGTCAGTCTATGACCTATAAAGGAAGTAGTCGGTAGTGTTTCAGTCATAGAACTTACATATATATTTTAGTCCTATTTTTTCTGTTGTAAAGCCTTCATAATTCTTTCAAAATGTAAAAATTCATCTTCGTTATTCATCGCAACCAATTCATCTAGACTCACACACCTACAATCAATACTTTCACGAGTATTTAAGGTTACATCACTTAATTGGAAATCAAACCTAAAATGATAAATATCTACAAAATAATTATCATGTCTTTTTTGATCTTCATTAAAGTATGAATATACAACATGCCCATTTATGACATCAAGCCCTGTTTCTTCTTTTACTTCACGCTTGATTGCATCTAAACTTGACTCTTTACTCTTAGCACCACCACCAGGCATTTCCCAGCCTCCAGCAGCCCATTTTTTATCCAACGCCCTTTGTGTAACCAAAAATTTTCCTTCTTCATTTTCTAAGATAGCCAAAACATACATCATGAATTCTCCAGGTTGAAATAAATATGTATTACGATCTACAACACGATTTAAAAACTTTCGATTTCTATCATATAAATCAACGAATTCACTCATCTACACAATCTCCATTTTCATCTCTATAAAAACAAGAATAATGTCCCGTATGACAAGCCGCGCCAACTTGTTTGACCTCTAATAAAATTGTATCTTGATCGCAATCGATGCGAATTGCCTGTACATGTTGATAATGTCCACTTGTTTCGCCTTTGACCCACAAGCTTTGTCTTGAACGAGAATAATACGTTGCCAATTTTGTCTCTATTGTTTTTTTGTAAGATTCTTCATTCATATATGCCAACATCAATACTTTTTTTGTATCTACATCCTGCACAATACAAGGAATCAAGCCATTTTGTTTCTCAAAATCCAATCGCATCATATACGAACTGCCACTCCTTTTTCTTTTAAATACTTTTTCACATTTTGAACATTCGATTCCTCATAATGAAAAATACTAGCTGCTAAAGCCGCATCGCTGACTTTTAACGCATCCACAAAGTCATCCATCTTTCCACATCCACCAGACGCAATCACTGGCACTTGAACCACTTTAGATACAGCTTCATACAAGGCTAAATCAAAACCATCCTTAGTGCCATCCGCATCCATGCTCGTTAACAAGATTTCTCCAGCTCCTAAAGATACACCTTTTAAGATCCATTCAATACAATCTATACCCGTATCTTTTCTGCCACCTTCAATGTATACGTTCCAACCCGAACCATCTTTTCTTCGCTTGGCATCCACCGCAAGTACAATACATTGGTTTCCAAAACGTTTACTTGCCTCTTTAATTAAGTCCGGATTACGAATTGCAGCACTATTTAAGCTTACTTTATCGGCTCCTGCCATCAACATAGCACGAACATCTTCAATCGTTGAAATGCCTCCACCAACCGTAAAAGGAATATAGATTTCTTTTGCGACCTTATTTACAATATCAACCATGGTTTTTCTTTTTTCTACTGTGGCACTAATATCCAAAAAAACCAATTCGTCAGCACCATCTAAATAATATTTCTTTGCCAGAGCTACAGGATCTCCCACTTCTTTTAAACCCAAAAAGTGGATTCCCTTCACAACATTCCCATCTTTTACATCTAGACAAGGTATAATTCTTTTTGTCAACATATGCTTAACGCTTCTTTCAAATCTAACGTCTTTTCATAAATGGCCTTACCCACAATTACACCATACAACCCTAATTCTTTACATGTTTGGATATGTGATAAATCACGAATACCACCAGATGCGATTAAGTTACATGATACATGATTTTTAAGTGCTTCTAACATCTCAAAGTTAGGTCCTTGTAAAGTTCCATCCTTTGAAATGTCTGTACAAATCAATGTCTTTACCCCAATCTCTTCCATTCTTTTTGCAAAGTCCAAATAATATTCTTTGCTCGTTTCCAACCAGCCTGACGTACATACATATCCGTCTTTACAATCAAGTCCAACCGCAATCTTAGAACCATATTTTGAAACTGCATCTTTTAATAAACAATAATCTTGAATTGCTGAAGTTCCTAGAATAACTCTTGAAACACCATTTTCTATATAAAAATCTATAGCAGACATCGTACGAATGCCTCCACCCACTTCAACGGGTATATCACATGTCTTCACAATTTCACAAATCAAATCTTCATTGACTCGACTTCCTTCTTTTGCCCCGTTTAAATCCACAACATGTAAATAGCAGGCATTTGCCGCTTCAAAATTTTTAGCACAAACAAGTACATCATCCGCCACACATTTGGATTGGCCATAATCACCTTGGTACAAACGAACAGGTTTTCCATCTAATATATCTATTGCAGGTAATACAATCATTTAGAACTCCTTTCCAAAATATTCCAATATTTTTAATCCATCTTCTCCACTTTTTTCAGGATGAAACTGACATCCCATAATATGATCATGCATCACAAGACCTGGTATTTTCATACTTCCATACATGGAATATCCAATTAAGTCTTGATCAATCATATCTTTGGCATAATATGAATGGACATAATACACATACGTATTTTCTTTAAATATTGCCTGAGGATGATTACTTTCCAATACGTTCCAACCGATTTGGGGAATCTTTACACTTGGATCCTCCATATGACAAACATGACCTTTTAAAAAGCCAAAACCATCGCATAAGCCATTTTCTTCACTCGTTTCAAACAAAGCTTGCATACCAAGGCAAATCCCCAATAGCGCAACATCTTTATTTACTTGTTGAACAATAAAATCATAGAGTCCCATAGAATGGAGTGTGTGCATGCAGTCTTGAAAAGCTCCAACTCCTGGTAAAATCAATTTATCGCATTTAGATAAAATAGAAACATCTTTTGAAACAACACAATCTAAGCCTAAATAGTCACAAGCATTTTTTACGCTGTATAAATTGGACATGCCATAATCAATAATTCCAATCATTCGATTACTCCTTTAGAACTAGGGATACGATCCGATTCTATTTTTACAGCTTGTTTCAAGGCACGGCCAAACGCTTTAAATATGGCCTCTACTTTATGATGATCATTCTTTCCATAGTACACATTGATATGTAACGTTACCCCAGCTGCCACACAAAAGGCTCTAAAAAATTCTTCAACCATTTCACAAGACATCGTTCCAATGTTTTCTCGTATCAATTCGCAATTAAAAACCAAATAAGGACGACCACTAATATCTAATGTGACATTACATAAAACTTCATCCATAGGAAGATTCATACTTCCATAGCGGGCAATTCCTTTTTTATCCCCTAAAGCCTCTAAAAATAATTTTCCTAATAAAATTCCACAATCTTCTATTGTATGATGATCACACACTTCAAGATCGCCATCCGCTTTTACAACTAAATCAAAATTCGAGTGAAACGCAAACAATGTCAACATATGATCAAAAAAACCAATTCCTGTATCAATGTCGCTATTTCCATTTCCGTCTAAGTTGATCTTTTCATATATTTTTGTTTCTTTTGTATCCCTGTTTTTTTCAGCTATTCGCATACTCAAACCTCCTTAGAACATCTAATACCATTTCATTTTCTTCGCTTGTCCCAATCGTTATACGAAAACTAGTATCCGCATAATTTCGAATTGTTATGTTCTTTTCTTTAAACAGGTTCATTAAAATATCTTTTTTATCTGTTCTTCCATACAAGAAATTCGCATTTGAAGGATAGAAACTCATTGTTTTATAATCCTTCACTTCTCGATACATTCTTTCTCTTTCTGAAATAATAGCCGCAATATTCACTTTATATGCTTCGGCATGTCTTAATACAACACTTGCAATCGTTTGAGTGACACTACTTAGTGCATAAGGAATAAAAAGTGAAGCTAATTTTTCAACTTGTGAAGAAATCATAAACCCACAACGAATTCCTGCAAGTCCATACGCCTTGGATAGAGTTCGACAAACAAAAGCCATTGGATATGTTTTTAATAAATCGATGGCGCTTTCATTACCAAACTCCATATAGGCTTCATCAAAAATGACTGGAATATTCGAAAAGGCTTGGCAAATTTGAATCATTTCTAATTTCGAAATCGCATGTCCCGTTGGATTATTTGGATTTGAGAATAAGATCATATCCACTTTTTTATCTTTACCATTTGAAATAAATGCGTCGACATCAAAAGATCCATCTAAAGCTGTTTCAAACTTTTCAATTTTTGCATGATTCAATTCTACATAATAGTCATACATAGAAAAATCTGGTGCTAATGTATACAATGTTTTATTTCCTTGTACATAATACTGAATCAAAAATCCCAACATTTGATCCGATCCATTTCCCGATAAAATCCATGATGATGGAACATTCATAATATTGGCATATAAATCATGTAATTCATGACAAGTTGTATCTGGATATCGATTGAGTGCAAGGTTTGAAATCGCATCTAAAATTTCTTGTTTGACATTATCATCTACGTTTTGACTTGCCTCATTGGCATTCAATAGAATTCCTGTTTGTGAATGTGTTTGATAACCCTTCATTATTTCACCCTCACTTTAGCTGCATTGGCATGTGCTTGTAAGTGCTCTTCACTGGCAATTGTTTCAATATATTTTCCATAGGCTTCGATTGCTTGTTTTGAATAATACAAATAGGATGATTTTTTAATAAAACTATCTACGGATAAAGCACTTGAGAAGCGTGCCGTTCCACTCGTTGGTAAAACATGGTTTGTTCCCCCAAAATAATCACCTATGCTTTCGCATGTGTAGTAGCCCAAGAAAACACTACCTGCATTTTTTACTTCTTGTAGGTGTTCCATTGGATTTTGAATCATCAATTCTAAGTGTTCTGGTGCAATCTCATTACTAATGGAAATGCATTCTTCAACCGAATCACAGACAATGGCTTTACCATAGTTCTTTAGGGATTGTTCCACTATTTCTTTTTTAGGTAATACTGCACTTTGTTTTAAAAGCTCTTGATTCACCAAATCCAAAAGTTCTTCGTTTGTAGTCAACAAAATCGCACTTGCCATTGGATCATGTTCGGCTTGTGATAATAGATCGGCTGCTACATATTCTGCATTCGCCTTTTCATCGGCAACAACTAAAATTTCGCTTGGCCCTGCGATCATATCAATATCGACCGTTCCATACACTAATTTTTTAGCAGCTGCAACATAAATATTTCCTGGACCTACGATTTTATCTACTCGATCAATGGTTTGTGTACCATAGGCCAAAGCAGCTATAGCTTGGGCTCCACCAATCTTATAGATTTTATCTACACCGGCAAGTTTAGCCGCATACGCAATATTAGGGTGAATAGTTCCATTTTTATCCGGTGGAGTTACCATAACAACATTTTGAACACCGGCAATTTTTGCGGGTAATGCATTCATTAAAACACTGCTTGGATATTGTGCACGTCCTCCTGGAACGTAGATTCCTACTGCTTCAAGAGATAGTACTCTTTGGCCTAAATAGATTCCCTTTTCTTTCTGCAACAAATATCCATTTTGTTTTTGAAGTTTATGAAAATCTTCGATATTTTTTTTAGCAAGTTTCATTGCTTCTACAAACGAATCATCACATTTTAATATTTGTGCATCCCATTCTTCTTGAGATACTTCCATTGTATCTAAGCTAACCTTATCAAATTGTTGTGTATATTTTAGACAAGCCTCATCTTTATTTTCTTTTACATCTTGAATAATATTTGATACTGTAACCAAGACATCTGTACTTAAATCTTGCGTTCGTGACATCAAATATTCTTTCAATGCATCTTTATCTTCTTTATAAATTCTAGTCAACATCTTCATTCACCCTCTTACTTAAATCATGGATTACTTTCATCACTTCTTCGTGTTTTAACTTAAAGCTTGCTTTATTCACAATAACACGCGCACTAATGTCACAGACTGTATCTAGCACAACTAAACCATTTTCTTTTAAGGTTGTTCCTGTTTCCATAATATCTACGATTCCATCGCATAGACCTAAAATAGGTGCTAATTCTACAGATCCATCAATCTTAATAATTTCAACATCCATACCTTTGGACAAAAAATATTGTTTAGCTACACGAGGATATTTGGTTCCAATCTTAATGTGTCCTATTTTTGAAAACAACTGATTTTGAGGTAGGCTAGCCACAATGAATTTACACTTGCCAATCTTCAAATCCAATAATTCATAGTTATCATTCTCATTTTCTAAAATGGTATCTTTTCCAACAACCCCAATATCAGCAACACCATGATTAACATAGGTAATACAATCGTTGGATTTCACTAAAAAATATTGAATGTCATGTACAGAATCTTTAAACACCAAGGCACGACCTTTGTCTTTTAAAGCTTCTACTCCGTAACCAAGTTCTTCTAACATAGCAACAGTTTGTTTTTCTAAACGTCCCTTTGTGAGCGCAATCGATAAGCTCATGCTTGTACCTCCTCTACATAAATAGATTCATTTGTTGATGGTTCTAAAATGATGATTCCTTCTTTTCTTAATTTTTTTGCTTGTTTCATAGCTTCAATTTGTTTGTCTTGTGGATAATACAATTTATATTTCTTTTTCGATTGTACATCCACATAATCAATGAGTGGATCTAGCTTTACACTAAAGCCACAAGCTGGAAGATCACGACCAAACTTTTTTAATAAACAGTCATATCGACCACCACTTAAGATACTTGTTCCAACCCCTGAAACATATCCTTCAAAAATAATTCCGGTATAGTAATCCAAATGGGCGACTTTTCCAAAATCGATGGTTACATTTTCTAAATATCCTAATTCTTTTAAAGATTGGATACATTCTTTCATAGAATCTAAGACATCCTTTAATGAATCATCGAAACAATACGTATATGCTTCATCTAATATATTCACGTCTCCACATAGGAATGGAAGGTGCATAAAGAAATCCACAATTTTTTCACTGAGATACAATGAATCCAAGTAAACTTTCAGATCGACCATGCTTTTCTTATCAATTAAATTGGCTAGAGTATTGACTTCTTCTGTACTCAAACGAACAACTTTGCAAGCCGCCTGAAAAAACTGCACATTTCCGATTTCGAGCGTATAGTTTTTAAAGTTTTTCATGACTTCTAAAGCGCAGCACAAGACTTGTACATCACTTTTTGAATCCAATCCAATCAATTCAATGCCACAATCTGTGACTTCACTTCTTTTGCCTGCAAATTTTTGACGTACTTTAAATACATTTGAAGTATAGCGATAGCGAAACGGAGGTTTTGAATCTTTAAATTTCGATGCACAAACACGTGCAATTGGAACGGTCATATCCGTTCTTAATGTTAGAATTCTTCCATTTTCATCAAAGAATTTATACATATCTGTTGTTTGAATGTTTTTAAATGCATTTTCATATGTTTCATAATACTCGATTGTTGGTGTAATGATTTCTTCATATCCAAAGGATTCAAAAATCCGTTCCAAAGTATTTTGTAGATATTTTTTCTTTTCACACTCATTCAAAATCGTATCTTTCATTCCTTGTGGTAATTGTATTTGTTGCATGTAAACAAACCTCCTTATAAACAAAAAAACTTCCGTCCTAAGGACGAAAGTTTAACTTACGTGGTTCCACCTTATTTTACTAATAAATTAGCCTCAAACCTGATAACGCCAGGAATACGTTAAAAACTACTTAGTTTCATCTTTACAGCTCAAAGACGTGTTCAAATAGCCTTACTCTTTCTTTTCACCAACCAGAAAGTCTCTTGAAGCAGTACTATTTTACTATTTCTTTTCATTGCTTTGAAAATAATATAGTCTTAATGAAAATGAATGTCAAGCTAAAATGTAAATTTTTTACATCACTTTTCCCATGAATAATAAGAACCTCCAAACACAAACAGATGCTCAAACGGTAATAAAGAACGAATCCATTCATTGAAGCCTTTTGGATTCTTTTCATCGTGGACAATTGTTTTCACTAAGCGATTCTTTCCACCGACATTTTTATACATCCTTAATTGCCATCCATTTTCTTCTACTTCTTTGGTCTCTAGATCCAAACTTGCCATCGCTTCTAAAATGGCATAGGCATCTTCTTTAGAAATCGTAGCTTGTTGCGTTTTTAAAGCCTGTACACCTTCTTTTGACATAACATACCTTGTTAGATAGACTCTTCCATTAGCACTGATTGTCAAATTCTGTGCCACCTCTTCAGAGATGCTCGCATAATGCCACTTACTTAATAAGTTACGATTTAACTTAACACATTGAAGTGTATCTGATTCTTTTAAAGATAAATATCTCAACAATAATTCTTTAAACATCCCAGATTCAATAACACTTTTTAAAAAGGAAGGAACATAATTTTCTTTTTCAAAAACATATGTAATATAGGTATATACTTCCGTTTCATTCAAATCATGAATACTTTTATTTAACAAGGAATCAATGTGCAACATGTATTGTTCATCGTTCAAATTTTCCATTTTTAAACAATGATACACATTTAATATAATCGGATCATATGCATCTTTTACGCGATATCCCACGTGTAATAAATCTACACATGCATGAATGCTTTCAATCATTGAATCACCTACTTCGTATTTGAAACGGCCCAAGAAGCGTCTACAATATAATCTTGTTTAATATCTGATAAGAAAACTTCTTCCACTTGTTTATATACACCTTCATGAAATGGCATAAAATGCATCTTATCACTTTCTTTTTCATCCAATACCATAACGTAATGTGGATTTTCAAAATTCTGAATATTCCAATAATAAAGACCATTTACATTATCGGCATCTTCATATTGAGATAGTACAAGGAGTTTATAAAGTTCCATAATACGATCATCATATCCACTATCTGAAATCAAAATCTTCTCGATCCAGTCTCGCTCATTATCTACGATTCGTACTGTATAATCTTCGCCTACATTGGCATGATCTAATATTTTTTTAATGGGTTCTAGTTCTTTTTCTTCTGTAAATTGAATCAACATCTTTTTTTCCATATCGTGATATAAAACTGGATACGGAATGTGGAATTTAGAATGGCAATGTGCACATTCCATATCAAAGAGTTTTCCGCTTAAAACTCTATTTTTCATATCTTTGTCCATTTGAACGTTGATCGACGTAAAAATATCAACATTAAACTTTTCATTACATTCAGGACATACTAATTCTATTTTATTTTCCATTCCAAATTACTCCTATTTATTCGCTAATACATTGGGAACAAGTTCGACAAAACAATCTTCATATTCTTTTTGAAGTGCTATTTTCAATTCTCGATTGGCTACTTCCAATTCGGTATACGACATCATATCAATTCGTGTTGTGAAATAGATGGATATCCACATTTTTCTTCCTGTTGTCGTAATATCATAAAATACCGGATCATATGGATAATTATCCAACACAGAAGAGGATATGTTTTTGATGTTTGCGACTTCTTTTTCATCTGGACTCAACAACATCAAACTACGAAAACTTTCTCCTATCATTTGAATCGGTTCTTTCATCATGCCTAAAGCAAGGATGATTGCGACAATCTGATCAAAATAGACAGATATACAAGAGAGTGGTGTGTGCAATAAAAATGAAGATAGAAAAAACGCAAGTGATACACCTATGCTTGAAAACACATCGATTTTCCATCCATAAATTTCTACATCTACAGTTGGTGATGTTACTTTTTTATTAATTCGCATTAAAATCAATAAAATCAGTGCAGAAAAGCATGTTAATATCGTTTCAAACAAAGATACCTGCATGTGGTCAATTTCATTACCACCATTCAACATGATTTGAACATTATTCATGATCAGAACCATCATAACCGCAATAAACATGAATCCTTTTAAAAGAATCAAAATACTTTCAAGTTGTGCATAGCCAAAGGGATGTTTTTCCGTAACTGGCTTATAAAATAAAGGAATAATATAAATCGTTAAACCAATCACGACAAGTTCCGTTGAATCATAGACTGTATCTGCCAATACAGATTGCGATTTAGAAAAGATTGCCATGATAAGTTCTGCAAGTGCAAATACAACACCAGACCAAAATGAAATACGCATCACAATTTGTTCCTGTTTTTCTTTCATTTTCTCACCTAATTTCCTCATTATTATATCACAAGAAAAAGGAACGTTTGATAAAACGTCCCTATTGTTGATTACGAATGTAGTTTAATGCGCCACCCGCCATAAGAATATCAATATCTTCTTGACTGATTGGTGCATGTACTTTGTATGTTTCATTCTTTGTCACATTTTCAACGATCAAATCTAATGAATCATATAATGAGTTTACATTTTCTATCTTTAATTCATCCATTTCATCGATTTTATCGTAGTCTGATTTATCTGTAAATATCAGTGGCAACAAGCCAAAATTGACTAAATTAGCCAAGTGAATACGGGCAAATGATTTTGTCAAAACAGCTTTAATGCCTAAATACATAGGTGCAAGTGCTGCATGTTCTCTACTTGATCCTTGTCCATAGTTTTCTCCAGCTACAATGATTCCACCATTATTTTCTTTACATACTTCATCAAAATGAGGTTTATTATTTTCAAATACAAATGTGGATAACTTTTCGATATTTGAACGATACGGTAAAACCTTAGCTCCTGCTGGAGCAATGTGATCGGTTGTGATATTGTCTGGTAATTTAATTACAACTTTTTTATCAATTGTTGAATCCATTGGCGTATTTACTGGTAGTGGTTTAATATTGGGTCCACGAACAATTTCTACATTTTCTGGATCCTTACTTGGAGCATAAATCAATGAATCATCGATATAGCTTTGTTCTTTTTCAAATTCATCCGCATATTCTAAAGTGGTTGGATCTGTGATGACTCCTGTAATTGCACTGGCTGCAGCTACTTCTGGTGATACTAAATAAATACCTGCACTTAATGTGCCGCTTCGACCATAAAAGTTACGGTTAAAGGTACGTAAACTTACGGAATCACTCTTTGGACTTTGTCCCATACCAATACATGGTCCACATGTACATTCTAGAATTCTTGCTCCACAAGATACAAATGTCGCAAGTGTTCCGTTTTCAATTAATTTCATTAAAACTTGTCTAGATCCTGGTGAAACCACAAGACTTACATTATGAGCAATCTTTTTCCCTTTTAAAATGGCTGCGGCTTTCATTAAATCTTCATAACCTGAATTAGTGCATGATCCAATCGCAACTTGGTCCACTTTCATTCCGGCTAATTCAGACACATTTTTTATAGCATCTGGTGAATTTGGACATGCCGCTAATGGAGTAAGTTCATCAAGATTGATTTCAACTGTTTCATCATAATGACAACCTTCGTCTGCACTTAAAGCAATGTAGTCTGATTCTCTTTGTTGGCGCTTCAAAAATTCACGAGTTACTTCATCACTTGGAAAAATAGACGTAGTTGCACCAAGTTCTGCTCCCATATTTGTAATGGTAGCTCTTTGGTAGACACTTAAGTTTTTAACGCCTTCTCCGGTATACTCAAATACTTTTCCAACTCCGCCTTTTACACTTAATAATTCCAACAATTTTAAAATAATATCTTTACTTGAAACACCATGTGCTAAAGTACCCGTTAATTTTACTTCGACTACTTTAGGGCATGTTAAACGGTAACCAATGCCTGCCATAGCTTTGGCAACATCCAATCCTCCAGCACCAATGGCGATACATCCCATAGCGGAAGATGTTGGTGTGTGTGAATCGGAACCAATCAATGTCTTTCCTGGTTTAGCAAAACGTTCTAGATGAACTTGGTGACAAATCCCATTTCCGGGTTTTGAAAAATAAACCCCATATTTACTAGCTACACTTTGAAGATAAGCATGGTCATCTGCATTCATAAATCCATTCTGTAATGTATTGTGATCCACATAGCTGACAGATAATTCTGTTTTTACTTTTTTAACGCCCATAGCTTCAAACTGCATATAAGCCATAGTTCCTGTGGCATCTTGTGTTAGAGTCTGATCCATTTTGATTTCAATAGGTTGCCCCGCTTCTAATTCCCCTTTTAATAAATGTTTTTCTAGAATCTTATACGTTAAATTTTGCATAGACAATATCCTCCGTTTGGAATTATAACAAAAAATGTAACAAAATGAAAGTTTATGTTATAATATGAAACATATGAAAGGAGGTTTCAGGAAGTGAAGACACTAAAAGAAATCTATCAAGCTAATGAAGAACTCAATTATATCGATTCTTCCTTATACTCTAGATATCGTGTAAAAGCTGGTCTTAGAAATGATAATGGCACGGGAGTTAAGGTGGGTCTGACTAAGATTTGTGATGTTATTGGATATAAATTTGTTCACGAAAAGAAATACAACATTGATGGACAACTAATTTACAGGGGATATCCCATCAAATATTTAGTTGATAAACAACCTAAAGATCATGTTTTTGGATTTGAAGAAGTCGCATTCCTTTTGATTTTTGGCACATTACCGACAGAAGAACAGTTACAAGAATTTAAAGATTATTTATTGAACTTTAAAATGGGGCCTGTAGACTTACAGTATGAAACACCAAACATACTAAATGCACTTCAAATTGAAGTGTTGAAGTTATACGCAAAAGATCCAAGTGCTGATACAGATGACTTGGAAGAACGAATGATGAAAGGATTAAACATTCTAGCGAGTATTCCACTTTTCACATTTTCATATGCCCGCAACAAAGTCTTTAAATCCTATCCTTATCCCGACAAAAGCCTAGCTGAAAATATCTTATGTATGGCTAGAGGGAATGATCAATATACTTTAGAAGAGGCAAGAATCTTGGATATTTTATTAATGGTTCATGCCGATCATGGTGGTGGAAACAACTCAACCTTTGCCAATGTCGTAATATCGAGTACAGGAACAGATATCTATTCTTGTATTTCGGCTGCCATTGGTTCTTTAAAAGGACCTAAGCATGGGGGTGCCAACTGCAAAGTTACCAATATGTTTAAAGCTATCTTCCATGAGGTCGGATTTACAACGGATAAATTAACACTAAAAAAGATTGCGAATCGTTTGTTAGATAAAGACTTCTTTGATCATAGTGGATTAATTTATGGAATTGGACATGCGATTTATACGAAGAGTGATCCTCGTGCATTATTGATTCAGCAACAATGTGAAATGCTCGCAAAATCAAAAGGACAAGAAGATATCTACAATTGTATCCATACATTTGAAAAAGTTGCCGTTGAAGTCATGAAAGAAAGAAAAGGCATCGATGTATGTGCCAATGTTGATTATTATTCCGGCTATGTTTATTCATTGCTGGGGATTGAAAACGACTTATTTACACCACTATTCGCAATCAGTCGTACAGCTGGATGGGTCAGCCATCATTTGGAGAATCGTCAATCAAACCGAAAATTAATACGACCTGCCAATGTATATGTAGGAGAAATGGAGGGAAACGAATGACTACAATAACAGTTTTTAAAGGGGACGGGATTGGTCCTGAAATTACGGATGCGGTAATCAAAGTATTAAATGCTGCAGGGGCAGATTTAGAATATGAATTCTTTAACGTAGGTGCAAAGGTATATGAAGAAACAAAAGAATATATTCCAGAAAAAGCATTTGAATCTTACGAAAAGAATAAAATTCTATTGAAGTCTCCTATCACAACGCCAGTTGGTAAAGGTTTTCGTTCATTAAATGTCACTTTGAGAAACAAATATGACTTGTGGGCAAATATTCGTCCAGCTAAATCGAATCCTTGTATTCCTACTCGTTTTGAAAATGTAGATATTGTAACTTTTAGAGAAAACACGGAAGATCTATATGTAGGAAAAGAAGAACAGATTGATGAGAATACAGTATATGCATATAAAATCATCACAAAAAAAGCGAGCACAAGAATTATCAAGGCTGCTTTTGAATATTGTGTAAAACATAATCGCAAAAAATTAACTTGTGTGCATAAAGCTAACATCTTAAAAATGAGTGATGGTTTATTCCTTCATATTTTTGAAGATATTGCCAAGGATTATCCTCAAATTGAAGCCAATTCTTTGATTGTAGATAACACTTGTATGCAGTTGGTTATGCATCCCGAACAATTTGATGTGATAGTCATGCCAAATCTTTATGGAGATATCGTTTCCGATTTAACGAGTGGATTAATTGGCGGTTTAGGATTACTTCCTAGCTGCAATAAAGGTGATGAATATGCGATGTATGAAGCTGTACACGGTAGTGCTCCAGATATTGCTGGTAAACACATTGCCAATCCAAGTGCTTTATTATTATCAGCTTGTATGATGTTAGATGATTTACATCAAGATGTGGTTTCTAGTAAAATCCGTAAAGCTTTAAATAAGGTGTTCGAAGAAAATAGTGTATTAACACCAGATCTTGGTGGCAATGCAACAACTGAACAATTCACAGATGAAATTATTAAAAATTTATAAAAAAAGAAAAGACGATGGTTATTCATCGTCTTCATCTTCGTCAGCCAATAATGGTTGGCGATTTTTTAATGTTAAAATATATGTTCCATCTTTTGGATATGCACTTTTGTCTTTTTGATCACTCAAGATTTCCAATTCACATGGATATCCTTCGTTTTCAAGAATTTGCAAAAGATTATCCTTACCAATTTTTTTAGTAATTGCACGTCCACATGCACAGTTACCATATTGATCAAGGCATTGTTTAATCCACACAGGAATTTTTGAAGCTGCCATTGTATCCTCCTTGATTAAAAGTATTCGCAAACTATATCATATGCAAAACACCTTTAAAAATCAAGTAGAATCCAACTTAACCTTCTAAAACTGCAATAATATTTGGATAATATGTAAAACGATCATCTACAAACTGTAAAGCTTGGTTTGCGATTTGTTTTGCCTTGTCTTTATCAACGCCTTCATAAATTGAAGCGTAACGATAATAGATATAATCTTTGATTTGATTTTCTCTTAAGATATAAGCATAATCTGCATCACCTAATCCATAATCACCATGTAAGATATATAGATCAGCTACATCCATCATAATACGATTACTGTACTTGTTATGTAAGTCTTCTAATTGTGATAATACTGCGTAAATAAAGTGTTCATAGTAATCTACATCTTCATATTTCCATGTTTTCAAAACACTGTAAGCTAGATCCATGAATTCTTCAACAAACTTTTCTACATCAACGCCAACTTCTTCTTCTAATTTCTTGGAATCATGAATATCTTTGTGTTGTGCAATCATCAATACTTTACGCATTGTATCAAATTGATCTTTATATTCTTCTCCATCCGCAACAACATCTGTATATTTATAATTCAATGCATGTGTAACATCTGCTTGCAAATCTTCAGGTTTCTGAGGTTTGATATCAGCTGTCTCAAATACTTTTGATACAAGTACTTCTACTAATCCCTCATCATAACCATCTTCTTCAAAGTTAAACTTACCAGTCAATTGATATTTGTTTACTAGATTTTCTGAAACAGATTTTACGTCCGGATTTAAAATCAATTGTTGAATAATTGAATCACGGGTTACATCCATTGACATAGCTTTTGCTAAATCTAAGCATGTATCTAATGATAACCTAGCATATTGTTCTTCTTTAGTCATTTTCTTAGTTGTAGCCTTTTTAGTTGTAGTTTTCTTTTTAGTAGAAGCTTTTTTTGCTGTAGCTGGTTTAGCAGCTGCTTTTTTAGCTGGAGTCTTCTTTTCTACAGTTGCTTTCTTTTCTTCTGCTGGTTTAGCTTCTTCTTTTTTTGCTGGAGCCTTCTTTTTTGCTGTTGCTTTTTTAGCAGTTACTTTCTTTTTCTCTGCTGGTTTAGCTTCTTCTTTTTTTGCTGGAGCCTTCTTTTCTGCAGCTACTTTTTTAGCAGGTGCTTTCTTTTCTGCAACAGGTTTAGTTTCCACTTTTTTTTCTTCAACAGGTTTTACTGCTTTAACTTCTTCTTTTTTATCAACTACTTTTTTATTTGTAACTTTTTTTGTTGTTTTTGTTGGCATACGGAACCTCCCTTAAACATGCTTTCTATAACGCTATTATATCACTGAATAGAAATAATACAAAATTTGTATAGACAAAATAGCGTATTTGATGCATGTATTTTGTTTAATTTGGTGTATACTACAGAATATAGCATGCAAAAGGAGGAATCAACATGCAAACACCACATGAATTTAGGCCCAAAACATTTGTCCCTGTTCGAAATAAAATTACAACCACTGTAGGTATAATCCTATTATCGGGTATAGTTGGATTTGGTGCTGGCTATGCCGGAAGCCATCTATCTAATAATGCCAATGTCACTATTCAGCAACAAACTAATAAATCCAATTCTGGAACCGTTCAAGTATCGGATGTTTCTGACATCGTAGAAAAGTGTAAAGATAGTGTTGTCGAAATCACAACTGAATCTGTTTCAAGTGGAAATTCCATTTTTGGACAATACGTTTCACAAGGTGCCGGCAGTGGAGTCATCATCAGTAAAGATGGATATATCGTTACGAATAACCATGTAGTAAGTGGAGCAACAAGTTTAAAAGTGACAACTACAGATGGCACAGAATATGATGCGAGTGTTGTTGGTAAAGATTCACAGACAGATTTAGCCGTTATTAAAGTGGATGCGAACAACCTACAGGCTGCAACACTTGGTGATAGTGATATTTTACAAGTTGGAGATCCTGCCATTGCCATTGGAAATCCATTAGGAGAACTTGGTGGTACAGTTACAACGGGAATTATTTCTGCAACAGACAGACAAATCACAATTGATGATGAAACTATGACACTTCTACAAACAGATGCTGCCATCAATCCAGGAAACTCTGGCGGAGGATTGTTCAATGCTGACGGTAATCTAATTGGAATTGTTAACGCAAAGGAAAGTTCAACCGGAATTGAAGGATTGGGTTTTGCGATTCCAATCACACCTGCTCAAGACATTATCACAGAGCTTATGGAAAATGGAAGTGTCACTTCAAGACCTGCATTAAATGTTAGTCTATATGACTATACTTCAAAAAATCAAGGTCAATATTCAAAATACGAAGATGGCTGCTACATCGTACAAATTGTTAAAAATGGAGCAGCTGATAAAGCAGGACTAAAACAAAATGATCGTATTCTTAGTTTTGATGGTGAACAAATCCAATCAACAAGTGATGTAAAAAATGTTCTAAAAAAACATAAAATTGGAGATACCGTTAAAATGGTCGTTGAAAGAGATTCTAAGAAGATTACAGTCGAAATTACTCTACAAGCCCAAACCCAAACTAATTAAGCCAGTTATACACTGGCTTTTTAGTTGAAACTAACATATAATAATTGTATACATATAAGAAGGAGAATGAAGTTTATGTCTGAAAAAATCAAAAAAAGAAAAATCATGCTTGTTGGTACAGGGTTTGTCGGCATGAGTTTTGCCTATTCAATGCTTTCAGAAAAAGGAATTGATGAACTTGTTTTAGTCGATGTCAATGAAGACAAGGCAAAAGGTGAACAAATGGACCTTAACGATGGTCTAGTATATGCAGATACGAAAATGAAAATCTCTGCTGGAACATATGCAGATGCAGCTGATACTAACATTGTTGTCTTAACAGCTGGTGCTGCTCAAAAGCCAGGTCAAACTCGTTTGGATTTAGTTAAAATCAACGCAAGCATCACAAAAGGTGTATGTAAAGCCTTAAAAGAAAATAATTTCAATGGTATCTTAGTTGTTGCCAACAACCCAGTAGACATCATGACATATGTTGCATGGAAAGAAAGTGGATTACCTAGAAACCACGTTATTGGATCAGGTACTGTACTAGATACAGCTCGTCTACGTCGCGCATTAAGCGAAAGATTAGGATTTGCAGACAGTAATATCCATGCATATATTATGGGTGAACATGGAGATTCTAGTTTCGTTCCTTGGATTCATTCATATATTGGATGTAAAAACTTACTTGAATACTTAGATGAAAATGATATTTCTTTAAGTGAACTACAAGAAATCTATATTGACGTTCGTGATAAAGCTTATAAAATCATCGAATTAAAACGCGCTACTTACTATGGAATTGGTTTGGCATTAAAACGTATCGTATCTTGTATCTTAAATAGTGAACGTGCTATCTTACCAGTTAGTGCATATCAAAATGGTGAATATGGTAAAGAAGGCTACTTTATTGGAACACCAAGCGTTGTTGGTTCAAATGGTGTAGAACAAGTGATTCGTTTACACTTAAATGAAAATGATCAACAAAGATTTGATCATTCATTTGATACATTAAAAAATACAATTGAAGAAAATCTTCAGGACATCCTTTAAAAAACGGCCTGACTAAATTTTAGTCAGGCTTTTAATTTCTTCATCTATATTATCTAGTAATAAAACTTTATCAAATAAAGTCAAACATGGCTTATTGGAATCCGAATAATGAATCATATCATCATGATAATGTCCACTAAACCACATTTTGTAATCTGTTTTCTTCTCAACTGTTTCTAAACAATCGTGCAAATCATAATAATCATCTCCATATAAACTCATATCCGTTTCATATTTATGAGCTAATGGATGCGATGAATATGTATCGTGCGATAAAATATAATCAACTTCCCAATTATTTTTTTCTAATGTTGCAAAAGCATGTTTCGCTTCTTCAATCGTACAAATTTCATCTTTCCACCAATTTTTATGTTCTGTACGATAATTGACATCGTGGGAAAATCCTCCACCCATAGTAAAAAATTTATAACCATCAATATTGAAAACCTCACCGCGCATCAAATGAAATACTCTCGAGCGAATACGATGTACTTTACCACCTTTATACTCTTCTAAAGGATACGTATTAAGAACATCAAAATTTTCATGATTCCCATCAATAAATAAAGTGTTCCAAGGAAGTGAATCTAACCATTTTAACCAGAAGTTATCCCCTGTACTTCCATCCCAAACGCAACCAAAATCTCCGCATATAATAACATAATCATTTTCTGTTAAAGAATTGCCAACTGTAAATTCTCTAGGATTGATTTTATGAATATCTTGTTCTCTATGAATGTCTCCAGTTATATAAATCATCTGTTCCCTCCAACAACATTATTATATTATAGCACAAACGTTCACATGTTAATAAAAAAATGACAATTGTAATTAATGTAAATTGTGAAAATGTTATTTTTCATTTTGTTACATTTTTTATTGACATGTTTTTCAAGATGGTATATTATACAACCACAAATATTCAAAGCAATGAGCAAGGCACGACTTTAAGCAAGCCCGGATTAAGAGAGTATCAAATTTGGTGAAATGATAACGACGGTCCTTAGAGCTATCACTTGTGAGCTAATCATTTGAAATTATAAGTAAAATGATTCGTCCTTCGCGTTAAGAAGTTCTAAGTGGCAACAATGTAGTTGCAAACTAAGTGGTACCGCGGAATAGTGTTAGATTTCGTCTTAGATAGACGAAGTCTTTTTTTATTATTTGAATATTTGAATAGAAAGTTTTAAGGGAGGAAAATTATTTATGAATGGTCTATTATTATTGGCTATTGCTGCTGCATTATTACTTACAGCTTACTTGGTTTATGGACGTTATTTAGTTAAAACATGGGGAATTGATTCAAAAGCTAAGACACCTGCTTATGAAAAAGAAGATGGAGTTGATTATGTTCCTAGTAATAAATGGGAAGTATTTGGACACCAATTCTCTTCAATTGCTGGAGCCGGTCCAGTAACAGGTCCAGTACTTGCGATGGTATTTGGATGGTTACCTGCATTTTTATGGGTAATGGTCGGAGGAATCTTCTTTGGTGCCGTACAAGATTTTGGTGCTCTATACGCATCTGTTAAATCTCACGGTAAATCAATGGGACAAATCATTGAAACATACATTGGTAAAACAGGACGTAAATTATTCTTCTTGTTTTGCTGGTTATTTACTTTATTAGTTATTGCTGCATTTGCTGACATGGTTGCAGGATCATTAAACGGATACAATGCTGCTGGTGCACAATCTTTACCTAGTGGAGCTGCTAGTTCAATCACAATTCTATATGTATTTGTTGCAATCGCATTTGGTTTCTTCTTAAAGAAAACGGGGCTTTCTGGATGGAAACAAACTGTTTTAGGCATTGTACTAATCGTCGCTATGTTAGCATTAGGAATCGCATTCCCAGTTTACTTCACTAAACAAACTTGGGTATATCTAGTATTCGTTTATATCTTCTTTGCAAGTGTTACACCAATCTGGGTATTAAAACAACCACGTGACTATTTGACTACATTCTTATTCATCGGAATGATTGTTGCTGCAGTTGTTGGTGTATTTGTGTCAAATCCTACAATCACATCACCTGCATTCACTGGATTTAAATCTGCAACAGGAAGCTATATCTTCCCAACATTATTCGTTACAGTTGCTTGTGGTGCTGTTAGTGGATTCCACTCACTTGTATCTAGTGAAACAAGTTCTAAACAAATTCGCAACGAAAGTGATATGTTACAAGTTGGATACGGAAGTATGTTGCTTGAATCATTACTTGCTGTACTTGTAATCGTTGTTGTTGGATCTTTAACTAGCTTAGCTAGCAAAGGCGTATTAAATGAAACATTATCTTCTATGGCATTTGCTGATACTGCAACTCCATTTATTAAATTTTCAGTTGGTGTTACTGGATTGATTTCCCAATTTGGATTCCCTCAAGAATGGGGTCTATGCATCATGACAATGTTCGTTTCTGCTTTGGCATTAACTTCATTAGATGCTGTTGCTAGAATCGGACGTTTATCATTCCAAGAATTATTTGAAGTCAATGAAGAAGCTGAAACAAACAGTGTTGTCGCTTTCTTAACAAATAAATATGTTGCTACATTGATCACATTAGCCGGTGGTTACCTATTAAGCTTAGGTGGATATTTAAATATTTGGCCATTATTCGGTAGTGCTAACCAATTATTAGCTGCGATGGTATTAGTATCATTATCTGTATTCTTAAAAGTTACAGGACGTAAAGGATATATGTTATATGTACCAATGGTTATGATGTTAGTAGTAACAATGACAAGCTTAGGAATGTCAGTATACAACATCTGCTTAAAGTTATTCGTCACTGGCGGATTCGTATTTATGACAGACGGACTACAATTATTCTTTGCTGTTCTATTAATGGCATTAGGATTGATGATCTTCATTGGTTCTGGAAAGAAATTAGTTCAACCTGTTGAAAAGGCAAAACTTCAAGAACAAGAACAAAACGCATAAAATAGTTAAGACCGCATCAAGCGGTCTTTTCTTTTCTCTCTATTCATTACATTTTAAAATACACTATACTCTGTAAAAGCATCAATAAGACGATTTAAATGACATGATTATGAAAACAATAGATCGTTTCTTCTTGATCATTCAAGATTAAATAAATAAAACTCGTATTGTTTTGAAACACCCTTTAATAACTGTTGTATCGTTTTAAAAGGCATAGAAGAAATTACTGTAGAACAGAAAAGAATCAACAATGCACTGATGAAAAATCATAACGCGATCATCAGATTAGTTACAAAAGTAGCCAATGGTTATCGCTACTGGGAACGATTCAGAAACAGATGCATGCTAGTCTTAAAGAAGGCATCGGTTTTGAATTTAACAAGGATGATGGAAGCATTAAAATGGTTGAAAAAAAAGGACCCGGACAACTAACTAAACCTGTTGTCCGAGCCTAATCTCAGTTACAAATTGTTATAAGGTATATGCCGCCCCTTAAATTCTTGGAGAGCAAGTTCAACAACCCCTACAAAATGTATTGTACTAAAAATCCATCAGAACTAAGTCTGATGGATTCATTTTTTTTACTATTCAACACCAATAATAAATGAGTAAACTGGTTGATTTCCTTCATTGATTTCAACTTCTGCATCACTGTTATCTTCGATGTAAGCAGCGATTTCTTCAGCCTGTTCTTCTGTAGCTGTATCACCATAAATCAAAGTAACAAGTTCACTATCGTCATCTAACATTTTATCCAACAATTTTTTTGTTGCTTCCATGCAATCTGGACAAGATACACAAATATCTTTTCCAAAAATACCCATATATTCATCTTTTTTAATTTCAAGACCATCATATGTTGTATCTTTGATTGCATAAGTCACTTCACCAGATTTAACATTTTCAATAGCTTCATTCATTTCAGCTAAATTATCTTCTAATTCAACATCTGGGTTGAACATAACACAAGCGCTTAATCCTTGTGGAATTGTTTTACTTGGAAGTACATGAATATCTTGATCTGAGCATACCTGTGCAGCTTGATTTGCAGCTAAAACAATATTTGAGTTGTTTGGTAAAATGAAGATATGATCTGCATTCAACTTTTCAACGGCTGAAACAAAATCTTCTGTACTCGGATTCATTGTTTGTCCACCACCAACAACAATGTCAGCTCTAAGTTCTGTAAACATCTTCTTGATTCCATCACCAGGAGCTACGGTAATAATGGCATATTTTTTTTGTTCTGCCATTTTTTCCTCTTCTTCTTTTTCGATAATATTGTCATGCTGCTCTTGCATGTTTTCAACTTTCAACTTAATAAAACGACCCTGACGACGTCCCATTTTAATCGCTGTGAATGGTTCTAATGTATGAACATGAACTTTTACTAAATCCTCATCTTGCACACAAACAATTGAATTACCAATTGTTGCTAATTCATCTTTAAAGCTAGTTTCAGAAAAATGACGAACACCATTTTCAGATAACTTCAAAATAAATTCTGTACAGAATCCATATTCTTCTTCTCTACCCTCTACTTTAGCTTGTGCACTTTCACCAGCTGCTTTTGCACCTTCAAGTTGTACTGGATGACCTTCCATAGCAGCAAGGAATCCTTCTAAAATCACGCAAAGACCTTTTCCACCGCTATCAACTACACCTACTTCTGCAAGTACAGGTAATAATTCAGGTGTTCTTTGTAAAGAAGCATTGGCTTCTTCCACCATCTTCTTCATAACATCCATACAATCTGTAACATCTTCAGTTGTAGTGTATGCATATGTATAATCTGCTGCTTCACGAACAACAGTTAAAATTGTTCCTTCTACTGGACGCATAACAGCACGATACGCAACACGACTTCCATTAACCAATGCATGAGCCAATTGAGATGCATCCATATCATCTAAATCTTCTACCGCTTGATAGATTCCTCTAAAAATCTGAGACGTAATAACACCAGAGTTCCCACGTGCACCCATTAATAATCCACGAGATAATGTTTTCGCAATATCTTTTACAGAATCTGAATTCGTTTTAAGCGCTTCTTTTACACCATTTGACACAGTTAAATGCATATTTGTACCTGTATCTCCATCTGGCACAGGGAAAACATTCAATGCATCGATTTCCGCTGAATGATTTGATAAGTTATTCATCCCGGATTCAAGCATCTGTTTAAATAAAATACCATTAATTCTTTCCATCTCTTAACCCCTACTTTACTGCACGAACACCTTGGACATAGATGTTTACAGCGTTACATTTAACTTCCAAAGTTTTCTCCAATACATATTTAACACGCTTTTGTGCTTCATATACAACTTGACTTAATTTAATTCCTTGTAATGCAATAATATAAAGATTCAAAACTAATCCCGTTTCATCTTGTGTTACAACAACACCACGAGCATAGTTTTCTTTTTTCAATAATTCGGCCCAGCCATCTTTCAATGTTTTCTGACTAGCCATACCTACAATACCATAACATTCAGTAATTGCTCCACCAGCTAAATTGGCAATCGCATCTAATGAAATTTCGATATTTCCGTATTCTGTTGATTTATTAATAGGCATAATAAAACCTCCCGTTTTTATTAATTATACTCTACTTAAAATATAAACACAAATCCTAATACGCTTCTACAAAGCTTTGAGATTTCTCATCCCAATAATAATATGTACCGTTTCCATCATAATATTCACCTGTATTTGGATCATAATACATTCCAATGGCTTCATGATAATATACGCCTGTGTTATCATCATAGACCCATTCCGCCTGATTCTCAGATTCATCTTCGGTTGGCTGTTGTTCTTCTTGAGTCTCAGTATTTTCCGAAGTTTTTTCATCTGTTGCTTCAGGCTTTTCGGCCTTTTCCGTCTTCTCTTCCTGTTTTTCTTCAACCTTTTGTTTCGAATTCAAATCATCACAATTCACCTTTTCAATTGTTGAATGTGTAGAATCTAAAACCAGACAAACAGACTGTCCTTTTAGTTTTGTCAAAACACTTTGGTATTTAGATAACATTTTTATACTTTTTAAATTGGTATAAACAATATTCCCATCTTGCATTGTGATTTTAAACATATTCTTATCATAACTTGTTTTATAAGGTAAAATTTCTGCAAACTTTTCAATTAATTCTCGAGTTAACACTTTGCGATGTTTTTGAAACTGTTCACACAACTGCTTTCTTTGTTTTGCATTAAAATTTGACAACAAAGGAAAATGTACAATCGTATTTAAATATTGTTCATCTATTTCAATCGAAGAGCCATCTTGGCAAAGGGCATAATTCTTATTATCCTTCACATAATAGCCAACTATCAATTTTTCCTGTACATTAAAAGTAAGCTTTCGATTTTTCTTTGAAACATCACAAGACTGTACAAAAGGCATCTTTTCTACTCTCTTTTCCAATATAATCGAAGGCATTAAATAGATACGTGTCTTCGTACTCACATTTGCCAAATCGTAGACTTCACTATCTGACAAATAATAGTTGTTTTTACATGATAAAACCTTGACATGGGAATCTGTAGAAAAATAATACACAAAAATACTAGCTACCATCATAACAACGAGACTAAAAATAATCGATTGTTTAATAGTAAGCTTTAATTTTTTCTTTACCAATATAACTGCTCAACTTCCGTAACCATGTCAATGTTATATTCTTTTTTTGCTCGAGTTTTAATTTCATGAATCAAATCACGAACATCTTGAGCTGTCGCATTTAAATCATCATTCACAATAAAATTACAGTGCTTTTCACTAACCATTGCACCACCAATTTTATGGCCCCTTAATCCCAACTCTTCAATCAATTTCCAAGCTGGAATTTCTTCTGGATTTCTAAACACACTACCTGCACAAGGCTTATCCAAAGGCTGTGCACTCATTCTTCTTTCACGTCTAGAATTCATCAAGTCACGAATATCATTTTGGTTTCCTTTTTCTAATTGGAAACGACCCACTAAAATAGTCCAATCCTTGTGTGATTGGAAGATAGAATGACGATATGCATAATCCAATTCATCTTTTTTCATCCAACAAATTGTATTATCTTTTAAAACACAGACATCAATTAAATGATTAGCCAAATTATCCTTATAGGCTCCGGCATTCATATAAAGCCCACCACCAATCGAGCCTGGAATTCCACTTGCCCATTCCAAACCTGTTAGTGATCTTTTCATGGCCTCTACTGCCATATTTATAATTGAACATCCCGCTTGCGCTACTAGCACTCCATCTGGTTCAAAATAGAAATCATTCAAAGTACGATCTAAATTGATGATTGCACCATGAAAATCTGTATCCGAACATAAAACGTTAGATCCACGTCCAAGTACATAATATGGAATGTTTTCCTGTGCAAGTATTTCAAGCACACACATTAGTGCTGTACAATTTTTGGGATATATATAATAGTCTACGCAACCACCAATCTTAAAAGTGGTATGTTTCTTCATAGGCTCATGTTCTAAAACTTCTGCATACGTCATTAAACGATCCTTTATGCTCATATTAGTTCCCCTTTTTACATATATTTTTCAATAAATCTATAATATCATATGCTGCATTCGGTTTACCCATCTGCAATGCATGTTCATGTGTTTGTTCATATACCACTGGATTTGCGTATAAAGATACAATTTGACCTTGCAAAGTTTCTGCATTCAAATCCTTTTCTTCAATAATACGACAAGCTTGTTGTCTTAGCAGCATACTCGCATTATAAAATTGATGGTTATTTGCCACATAAGGACTTGGTATCACGATAGAAGGAATCCCTAAAGCTGTTACTTCTGCAAGCGTTGTAGCTCCTGCACGACAAACCATTCCATCTACATGTCCATAAATGCGCAATGTATCTACATATGGCACAACATGAATATTTTTTTGGCTTTCAAATAAGTTCAAATCTTGAGAATTGTCTTTTCCGCAGACATACAAAAATTGTAAATCATCATTGACATCCTTTAAAGCACTCTTCATTAATTCATTTACAGAACTAGAGCCCAAAGAACCCATTACAATAAGGATGGTTTTTTTATCTAAATCTAAACCTAATGATTTAAAATAGTCTTCATCAAATATTGCCTCTTTGGCAATTGTTGCTCTTGGATTTCCCAACATATGAATCTTTTCCTTTGGAAAAACCTCATTACATTTTTCATAACAAGTTATAATCGCATCCACTTTCTTCATAACAAGCTGGTTGGCCTTACCAACAATGGAGTTTTGTTCATGAATTACGGTGTGGATTCCTAAAGAATGAGCTGCCATAATAACTGGCGCACTCACATATCCTCCAAATCCAATCACAACATCTGGATTGAATTCTTTTAAGTATTTTTTTGCCTTACCTTCTGCTTTAAACATCTGACAAATCGCCATACATTTTTTTAATGCATTCCCTACTAATCCAGAAGTATGTAAAGCCTTAAACGCATAGCCATTTTGCGGAATCAAATCCTTTTCCATGCGATCATCATTTCCAATAAATAATATTTCAGTCGAAGAATCGAGTTCTTTCATTTTATCCGCTAAAGCTAAAGCCGGATAAATATGACCCCCTGTTCCTCCTGTCACAAAACAAATTTTCATATTAAAAACCTCACCAAGTATATCATATATCAATCTTTTAAAACAATATCGTCACTTGTCTTTTCCAGTTGTCCAGTCAAAACAAAACGATGACTCGATTCAAATCCATAATCTAAATCACATGTGGATAAAGAAACAAACTTTTGATCTGTATTCACCATATCATTGAAGTATGTAGACGACTGTTTCATCGAATCTAAAGTCTCTAGTCTATAATCTCCAAATGACGTTGTATAGAATACACTATCGTCTGTAGTTTTCGCAAATGTAAATACATGACAGTTATAATTCGCATCTGGTGTTAATAAATAGAATACTGGATGCGACTTAAAAAAATCTTCATCACAATACTTCTTTAATAAGGTAAACATGCCTCCACCTTCAACAGAATGGCCATATATAATGGAATTATCATCTTGGAATTGTGCATCCGCATTCGCATCCAAAAAAATCGAACCTCTATTATTATATTCCCCACTCACTGTATGATTCAAATAATATTCATTATCTTTCGATTGCATAACAGGAAAAGAAATATCACAACCTGGAACATAGATCCATCCTACTATATTTTTATTCTCTGCTTGAAGTGCTGCCCAATCAGGCTCTAAAACATTCTTTTCCACTTTATTTTCTCTTTTTTTCTTAATTACTTTTTTTTCTAATTGTTTTGTCTGTGTCACAACTTGTTGTTTCTGCGAATAAATATCCCATAAATTATAGGCACTGTACCCAAATACACAAAGGCTAACGACAAAAACAATTCTATATATCCATTTTTTCATACAGCTTAATTTTAACACAAATAAAAAGGATAGAGAAATGAATTCCCTATCCTATAAAGATAATCGCAATTATTTAGTTAATTTACTAGCAGCAGCTTTATCTAATACAACAACTACATCAGCGTGGTTTTGTAATGCACTTGCAGCACATGCAGTATCGATTGGTCCTTCGATCATAGCTTTAACAGCATCTGCTTTATTTTCACCATTCGCCACTAATAATACTTTTTTAGATTTCATAATTGTTCCAATTCCCATTGAAATAGCTTGTGTTGGAACTTTGTTAATATCGTTATCAAAGAAACGAGCATTTGCTTCACGAGTGTTTTCTGTTAAATCAACGATGTGAGTTAATGTTTCAAATGGTGTACCAGGTTCATTGAATCCGATGTGTCCATTTTGTCCAATTCCTAATACCTGTAAGTCAATTGATACTTCACTTAAAGCATCTTCATAAGCTTTACAATCAGCTTCTGTACTTCCATAAGGAACATGTGTATTATTTAAATCAATATCAATATCTTTAAATAAGTTTTCATACATAAAAGTATAGTAAGATTGAGGATCTTTACGATCGATTCCTACATATTCATCTAAGTTATAAGATTTAATATCTTTATAGCTATATCCATCTTTGTGGTATTGGATCATTTCCTTATATAATCCAACTGGACTAGATCCTGTTGCCAAACCTAAGACAGCATCTTTCTTAGCATCCAATAATTCTTTCATGACTTCAAATGCCTTTGCTGACATTTCATCATAGTTTTCACATACAATAACCTTCATTGTTATCTCCTCCATATTTCTTCTAATATTATAACATAGCGCTTTCAAAATAAAATGCATATTTTAGTAATGCTTTTGTCATTTTTAACAAATTAGTAATATTTGCACTTTTTAATTGACTTTACGTTAAAAAGAAGAAAAAAAGTTAAAGATACTGTATAATAAAAACAGTTAAGGAGGACATACAATGCCTAAACAAAACCCATTATTAAACATTGTTAAAAAGCAAAAAGAAGGTAAAGCCGTAGCTATCTATTCATGCTGTTCAAGTAATGCATTCGTTATTGAAGCTGCGATGGAAACCGCAAAAAAACAAGATTCATGTGTTTTAATTGAATCGACTGCAAACCAAGTTGATCAAAATGGTGGTTACTCAGGAATGACACCAAAAGATTTCTTCAACTTCTGTCATGAAAAAGCAAAAGAAGCTGGATTATCAAGTGATCGTATTTTCTTAGGTGGAGACCACTTAGGACCATTAACAGTCGCAAACAAACCAGAAGCAGAAGCTATGGAATACGCAAAAACATTAGTACACGACTATGTTCGTGCTGGTTTCACTAAGATTCATATTGATACAAGTATGAAAGTTGCTGATGATGATCCAAATACTCGCTTAAGTGATGAAACAATTGCTCGTCGTGGAGCCACTTTAGCTAAAGTTTGCGAAGAAGCCTACCAAGAATTACTTCAAGAAAATCCAGAAGCGATTCACCCAGTATATATCGTCGGTAGTGAAGTTCCAATTCCAGGTGGAGCTCAAGAAGAAAATGCTGGTATGCAAGTTACAAAACCTGAAGACTTCAAGAATACTGTAGCTACATTTGAAAAAGCGTTTGATGATATGGGAATCGCAGATGCTTGGAACCACGTTATTGCTGCTGTTGTTCAACCAGGTGTTGAAGAAAAAGATGCTGGATGTGAAGAATACGATCGTGAACGTGCTAAAGATTTAATGGCAAGTATTAAAAATTTTGACAAATTAGTATTTGAAGGACACTCAACTGATTATCAAACTAAATACAAATTACGTGAACTAGTAGAAGATGGTGTTGGAATCTTAAAAGTTGGTCCAGGACTTACTTATGCTGCTCGTGAAGGAATCTTCTCATTATGCATGATCGAAGAAGAATTGGCTGCAGTTTATGGATTTGAAACGAGTCATTTCCGTGAAGAATTAGATAAAGCTATGTTGGCAAACCCAGGTAAATGGGCTCCATATTATCATGGAACAGAAAATGAAATTGCATTCAAACGTAAATATTCATTCTCTGACCGTTGCCGTTATTACTTACCTCAAGAAAATGTTAAGAATGCTTTAGCTAAATTATTGACTAACTTAAAAGAACACCCAGTACCATTACCATTGTTAAGTCAGTATATGCCTTTCCAATATACTATGGTACGTGAAGGTAAATTGAACAATACTCCTGAAGACTTAATCAAAGCTCGCGTTATGTATACAATTGAAGAATATACTTACGCTAGTCACCAGGAAGAATTAGTTCGCTAAAACAAATATTGCGCATCTTATAGATGCGCATTTTTTTTGCAAAAAAAAGGTTCAACGGAACCTTTTACTTACTCTTTCGAGAAATCAATTCTTTAGCATGATATAACGCAAAGATAAATGTTAATGCACTAATTACATAGTTAAGAGTTAACATCCAACCTGTATAGTTTTCGTTATATGCATTAATAATAATCAATACAGCTAATGCTAATAATAGAACCATTTTCAAAATGATTTTATTCGTATCTAAAGTTTTAATAGAAGCTTCACTCTTCATTTTTTCATTACACTTAAAATTTTCAATACGAACTAAGTTTTTCAAGAATCGTCTAAATCTAAATTCTAAAAATCCATATACTGCAACACCAGCTAACACACATAACCAGATAGGCATATCAAACATCAACATCAAAATGAATCCGATAGCTCCCATCACAAAGCGCATACTGAATTGTTTATATCGATCTTCATTATTTGCTAAAATATATCCAGTTTTAGAAAACACATCATAATATACCGCTCTTCCACGTTCATCTTTATAAACATGCCAACCAGATACATTACCCTTTAAATCAGTTTCCTGTTTTTTTCTTGTCTTTCTTCCTTCTGCCATAACTATCTCCTTACCACTCAACTACTTCTTCTAGTTCTTCTTTTTTTAGATTTTGTCGTTTCTCTTCTTCTTTAAAATCAACATAATCTGTATATGGTGTCAGACACCCATTATCCTGCGGTTGATCATGACCATCCATATGTACCATTATTTTGTCAAGAATATTGGTTTGTGTCAACTTTTCTCCAACTTTTGAAGCTTTCAAAAAACTTGGAGCACGACCAATCTCCATAAACATCGTTTCTAATTCAGCATAATCTGCTGTATGAATACCTTCTGTAAAATATTCTAATTCCTGTAGCATCATTTTGCAGAAAGTCTTTACGTCACGCATATCAATATTTCCTCTAAAAATAATGAAAACCTTATGATCATTTGTCACTTTTAATGGTTGAGACATAGTAAATTTATTCTGGATTGCCTTATAAGCTTCTTCCCTTGTCTTTTCCATATACTCTAAGTAATAAGGTTTATCCTCTAATTCCTTATTATTATATATATTGAAATAAATTGTATTGTATACTCCACAATGTCTAAAAATTGTACCTTTAATACTTGTTGCATAAAGAACTGGATATTTTTTATCAGCCATAATTTGTACCTCCTTAATTTCATTTTTAAATCATTAAAAAAATTTTTAATGATTTAAAAATAAAATTAAAGGTTGTAAGGATATAATCCGTTACAACCTTATATTTGAGAGAAAATATTCTAACTTCGTTAGACTAGCCTACTAGATAACTGTCCAAGGAACTGGTACTAGAGGTGTATATCCACCAGCCCAGATACCAAATGCAGCTCCAACAATACCGATTACTAAGAATAATGCGATACATTTTACTGGAGTCCAGTTTTTCTTCTTAATTAATACATAGCACATCATAGTGAATGCGAATGCGATTAAGCAAGGTAAAATCATATTTAAGTAGTTTTGGATTACAATTGGATCACCTTCACCATTAGCGATTGAGATACCTAATTTAGTTCCTCCACCATAGTTAGAAATTAAAGCACCAACAACGAATACACCTAATACACTTGCAGCGTGAGTGAATGCTTTAGCGTTAGCAGTCATCATCTTAACAGCAGTTAAACCTAAGTTGTATGACCAGTACATTAAAGCATAACGTAAAACCATTTCAACACCGAATGCGATAACGAAGTATAAGATTGGTCCCATGATACTTCCATCAATAGCCATGTTTGCAGTTAAACCAGCAGTGATTGGAATTAATGTATACCAGAACAATGCATCACCAATACCACCTAATGGAGCAGCAGTTGAGATACGTACAGAACGAATTGTCTGAATATCAGTTTTTTGTTGTTCCATAGATAATACGATACCCATAACAAATGTTACGAAGAATGGGTGAGTATTAAGGAAATCCATATTGTGAGTCATAGATGCAGCTAAGTCATCTTTATTTGTGTGGATTTTTTCCAAACCTGGTAAAATAGCCCATAACCAACCAGCAGATTGCATACGTTCGTAGTTGAACGCAGCCTGTAATTGGCAAGAACGCCATACCATTTTATTTAAAGTTTGTTTATCTAATCTTGCAGCAGGAGTAGTATCCTTGTAAGAAGTCATTGCATTAGATTCCATCACTTACACCTCCCTGCGCAGCTTTTGTTTCAATAGAAGTAATCTTGAAGTCTAATAATGCGATTGCAACACCGATAAATGCAACTAAGATCAAGCAAGCAGAAGCTGTAGCTTCAACGTTACCAAATAGTAATGCAGTTGCAAAACCAGCTAGTAACCATCCCCACAAGTCGTTAGAAAGCATAATCTTTAACAATACAGCGAAACCTACGAAACGCATCATTCCACCGGCAGCACTTAAACCACCCATGAACCAGCTTGCGTTTTCACTTAAGCTTTGTAAAGCACCAGAAGCAGCAGTTCCACCAACATATGCTAAAATAGCGATTACAGCAAATAAAGTACCTAAGATAGCCATAGAAGTATTCAATACAGCAGTGATTCCTTTAGGGTTAGCTTCATTAGCAGCTTTATCAGCTTTAGCCATTAAACCAGACATGATTGTAAATGTTAATGTTACAACGTATTGTCCGAATGTAGCGAAAATCATACAAGCTCCTAAAGCAGCATTAATGTCCATTTTTGCTTTAACAGCGAAAATCATAGCAACAACTGATCCTAATACAGCGTTAGGAGGCTGTGCTCCACCAACTGGCATGTTACCAACCATCATTAACTCATATGTACCACCAACAACTAAGCCAGTGTTTACATCACCTAAGATTGCACCAATAATTGGACAAGCAATGATAGGACGATAAACGATTTCAGTTAATGAGAATTGGTCGATGGCAAAGAAGAATGTTACAATTGCCAATAACACAATTTCTACAATATTCATTTTTCATTTTCTCCTTTTTTGGATTAGCTCCAAAGTTTATTAATATCTTCAGGTGCGATGTCAGGTACACGTTGAATTTCTAATTCAACACCTAATTCTTGCAATTTCTTGAATGCAGCAACATCATCGTCATTTACAGCTACTGTAGTAGCAACTTGACGTTTACCTTCAGACATGTGCATGTTTCCAATATTACATTTTTTAATTGGAACACCACCCTCAACTAGACGTAATACATCTTGAGGTGTTTCACAAATGATGAAGATTTTTTGAGCAGGACTTGCTTTTCCAATAATGTCGATTGTCTTCTGAATTGAAAAGTAACGAGTCTGAGCATAAGCTGGAGCAGCCATGTTCATCAAACCTTGACGGAATTCATCTTTTGCGACAGCGTCATTTGCAACTAATAATAAGTTAGCTCCTAGAACTCCACTCCATTGAGTTGCAACTTGACCGTGAATCAAACGATTGTCGATTCTTGTTAATAAGATATTTGGCATATTCTCTCTCCTTCCTGATAGCGCTTTCTTCTTTAAAGAATAACTATCTTGACTATATTATACATTTTCTATGCATAAATGCTTTACACATTTTAAGCAAATGTTTGCACTTTTTAATATTTTTTTAATATTTATCACTAACAATTATAAAAATTGGCAAAAAAAAACACATAATTATCACAAAATTAATTTAAAAACCCTTTTTGAAAACCTTTTCACAAAATAAAAGGACATTAGCATGTCCCTTCTTTAAACTCTTTTTTTACTTTTTCTAACTTTTCAGGTTCAGTAATCAAATCTAAACCGATTAACGCAATAGCTGTAGCTGCTGTTACTAATCCAGCTTTTCCATCTTCACTAATTGTTGCAGCCGCCATTTCTTTAGAATGACCAGCAACTGAGCAATCTGCAATCTTAATCGTTCCCTGAATTGTTGGACAAACATAACTTACACTTCCAACATCTGTAGAACCACATGGAACTTCATCAACCGGATTAATTTGCTCAACTCCTAGCTCTTTATATTTTTCTGTCAACATATCAGCTAGCGTATAGTTGATTTTTGTATCTTCATAAGGACATTCATACATGCTTGTTTTGTAAGTTGTTTGACTTGCAGTACATGATCCCTTTACACAATCCTCTGCACGAGCTGCAATCTCTTTACAATATGCCATTGTAGTTGCTCTAAAATAATACTCCATACTTGCATAAGCAGGAATTACATTGGCAGCTAAACCACCATCACGAATAATTCCATGAATATATGATCCTGGAGTCACAAATTGACGTAACATTGAAATCTGTGTATATGTACTGATAGCTGCGTCTAATGCACTGTGTCCCTCTTGAGGACGACATCCATGCGCATTTTTGCCAAAGAATTCATACTTAATTGGTAAAATAGCCAATGATCTTGATCCGACACCATTTTCTGTACTTGGATGAACCATTAAAGCTGCATCTACATCATCAAATACCCCAGCTTCACTCATCTTAACTTTTCCACCAAAGTTTTCTTCACCAGGCGTACCCACAACACGTACAATTCCACCAATTTCATCTATAACACTCTTCAAGGCTTCACCAGCCGCAATACCAATACCAGCAATCAAATTATGTCCACATCCATGTCCAACTTCAGGAAGTGCATCATATTCACACATATAAGCAATTGTTGGCCCTTCTTTACCCGATTTATATTCAGCCACAAAATCTGTATCTACCACTACGCTAGGCTTTACATCAAAGCCTGCATCTTTTAAATATTTCACCAATACCTTCTGTGTTTCATATTCCTCAAACCCTGTTTCCGGATTATCATATAATGTTTTTACAATATCCATATATGCATCTAAATGCTCTTGAATAGATGCCTCAATTCTAGTTTTATAATCCATTCTAAATACCTCCGCATGTAAAAATATCATACCTCATTTTCAGATATTTGAAAAGTTTTTACAAAAGAAAAAAGCCAGGCAAAGCCTAGCTTAAATATTAAGGATATTTAAATTCTTGTAGGGTCGAACATAGTCCTTAAATTTTTATAGGGTCGT
>OLNL01000317.1_pt1 | contig 54290 bp, 50 predicted proteins | sample 1672181 | NCBI WGS metagenome assembly OLNL01 (sample SAMEA3136656, study PRJEB25190) | human gut metagenome | biome: human gut; feature: human-associated habitat; material: faeces | place: Austria | collected 2013
GCTTGTGCGGGCCCCCGTCAATTCCTTTGAGTTTCAACCTTGCGGTCGTACTCCCCAGGTGGATTACTTATTGTGTTAACTGCGGCACTGAAGGGGTCAATCCTCCAACACCTAGTAATCATCGTTTACGGTGTGGACTACCAGGGTATCTAATCCTGTTTGCTACCCACACTTTCGAGCCTCAGCGTCAGTTGGTGCCCAGTAGGCCGCCTTCGCCACTGGTGTTCCTCCCGATATCTACGCATTCCACCGCTACACCGGGAATTCCGCCTACCTCTGCACTACTCAAGAAAAACAGTTTTGAAAGCAGTTCATGGGTTGAGCCCATGGATTTCACTTCCAACTTGTCTTCCCGCCTGCGCTCCCTTTACACCCAGTAATTCCGGACAACGCTTGTGACCTACGTTTTACCGCGGCTGCTGGCACGTAGTTAGCCGTCACTTCCTTGTTGAGTACCGTCATTATCTTCCTCAACAACAGGAGTTTACAATCCGAAGACCTTCTTCCTCCACGCGGCGTCGCTGCATCAGGGTTTCCCCCATTGTGCAATATTCCCCACTGCTGCCTCCCGTAGGAGTCTGGGCCGTGTCTCAGTCCCAATGTGGCCGTTCAACCTCTCAGTCCGGCTACCGATCGTCGCCTTGGTGGGCCATTACCTCACCAACTAGCTAATCGGACGCGAGGCCATCTCAAAGCGGATTGCTCCTTTTCCCTCTGGTCGATGCCGACCCGTGGGCTTATGCGGTATTAGCAGTCGTTTCCAACTGTTGTCCCCCTCTTTGAGGCAGGTTCCTCACGCGTTACTCACCCGTTCGCCACTCGATCGAAGAAGCAAGCTCCTTCTCTCTCGTTCGACTTGCATGTGTTAGGCGCGCCGCCAGCGTTCGTCCTGAGCCAGGATCAAACTCTTTATAAATGATATTTATCACTTAAAAAGTGTTAAATCTTTTTCGCTCAGCACGCAATCGCTTGCGTCCTGTGTGAATTACTTTGTTTGGAATTGTTTAACGTGTTTTTCCAACACGAAAATAGGTTCCGTTACAAGTTTTTCGATATTGTTCAATTTTCAAGGTCCTGTGCGCCTCAGCCTTAGCGGCTGACGACTTGATTATTTTACCACAGAAGTGATTTTTTGTCAAGCACTTTTTTCAGAAGCTTTTCGATCTTTTCGAACTTGTGGCTCGTTTTTCAACGTATCCATATTGGTTCTTTCGCTTTGCTTCTGCCGCCTTCAGAAGTCATTCTTTCCGGCGGCCCTTGGCGCTCAAGTATAATACCACATCCCCAGCCTTCTGTCAACACTTTTTTGCATCTTTTTTGAGTTTTTTCTATATTTCGCAAAATGAGTGCTTCCGGGCAGGTTTTTGCGACATTTTTCTGCCTGCTTTCCTTATTTATATTATAAGCGCAGAAAATCCCCGGCAGTCGATCTGACCGCCGGGGACTGCGTTTTCTTCTTACTGTTCCTGTTTCATCTGATGCAGGGTCAACCCTACTGCCACAGCAAGCATGGGCAGCACAGAGATTAAACCGATGGGCATGGGACCCAGTACATTATAATATGCATCTGCCGGGGTGATCAGTACCTGCGGCAGCGCCGCTATGGCATTGAAAGCCCCATGCGCAATGGCAGGCACCCAGATACAGCCTGTTTTCTCGTAGAGGAGATCCAGCAGGGTGTTCAGGGCAAAGCAGACCACACACCACACTACAAGCCCCAGCACCGGTGCGCCCAGATAGTTTGTGCCGTACTCGTAACCCACCAGCAGCATCAGGGGCCAATGCCAGACACCCCACACAACGCCGCCTAACAGACGACCATTCAGCAGGCCGAACCGCTCCTTCAGGCGGGGCATCATGTAGCCGCGCCAGCCGACTTCCTCGCCCAGTGCGGGAAACATGTTGATGGCGGGGGCAAGGATCACCGCAAACAGCCCGTTTTGCAGCAGATAGCTGAGGGTAGAGACCCCCAGCTCGCTGCGCAGGGTCTGGGCATCCATCTCACCGCCATAGGCGGCTACCAGCCAGCTGCAGGAAAAGTCCAGCCGGGAGGGGAACACGGCAAAATACAGCACTGCGCCCAGCAGGGTGAACACTGCCGGGCCAAACCATGCAGCCAGCCAGAACCGCCGTTTGCCCTGCACCTTCCAGCCGATACCGACAGGCTGGCGCAGAAATACTTTTTGCACCAGCAGCACAGCCAGCAGCGGGCAAAACATAGTGGCGATCAGTGCCAGCTGATACAGCACGGCATTCTTCTGCTGGAGCAGAGCCATACAGCCGCCCACCTGGCACAGCCACGCCAGACCAAAGGCAATCAGGAAATAAAGGGTAAGCCCCTGCTTTTCTTTTGTACTCATACAAATCTCACCGCCGTTCCGTAGGCAATGACCTCTGCCGCACCCTGCATGACGCTGGCGGAGGCGTAACGCATCCCAACCACAGCATCGGCTCCCAGCTCCTCCGCATTCTTTGCCATGCGGCCTGTGGCGATCTGCCGGGCCTCGGTGAGCATCTCAGCGTAGTCGGTGACTTCGCCGCCCACAAGGGTGCGGAACCCGGCCATGATGTCGTGGCCAAGGTTACGGCTCTGCACGGTGCTGCCCCGCACCACCCCCAGAGCCTCAATCTTTTTACCGGGGACTTCGTTAATAGTTACGATAAGCATCTTCTTCTCCCTTTCCGATCTCTTTGAGACGATCCACCAGCACCTTCAGCGTACCGATGATGCAGCCCGCCGGGATGCCAAACAGCACCACCAGCAGCGGCAGCGGCGGCACATCCTGCGGATCGACGCAGAACGCCCACGCCATGATGCCGATGGACAGCAGCATGATCGCAGTAAACAATCCGGCTCCCACCAGCGCGCCCCTGACGCGCTCGGCTTTCCGGTCTGTCTGCTCAATGTTCACAAAACTCACTCCCTGTTCTTCCTTTGCAGTCAGGCGCGCCAGCGTCTGTTCCACATCCAGTTCATTGAGGCTGACAGGTTCCTTTTGAAGCAGAGTGCAGAAGTTCACTGCCTCGTCCAGATCGGTGCGGCGGGTATGCAAGCGCTCCAGCTGCCGGGTCATCCCGTCGGCCAGCGTGCACTCTCCCTCCAGCATCTGCCGGATCTCGGCCAGCGGCACATCCAGTTTGCGCAGCAGTTTGATGCGCCGCAGACGCTCCACATCCGCCTCCGAGTAACTTCGGTAGCCGTTGCCGGACTCCCGCCGGGGGCTGATGAGCCCCTCTTCCTCATAAAAGCGGATATTCTTTTTGGTCACGCCCACGGCGGCTTCCACCTCGTTGATCTTCATTGGTTTCGCAGCCTCCTTACAGGCACCATCTTACACCTTCCAGAAAGGGGAAGGTCAATGGTTTTTTGAAAAAAGAACTCCCTTCGTCTCGCATTCGCTCGACACCTCCCTCAGAGAGGGAGGCTTACCGTACGGGCAGGCTCCCTCCTTGAGGGGGCTGTCTGCGGAGCAGACTGGGGGAGTTTCTTCCTTTAGAAATAGCACTTGATCTGGAACCGATCGGCATTGTCCTGCTTTTTCTCCACCACGATGCGCTCATGGTTGAAATCAAAGTGGACCGGGGTGCACAGGTCGGTGTTGCGGGTCAGGCGGAGAAGCTCCTGCACCCGCTTTTTCTCCTCGGGCACATAGAACAGATAGCTCACGCCCTCTTTTTTGGCGCGGCCGGTGCGGCCGATCCGGTGGGTGTAATGTTCGTTGTCGCCGGGGACATCGTAGTTGATGACAGCATCCACATCCGAGACATCGATGCCGCGGGCGGCCACATCGGTGGCCACAAGGATGGCCAGCCTGCCGTCCCGGAAGTTCTGCATGATCTGGTTGCGCTCCTTCTGGGAGAGGTCGCCGTGGAGGCAGTCCACAGAGAAGCCCAGACGGGCCAGCTGGTTGGCCAGGGTGGCGGTATTGAACTTGGTATCGCAGAACACCATGACCCGCTTGTAGCCCTCGCCAATGATGATCTGGGCCAGGTCGGACAGCTTGTTGCGGCCGGAGGTCTCCAGCATGTACTGGGTGATCTTGGGCTGGCTCTCCTCCCTGGGCTGAACGGTGATCTCCTCGGCGTTGTTCTGATACAGCCAGCCGATGTCCATGACCTCGCGGCTGATGGTGGCGGAGAACATGGACAGGCTTTTGCGGGCCTTCATCAGCTCAATGATATGCCGCACGTCCTTATAAAAGCCCATGTTCAGCATCTCATCGGCCTCGTCCAGCACCACCTGGGTCACATGGGCCAGATCGATGCTGTGGTGCTTATAGTGGTCCATCAGGCGGCCCGGGGTGGCCACCACGATCTGGCAGCCCTCGGCCAAACGCCTGGCCTGCTTTTCCATGTTGGCACCGCCGTACACGCAGGCCACCTGCACCTCAGGCATAAAGTAGGTCAGCTCGGTCAGCTCCTCGGCGATCTGCTGGGCAAGCTCCCGGGTGGGGGCCATGATCACAGCCTGCGGGTACTTTTTTTCCGGGTCGATATGTTCCGCCACCGGGATGCCGAAGGCACAGGTCTTGCCGGTGCCTGTGGGGGCCTTGGCGATCACATCCCGGCCTGCCAGCATCACGGGGATGGTCTTTTCCTGAATTTCCGTCATCTCCGCAAAGCCCATCCGCTCCACGGCCTTGTGGATGGCTTCACTGCACTGCAACTCACTGTAAAGCATGTTTGATACTCCTTATCCTTCTACCCTTGTTTTGTTCAGTATACCATGAAACGCGACGCTTGTCAGCACGCAAAAAGAGCCGCGCCCTTTTGGGGCACGGCTCTGCGGTTGGATCTGGGATGTACGCGCTCAGGCGGTCTCTTCCACGCTCTGAGCGGCGGCACGGCCTGCTTCCAGCTTCTGCTTGAAACGGCCGCTGGCCTTGAAGCCGGGGATGGAGGTGGACTCCAGACGGCTGGAGACCTTGGTCTTGGGGTTGGTGTAAGCCTTGGGCTTGCGGGGACGCATCTCAAAACGGCCAAAGCCGGCAATGGTCACCTTCTCGTCTGCACGCAGGCAGTCAGCGATCTGGTCAAACAAAGCGTCCATCGTGGTCTCGACCTGTGCTTCGGTAAAGCCGGTCTTGCGTGCCACGGTTTCGATCATCTGGGAACGAGTCATTGTATCGATATCCTCCTGGAACGTCCAAAAGTAACGTCTTTTGGCAAATTTTGCGTTGTTGAGTATAACAAATGCAGCCCCTCATTACGAGGGATTGCGCACGAAACGCATAATATTGCGCACGAGTTACATTTTGTGCGTTATTTTTTATGATACAGCGTTGCAATATCCACCAGCGGGATATTCTTCAGGTCATGGTCGCTGCGCAGGCAATCGACCAGTGCGTTGGCGGTATCCACAGCAGTGATGCAGGGAATGCTCAGCTCCACGGCCTTGCGGCGCAGGCGGACAGAATCGCGCTTGGGGTCACGGCCCTTGGCACTGGTGGAGAACACATAGTCCACCAGACCGCTCTGGAGCAGGTCCACGATGTTGGGGGACTCGCCGGACATATTGCGCACCTCGTTGCAGGGGACCATGTGCTTGTTGAGCCATGCACAGGTGCCGGAGGTGCCGTACAGCTTGTAGCCCATGCTCTTGAGCTTCCAGGCGATATCCACGAACTCGGGCTTGTCGCTGTCCTTCACCGTAAAGATGCAGCAGGAGGCGGGGCCGGGGGTCTTAAAGGTATAGCCCGCACCGATCAGGCCCTTGAGCAGGGCATCGTGATAGTTGGGGGCAATGCCCAGCACCTCGCCGGTAGACTTCATCTCAGGGCCAAACTGGGTATCCACGCCGTGCAGCTTTTCAAAGCTGAACACAGGCACCTTAACAGCCACATAGGGGGCGTTGGGGTGCAGGCCGGTGCCGTAGCCCATATCTGCCAGCTTCTCGCCCAGGCAGCAGCGCACGGCCAGATCCACCATGGGCACGCCGGTGACCTTGGAGATGTAAGGCACGGTACGGGAGGAACGGGGGTTGACCTCGATGACATAGACCTTGCCGTTGGAAACAGCGTACTGGACATTGACCAGACCGGTGACGTGGAGCTCGCGGGCAAAGCGGCCGGTGTAATCCACTATGGTGTCGATCTCGGCCTGGGTCAGATGCTGTGCCGGGTAGACACAGATCGAGTCGCCGGAGTGGACACCGGTACGCTCCACCTGCTCCATGATGCCGGGGATGAGGAAGTTCTCGCCATCGCAGATGGCATCGACCTCACACTCGGTACCCATGATATACTTATCCAGCAGGACAGGGTGATCCATGTCCACGTGCTCGGTGATAACGCCCATGTACTCGATGACATCGGCCTTGGTGTAGGCCACGATCATATTCTGACCGCCCAGAACGTAGGAGGGACGCATCAGGACAGGCAGGCCGATCTCATCGGCGGCAGCCAGAGCCTCCTCCAGATTGAACACGGTGCGGCCGGGCGCACGGGGGATCTTGCAGCGCTCCAGCAGTTCGTCAAAGCGCTCACGGTCCTCTGCTTCGTCAATGGCATCCGCCGGGGTGCCCAGGATGGGCAGGCCGATCTCATCCATGTGCTTTGCCAGCTTGATGGCGGTCTGGCCGCCGAACTGGACCACGCAGGCATCGGGCTTTTCGGTGGCGATGATGTTGTCCACACTCTCCGGGTTCAGGGGGTCGAAGTACAGACGGTCGCCGGTGTCAAAGTCGGTGGAGACGGTCTCGGGGTTGTTGTTGACGAGGATAGCCTCACAGCCGTGGTTCTTCAGGGTCCAGACACAGTGGACCGAGCAGTAGTCGAACTCGATGCCCTGACCGATGCGGATGGGGCCGGAACCAAAGACCAGCACCTTTTTCTTCTTGGGCTGGCCGTTGGCGGCAGCCTCTGCCTCTTTGGCAGCAATGAACTCGGCGGCCTCGTTGTCGCCGTCGTAGGTGGAGTAGAAGTACGGGGTGTTGGCCGAGAACTCAGCAGCACAGGTATCGACCATCTTGAAACCGGCGCGGTAGTTCTCCACAGGCAGAGCATCCACCTGTGCCAGACGCTTGATGGTCTTATCCTGGAAGCCATACTTCTTGGCGGTCTGATACTGCTCCAGGCTCAGCACGCCGTTGCACTTTGCCAGACCCTTTTCCAGGTCAGCCAGGTGCTGCATCTTATCCAGGAACCACCAGTCGATCTTGGTGATCTTCCAGATGGTCTCGTGGTCGATGCCGCGCTTGAGGGCCTCGTAGACACAGAACACGCGCTCCGCATCCTGCACATACAGGTGGGCCACGATCTCGTCATCGGTCAGCTCCTCAAAGGGCTTGTGGGTCAGGGTGTCCATGCCCAGCTCGATGGAGGAAACTGCCTTCATCATGGCAGCCTCAAAGCTGTTGCCAATGCTCATCACCTCGCCGGTGGCCATCATCTGGGTGCCCAGAGACTTGTCGGCGTAGACGAACTTATCAAAGGGCCACTTCGGGTACTTGACCACGATGTAGTCCAGCGCAGGCTCAAAGCAGGCGCAGGTCTTGCCGGTGACATCATTGGTGATCTCGTCCAGCGTATAGCCGATGGCGATCTTGGTGGCCACCTTGGCAATGGGGTAACCGGTGGCCTTGGAGGCCAGAGCGGAAGAGCGGGACACACGGGGGTTGACCTCGATGACCGCGTAATCGTAGCTGTCGGGCTTCAGGGCAAACTGGCAGTTGCAGCCACCCTCGATGCCCAGCTCGGTGATGATATCCAGTGCGGCGGTGCGCAGCATCTGGTACTCGTGATCGGTCAGGGTCTGGGAGGGAGCCACAACCACGGAATCGCCGGTATGGATACCGACGGGGTCCAGGTTCTCCATGTTGCAGACGGTGATCACGTTGCCCTTGTGGTCGCGCATGACCTCGTACTCGATCTCTTTCCAACCGGCGATGCACTTTTCCACCAGGATCTGATGGATGGGGGAAAGCCGCAGGCCGTTGGTGCCGATCTCGATGAGCTTTTCCTTGTTTTCGCAGATGCCGCCGCCGGTGCCGCCCATGGTAAAGGCAGGGCGGACAATGACGGGGTAGCCGATGCGGTCCGCACAGGCCAGCGCATCCTGCAGGGTCTCCACGACCTCAGAGGGGATGATGGGCTGGTGCAGCTTTTCCATCGTCTCCTTGAACAGCTCGCGGTCCTCGGCGCGGTCGATGGTCTCCGGCTTGCAGGCCAGCAGGCGGATGCCGGTGCGGTCCAGATAGCCGGAGCGGGCCAGCTCCATCGAGAGGTTCAGGCCCATCTGACCGCCCAGGTTGGGCAGCACGGAGTCGGGCTTTTCGATCTCCAGGATGCGCTCCACGACTTCGAGGGTCATCGGCTCGATGTAGACATGGTCGGCCACATCGGGGTCGGTCATGATGGTGGCGGGGTTGGAGTTGAGCAGAACGGTCTCAATGCCCTCTGCCTTCAGTGCGCGGCACGCCTGCGTACCGGAGTAGTCGAACTCGGCGGCCTGACCGATGATGATGGGGCCGGAGCCGATGACCAGTACCTTTTTGATTCTGGGGTCCTTAGGCATTTCAGCGTGCCTCCTTTGCTGCTTTGACGTTGTTCAGGAAGCGGTCGAACAGGAACTCGGTATCCTTGGGGCCGCCGTTCGCTTCGGGGTGGAACTGGACGGTGAAGCAGTTCCACTTTTTGTATTTGATGCCCTCGCAGGTGCCGTCGTTGGCGTTCACCTGAGCCACCTCGCCCATCTCGGCGGGCAGCTCATCGCCCACGACTGCATAGCCGTGGTTCTGGCTGGTGATGAAGGTGCGGCCGGACTCAAAGTCGGTGACGGGCTGGTTGGCACCGCGGTGGCCGTACTTGAGCTTCATGGTCTTGGCACCGGCGGCCAGAGCGGACAGCTGGTGGCCCAGGCAGATGCCGAAGGTGGGGATGCCCAGTTCGAAGATATGGCGGAGGTTCTCGATGACCTCCACCGGCTCGGCGGGGTCGCCGGGGCCGTTGGACAGCATGATGCCGTCAGGATTCAGAGCGGCCACTTCCTCGGCGGTGGCGAAGGCCGGCATGACCGTGACCTTGCAGCCGCGCTTAACAAGGCACCGCACGATGTTCCGCTTGCAGCCGTAGTGCATCAGCACGATGTGGGTCTCGCCCTTCTCGTTGAAGACTTCGGGCGCTGCGCAGGTGACGTTCTTGACCGCATCGGTCACGGCATAGGCGCGGATGGTCTCCAGCAGCTTGTCCGTCTCGGCTTTGTTAGCCGGGTCTGCGGGGTCAAAAGTGGTCAGGATGGCGCCGTTCATCACGCCGCTCTCCCGGATGATGCGGGTCAGGTGGCGGGTGTCGATGCCCTCGATGCCGATGGTGTTGTTTTTCTTCAAAAAGCTGTCCAGCGTCTCCTCACAGCGCCAGTTGGAGGGCGTGGTGCAGGCTTCGCGCACGATGTAGCCCCTGGCCCAGATGCGGTCGGACTCCATGTCGCCCTGGTTCATGCCATAGTTGCCGATGAGGGGGTAAGTCTGGGTGATGATCTGGCCATAATAGCTGGGGTCGGTCAGGGTCTCTTCAAAGCCGACCATACCGGTGGCAAAGACGACCTCGCCTACGGTGACGCCCTCTGCGCCCACCGACTGGCCCGCAAAGACCATGCCGTTCGCCAAAAGAAGATATGCGTTCATAGGTACTCCTTGTTTCAACACAGATGCGCGGCCTTACAGGGTCTGCTTCGCTTCCTGCTTCATCTTGCGGCTGCCCAGATGGACCAGCGGCAGCTTGCCCTCCTTGCAGATGGGGCACTCTTCGGGTGCGTAGTTGGGCAGGTCCAGCTTGAGGGCGCTTGCCACGATGGGGATGGGCGACGGAGCTTCGGGCTTGGTGCGGTCCACCACGCAGGTGATGCCCACGCAGATGCCGCCGTTCTCCTCGATGACGCGCTTGGTCTCCAGAGAGGAGATGCCGGTGGTCACGACGTCCTCCGCGATGAGGCACTTCTCACCCGGATGGATGGCAAAGCGCTTCAGGGTCATCACATTATCAACGCGCTCGGTGAAGATGGCGCGCTTGCCGGTCTGGCGGGCCAGCTCGTAAGCGTAGACGATGCCGCCCATGGCCGGGCCGACGATGACATCCACGTCCAGCTCCTTGACCTTGTCGGCCACGGCCTTCATGACCTCGGCGCAGCGGTCGGGATACTGCTGCAGATAGGCCATCTGGCAGTAGGCGCTGGAATGGCGGCCGGAGGAGAGCAGGAAATGGCCCTCCAGGAATGCGTCACAGCTCTTCAGGATCTCAAGTGCTTCACTCATTGTACTTCTCCCTCTCTTTGTTGCAGTTCGTGTTTTTCGTACGATCACGCAGTATTGTACCACGCTTTTTATGGAAACGCAAATTTATTCACTTATTTTTTGTTTCTTGTGAATATTTGCATTTTTATGCGGTTAATCCAAAGTTTTATCCATTGCTGCGGGCGCAGCCGCGGATCTCGTCCAGCGTCTTGACGCCGTTCTTGTCCATCCATGCGGCCATCTCCTCGGCGATGGTCTCCATGGCGCGGGGGTTCGCAAAGTTGGCAGCGCCCACCTGCACGGCCGTGGCACCGGCCATGATGAACTCCAGCGCGTCGCGGCCGGTGGCGATGCCGCCAAGACCCACGACCGGGATGTTCACGGCACCCACAGCCTGCCAGACCATCCGCAGTGCGATGGGGCGGACCGCCGGGCCGGACAGGCCCGCGAAAATATTGTTGAAGACCGGCTTGCGCTTTTCGAGGTCGATGGCGCAGGCCTGGAAGGTGTTGGTCAGGCTGATGGCATCCGCACCGGCTGCCTCGACGGCCTTGCACATCTCCGGGATGTTCTCGGCCTGGGGGCTGAGCTTGACCATGAGCGGCTTTTTGCAGGCATCGCGGACCATCCGGACCACTTCACCGGCTGCTTCCGCCTTGACGCCGTAGGCCATGCCGCCCACCTTGACGTTCGGGCAGGAGATGTTCAGCTCCACGATATCCACGGCGCTGTCGCTCAGCATCGCAGCGCCCTCGACGTACTCTTCCTCGCTGTGGCCGCCGAGGTTCGCGATGACCACCGTGCCGTATTTCTGCCGCAGCTCCAGCATCTCGTTCAGCTCCACGTCAATGAAGTGCTGGACGCCGGGGTTCTGCAGGCCGATGCTGTTGATGAGGCCGGAGGGGGTCTCCCACAGGCGCTCCCCCTTGTTGCCGTACTGGCCGTGCAGGGTCAGGCCCTTGCCGGAGATGCCGCCGATCCTGGAAAAATCGGCCAGTTCCTCGTATTCGACGCCGTAGCCGACTGTGCCGGATGCGCCGATGATGGGGCTGTTCATCACAAAGCCCAACAGGTTCGTTTTCAGATCTGCCATCAGAAGAACACCTCCGTTGCATCAAAGACCGGGCCATTCTTGCACACGCTCTTGCCTTCGCCGCCCCTGGTCTCACAGGTGCAGCCGAGGCAGGCCCCGATGCCGCAGGCCATCTTCTTTTCCAGGCTGACGAAGCAGGGGGTCCCCTTCTCCGCGCAGAGGCGGGCGGCGTTCTTCATCATGACCGTCGGGCCGCAGACGAGGACGGCGTCGTAATCCGCCGGGTCATACAGCTGGGTGACAAAGCCGTGGAAGCCCACCGCGCCGGTGTCGGTGGACACCTTGACGAGGTTGGCGATGGAGCGGTATTCCTCCATGCAGTAGGGCGCATCCCGGAAGCCGAAGAAAACATCGGGCCGGACGCCTGCTGCGGCCAGTTCGCGGGTGACCTGATACATCGGCGCGGTGCCGATGCCGCCGCCCACCACAGCGATCTTTCGATACTGTCCGGCCAGCGCCGGGATGTCGAACCCATTGCCCATCGGGCCGGTCAGCTGGAAGGTATCGCCCTTTTTCAGCGCGGCCAGCTTGTGGGTGCCCTCGCCGATGACCTGATACAGAAACTCGATGGTCTGGGTCTCCGGCTCCCACTTGTGGACGCTGATGGGCCGGGAGAGGAAGGGAGCCTCGTCGGCACCCCAGGCACGCAGGGTGAAGAACTGACCTGCGTGGGGCAGATGTTCGCGGTCCGGCCAGAGGGCGCGCAGCAGGCGGATGTCTGCCGCGATGACCTCATGGCTCAGAACGGTGGCTTCACAGCAGGCTGCACGCATGGGCGATGGCCTCCTTCATGTTCACACACTCGTTATAAGCAGCCTCGTCAAAGGCAGTGCCCGGCTGCTTCTTGTAAGCCAGCAGGATGCCGCGGCTGGAGTTGACCACGCCGCCATTGCCCTTGGTGAGATACTGGGCGATATCCTCGGCCTTGCCGCCCTGTGCGCCGTAGCCGGGGATGAGGAAGAAGCTGTCCTGATACTTGGCGCGGATCTCGGTGGCCTCCTCGATGTGGGTGCCGCCGATGACCAGACCGATGGAGGAGTAGCCGTGCTCGCCCATGTAGTCCTTGCCCAGAGCATTCAGCTTGTCGCCCACCAGGTCGTAGACGTGGCGGCCGTCGGCCAGCTTCTCATACTCGAAGTCCTTGGCACCGCCGTTGGAGGTGCGGCAGAGCACGAACATGCCCTTGCCCTGCTTTTCGGCGTAGGGCAGATAGGGGCTGATGGAATCCAGACCCATGTAGGGGGCCAGGGTGACAAAGTCAGCCTCAAAGTCGCCGGTGAAGTGGCCCATGGCGTACATCTCAGCAGTCTTGGCGATGTCGCCGCGCTTGATGTCGGCGATGACGGGTACGCCCGCCTCACGGACGGCCTTCAGGGTGTCGGCATAGGCTTTCATGCCGTCCAGACCCAGCGCCTCGTAGTACGCGATCTGGACTTTGTAGCAGCCGGCGACCGCCTTGGTGGCTTCGATGAGCTGTTTGTTGAAGCGGACGATGTTCTCGCCCTTGGACAGGGTGCTGTCCACAAAGTCCGCGGGCAGATAGCTGAAGTCGGTATCCAGGCCGACGCAGACCGGGCCGCGCGCCTCAACAGCTTCGTACAGTTTGTCCATGTTCGTCATAGTTGGTTCCTCCGTTGCTCTCTTCATGATTTATGTAGGGAATCCCCTCTCCGTCATCGCTGTCGCGATGCCACCTCCCCCAAAGTGGGAGGTTCTGGCAGAGATTGCAAAGTTTGCGGTTTTTGCCAGACTCTCGCCCTTCGGGAGAGCTGGCGCGCAAGCGCCTGAGAGGGTCCGTCTTTTATTCTTCTGCCTGATAGGTCAGCTCGCCGCCCTTGACGGTGGCAAAGACCCTGCCGTAGAGCTGTGCGCCATCAAAGGGGCAGTTGTGGGATTTGGAGTGGAGCTTGTCCTTGTCCACCGTATAGGGGGTGTCCAGATCCACCAGTACGAAGTCGGCGTCGTAGCCGGGCTCCAGCTGACCCTTGGCCAAACCCAGGATCTCTGCCGGGCGGGTGCTCATCAGGTGGACCAGCAGTTCCAGCGGCAGGCCCTCCTCCTTGCAAAGCTTGGTGTAGCAGACGCCGAAGGCCGTCTCGCTGCCCACCATACCGGCCATGCCCTTGAGCTTGTCCTCTTCCGAGTGGGGTGCGTGGTCGGTGGCGATGGCATCCACCACGCCGGTGCGGATGGCCTCAATGAGAGCGGCCACATCGTCTGCGGTGCGGATGGGCGGATTGACGCGGTAGTCGCAGGTGTCCTTGGTGAACCACAGGTGGTGGGGGGTCACCTCGCAGGTGACGGGGGCCCCGCGCAGCTTGGCCATCTGGATGGCCTCGATGGCACCGCGGGTGGACACATGGCACATGTGGAGCCGGGTCTGGTAATACTCGCTCAGCCAGCAGTTGCGCACCGTCTCGATGTCCTCGGCCAGGCGGTAGTCCCAGGGGCTGATCTCCATATCCTCGGCGTGGCTCATCACGGTGATGTCCCGCTGGGTGCAGATGGCGAAGGCCCGCGCCATGGTGGCGTTGTCCTGCACACCGTGGCCGTCCTCGGTGATGAACCGGACGCTGGCGGGCAGGGTCTTGAGGTGGTCCAGCGTCTTGCCATCAAAGTTCTCGGTGATGGAGACGGTCTGGTTCACATCGCACAGGCCCACCTCTGCGGCCTTCTGCTCCACCATTGCGGCCTGCGCAGCCGAAGAGCAGACGGGCTTGGTGTTGGGCATCAGGTTGACGAAGGTGTAGCCGCCCGCAGCCGCTGCACGGCTGCCCGTCTCGATGTCCTCCTTATATTCAAAGCCCGGTGTGCGCCAGTGGCAGTGCAGATCGACGAAGGCGGGCAGCACGGTAAGCCCCCCGGCATCCAGAACGACCTCGTTCTCCCCGGCCAGAGCCTCCAGATCCTGGCCGACCGCCGCGATCTTTCCATCCCTGACGAACAGCTCCACGGGGCGTCCTTCCGTGTTGACAGCGTTTACAAGCAGCATGGTACGATACCTCCCTGTTTTTGGTGTGCGCTCGATTGGGCAAAAAAAAGAACTTTTCCTCAAATGGAAAAGTTCGAATCACGCAAAAAAGGAAACACGGAACCCACTGCAAAAAAGGCAGCAAACTGATTTTCCAGTTTTGCGTTCATTTTTGACAGCATGTCGGCGTCTCCTTTGTTCGTGCATTTGTTTCGTTATATTTTAGCATAGAAGCGCGAAATGTGTCAATGCTTCCGGGCTTTTTTCTTTGTAAAAAGGTTGCGGGCCGAACTCAGCAAATTTTAGCTACTCTACCGAAAAACCAAAATCCCCCCTCCGAACCGGAAATTTGAGGCCGCAATCCCTAGCAAAACGCTGTACATTAAAGTTCAGATGTGTTATCATAATACTCAAACGAGAGAGCCGCCGCGGGCGGCATTGGAAAAGGGAGGGTTCCCCACATGGGTTTATTGGAGGACGCACGGAACATCCAGCGCAAGGACCCCGCCGCGCGCAGCGTGCTGGAGGTCATTCTGCTGTACCCCGGCTTTCACATTCTGGTCTATCACCGCATCGCGCACTGGCTGTATGAGCGCGGGCACTTTTTTCTGGCACGGTGGGTCAGCCAGCGCGGCCGGCATAAGACCGGCATCGAGATCCACCCCGGTGCCCGGATCGGCAGGTGCCTGTTCATCGACCACGGCATGGGCATCGTCTTCGGCGAGACGACCGAGATCGGTGACAACTGCACCATCTACCACGGCGTCACGCTGGGCGGCACCGGCAAGGACACCGGTAAGCGCCACCCCACGCTGGGCAACAACGTGCTGATCGGCGCAGGCACCAAGGTGCTGGGCCCGGTCTACATCGGTGACAACGCCCGCATCGGCGCGGGCAGCGTGGTGCTGAAGAACCTGCCCGCCAACTGCACCGCCGTCGGCGTACCCGCCGCGGTGGTCCGCATCAACAACAAGGCCGTCAACCCCGCCGACGACCTCGACCAGCAGGATCTGCCCGATGTGGTCGCCCAGCGCATCACCGACCTCGACCGCCGCATCAGTGCCATGGAGAAGGCCGCGCAGGGCGATGTGCCGCCGACCATCCACGACATCCGGAAACGCAGCCCGAAATGACCGGCATCCTGCCGCAGCAAAAAAGCATCCTGACCGGATTCGTCCGGTCAGGATGTTTTTTTCCGTCAAGATGTGTTTTCAAGCGCCGACATGGGAACTCATTCCGCACGGCGGCGGGCTTTGTCCGCATACCCCTGATCGTGCCGTTGCAATTTCCCGTATGTGAGCCGTGTCATCAGATACAGCGGCACCCGGAACCGGAAAAAGAACAGTGGGACATAGCGCTTCCGGTTGTTCCAAAATTCCTTGAGGGGCACTTTCGAAAGGTGCCGGAGCGTCGGGCAGTCGTCGATCATCTTCCGCCAGGCGCGCCAGGCCTGGAGCGGGCCGTCCGGATTTGCGGGGTTGAAATAGCACTTATCCAACAGGCGAACATACGTCTTCATGAGCCAGATATCGTAGGCCGCCCAGAAGTCTGCGCCCTTCTTTTCCCGCTGGCCGAATTCCACGACCCGCTGATCGACTGTATCCAGATAGCCCGGCAGCCGCTTGTCATGAATATGGCACATGGAGTCCGGACGCAGCCGATAATAGTAAAGGTCTTTGTCCAGAAGCCCCACGGAATGCGCCCGTTCCAGCAGGTTCAGGTTCCAGATCATGTCTTCGCACTGCTTCAGGCTCTCATCAAAATAGAGATGGTTCTCTTCCAGAAAGTCTCTCCGCACCAGTTCGATCCAGCAGGCTCCGAAATAATACGGCACGGCGCGGTGATATTCATCCAGCAGACCGAGCTGCAGCGCGTTCAGCAGTTCCCGTTTGCCGGTGCGGTAGGTTCCCGTGCGAAGCGGGCTGGGCTGCGGCAGCGGCTGTCCTTCCGGATACGGCATATAGCTGAAGGCGATCAGGTCCACTGCATCGCTCGCGACCGCCATGACCGATTCCAGCAGATCCGATTTCCACAGATCATCCGAATCCACACAGATGATCCACTCCCCGCTTGCTGCCCGCAGGCCCGTGTTCCGCGCCGCAGGCAGACCCCGGTTCTCCTGATGGATCACCCGGATACGCGGGTCTTTTTTCGCATACTCTTCACAGATCATCGGGCAGCGATCTGGCGAACCATCGTCCACAAGAATGATCTCGACATTCTTATACGGTTGTTCCAGAATGCTGTCCACACAGGTTTGAAGATAGGCTTCCACCTTGTAGACCGGAACGATGACGCTGACCAGCGGCTGCTTCGCACACTTTGCTTTCATCCGCATTTCCTCCAGAGCTTTTTGGCTCTTATTTTAACATGCGGCCTTCCCTGTTTCAAGAAGTTTGAAAAAAGTCCGCTCAACCGATCGTGGAACAAAGTTCCTTCACTTTCTGGGCCGCAGCCGCCACGAGCTGGCTGACGGGCTGATCCGGCACACCGACCACGTAGTTCTCGCAGTGGTTGATGGGCACGAGCACCCTCTTGGCCCCGCTCTGGCAGACCGCAGCCGCCATGGCCGGGGTGATCTCGCCCAGAAGGGCATCCGCAATGACGATGCCGATGGGCCCCACGATGACGTCTGCATGGCGGCAGTTGACCACCACCGCGTTCTCGCCGGTGGCAGCGCGGGAGGCTCCCGCCTTGAGCATGGCGTTCGCGGCCAGGCTGTTGGTGCCCACAGCAGTCAGTTCTGCCTCCGGGCAGGCCGCTGCCAGGGCAGACACCAGCTGCCGGCCCAGACCGCCGCCCTGCCCGTCGATGACAAGCACCTTCGCCGCCATCAGAAGTCGATCTCCTCAAGGCGCAGCAGAGCCACGATGTAGATCTTCATGGCCTCCAGCAGCTTGTCGATGGGAGCCGACTCGTTGGCGCCGTGCATCGGGCCGCCGAAAGCAGGCAGCTTGATGTCGTTGTGTTCCGGGCCAAAGCTGACCGCATAAGGGAAATGGCGGGCGTAGGTGCCGCCGCCCATGGTGAACGGGGTGGCGTTCTCCCCGGTGACCTCGTTGTAGGTGTCGATGCAGGCCTTGATGGCAGGGGTGTCGGCCCCGATGTAGAACGGCTCAGCGCTCTCGACGTTTTCGAGGGAAGCGCCCTCGCCGATGGCCGCACGGATCTGCTCTGCCATCCGGTCGCCGGTGGTGCAGGTGGGATAGCGGCTGTCCAGCGTCTGCACGAATCTGCCGTCCCGCATGAAGATGCGTCCGCCGATGACGGTCAGCGGGCCGAAGGGGCCGTCGGCACAGGCGACACCGATGCCCTCACCGGCCGTGGAAGAGTGCAGCTTTTTCAGCGCTTCCAGATAGGCGCGCTCGGCCTCGTTGCACAGGCCGTTGTCCAGCAGGTAGTCCACCACCAGACCGATGGCATTGACGGTGCCCTGCGGGGTCGCTGCATGGCCGGACTTGCCCCAGCCGCGGATGCGCACGCCGTTGCCTTCCGGCTCCAGCGTGATGTTGGGGGCGTTCTTCAGCTTGGTGATGTCAGTCTCGACCAGCGCGCTGGCACGGTCCGGCACGGCATTGTTGGCCACGCCGCCCACGAAATCCTTGATCTCACCGTTGCAGACCGGGCTGACCAGCTCAGCGCCGAAGTGTCCCTTTTCGCCGTTGCAGACCGGGAACTCCGCATCCGGGGTGAAGCAGAAGACCGGGGCCGGGTAATGCTTGAGGTAATACTTCACATCGGCCATGCTGGTCTCCTCGTTGTCGCCGACGAGGGCGCGGATGGGGTACTTGAGCGAATAGCCCTGCTCCTTGAGGAACTTCAGGGCATACAGGATGGTGATCATGGGGCCTTTGTCGTCGGCCACACCGCGGCCGATGAGCCAGCCGTCCCGGACCTCCATCTGGAACGGGTCGCCCGTCCAGCCGTTGCCTTCGGGCACGACGTCCACATGGCAGATGGTGGCCAGATACTTCTCGGCGTCTGCGCCGGGCAGCTCTGCATAGCCGATGTAGTTTTCGCAGTTGCGGGTGGCAAAGCCCATGCCTGCGGCCAGTTCCAGCGTCTTATCCAGCGCTGCGCGTGCACCCTGGCCAAAGGGTGCGCCCTCTGCGGGGGTGCTCTCCACACTGTTGATGGAAACAAGTGCCTCAATATCCTTGAGCCACTGCTCCTTGTTCGCCGCAATGAATGCGTCGATCTTCTGGTTCAAAGCCTGATCCATGGTTGGTTCGTCCTTTCTTTTGTCTTAACAGACACATTGCTGTTTATTCTAACACATTTCGCGCAAGATTGCCAGCCCGGCAGCCGCCGTCATACCGCAAACAGGCTGCTGGCCGCACCCAGAACGCCCATGCTGGCCAGACCCATGATGATACCGGCCAGCAGCACACCGCCCATGCAGGCGATGAGGACATCCTTGAACTTCATGTCGAGGATGGACGCCGCCAGCGTACCGGTCCAGGCACCGGTGCCGGGCAGCGGGATGCCCACGAAGAGCAGCAGCGCCACAGTCAGGCCCTTGCCGGCCTTCTCTTCCAGCTTGCGGCCGCCCTTTTCGCCCTTGACGATGAAGAACCGGCAGATGGGGCCGATGACCGGCTTGTGGTAGCCCCAGATGAGGAACCGCCGGGCGAACAGATAGATGAACGGCACCGGCAGCATATTGCCCAGCACACAGATGACGTAGGTGGGCAGCACCGGCAGGCCCAAACCCAGGCCGATGGGGATGGCACCGCGCAGCTCCACCACGGGCACCATCGAGACGAAGAAGACGAGCAGATAGTTCTTGAGCATGGATACTCTCCTTTGTTGACTCAAAATGAATGGAAGCTCACAGGTCGATGACCAGTTCCACCGGGCAGTGGTCGGAGCCGAAGATCTCGTTGTGGATCTCCGCCGCGCGGATCTTGTCGGCAATGCGGCGGGAAACGATAAAGTAGTCGATGCGCCAGCCTGCGTTCTTCTCGCGGGCATGGAAGCGGTAGCTCCACCAGCTGTATTTCACCTCATCCGGGTGGAGGACCCGGAAGCTGTCGGCAAACCCGGCCTCCAGCAGCTCGGTCATCTTGGCCCGCTCCTGGTCGGTGAAGCCCGCGCTCATCCGGTTGGTCTTCGCGTTCTTGATGTCCTGTTCGGTGTGGGCGACGTTCAGGTCGCCGCAGAGGATGACCGGTTTTTTCGCATCCAGCGCCAGCAGATAGGCCCGGAACGCATCCTCCCAGGTCATCCGGTAGTCCAGCCGCTTCAGGCCGTCCTGGCTGTTGGGGGTGTAGCAGTTGACGAGGTAGAACGCCGGATATTCCAGCGTCAGGACCCGGCCCTCATGGTCGTGCTCCTCGATGCCGATGCCGGTCGTCACTGCCAGCGGCGGCTGTCTGCACCAGCAGGCCGTGCCGGAGTAGCCCTTCTTCTCGGCAGAATAGGTGTATTCGGTGTAGCCCTCCGGGGCGAAATCCGCCTGACCGGGCTGCATCTTGGTCTCCTGCACCGAAAAGATATCGGCATCCAGCGCCGCAAAGCTCGCGGCAAAATCGTGGGTCAGGCAGGCCCGCAGGCCATTGACGTTCCAGCTGATGAGTTTCATCACATCGCTCCTTTGATGTTATGCTTGATATTTCGTCTTCCATGCACCGCTGTGGAAGCGGGTGGCAAAACAGGTCACGCGGCAGACCCAGTCCACCACCATGGCGATCCAGACACCGACCGCGCCCAGCCCCATCCGGACACAGATGAGGTAGCTGAAGCCCAGCCGCCAGAACGCCATACTGAGGATGGATACCACCATTGTGAACTTCACGTCGTTGGCAGCGCGCAGCGCGTTGGGCAGCACGAAGGAGGTCGGCCACAGGAACAACGCGCAGCCCGCATGGATCTGTACCAGCAGGATGGCCAGTTCCATGGTCGCACCGGAAAGTGCATAGATGCCCACCAGCGGCTTCACGAACAGCAGGATCGCGCCATTGGAAAGGCTCATGGTAAGGTACGCCCAGAGCAGCAGCTTGCGGGTGTAATAGATGGCCTGTTCGTGATCCCCCGCGCCAATGCACCGGCCCACAACCGTGATCATGGCCAGGCTGATCGCCTTGCCGGGGATGACGCCCATACCGTCGAGGTTGTTGGCCACAGCGTTGGCGGCGATCTGCACCGTGCCAAACGTCGAGATCATGCTGACCACAAGGATGCGGCCTGCCTCGAACAGGCTGTTCTCAAAGGCAGACGGGATGCCGATGCCCAGGATGCGCCGGGACAGCCCGGCATCCAGCCGCAGCGTTTTGGGAACGCTCAGCACATTGCCGGTCTCCTTATGATAGCACTTGCGCAGGATCAGGGCCGCTGCCACCACGCGGGAGAGGACGCTGGGCCACGCAACACCCTCAACGCCCATTTTCAGACCGAAGATGCAGACGGCGTTGCCCACGATGTTGATGATGTTCATCAACAGGCTGATCTGCATCGAGATCTTGGAGTTGCCCATGCTCCGGAACAGGGCGGCACCGCCATTGTACAGCGCCAAAAACGGATAGCTCAGGGCAATGACCTTCAGGTAGCGCACACCGGCGTCCAGTACGTCGGCTTCGATCGAGCCATAAAACAGGCGGATCATGGGCCGGGCCATCACAAAGCAGACGACGCCCACCGCCGCGCCGAACAGGCCGCTGAGCAGGATAAGCTGACCGGCGCTGGCATCCGCATGCTTCTGCTCTCTGGCCCCCAGATACTGGCTGACCACCACCGCACCGCCCGTAGCCAGCGCCGCGAACAGCACGATGATGAGGTTGTTGATCATATCCACCAGGCTGACGCCGGAGATGGCCGCTTCGCCGCAGCGGGAGACCATCATCGTATCCGCCATGCCCACCGTCACTTCCAGCAGCTGCTCCACCAGCAGCGGGCCGGTCAGAAGCAGCAGCTCTTTCTGGGTGAACAGCGGCTCCCGCCCGCCGAACCGGATTTTTTCTTTGGTGATCGTTCGTTCCATAGAGTTCCTCACATTTCGTTTTCCGGGCCGCCGGGCGCAAAAAGGCTCGGCTCCCCTCCTGCCGTCTTTGCAGGCCGCAGTACCGCATTTTAACATGCTTGTATTCATCTTAACACACCCGGTTTCGGTTGTAAAGAATCCATCTGCGGGTTTTGCAGATTCTTTCCCTACCCACGTGTTTTTGCGGATGTTCCCGGCGCTAGGGGAGCTTGTTTTATCAGTTTTGCTGAGAATGTTCTGCCAATTTTGTGCGTTGTGACAAAATATCAGATTTTTGTTCGATTTCCAGAACTTTTTTCAAAAAACCTCTTGCATTTTGCTTCGAAAAGTGCTATCTTGTATCCAACAAGAGCGGCAGTGGGATACAACGATTACGACGAGCTTTGCCCCCACGGCTCTTGTGTTCATCCTTCTAATTTATATTGCTATTTTCTTCATTTACCTTCTTATCATTTACCCTGTCCTGTACGGGACAGAAAAAGCGCTTCCCCAACCTGCATGGGGAAGCGCTTTTTCGTACCCTCTCCGTCAACGCATTCGCGTTGCCAGCTCTCCCAAAGGGAGAGCCATTGGCAGTCCGGGCAGCCCCCTGCTGAACGCTGAATGTTTTCAAACACCGTAAACGAAAGTGCTCCGCTGTCAAGACCAGCGGCATCTACACGATAGCTCTAACAAAAGAGCGTTTTTGCAGATGCTGTGAATCGAAACAGCGGAGCACTCTATTTTATGGTTTCGAGAAACTCTGTTCATTCAGCACAATCAAAACCGGCTCGCCAATGGCTCCCCCTTCGGGGGAGCTGGCGCATCAGCGACTGAGAGGGCAGATCTTCCGAAACGTTTCCCGCACCTCGCCGGAGAAGTACAGCGTCCCCAGCGCACAGACGGGGCCGGTGCCGCCCAGCTCCACCGCGCGGGCCACTCCGGCTTCGATGGACGAGGCAGGCTCCGCCGTGCCGCCCCGCACCCGGATGTGCTCCGCCAGCGTTTCGGCGGGCATGGCGCGCGGGGTATGCGCTGCCACCGTCACGAACCGGTTTGCCAGCGGGAGCAGAAGCTCCAGCATCTCGTCCACGTCCTTGTCGGCCATGATGCTGAGCAGAAAGACAAATTTCTGGCCGGGAAAACGGTCGTTCAGGCTCTGGACCGTGGCCCGCATCCCGTGGGCGTTGTGGCTGCCGTCCAGCAGGAAAGCGGGCGTATGCCGCAGCAGCTCGAACCGGCCCGGCCAGCGGACGGTCTCCAGACCCTGCCGGATGGCCTCCTCCGGGATGTTCCAGCCCTTTTCCCGCAGCACCCGCAGCACCGTGATGGCGACGGCGGCATTCCGGGGCTGGTAGCTGCCAATGAGAGGCAGGCGCACCCCGTTCAAGCCGTCGAAGTCAAAAGTCACTTCGTCCAAATCGCCGCCCTCCACGGTCAGCTTCGAAAAATCGACCACATGGAGCGGGGCGTTCTGCTCTGCCGCCGTGCGGGCGATGACGGCGTCGGCCTCCGGCACACCGCCGTAGCTCACCACCGGGCTGCCCGGCTTGAGGATGCCCGCCTTGGCCGCTGCGATGTCCGCGATGGTGGGGCCAAGCTCCTTCACATGGTCCATGCCCAGCGCCGTGATGACCGCACACTCCGGCGGGTCGATGACGTTGGTGGAATCCAGCGCACCGCCCAGACCCACTTCCAGTACCACGATGTCGCAGTGCTGCTCGGCAAAGCAGAGCATGCCCAGTGCTGTGATGATCTCGAACTCGGTGGGCACATCGGCCATGGCATCTGCGGCGGGCCGGATCGTTTCCACAAGACGCACCAGTTCCTCGTCGCTGATCTGCTCGCCGTTCACCTGAATGCGCTCATTGAACCGGTTGATGAAGGGGGAGGTGTACAGCCCCACCCGATACCCCGCCGCCTGCAGGCAGGACGCCAGCATGGCTGCGGTGCTTCCCTTGCCGTTGGTGCCCGCCACATGGACGAACTTCAGCCGCTTGTGGGGGTCGCCCAGCGCAGCCAGAAGGGTGCGGGTGCGGGTCAGGCCGGGCTTATGCCCCGCCCACTGCACCGCGTGGATGTATTGCATTGCTTCTTCGTAGTTCATGATGCCACGTTCCTTCAGAGAGACCCTCTCCATCTATGCAGACAGAGAGGGTCTGGTTTATGCTTTTTTATGCTTTTCGGACCAGAGCGGTCAGCGCCTTATTTTCCAGCAGGATGCGGACGAGGAGGGTGTTCACCACGCTCAGCACCAGCGCGTTGGGGATGCGGGCAGCCAGCAGCGCCCACTGGTAGCCGTAGAAGAGGTGGAGGGCCAGCGAGTTGATGACCACAGAGCCCACCAGATGGCCCGCCAGAATGCTAATCTGCAGCCGCAGGCCCAGGCGCATCTCATGCAGAGACCGGTACAGCAGACCGGACACCAGACCCACCGAACCGGCTCCCAGCGTGATGAGCGGGTTGATGGAATAGCCGGACAGGGTGCCGCCGATCATGTCGGCCAGTGCGCCCACGACAAAACCGCCCGCCGGGCCGAACCAGACTGCTGCCAGGTGGGTGGGCAGAGCGCCCAGGTTGAACCGCAGGAATCCGGTGGACACCGTGAACACGCGGGCAAAGATGATGCTCATGGCCGTGAGCAGGGCCAGCATCGTCAGGGTACGAACGGACAATTTGGAATGATTCATCGTTGATCCTCCATTCCGGATGATGCAGGAGAAGACAAAACGCCCTCCCCTGTGACGAACCGCACAAAGGAGGGCGTGAGTCCAACAAGTTTCACTTCCAGGCAGGGCCGCAGCCGGTCTCGCCTGCACCCAAGTCCATGCAGCAGCGGGATGCAGACCATGCACCGCGGGTCTCCCTTCGTCCGCAGCACAACTCCCCGTTGATGCGGCACTTAACGCGCATGGTCTTACTCTGTTGATACTGCTATTATATGCCTTTTTTCGGGCGGTTTCAATCGCACCTCTGCCACAGATTTCACAATTTGAGGCATTCTTTTTTAGAAGTTCTGCCAAAAAAAGCAGAAGCCCCTCGGTACTGCGAATACCGGGAGGCTTCTTGCTTGCTGTTGTGAGTCTCCATGGAGACTCGTTTCCATTCATCCCTTTTATTACACGCGCCTGTGATGAAAAGGTAAGCCATTCACGGTTTTCTTTGACTGTCAGCGCAAAACGTGATAAGATGGAACAAACTTGATATAGAAAGGACGTATCCGTCTATGAAATTCCGTGAGATGACTTACACCCGCCCGGACATCGACGCGCTGCTGGCCCGCTGCAAGGAGCTAGCCGCCAAAGCCGAATCCGCTGCCTCCGGCGAAGCGCTGGTCGCGGTCTACTACGAGCAGAGCCGCGCATTTGCCGATTACAACACCGCCGCCAACCTGGCTTCCATCCACTACACCTGCGACACCCGCGATGCCGCCTGGAAGGCTGAGCAGGACTTCTTCGATGCCAACGGCCCTGCCGTGCAGAACGCCAGCGTGGAGATCAGCCGGGCCTTCCTGGCCAACCCCCACGTCGATGCCCTGACCGAGGCCTTCGGCACCACCTGCGTGGCCGGCATGAAGAACGCCGTGCTGGGCATGGACGACCGTACCATCGACCTCCAGAAGGAGTACAACGCGCTGGTCAGCCAGTACCAGCAGGTCTACGGCGGTGCACTGGTCGAGTTCGACGGCAAGCAGCTGACCATCCCCCAGCTTGGCCCTTATAAGGAAAATCTGGACCCCGCCGTCCGCCGCGCCGCCTACGAGGCCGAGGCCGGTTACTTCGACGCCCACCGCGCCGAACTGGACGAGCTGTACACCAAGATCGTCAAGAACCTGAACGAGCAGGCAAAGATCCTGGGCTACCACGATTACAGTGAACTTTCCTACGTGCGGATGAACCGCATCGGCTACGGCCCGGAAGAGATCCGGAAGTTCCGCGACCAGGTGGCCAACGATGTGGTCCCCCAGCTGAAAAAGGTCATCGAGCTGCGCAAAAAGCGCACCGGCATCGAGCACCTGACCTTCACCGACCTGCCGGTCTCCTTCCGGGACGGCAACCCCAGGCCCATCGAGGGCTACGACGCCCGGATGGCCGCCTCCCGCACCATGTACCATGAGCTGAGCCCGGAGACCGCCGCATTCATCGATTTCATGCAGGACAACGAGCTGTTCGACGTCGAGAGCCGCCCCGGCAAGATGTCCGGCGGCTATATGACCAGCCTGCCCGCCTACAAGGCTCCCTTCATCTTTGCCAACTGGAACAACACCTCCGCCGACGTGGACGTGCTGACCCACGAGTGCGGCCATGCCTTTGAGGGCTATGTGGCCGAGCGGGACCCGAAAGTCCCCGCCGACCTGGAATGCCCCGGCATGGAGAGCGCCGAGATCCACTCGATGGCCATGGAGTTCCTGACGGCCCCCTGGCACCACCTGCTCTTCGGCAAGGACACCGAGAAATACGCCCTGCTCCACGCCGAGGACAGCTTCCTCTTCCTGGCCTATGGCTGCATCGTGGATGAATTCCAGCACCGGATGTACCAGAACCCCGACCTGACCCCCGACGAGCGGAACGCCGTCTGGCTGGAGCTGGAACACAAGTACCGCCCCTGGATCGACTTCGACAACCTGCCCTTCTACGGCCGCGGCGCAGGCTGGCAGCGTCAGCTCCACATCTATGAGTGCCCGTTCTATTATATCGACTACTGCCTGTCCACCATGGCCGCTCTGCAGTTCTTCCTGCTCAGCCTCAAGGACCACAAGGACGCCTGGCAGCGCTACCTCCGACTGGTGCGCCGCGCCGGTATGGCCAGCTACGCGGAACTGTGCGAGACGGCCGGTCTGAAGGTTCCCTTCACCGATGGTTCCATCAAGGCCATCGCCGAGGAAATGGAGCAGTGGATCGCCGCCCATCAGGTCTGAGCGAAACCGAACGAAACCTCTTGAGTTCCCGCGCGAGTTTTGCTATGATTAGAAAAAATGGAGCTGCCCCACGCGGGCATCAGAAGGTCTGCCCCTACTGCCAGAGCGAGATCGCCATCAAGGCCGTCCGCTGCCCCCACTGCACGTCCAAGCTAGAAGGCTTCCCGGAGATCAACGAGTAAGTTCCACCGTATAAACAAGCACTTCGCGTATCTGCTGTCCTTGCAGAATGCGCGGAGTGTTTTTCGTTTATGCTATTATTTACTGTTCAAAAACAACGGCAACAAAAGGCGGTGTGCTCTTCTTGACAAACCCGCCCGGAGCGCATATAATAAGAATGCGAAAGAAATTGCATTCATCGAGTTTATGAAAGCAAACAAGAAGCCCTTCGGTATTGCGAGTACCGAAGGGCTTCTTGTTGCGTTGGGTTAGTGCTTGCCGTTCATAAAGAACTGTTCGTCAAGCCACTTGCAGATATAGTACGATACGATACCTGCTGCGACGGACAGTACGAAAGAAATTACCGCATTCATCGAGTTCACCTCCTTCCCAGTGGAGGGGCAGGGGGAACGGCAATTACAGGATACCACAGATTCCGACGGTTGACAAGAAGCCCCACGACATTGCAATATCGTGGGGCTTCGTTCATCCTATTTTACAATGTAAGGATCACAGCACAATAAACGTGCAGGTCGCAGCAGGCAGAACGAGTTCGCCCGCCGGAGCTGCTGCCGGGGTGATCTCCGGCAGCGCATCGCCTTCGCCCAGGACCAGCGCCTTGCCGTTGCAGAGCATGGTCTGGGAGCGCAGGGTCTCGGCGGAGAGCTGGTAGACCTCCGCTTCCTTCGGCAGGGTGACGGTGGTGGTCTCCGTCAGGCTGTTGTTGATGACCAGATACGCCTTGCCCGGCTTGCCGTCCGCACGGGAGTGGGCGTAGACGTGCGCACCCTCGCGAATGGGCTCTGCGGCGTCGTAGACGGTGGTGCCCATCAGGCGGTTCCAGAGCAGCACCGCGAAGTAGTTGGGGCGCGGGTCAAAGACTTCGGGCTTCAGATAGCCGTAGTCACTGGAGGCCAGGGTGTTGTGGAAGATGATGCCTCTGGTCACGACCGAGAAGTTGCCCAGCTCGTTCAGAGTGCGGAAGACATCCAGATAGGTGGAAGCCCAAGTGTCGCCGCCGCCGCCCGCGTCGCCTGCTTCGGTGACCCACATCTCGCCGCCGGGGCAGTAAATATCCCGCTTTTCGGCGTGGAACTTTGCCATATTGGAGGCGACCGCCAGATACTCTTCGGTGTGTGCCTTGTCGGCTTTCCAGTGGGCAAACGGCATCACAGGCTCCAGACGCTCGGACACGCCATTGTAATAGTGGTAGCTGTAAACGTCCAGCTTCTCCTGGGCACCCTTCATCAGGTCGTCGGTCGAGCACTGGGGCAGGATATCGCCGACTCCGCCGCCCTGTGCCTTCTCGCCGTGCTTTTTCAGCACACCTTCGGTGGAGCAGGGGCCGACAAAGGAACAGTCGGGGTAGTTCTCATGCAGCCAGCGGATAAAGATGTCCTGATCGCGGACATACTGCTCGGCAGTGTAGCCCTTGGGGCAGCCGGACATGGCCAGCAGGTTCGGCTCGTTGACGAACTCAGCCGCGTCGATGGCCTTGCCGTACTCCTTGCTCAGGGCAAAGATCTGCTCTGCCTGGCTGGGGTTCCAGGGCTCGTCGGCGTGGTGCAGACCCTCACAGTCGGCCACCGAGATGAGGAGCTTTGCGCCGATGTCCTTGCAGAAATCCAGCACACCGAGCCACTGCTCGCGGGTCAGGATGGCGTTGTAGCCCTCCGGGACGACGCCGTTCGTATGGCCGTCGAAGTCGTAATAGGTCTTGGTGGACCAGGTACCGGACACGCGCACCCAGGCCGGGCCGATCTCTTTGGCCAGCTTGCGCAGCTTCTTGTCGGAGAGGTCGATGGGGTCATAATACTGCATCAGGTCGGTGCTTGCGGTCGCGTTGCCGAGGAAGCCGCCTTTGAGGACGAACGGCTCTGTGCCCGCGATCTGAGCGGGGGTGTAAGCCTTCCAGAAGGTGCCGCCGGTGACTTCGGTCATCTCGACGTTGTAGGAGACCAGCCGCTCGTTGCCAACATGCAGCTCGCGCAGGGAGCCGGGGTTCAGGTTCACGAATTGTGCCATGGGAAATTCTCCTTTTCTCAAATTTTTTGTCTGCATCCATAATACCATTTTTTCGGCCAGACCATGAGGACGATTTCGTGATAAAACCGTAAAATATTTCAATTTTGAAGAAATGAGCTGTCACGGACGCTGTTTTCGGCAAAACACAAGAAACTTACAAAGCGAGCCTCTTCTTTACCTTTCCGGCGGTTCCGCCCCAAAGGTTTTACCCACTCTTTTCCCGGCCATGGTTTCGGGCGGCGGGATAAAACGGTAGAATGAAACCGTTCCCAGAGAGTTTGCGAAGACAGGTCCGGGAGGACCGAAAAGAGAGGATAAATGCTATGAAAGAGAGCAAGATCACCCGCCGCAATTTCCTGAAGGTCGGTGCCGTGGCATCGGCTGCCGGTCTGTTGAGCGCCGCCCCGGTGGCCGCCAGCGCAGCCGCACCGGCTGCCTCTGCTGCTGAGGAGGAGAACTGCATCCTCGGCCTGACCAAAAAGCCCAAGTATGTTTTCCTGTTTATCGGCGACGGCATGGGCACCGCCCAGATCCAGTCCGCACGTTTTTATAAAGGCACCACCGAGAACAACGGTGCCGTCACCGAGGGCGAGCTGAGCTTCACGTCTTTCCCCGAAATCGGCAGCGTGACCACCTACGACAGCACCTCCTTCTGCCCGGACTCCGCCTCCACGGCGACCTCCATCGCCACCGGCAACAAGACCGAGAGCGGCGTCATCAATATGTGCCCCTGGACCCGCGATGTGCCCTATGAGACCATCGCCGAGAAGCTGCACAGGCAGAAGAACTACAAGGTCGGCGTCGTGTCCTCCGTCAACATCGACCATGCCACCCCGGCCGCATTCTACGCCCACCAGAGCACCCGCAAGAACTACTATCAAATCGGCGTCGAGCTGGCCAATTCCGACTTCGAGTACTTTGCCGGCGGCGAGTTCCAGAAGGTGAACGGCGACGGCACCGGCCCCAACAACCACGAAGTTGCCGCACAGGCCGGCTACAACGTCGTCACCACCCAGGCCGGGGCCGCAGCCCTGACCGCCGGTGCGGGCAAGACCCTCATCATCGCCGAGAATCTGGCCGACGGCAAGGCCATGAACTATGCCATGGATGCCGCCGCCGGCGAGTGGCAGCTGACCGACTACGTCAAGAAGGGCATCGAGCTGCTGGAAAACAAGAAGGGCTTCTTCCTGATGACCGAGTCCGGCAAGATCGACTGGGCCTGCCACGCCAACGACGCCGCTGCTTCCATCCACGACGTGCTGGAGATGAGCAACGCCGTGCAGGCCGCTGTGGACTTCTACAACGCCCACCCGAACGAGACTCTGATTCTCGTCACCGCCGACCACGAGACCGGCGGCATGGCCATCGGCTACAAGACCACCAACTACGACACCTTCCTGACCAATCTGACCCACCAGAAGATGTCCTACGCCAAGTTCGATTCCACCTATGTGCAGGGCTATGTGGCGAACAAGACCCCGTTCGAGGCAGCCATGGCCGACGTCAAGGCCAACTTCGGTCTGACCCTTCCCACCGACCCCGATGCCGCCAGCGCAGGCAAGCTGCTGCTGACCGACTACGAGGTGGCAAACCTCCGCACGGCCTACGAGCGGACGCTGGAAGTCGGCGCTTCTTCCCAGAGCAAGATGAGCCAGCAGGATTATGAGCTCTACGGCACCTATATCCCGTTCTCCATGGCCATCTGCCACACCATCAACCATAAGTCCGGCATGGACCACACCACCTACGCCCACACCGGCGCAATGGTCAACCTCTATGCCAAGGGCGTCGGCGCAGAGAACTTCCGCGGCGTCTTCGACAACACCGAGATCTATCACAAGCTCGCTGAACTGACCGGCGTACAGTAACCGACCCACAAGAAAAGCCCCGTCCCGTTTCGCTGAGGCAGCGAGGGGGACGGAGCTTTTTTCGATTTCAGATGGGGCGCAGCCTCATCCCATTACTTGTTGTAGACCTCTTCCTTCAGCAGGCCCTCGCTCCTAGCGACACAGATGCTGGCGACGGCATCGCCGACAACGTTCAGCGAGGTGACGAGCATCTCAATGGGACGGTTGATGGCCAGAATGAGGGAGTAGGCCAGCAGAGCGCCATCGTTGACAAAGCCCACGCCGGACAGGATGGTGAAGAGGATGACGGCACCTGCACCGGGGGCAGCCGGGGTGCCCACCGAGGCCAGCAGAGCCAGCAGGGCCACGACCACCAGCTGGCCGGGGGTGACGGTATAACCGGCGCAGCCCGCAATGAAGACGGTGGCGATGACCTGCATGATGGCGGTGCCGTCCATGTTGATGGTCATGCCCAGGGGCAGCACGAAGGAAGCGATGCTCTCATCCACGCCGAACTCCTCCTCGCAGACCTTGATGTTCAGGGGCAGGGTGGCGGCGCTGGACGAGGTCGAGAAACCGAACACGGCCACATTGGCGATCTTGCGGATGAAGGTGATGGGGTTCAGCTTGGCACCCAGAGCGATCACCAGCGGGTAGGCCACCACCAGGAAGACCAGCAGCAGGATCACCGTGACCACCACATAGACCAGTGCCGGCTTGAGGTAGTTGATGCCGTAGATGGCAAAGGTGCGGGTGAGCAGCACGAAGACGGCAAAGGGAGCAAATTTGCTGACGATGAAGTTCAGGAAGACGACCACCACGTCATTCACCTCGCCCAGCAGGCGGCGCAGGGTGGCGGTGCGGCTCTCGCCCAGCGCATTCATGCTCAGGCCGGTGGCCACTGCCAGGAAGACGGCGCTCAGGACTGCACCATTGCTGCCAAAGGCCGTGATGATGTTGGAGGGGATGATGTTCAGCACCACGTTCAGCGGGTTGGAGCCGGTGGAGCCGGTGGCCTCGGTCAGGCCCTCGATGTGGGTGTTGAACAGCCCCATCGAGAAGGTGATGTAGCCCACGCTGCTGGCCAGCAGCAAAGCCAGGAAAGAGCACAGCAGGAACCAGAACAGGGTCTTGGCCGAGATGCGCCCCATGGTGCGGGTGTCGGCAATGCTGCCGATGGCCAGCGCGATGGAGGTGAACACCATCGGGACGATGACCAGCTGCAGCGCCTTGATGAAGAGCTGGCCGATGATATAGAAAATGCCGAAGGAGCGCTCTGCACCATCTGCGGTGATATCCTGGAACAGGAGATCGTTGATCGTGGTCCAGATCTCACTCTTCCCGCCGGAGATGAGGCTCTCGCGCAGGAACATGAAGGCGAGGCCCGCCGCCAGGCCGCAGACCAGCGAAATGGCCATTCGTTTTGCTAAAGACATACCAGGTTTTTTCGTTTCCATAATACCTTTCCTCACAATCCTTGGTGATACCGGGCCCAGGCCCGCACTTTGTCTATCCTATCATAAGCCGTTCCCCACTTCAAGAAAAAAACAGACCAAATGCGGCATTTTCTTTCAATAGTCATACTTTTAAGGCGCTGACCGCAAAAAAATACCCGGAAGAAGCTCTTCCGGGTGGGAACACTTATGCCTTGAACTTGAGCAGCGGCACACCGATGGCGGTGTCGCCGGAGGCCACGACCGACATTTCGGACAGGTCATCGCCGTTGGTCACGATGATGGCCGTTGCCGTGGGATGACCGGCGGCGCGGATGGCGTCGAGGTCGATCTTGAGCAGCGGGGTGCCCGCCTTGACCTTGGAGCCTTCCTTCGTCAGAGAGGTGAAGCCGTTGCCCTTCATCTCCACGGTATCCATGCCCACATGGATGAGCAGCTCAATGCCGTCATCGCTCATCAGGCCTACCGCGTGGAGGCTTTCGGGCACCTGCGTGACGGTGCCGTCAAACGGTGCGTAAACGGTATCTCCGGTGGGTTCGATGCCGCAGCCGCCGCCCAGAATGGCCGATGCGAACGTCTCGTCCGGCAGCTCCTCCAGCGGGATGACCTTGCCTGCCAGCGGCATCATCACCGTCTTCTTTTCGCCCTTGAATTTCGTCTCGGCTGCATCCTTGCCGCCGAACAGCTTATCAAAAAAGCCCATATCATTGCCCTTCTTTCTGCGCTGCACACAGCGCGACCTTCATCTGAATAAAGATATCATACTGTGCCGGAAATTGCAATCCGCATCCTGCACAAAGAGACGGGCCGATGTTTGACACTTACAGCAGGGCCAGCAGGCCGTCGATCTCCTCCATCCGGGTGGCCCAGCTGGTGGCGATGCGCATGACGGTGTGGGTGTCGTCGAACTTTTCCCAGAAGCCGAATTTGGCCTTGCCCTCCAGCGCCGCCAGCTGCTCGTTGGAGAAAACGATGAAGATCTGGTTGGTGGGCGAATCCAGGAAGAAGCGGTAGCCCTTGGCGGCCAGCCCCTGCTTCAGGGCGTTGGCCGTGGCGATGGCGTTCCGGCTGATGGTCTGGTACAGGTCATCCGTGAAGAGGACATCGAACTGAAGCCCCAGCAGGCGGCCCTTTGCCAACAGAGCGCCCTGCTGCTTCACCATGGTCATGAAATGTGCCGGTGCCCCATGGGGGAAGACGACGGCCTCACCGCAGAGGGCACCCACCTTGGTGCCGCCGATGTAGAAGACATCCGCCAGCCGGGCCAGGTCGGGCAGGGTGACGTCCGTGCCCTCCGCTGCCAGACCGTAGCCCAGGCGGGCACCGTCCACGAAGAGGGGCATGTGGTACGTCTGGCAGACGTCGTGCAGCGCCTGCAGCTCGGCTTTGGTGTAAAGGGTGCCGTACTCGGTGGGGTGGGAGATGTACACCATGCCAGGGAAGACCATGTGGTCGTGGTTGCCGTCTGCGTAGAAGGTGGCGCAGAAGTCGCGGACGTCGGCAGCGTCCAGCTTGCCGTTCTTGTGGGGCAGACCCAGCACCTTGTGGCCGGTGTACTCGATGGCCCCGGCCTCGTGGCCGTTGACGTGGCCCGTGGAAGCTGCCACGACCCCTTCCCACCGGCGCAGCATCGACGCGATGACGATGGCGTTGGTCTGGGTGCCGCCGGAGATGAAGGTCACATCCGCTTCCGGGCAGGCACAGGCGGCGCGGATCTTCTCCCTCGCGCTGGCACAGTAGGGGTCGGTGCCGTAGCCGGACACCTTTTCAAAGTTGGTCTCCATCAGCTTTTGCAGGATGGCCGGATGGGCTCCCTCGCAGTAGTCGTTCTCAAAGTAAAACATCGTGTTCTGCATCCTCTCTATAATAGGTACCTTTATGATATGCTTTTGCAGCGGAAATGTCAAACAGCAAAACCCGGCCCGCGCTCGCACCGTTCCGCTTTTTGTGCTATGATCGGGGCAGGCTCTGCGGCATTCGGCACCTGTTCCCGACTCCTTTGCTGTTTCTTAGCCGCCGGTGTGGTATACTTTGAACACCGAACGAATATCCATCCGAAAGGAGACATTTCTATGAGATCTTCCACCCGCAGGCACGATGCACTGGTGATGCTGTCCGGCATCGCGTCGGCCTTTCTGGTGGTGTCCGGCATCCAGGTGCTCAGCGGACGGATCGACGGCGTAGCCTCCATGGTCTTCGTACTGGCCGTCTTTCTCATCTCGATGTATACCGATGGTTATCTGTGGGGTCTGGCCGCCTCGCTGCTGTGTGTGCTGGCGGTCAACTTTGCCTTTCGCTCGCCCTACTTTGCCTTCAACTTCACCCTGCCGGAGAACCTGTTCTCCGCGCTGGTGATGCTGGTCGTCTCCATCATGACCAGCACCCTTACCACCCGCATCAAGCTGCAGGAGCAGCTCCGGATGGAGAGCGAGACCGAGAAGATGCGCGCCAACCTTCTGCGCGCGGTCTCTCACGACCTGCGCACGCCCCTCACCTCCATCTACGGTGCCTGCTCCACGGTCATTGAAAATTATGACTCGCTGGCCAAAGAGCAGAAGTTAAAACTTCTCGGCGAAGTCTGTTTAGACGCCCAGTGGCTCAACCGGATGGTGGAGAACCTGCTGTCAGTCACCCGGTTCGACACCGGCACCGTCTCGGTTCAGAAGACCCCCACCGTGCTGGAAGAGCTGATCGACACCGTGCTGGTGCGGTTCCAGAAGCACTACCCGGATGTGAACGTCACGGTAGACCTGCCCGACAGCTTCGTGGTCATCCCGATGGACTCGATGCTCATCTCGCAGGTGCTGATGAACCTGCTGGAAAACGCCGTGCTCCACGCCGAGGGGATGACCAAGCTGACCCTCCGGGTCTTTACGCTGGGCGACCACGCCATCTTTGAAGTCTCGGATGACGGCTGCGGCATCCCCAAAGAGCGGCTGAAAGGGCTGTTCACCCGGATGCTGCCCGCCGACGACACGGCCAGCCCCGGCAAGCACGGCATGGGCATCGGCCTTGCGGTGTGCGCGGCCATCGTCAAAGCCCACGGCGGCGAGATCAAGGCCGAGAGCCGCCCCGGCGAAGGCACCACCATCCGCTTCTGGCTGGAGACCGAATCCACGGACGAATCCACTGATCTGGAGGAAAACATCTGAAATGAGCAACAACAAATTCAAGATCCTCATCGTTGAAGACGAACCCACCATCTGCAGCTTCATCTATACCCTGCTGGACACCAACGGCTACAAGACCTATGTGGCCCCCACCTGTGAGCTGGGCAAATCCATCTTCACCTCCTACCTGCCCGACCTCATCATCCTGGACCTGGGCCTGCCCGACCGCGACGGCCGTGAGCTCATCCACTATGTGCGCCAGAAGTTCATGACGCCCATCATCGTGCTATCGGCCCGCACCACCGAGGCAGACAAGATCGAAGCGCTGGACCTTGGCGCGAACGACTACATCACCAAACCCTTCAGCACCGGCGAGCTGCTGGCGCGGGTGCGGGCCGCACTGCGGCTCAACCGCTTCAGCTCCAACCCCACCGGCGTCTTTCAGGCACAGGACCTGCTCATCCAGTACGAGCGGCGCAAGGTCTATGTGGGCGGGGAGGAGATCAAGCTGACCCAGACCGAATACAACATCGTAGCCTTCCTCTCCGAACACGCGGGCCGGGTGATGACCTACCCCGCCATCGTCCGGGCCATCTGGGGCGATACCGACTGCGGCAGCACCAAAAAGCTGCAGGTCAACATGGCCAACATCCGCCGCAAGCTGGGCAGCCGCCCCGGCCACAACAACTACATCATGAACGAACTCGGCGTAGGCTACCGGATGATCGATGCCGACCACGACGGCCCGGACGCCCCCGCCGACCATGAGGAGAACGCATGACGCTTGCTCTGATCCTGTTTGCTTTCACCTATTGCCTGATGCTGGCCCTGCCCCGCTTCCGGCCCTTTGCGGCCCTTGGCGGAGCCGGGGCCTTTTTGCTTCTGGGGCCGCTGAGCGGCGCTTTCCGGTTTGTTTTTGATTACAAACTGTAGTCCGGTTGAAAATCCACCTAGGGATAGGCATTTCTAACTACGGTACGTAAAAAGTTTACACCGATTAACATTTTGAAAATCCCTTGAAAATTCCAAAATCCGTGCTACAATATCCGCAGAAACAGCAAGGCTGTTCGGTTTTTTCGCCCCATCCGGGGCTTACAATAACATGGATAAAGGTAGGAAAACAATTATGGTAGATGTGAAAAAGATCGCACTGTTCGTCGGCGGCGTTGTGTTTGGTTCGGCAGGCTTCAAGCTCCTGTCCAGCAGCGATGCCAAGAAGGTCTACACCCAGACCACCGCAGCCGTCCTGCGCATGAAGGACTCCACCATGGAGACCGTCAACAAGGTCCAGGAGCAGGCCGGTGACATTCTGGCCGACGCAAAGGCCATCAACGAGGCCCGCGCCGCCAAGGCAGAGGCCGCCGTCATCGAGGACGAAGCCGCAGAGGCTGCTGCCGCCGAGGACGCTGAATAATTTTTGAGCGCTTGAGCCGCCTGCGGGCGGCTCTTTCTATTGAGGAAGGTATAACGTAACCATGAAATGCACCATTTTACATGAGGGCCGGGGCCGGATGCGCGTGCATGTCTGCAACGTGCGGATGACCCTGCACCGCGCCGATGTGCTGGAAGCCTATCTCAACCACCACGATGCCATCGAGAAGGCCACCGTCTACGAGCGGACCGGCGATGTGGTCCTGTATTACCGCGGCCGACGCGCCGATGCAGTCCAGGCGCTGAGCCGCTACAAATTCGACCAGCCGGAGCTGGACGCCCTTGTCACCACCGCCGACAGCCGGAAGCTCAATCAGGAGTATCAGGAGAAGATGTGCGACCTCGTGGCGGGCCACTTCTTCCGCAAGCTGTTCCTGCCCGCACCCATCCGCGCCGCCTACACCGTCTGGCGCTCCATCGCTTTTGTCTGGAAAGGGGTCCGGTGCCTGCTCCGCCGCAGGCTGGAAGTCGAGGTGCTGGACGCTCTGAGCATCGGCGTTTCCGTCCTGCGCGGCGACTTCAGCACCGCCGGTTCCGTCATGTTCCTGCTGAACCTTGGTTCTCTGTTGGAAGAGTGGACCCGCAAGAAGAGTCTGGACGACCTGGCCCGCAGCATGGCCCTGAATGTGGACAAAGTCTGGGTGCGCAGCCAGGGCACCGAGGTGCTCCTGCCCCTGACCAAAGTTCAGCCCGGCGATGAGATCGTGGTCCGCTCCGGCAACATGGTGCCGCTGGACGGCACCGTCATCGAGGGCGAGGCCATGGTCAACCAGGCCGCTCTGACCGGCGAATCCATGCCGGTGCGCAAGGCAAACGGTGCCACCGTTTACGCAGGCACCGTCGTGGAGGAGGGCGAATGCGTCTTCCTCGCCAAGGCCGCAGGCGGCGCCAACCGCTACGACAAGATCGTGGCCATGATCGAGGAATCTGAAAAGCTCAAATCCAGCACCGAGAACCGTGCCCTGGAGCTGGCCGACAAGCTGGTGCCCTGGTGTCTGGCCGGCACGGTCGTCACCTATGCGCTCACCCGCAACGTCACCCGCGCCATCTCCATCCTGATGGTGGACTTCTCCTGTGCGCTCAAGCTCTCGATGCCGCTGGCGGTCCTCTCCGCCATGCGGGAGTGCGGCACGGCCCACATCACGGTCAAGGGCGGCAAATATCTGGAAGCGCTGGCCAAGGCCGACACCATTGTCTTTGATAAGACCGGCACCCTGACCCGCGCCACCCCGCAGGTGGTGGACATCATCCCCTTCAGCAACAGCGAGAAGGACGATGTGCTCCGTCTGGCCGCCTGTCTGGAAGAGCATTTCCCCCACTCCATGGCCAACGCGGTGGTCCGCGCCGCCAGAGAGCAGGGTCTGTCCCACGAAGAGATGCACTCCGAAGTGGAATACATCGTGGCCCACGGCATTGCCAGCCGGGTCGGCGGCGAGCGGGTGGTCATCGGCAGCTACCACTTCGTCTTTGAGGACGAGCACTGCATCGTTCCCGCCGACGAGCAGGAAAAGTTCGACCGGATGCCCGCCGAATACTCGCACCTGTACATGGCTGCTTCCGGCCAGCTGGTGGGCGTCATCTGCATCGCAGACCCTCTCCGCCCCGAAGCCGCTTCCGTGCTGCGCCAGCTGCACAAGCTGGGCATCCGGAACACCGTGATGATGACCGGCGACAGCTACCGCACCGCCGAGGCCATTGCCCGGCAGGTGGGCGTGGACCAGTTCTTCGCGGAAGTCCTGCCCGAAGACAAGGCCAACTTCGTCCAGAAGGCCAAAGCCGAGGGCCACACCGTCGTCATGATCGGCGACGGCATCAACGACTCCCCCGCCCTTTCGGCTGCGGACATCGGCATCGCCATCAACTCCGGCGCTGCCATCGCCCGCGAGATCGCGGATGTCACCATCAAGGCCGACAGCCTGGAAGAGCTGGTCACCCTCAAGACCATCGCCAATGCGCTGCAGCACCGTGTCAGCTCGAACTACCGCTTCGTGCTCAGCTTCAACTCCACCCTCATCGCGCTGGGGGCTCTGGGCATCCTGCAGCCCGCCGCTTCGGCCATGCTGCACAACCTGTCCACCATCGGCATCAGCCTCCGGAGCATGACGAACCTCATCCAGAAGCCTTCTTCTGCACCGCAGCTCGAAGGCTGACCGCCAGCCAACAGCAAAGCCCCCTGCACATACCGCGTGCAGGGGGCTTCGTGTTTTCTATTGAAAGAGGAAGAACTTACAGGATGTCGATGTATTCACCGGCCAGAGCCTTGTTCATGCTGCGGACGGCGCAGAACTTGCCGCACATGGAGCAGGTGTCGCTGTGGTCGTCTTCGGGCAGGCGGGCGTCGCGGATGGCCTTGGCGGTCTCCGGGTCGATGGCACAGGCAAACTGTGCATCCCAGTCCAGCACACGGCGGGCATCGCCCATCTTGTCGTCGATGTCGCGGGCATGGGGGATGCCCTTGGCGATGTCAGCGGCATGGGCGGCGATCTTGGAAGCCACGATGCCCTGCTTCACATCGTCCACATTGGGCAGTGCCAGATGCTCGGCGGGGGTCACATAGCACAGGAAGGCTGCACCGCTGGCCGCTGCCACTGCGCCGCCAATGGCGGCCGTGATGTGGTCGTAGCCGGGGGCGATGTCGGTGACGAGGGGTCCCAGCACATAGAAGGGCGCACCCATGCAGATGCTCTTCTGGACTTCCATGTTGGCAGCGACCTGATTCAGGGGCACATGGCCGGGGCCTTCGACCATGACCTGCACGTTGTGGGCCCAGGCGCGCTTGGTCAGCTCACCCAGACGGACCAGCTCCTCGATCTGGCAGACGTCGGTGGCATCGGCCAGGCAGCCGGGGCGGCAGGCATCGCCCAGCGAGACGGTCACATCGTGCTCCTCGCAGATGTCCAGGATCTCATCGAAGTGCTCGTAGAACGGGTTCTCGTTGCCGGTCATGCACATCCAGGCAAAGACCAGCGAGCCGCCGCGGCTGACGATGTTCATCTTCCGCTTGTGGGTGCGGATCTGCTCGATGGTCTTGCGGGTGATGCCGCAGTGCAGGGTGACGAAGTCCACGCCGTCCTCTGCGTGCAGGCGGACCACATCCACGAAGTCCTGCGCCGTCAGGGTGGCGAGGTCGCGCTGGTAGTGGATGACCGAGTCATACACCGGCACGGTGCCGATCATGACCGGGCACTCGTGGGTCAGCTTCTGGCGGAAGGGCTGGGTGTTGCCGTGGCTGGACAGGTCCATAATGGCCTCTGCACCCATGTTCACGGCGCTCATCACCTTCTGCATCTCGATGTTGTAATCCTTGCAGTCGCGGGAGACGCCCAGATTGACGTTGATCTTGGTGCGCAGCATGCTGCCGATGCCCTCCGGGTTCAGGCAGGTGTGGTGCTTGTTGGCCGGGATGGCGACCTTGCCCTCGGCCACCAGCTGACGGATCTCCTCCGTGGTGCGGTACTCCTTCTGGGCGACGATCTCCATTTCCTTGGTCACGATGCCCTTGCGGGCCGCGTCCATCTGTGTGGTGTAATTCTGCATCTTGTTACCTCCAGTTTGACAAGTCAATACGCTCTTGCTCTTTTTTCTATCGTTACGAAAGAGCCGGATTTCGCCCATCAAACGGGTGGTTTCCGGCGCCTCCGCAGACAAACCCTGCGGTGTTCATGTCAAAACTCCTTTGCATGAAGTCTGTTTCGGCAGAAGGTGGTGCCCCCGGTCTGCCGATAACTCCCCCAGTCACCTTGCGGTGACAGCCCCCTCTGAGAGGGGGCCTCATTGCCTCCCCGACGCGAAAGCCTCCCTCTGGGAGGGAGGTGGCATCGCGCAGCGATGACGGAAGGAGTTATAACTGTTCTACCAATGCTCTCAATTCCCTGCACTCGGCCTCGATGTCCTTAGCCGCGAAGATGGCGCTGACCAGCGCCACACCGGCTTCGCCGCAGTGGGCAAGGCTGAGCAGGTTCTGCTTATGGATGCCGCCGATGGCGACCACCGGGATGGGGACCGCCGCGCAGATGTCCCGTAGCGTCTCTTTGGGCAGGGCGGTCACATTCGTCTTGGTGGCGGTCGCAAACATGGCCCCGCAGCCCAGATAGTCCGCACCGGCCTCCACAGCGGCTCTGGCTTCGGCCACATTGTGGGCCGACACGCCGATGATGGCCTCCGGACCAAGGATGCGCCGGGCTTCGGCAGGGTCCATGTCCTCCTGCCCCAGATGCACACCGTCGGCCCCGCACTGCCTGGCCAGCGCCACGTTGTCGTTCAGAATGAACGGCACGCCGTACCGTTTGCAGAGGGCGGAGATCTCCAGCGCCTCTGCCAGAATGGCCGCGTCGCCCAGATCTTTTTCCCGTAGCTGCACACAGGTGGCCCCGCCCTTCAGGGCAGCTTCTACCTGCTGGGGCAGGGTCTGTTCGCCCACCCAGGCGCGGTCGGTCACGGCATAGAGCCGCAGCATCTCAGCAGTACAGTTCATCGTTTGCTCCTTGGTCAAGTTGTTCGCCGGTCAGGTTGGACACGGCATCCATCAGATACATGCGCAGCGTTCCGGTGCCCTCTTCGCCGGTCAGACGGGCAGCGGCAGTCTCGCCGCAAAGGCCCATCGCACAGACGGCGGCGGCCGCCGCGGCCAGCGGGCGGTCGGGGTTGGCCCCCACGAAAGCCGCCGTCAGGACCGACAGCATACAGCCCGCCCCGGTCACACGCCGCAGCAGCGGGGTGCCGTTGCGGAGGATGTGGGTCGTCTTCCCGTCCGTCACGATGTCCTCGGCCCCGGTCACTGCCGCGACGCAGTGGTGCTGCGCGGCAAACTGCTCAGCCAGCGGCCGCAGGGCCTCCGGCGGCAGGGTCTTGCCGGCATCCACCCCGCGTGAGACCTGTGCAAGCCCGCTCAGCGCCTGCAGCTCCGAGGCATTGCACCGCAGCACGGTGACGGGCACTTCCCGCAGCACCTCGGCCGCGATGCTCTGGCGGAACTGCGATGCGCCCACACCCACCGGGTCAAAGACCACCGGCAGGCCCAGCCGGGCGGCGGTGCGGCCCGCTTTGACCATGGCCTCGGCCTTGCGGGGGTTCGGGGTGCCCAGACTCAGGCAGAGGGCCCGGCTCAGCGCCGTGATCTCCTCCACCTCCTCCGGGTCGTCCGCCATGATGGGCGACGCCCCGGCCGCCAGCACGATATTGGCGCAGTCGTTGGCGCTGACGAGATTCGATATGCAGTGGATGAGGGGCGAGGTTTCCCGCACCCGGTCGAAAAGAGCTCCAAACGCTGTCACGGTGCCCTCCTCAGCTCAGGCTGGTCTGCATGGAGCGCAGAGCGCCGGAGCGCTGCAGCGCGGCCAGCAGCACGCCTGCAATGACCGCACCGCCTGCGGTCGAGACGAGGAAGGGCACGATGTAGGCATAGAATGCGATATCGCCCGCGCTCTTGCCCATCAGCAGGATGGCCACCGGGTAGGCGCACAGCCCGCCCAGGATGGAGGTGCCGAACACCTCACCCACCAGAGTAGGCAGCAGCTTTTCGGTCTTGTGGTAGACGATGCCGCACAGCAGGGCACCGAACATGCTGCCGGGGAAGGCCATCAGGCTGCCCAGGCCCAGCAGGTTGCGCAGCAGCGAGGCCACGAAGGCCACGCCGATGCCGTAGTAGGGGCCCAGCAGCACAGCGCACAGGATGTTGACCATGTGCTGCACCGGGGCGCATTTGCTGCCAAAAATGGGGAAGCTGAACACGCTGCCCACAACGGCCAGGGCGCAGAGCATCCCGGCCAGAGCCAGCTTTTTCGTAGAGAGTGCTTTCATGAGGATTCCTCCTATTGCAAAGCGGTCGAGACTTTCTGGTCTCCTCTCACGCCGGAACACGGCTTCCCATCGCGTCGATTCAAGGCCCAGGGCGCTCCCCCTCGGCCCGGAGCCGCCCACAAGGCGGCTGCGGCAGAAAACAAAAACAGGAGTTCCCTCTGCGGAAGCCCCTGTGAAAACGCATCGTGATGACTTCCTACGGCGGCATTATCCGCATCAGGTAAAAGGGTCGAAGTTTGAGCACTTCCTCTCAGCCCGCATGACGAGCTCCCCTGTATTTTGTTGTCGGGAATATTCTACACCCATCGTGCCAAAATTGCAAGAGGCAGTTTCCTTTTGCAGTGCTTCTGTGCTATACTAGGAACAGTTCCGCAACCGAAACCACTTCAAAGGAGATTTGGAATATGGGTCTTGTAAAAGCTGCAATGAACGCGGCCTCCGGCGTGATGGCCGACCAGTGGAAAGAGTTTTTCTATTGCGATGCCCTCCCGGCCGAAGTGCTGGCCGTCAAGGGACAGAAGCGCACCGACCGCCGCTCTGCCAACAAGCACGGCAATGAGAACATCATCTCCGACGGCTCCGTCGTGGCCGTGGCAGAGGGCCAGTGCGCCCTGATCGTGGAGCAGGGCAAGGTGGTGGAGCTGTGCGCCGAGCCGGGCGAGTACACCTACAGCACCGGCACCCAGCCCTCCCTGCTCAGCGGCGGGCTGAAGGACATCGACGGCGTCTTTGCCGAGATGGGCAAGCGTTTCGGCTTTGGCGGGCAGGCCGCCGCCGACCAGCGCATCTACTACATCAACACCAAGGAGCTGGTGGGCAACAAGTACGGCACTCCCAACCCGGTGCCCTTCCGGGTAGTGGACCAGCGCGCCGGCATCGACCTCGACATCGCCATCCGCTGCTTTGGCGAGTACAGCTACCGCATCGTCAACCCCATCCTGTTTTACACCAACGTTTGCGGAAATGTGGAAAACGCCTACACCCGCGACGCACTGGACGGTCAGCTCAAGACCGAGCTGATGACCGCCCTGCAGCCTGCTTTTGCCCGCATCAGCGAACAGGGCATCCGCTACTCCTCCCTGCCCGCCCACACCACTGAACTGGCCGATGCCCTCAACCAGGCCCTCAGCGCCAAGTGGAGCAAGCTGCGCGGCATCGAGATCGTCTCGCTGGGCGTGTCCGGCGTCAAAGCCAGCGAAGAAGACGAACAGATGATCAAGGACCTGCAGCGCAGTGCCGCCTTCATGGACCCCACCCGCGCCGCCGCCCATCTGGTGGGCGCACAGGCCGCTGCCATGCAGGCGGCTGCTTCCAACACCGCTGCCGGCCCGGCCATGGCCTTCATGGGGGTCAATCAGGCTGCAGCGGCGGGCGGTGTCAACGCCCAGACCCTCTACCAGATGGGGGCCCAGCAGCCCGCAACGCCGGCCGCCCCGGCATCCGGCTGGGCCTGCGCCTGCGGCCAGACCGGCAACACCGGCAAGTTCTGCACCGCCTGCGGCAAGCCCCGGCCCGAAGCGCCCACCGTCTGGGTGTGCAGCTGCGGTGCAAAGAACAGCGGAAAATTCTGTTCCGAGTGCGGCAAGCCGAAGCCCGCAGGCAAGTGCCCGAACTGCGGCTTCACCCCTGCCGACCCGGCCCACCCGCCGAAGTTCTGCCCGGAATGCGGCAGCCCCTTCGGTGCATGAGAGAGGCATCCTGAATGGCTGATAAAGTAACAAATTACCAATGCCCGGCCTGCACCGGCCCCCTGCATTTCGACAGCGCCACCGGCAAGCTCGTCTGCGACTACTGCGGCTCGGCGTATGAGGTGGCAGACATCGAGGCGCAGTACGCGGCCAAGCAGAAAAAGGCCGACTCCGCCGCTGAGGCAGACCAGAAAAAAGCGGCGCAGCGCAAAGCGTCTGCGCCCGTCTGGGATGAGATTGAAACTGCCAGCCTGACCAGCTACACCTGCACTACCTGCGGGGCTGAGCTTGTCTGCGACGCCACCACCGCCGCCACCAACTGCCCCTACTGCGGCAACCCCACCGTGCTGGGCGGCAAGCTCTCCGGCAAGCTCAAGCCGGAGTACATCCTGCCCTTCAAGCTGGACAAGAATGCCGCCATCGCCCAGCTGACCCACTACTATAAAGGCAAAGCCTTTCTGCCCAAGGCGTTCAAGAGCCAGAACCACATCGCTGAGCTGCAGGGCGTCTATGTCCCTTTCTGGCTCTACGATGCCGAGGCCGATGCGCGGGGCAGCTACGAGGGCCTGACGACCGAGAGCCACCGCGAGGGCGACTACAACGTGACCACCACCCAGCACTACGACGTCCGGCGCGAGGGCACCGCCGTCTTCACCCGCGTTCCGGTGGACGGCTCCAGCAAGATGCCCAACGCCCACATGGACGCCATTGAGCCGTTTGATTACAGCGAACTGAAGCCCTTTTCCACTGCGTATCTGCCGGGCTTTCTGGCCGACCGCTACGACGAGGACTCCAACGCCTGCGCCGAGCGGGCCCGCACCCGGATGCTGAACTCCACGGCCCAGGCCCTGCACGAGACCACCCACGGCTATTCGGAGGTCAACACCCTGCACGAGGACATCAACCTCAGCAAGCTCAAGGCGCATTACGCCCTGCTGCCGGTCTGGATGCTCCACACCCGCTGGAAGGACAACGACTTTCTCTTCGCGATGAACGGCCAAACCGGGCGGCTCATCGGCGACCTGCCTGTGGACAAAGCCAAAGTGGCTGCGTGGTTCGCCGCCATCAGCCTGCCGCTGATGGCCGTTCTCACCTGGCTGCTCTACTTATAAGGAGGTGCGCAGAATGAATCCTCACACCCATTGCCTGCGCAGCCTCTGCGCATTCCTTGCCGCTCTGGTCCTTGCGGCCTGTCTCGCCTGCCCGGCACTGGCCGACGCGCCCCTTGTGCGGGATGAGTACGGCCTGTTCGACGCCGACACCCTCGCCCAGCTGGAATCCAGCGCCGAGGACGCTTCCGCCGGGCATGACTGCGACGTCTATTTCCTCACGGTGGACAGCATCGGCGACACCGACCAGCGCGCCTACGCCAAGAACTATTATGTGCAGAACGACCTTGGCTCCGGCAGCGGAAAAAGCGGCATCCTGTTCATGATCGCCCTCGGCTCCCGCAAGTACGTCACCATCACCTACGGCGGGGGCGTCACCGCCTTTACCGACTACCGCATTGAGCAGCTGGAAGACGAGGTCGTGCCCCTGCTGTCCGACGGCGACTACGCCGACGCTGCCCAGACCTACATCGACCTCTGCGCCAGCACACTGGACTTCTACGCCGAGAACGGCGAGCCGCTGGACTACGACAACGACCCGAACGGCGGCCTCGGCCTGATCGGCATCCTCATCGTGGTGGGCATCCCGATGCTCATCGCCGCCGTGGTCTGCGGCATCCTGTACAGCCGGATGAAGACGGCCCAGCTCAAGACCGAGGCCGACGACTACATCGGCGCCGGGCTCAAGCTGCGGGTCAAGACCGACCGCTACACCCACACCGACCGCGTCGAGGTCTACGACCCGCCCCAGCCCGAAAGCGACTCCGGCGGTTCCACCACCGACAGCGACGGCTTCGGCGGCTCGTCGGGCGGTTCCTTCTGAAAACCAAAAAAGGTGTTGCTGCAAGAAATTCGCAGCAACACCTTTTTTATTGTTCGTCGAGTTCCGCTGCCTCCAGCGCCGGGTCCACAGGGTCGTGCAGGGCGATCTGATAGCGGCAGATCACCTGATTGGCGCGGTAATAATACACGATGCCCTGAAAAACGGCGCACTGCGTCTCGTTCAATCCGTTCACCCCGCGTTATCCGCCAGATAATCTGCCACGTCCGCGATGGTCACAAAGTTGCGCAGCTCCTTTTCGGGGATGCGCAGACCAAAGGTCTCTTCCAGATCCGCCACAATGGTCAGGATCTCCATCGAGGACAGGTCGAGGTCGTCCATCAGGACGCTGTCTTCGTTCACGTCCTCCGGGCTGATCTCTGCCACGTCCTCCAGGACCGCGAGGATCTGGGACACGATTTCTGCTCTTTGCATCAAAAAATCTTCCTTTCCATGATGGATTTCAGCGTCGCAGCGCAAGGGGATGCCCCGCGCGGCCCGGTTTTCCCATTCTGGTCCCGGCCTGTACCGACGTCATGCAGTTTTATAATACCCGTTTTTCAGGGGAATTGCAATATTTCGCCGTACAGCTTTACAGATTTTCTACAAATGCGCTTTTACTTGCGCAGCAGCTTGCCCATGGCATTGCGGGGCAGCGGCTCTGCGGTGCACTCCACAGCGCTGATGCGCTTGTACAGCGGCAGGGTGCGGTTCAGCTCGGTGACGAAGGCGCGGACGGTCTGCTCCTTGTCCGGCTCGCAGCAGATGACGGCACCGATCTTCTTGCCCATCTCCTTGACGACGCACTCCTTGATGTCGGTGCACTTGCCCAGCAGCTTCTCCAGCTCTTCGGGGCTGACGTTCTCGCCGCTGTCCAGGATGATGAGGTTCTTCCTGCGGCCGGTGATGTAGTAGAAGCCTTCCTCGTCCACGCGGGCCAGATCGCCGCTGTGGAGCCAGCCGTCCTTGTCGATGGCCTCGGCGGTGGCCTCCGGGTCCTTGTAGTAGCCCAGCATGACGACATCACCGCGGACGCAGATCTCACCGGTCTCATCCAGCTTGATCTCGCAGAAGCCGTCCGGCTTGCCCAGAGCGCGCAGATGCTCGCCCTCCTGCGCAATGTTCAGCAGGCCATAGCCGGCCAGCTCGGTCATGGAGTAGCACTGATTGATGTAGAAGCCGTGGGCGATGAGGTAGCTCAGGATCTCCGGGTCGAGGATGGCGGAAGAGCAGCTCAGGTTCCACAGGCCGTTCAGCTTGTCCTGATTGCCGCGGCGGATCTCGTTGTAAATCATCTCCACCAGCACCGGCGGGGTGGACATGGCGTCGCTGTGCATCATGGACATATCGCGGCGCACGTCGCGCGGGTCCGCGCAGAGGTTCAGGGTCCAGCCATGGATGCCGTAGGCGAAGTAGCAGATGAAGCCGGACAGGTGGAACATGGGCACCAGCGTGAAGTGGCTGAAGGGCTTGTCCATATCCTTCGGAGCCAGTTCCTGGGCCTTCCTCATAACGGACTCCTGGCCTGCAACATACATCCGCACGGCGCTGAAGTAGTTCTTCTCGCTGAGCATGACGCCCTTGCTGCGGCCGGTGGTGCCGGAGGTGAACATCAGCATCATCAGGGCGTTGGTGTCGATGCGGTTGGCCAGCTCGGCCGGGGTGCTGCCCTCATAGGCGTTCATGGGGCGGAGCTTGTCGCCGTAGGCGGCCTTGAGCTCGTCGGCATAGCCGTAATCAATGCCGTCGGTAAAGATGAGGGCAGGCTCGCTCAGGCCCAGCTCATACTCCAGCTCCGGCCAGGTCTTTTTCTGGTTCAGGGTCACGATGACGGCACCGGCCATCACAGTGCCGAAGGTCACCACACCGTACTCGTAGTTGGTGCGGCTCAGGATGACGATGCGCTGCCCCTTCACATCGGCAACATTTGCCTGCAGATAGCTGGTCATCTTGCGGATGTCCTCCACGAACTGGCCGTAGGTCTTCTCCTGCACGGTCTTGGTGGCGTCGTCCACCCAGCGGAATGCCGGGCGCTCAGCGTATTTTTCCTGCATGGCAACGATCATATCATAGACCGTCCTCGGCATGTCTTTTTCAGCAACAACGGCGCAGCACTCTTCTCTGGTCATATTTATACACTCCTTGTTTGTTTGGCGTTTTTCCCAATGAATCCCGCTTTTTGGCAAAGTTTGGGGGCTATGGTTCTCAGTATACCGCATTCCGGAGCTGAATGCAAGTTTTAATTGCACAAATATGCAACATAAGCTTGCATCCAACTTGTGCAGACAGATGGGATTTGCTCCCATTCATTGCGCAGGGGCAGCGGGTGTGGTACACTTTTTCTGCACCAGGAGGGCTTTTTGCAGGCTGTCCGTCTTTGATTGACAGAACCTCAAAAAAGCATTATACTTATTTATAACGATTTTGTAACTTTTAACATCTTGCGCCCGAATTCGGCATCTGCCACTCCCCCGGTGATCTCGGCGCAAAGGAGGGCATTTCATGGAGGGTACCAAACCCCGCACAGCCAATTCATTGGGCATGTTTGATTTTCTCAAGGGCATCGGAATGCTGACCATCGTGTTCGCGCACTCCGCCGAGCTGTATCCGGTGGGTGCCACGACGACCATCACGCCCATGACCTTTTATCTGTTCGCCTACCGGGAGTCACTGATGGCGGCGTTCTACATCGCCAGCGGCTACGGCTTCCGCAAGCGGTCCATCGGCAAGTGCATCGACCAGCAGTTCAAAACGCTGCTCAAGCCCTACCTTTATACCGGGCTTGCCACGACGTTCTTCCATTTTCTCATCCACTATCTCACCTTCGGCTCGGTCGAGGGCGCTGTCCGAGAGACCCTCAAGGTCTTCGGCGGTTTTGCGCTGGGCCTGCCCCATACCTCCATCTACGCCGGGCAGACTTTCTTCTCCTGCGGGCCGATGTGGTATCTGCTCTCGCTGATGATCGCGTGGATCCTGCTGGACGTCATCCTGAACATCTTCCCCGAACCATACATACCCTGGGCCGTGCTGGGCACCATGTTGTTGGGCTGGGGCATCTGCATCACCTGGGAGGTTCCCTTCTGCATCGGCCAGGGCATGGTCACGGTTCCGGCGCTCTACGTCGGGTATCTGGCCAAGCAGCACAAGATCTTCGACAGGCCCCTGTCCTGGAAGCTCAAGCTCGGCATGATCGCCTCGGCGCTGGCTGTGGCGGGCCTTGTGCTGGCCACCCAGAGCACCGACTGTGTCTCGATGGCCGAATGGACCTTTGGCCCCGTGAGCATCCTGCTGGATGCGATGACCGGTCTGGGTATGCTGTCGCTGCTGCTCTTCTTCCAGCGCCATGTGGACAATTTCATCACCCACGGCGTGCAGGCCATCGGCCAGCGGTCGCTGTACATCTTCTGCATCCACACCGTGGAGCTCACCGCCATCCCCTGGTATCTGATGGCGCAGAAGTTTGCGGGCCGGGAGGCTCTGGGCCTTGTGACCCACTTTGCGGTGTCCATGGGTTCGATCCTGCTGATCTGCGAGCTGCTGCTCCGCCGCCGCGACTGGAAGCTCCAGCGCACCGCTGCCCGGAATGCGGCCGCCCGACGTGCGGGCCCGGCACAGCGGCGTTATGCAGCCAGACACTGAATTTTTGCGGGGTCTCTCCGCTGAAGTGAATTTATATAAAATGAGGAGAATCCGGTTATGAACAACGAAGCTCCTGCCTCTACGGCTGCCCTGCAGGCCCGCATCGCGGACCTCGAACAGCAGCTCAAGCTCTCGGACGAGGGTGTCTCCCGTCTGGCAGAACGCTGCCTTGGGCTGGAACAGGAAGTGCAGTCCTACCTTGCGGCCCATCCCCAGAACGAGAAGCACACCGACTCCCCCGCCCTGCTGCAGCCCACCCTCTATTTCGATGCGGGCTTTGGCTTTTCGGAGAAAGACACCCTCACCGCCCCGGACTACGAGGTGGACGAGCTGACGGGTGTTGTCATCGCGACCTTTGAGCTGCCCGTGACCGCCCGCGCCCTGCGGCTCGATCCGGGCGAACTGCCCTGCTGCATCACCAACCTGAGCTTTTCGGACGACCGGGTGCTCTGCCGCCCGGTCAACGGCCTGACTCTGCCCAGCGACAGCACTCTCTTCCTTGACCGCGACCCCAACTATCTGCTGGACGGTGTGACCCATTTCCCCGCCGGGATGAAGCTGGGCGTCTCCTACCATTACTGCCCGCTGGAAACGCTGGCCGACAAGCCGCTCTTCAACACCGTGCTGGAGGGCCTCCGGTTCTGCCAGAAGACCAGAGACAGCGAAGCCCAGCACATCGCCGGCCTCAACGACCAGATCGCCGCACAGCAGCAGGCCATTGCCGCGCTGCAGCAGCAGATCAGCGAACTGCACCAGAAGAACGCCGAGGCAGAAACCCGCCGTCAGGCCTACGAGACTTCGCTGGAAGGCGTCCTGAACAGCAGCAGCTGGAAGCTGACACGGCCCCTGCGCCGCCTGCTGGGGCTGTTCCGCCACTGAGCCGGGAGGGACGCGCATGTACAACAGTTACACTTCCCTGCAGCGGGAACAGCTGGCAAAGCAGACCTACACCGACACCCAGAGCACCTATCTGCTCGTCTATGCGCCGCTGCGCAGCCGCGTTCTGGCGCAGGCTCTGCAGGACCAGCTCCACCGCAAATTCCGTCTGGTGGACCATCTGGCCGGAGAGCTGACCGACGCGGTGGCCGGTGTGCTCCTCGTCAGCGAGGACGTCGCCTGCCTCTCCACCACCCTGACCTATTTCGCCCAGGCCCTGCGGGACGGCGCGGACTACGCCGTCTGCAACGCGGTCTTCGGCTTTTCGGGGCAGACGGCCCTCTACCAGAGCCATGGGCATCTGGCCGAGAACAAGTTCGCCCTCGTCAGCCGCGGCCTGCTGGCCCGCTGCCGCGCCGCCGCGCGGGACCCCGAAAGCGTCACTGAGCTGCTGGCTCTGGCCGCGCGGCTCTGCCAGGCCCCGGTCTGCATCCCGCAGGCCCTGCTCCACTACGAGCGGGACATCTGTGCCGAGGATGCCTATTCCGCCTCCGGCAAGCGGGCCTTCGTCATGAGCCATGTGCTGGACATGACCGGTGCCCCTATCGTGCTGGTCAGCGCCGTGCCGGTGCTCCGCAGCATGGGCTATGAGGTCGTGGTCCTCGGCCCGGACGATTCCGGCTCGCTCCAGCTCTTCGTGGATGCCGGAGCCGCCGTCATCACCCGCGCAGGCTGCACTTCCTCGAACACCCTCTGGGGGCTGGCGCTCTGCGCCGACTTCGTGCTGGCCAACACCGTGGTCGAGGCCCGCGTTATCCGCGCCCTGAGCAACGCGCCGGTGCCGGTGCTCTGGTGGCTCCACGATGCCTTTGCGGGCTACCCCCACATCGCGCACCAGATCCCCAAGCACATTGCGCCCAATGTGCAGCTCTACTCGGTCGGCAAACACGCTGCCGCCGCCATGCACTCGGTCCGCCCCCAGTTCGACATCCGCCCCCTCATCTACGGCCTGCCGGATTATGCCGCTGAGGATTTCCCCCGCTGCGACCTGGGCTACCCCGCCGACAAGCCCCTCTTCGCCACGGTCGGCTCGTTCGAGCGCCGGAAGGGGCAGGACATCTTCTGCAAGGCCATCCGCCTGCTGCCCGACGCCGTGCGGGAAAAAGCAACCTTCCTCTTCGTGGGCAAAGCTGCCGACCAGGAGATGATGGACGCCGTCCGCACCCTGACCACCGAACACCCGGCCAACGTCTTCTACTGCAAGCGGCTCAGCCGGGATGAGATCAAGAATCTGATGGAGCAGTGCACCTGCCTCGTCTGCGCCTCCCGCGACGACCCGATGCCCACCTTCGTCACCGAGGGCCTCATCTTTGGCAAACCTTCCATCGTGTCGGAACACACCGGCACCGCCGGTCTCATCACCGAAGGGGTAGATGGTTTCACCTACCCGGACGACGACCCGGAAAAGCTGGCCTCCATTCTGGAGTGGGCCATCCTCCACCCGGAGAGGCTCGCCGCCATGCGTGCCGACTGCCGCAAGCTCTATGAGAAGCACTATTCCAAGCAGTCCTTCGCCGACACCCTCACCGCTGCGGTGAAAGAGCTGACGGAACAACATTAAAATTTTAACTTTTCCTTCGTACAACCTCTCCGTCATTGCTTCGCAATGCCACCTCCCCTTGTAGGGGAGGCTTTGGCAGTCCTCGCAAAGTCAATGGTTTCGCCAGAGGCTCCCCTACCAGGGGAGCTGTCGAGCGTGAGCGAGACTGAGAGGTTGTACGGAGGATTTTTTATCACTTCGCTCAAATTGACGAGAAAAATTTCGTACAAGTTCACAAACCGCTCCGGCTGCTGTGGTATACTGCAACCAACGATTTCGAAAGGAGCCTTCTCTGATGGACCAGTCCACCCCGCAGCAGCCGTCCCGCAAAAAAACGATCCTCTCGCTCACCGTTCTGGTGGTACTCACCGGCATCGTCTTCTGGATCTTCCAGCGCCACTGGGCCGAGATCTCTGCCGCGCTGGCACAGCTGCGCTTCTGGCAGGTGCTGCTCGTGCTGGCCGTGGGCCTGACCTACCCGGTGCTGGAAGGTCTGGTCAGCTGGGTCATCATCCGCAGCCGGATGCCCGGCTTCACCGTACGGCAGGCGCTGGAATCGTCGTTCATGGGCACCTTCGGCAACGTCATCTGTCTGGGTGCCGGTGCCATGCCGATGCAGTCCTACTACCTCTACCGCAGCGGCCTGCCGCTTGGCCCCGGCGTGGGCCTGATGACCCTGCAATACGTCTTCCACAAGACCACCGTTTTGCTTTACGCCACCGTGATGCTGTTGCTGCAGCACCGGTGGCTCGCCGCCAACACCTCCGGTGTGATGAACTATCTGCCCATGGCCTATGCCGTGGTGGCCGTCATCATCGTGGCGCTGGTGCTGGTCTGCGTATCGCCCCTCATCCAGCGGCTGGCCCGCTGGGCATTGGGCTACCTGCCCAGGACTGACTCCTGGCAGACCCGCCGGGAAAAATGGCTGGAGCAGCTGGACACTCTCGGCACCGAGAGCCGCCACCTCCTCGCCGACAAGGGCCGCTGCATCCAGATCTTCGCGCTGCACACCCTCAAGCTCTTTCTGATGTACACCCTGCCCTATCTCTGCATCCGGTTCATGGGCCTGCCCTGCGGCCTCAGCTTCTGGCAGGTGCAGCTGCTTGCCAGCCTGATGCTCTTCCTCTCCAACGCCCTGCCCAATGTGGCCGGTATGGGTTCCATCGAGACAGCTTTTCTCCTCGTCTTCGGCTCCTTCATGACCCGCGGCGAGGCCATGAGCACCCTGATGCTCTTCCGCATCGCCAGCTACTACTTCGTCTTCGGCTTCTCCGCTGTGGCCTCCCTCTTCGCCCAGAAACATCTGGACCGGATGGATGCACAGAAATAGACCGTTACAAAACAAAAATCGGGGCACACAGGTGGTCAAGCTGTGCGTCCCGTTTTTGTTTTCTGTTTTCGCAAAGGCCGCTGTACCAGAGCCGCCTTCGCCGCGCAGGAGGGGCGGAGCAAACCAGAATGCCGCACCCTGCCAAAAGAAAAAGAGAGTATGGAATGGAGGAATCGGAACCCTTTGCAGAGGGTCTCGCAGCCTCGGTTAGATTTAACTAACCTTGCCGTGACAACAGGATACCATAGTTTGTCATGCCTGTCAAGCCCCGATTTGAATTTTTTTTGCGGAAAAAGCTTTTTCTCCAAAAATTGGACACTTGCACTAAGAAACCTTTCCCGCCTTTGTGTAAAATCCATCCGTTCCCTCTTGCTTTTTGAAAAAAACACTGATATTATATTCTTGAGGCTGCTGGGTGTCTGCATCTGCCTGCGCCTTGCAGCTCATTCGTACGCCCCCAGAAGACCGCCGAGAAGCGGTTTTTCAAAGGCTCATTAGTTAGAATATGCTAACCATCGAGGAAATGGTAAAGAGCAAGGAGGTTCCAATGATCGATTTTGAACAGTGGGAAGGCTTTGAGGGCCGCATCTGGAAAGAGGAAGTCAACGTCCGCCAGTCCATTGACCGCCATTGGAAACAGTTCTGGGCATTGAAGGACCCGCCGGCCAGGGCGTCACCGTCGCCCCGCTACCAGCCGGTGGAAAAGGCAAATCCCTCCGCCCCGCCGCCGCCCAGGATAGAGAATTACCCGGGCGACCCCGAAGGCTTCCGCCGTGATGCAGCCGCCTGGGCCAGCGCCTACGGCGTGGATAATCGGCGGATAGAAAAGAAGTACAGCGAAGGAACCCCGACCGAAGAGGAAAGGGAAAGAATTTTAAAGGCCATGGGCCATTAGGAAAGGAAGAACCATCATGGAACCAAACAGAATTACCAAAGAGCAGAAAAGAATCATGAATGAAGTGAAGGAGAACGGGGTGACATTGAACCGTGAAAGCATCATCATGGTCAAGATGAACGCCGTCTGCCATTATCCCAAAAATCTGAATGAAACAGGGGCCACCGTAGCCTGGGTAGAGGACGCGAAAAGCAGCATCCAGAAGATGGGGGATGAAGGAATGGACGTATCCGACCTCATCGCCGCCAGCCTCATCTTAATCAATAGCGTTTTGGACCATAAGAACCTTGATGATGAGACGCGGGACGATTTCAGAAACGCAGTGATGAAGTTTGTAAAT
>OLNL01000318.1_pt1 | contig 54245 bp, 43 predicted proteins | sample 1672181 | NCBI WGS metagenome assembly OLNL01 (sample SAMEA3136656, study PRJEB25190) | human gut metagenome | biome: human gut; feature: human-associated habitat; material: faeces | place: Austria | collected 2013
TCCGTACAGGAAAATCCACATTTATCCGGAGATTTATGGAGCTGGTGGCACTGCCTGCGATCAGTGAAGGAAAAAAAGCAGAACTTCAGGATGAACTGCCCTTAAGCGGTGCCGGGAAAATGATCACGACTGTAGAACCCAAATTTATTCCAAAAGAAGCGGTGGAAGTATCCATAGGGGAAAACCAGAAAATCCGGGTAAAGCTTATCGACTGTGTGGGATTTCTGGTAAAAGATGCGTCCGGAAATGTGGAAGAAGGCAGGGAACGGATGGTCAAAACGCCCTGGCAGGAAAAAGCAATCCCATTTCATGATGCGGCCCGCATCGGAACGGAAAAAGTGATCAGCCAGCATTCCACCATCGGAATTGTAGTCACAACAGACGGAAGCTTCGGGGAAATTCCCAGAGAAAATTTTATTCCGGCAGAAGAGCAGACGATAAAAGAGCTGAAAGCCCAGGGAAAACCATTTCTGCTCCTGGTAAACTCCCAGACTCCGTACGGTGAGGAAACCGGAAAAATCGTAAAAAATCTGGAAGAGAAATACGGAGTATCCGTTCTGGCAGTGAACTGTGAACAGCTCAAAAAAGAAGATGTGACCAGAATCCTGGAAAAAATCCTTTATGAATTTCCAGTCAGCGAGATTGAACTGTTTGTTCCGAAATGGGTGGAGATGCTTTCTCCGGAACATGAAGTAAAAGCGGCACTGTTAAATGAAATCCGGGAAAAAATGACCAGACTTACCCATGTGCGGGATGTAAACAGAGAATCGATACGTCTGGAGAGTCCCTATGTAGAAGATACATTGCTTGAGCAGATCAGTCTTTCCGATGGAACCGTCCGTGTCCGGATTGCAGTAAAAGATATTTATTATTATCAGATGCTCAGCGAAATGAGCGGAATTTCCATGGAAAGTGAATATGAACTGATCCAGACCATGAAAGAACTGGCCGGGATGAAGGAGCAGTTTGTAAAAGTTCAGGCAGCCCTGGAGGCGGTAAAAGGTACTGGTTATGGGGTCGTGGTACCGGAGCTTTCCGAGATCACCATTGAGGAACCGGAAGTGATCCGCCAGGGAAATAAATTCGGAGTAAAGATCCGGTCAAAAAGCCCTTCCATTCATATGATACGGGCAGGAATCGAAACGGAGATCGCCCCCATTGTCGGCACAGAGCAGCAGGCAGAAGATCTGATAAAATATATCAAGGAAAGCCCGGACCGGGGAGAAAGCATCTGGGAGACCAACATTTTCGGAAAATCCATCCAGCAGCTGGTAGAAGACGGAATCAAAAACAAACTGGCCATGATCAGTGAAGAAAGCCAGGTAAAACTCCAGGATACCATGCAGAAGATCGTAAACGACAGCAAAGGCGGCCTGGTTTGTATTATCATATAAAATATCCTATTTGCATTTGCTTTACAGTAAAAAGGACGTTCTTCAGCAGACGTCCTTTTTCTGATGCTGTTTTTTCCATTCTGAGATAAACTGAAGCTGTTCCTGGTCGGAAAGCTCCTGGGAAGCAGCATCGTTACCTGCCGCTGCACAGCAGAAAAGAATAAATATCTGAATCCCGAAGAATACAAGAAAAAAGAGAAGCATAGAAAAACCTCCTTTATTTTTCAGATATGTTAAGCATTGGAGAAAATACTGGATTTTATACATTCTATGAAAAAAAGCACAAAGATATTTTAACGGTTTTCAGTTGCCTTCGGGCTGTAACCGGAATAAGCTAAAGAGAAATCATCTGTCCGGCAGGAGATTTTTTGTTTATGTATAAAAGAAAATATACCGGAAAAGGAATCGGTGTAGCCGTACTGGATACAGGAATTTTTCCGCATATAGATTTTGGCAGGCGTATTTTGGCATTCTGTGATTTTACAGAAGGAAAATCAGGTCCCTATGATGATAACGGACATGGAACCCATGTCAGCGGCATTCTGGGCGGAGACGGCACGGCATCCCAGGGCAGATATAAGGGGGCTGCTCCCGGATGTGGCATTGTTGCGCTTAAAGTGCTGGATCGTTTCGGGAATGGCAGCCGTGAAGATGTACTTCAGGCTTTTCAGTGGATTGAAGATTTTGGAAAAATTTATAATATCCGCATTGTAAATATTTCGGTAGGAACAACTTCGCGCAGTATGAATGAACAGACGGATCTTCTTGCAGGCGTGGAACAGCTGTGGGATAAAGGGTTTACGGTAGTGGCAGCTGCCGGGAACCAAGGGCCTGGGGATGGCACAGTGACAGCACCGGGAAGCAGCCGGAAGATTATTACCGTAGGATCCAGTGATATGCTGCAGGGAAATAAGGCAGTTTCCGGAAGAGGACCTACGTTTGAGTGTGTGTGCAAGCCTGATCTGGTTGCACCGGGGAATCGTGTAACTTCCTGTGCGCCGGGGATTCCCTACACGTACCGGATCAAGAGTGGAACTTCCATGTCAACGCCGCTGGTATCCGGAGGAATTGCCTGTCTTCTGGAAAAAGAGCCGCAGCTTTCCAACGTGGAAATAAAGATGTTGTTAAGAGAAAGCACGGATGATATGGGACTTCCCAGAAATCAGCAGGGGTGGGGAAAATTTAACTGTGAAAAATTAATAAAAAACTAAATTATTATACAATTCTTATAAACATAGTGTGGTAAAGCATAAAAGCGTTGACGGAAATGAAAAATATGAGTACAATGTACAGTAAAAGTGCCAAAGAAAGATTCTAAAGGAAAGAGCACCTGGAATCCGGACAGGAGAATAAACCTCAAAAGGAGAAAATAATATGGAAAAAATCAAAATGCAGACACCTTTAGTTGAGATGGATGGAGACGAGATGACACGTATTCTGTGGCAGATCATCAAAGACGAACTTCTCACACCATATCTGGAACTGAATACAGAGTATTATGATCTTGGCCTTGAACACAGAAACGAGACAGATGATCAGGTGACGATTGATGCGGCAGAAGCAACCAAGAAATACGGAGTTGCAGTAAAATGTGCTACCATCACACCGAATGCAGCCAGAATGGAAGAGTATGATCTGAAAAAAATGTACAAGAGTCCTAATGGAACGATCCGTGCTATTCTTGATGGAACCGTATTCCGCGCTCCGATTGTAGTAAAAGGAATTGAGCCATGTGTAAAGAACTGGGTGAAACCGATCACACTTGCACGTCATGCATATGGTGACATCTATAAAAATACAGAATTTTATATTGACAAACCGGGAGATGCATATCTCGTATTTGAGGGCGAGGACGGAGAAGAGCGTAAAGAACTGATCCAGCATTTTGACGGAGCAGGTGTTCTCCGCGGCATGCACAACCTGGATGATTCCGTAAAGAGCTTTGCAAGAAGCTGCTTTAATTATGCACTGGATACCAAACAGGATGTATGGTTCGGAAGCAAGGATACCATTTCCAAGACATACGATGGAAGATTTAAAGAGATTTTCCAGCAGATCTTTGAGGCAGAGTTTAAAAATAAATTTGAAGAAGCCGGCCTGACTTACTTCTACAGTCTGATCGATGATATCGTAGCCCGTGTTATGAAGGCAGAAGGTGGATTTATCTGGGCCTGCAAGAACTATGATGGAGATGTTATGAGTGATATGGTTTCTTCCGCATTCGGTTCTCTTGCAATGATGACTTCCGTGCTGGTATCTCCGAAAGGATATTTTGAGTATGAGGCTGCTCACGGAACAGTTCAGAGACATTATTACCGTCATCTTGAGGGAAAAGAAACCTCCACAAACTCTGTGGCAACAATCTTTGCATGGACAGGAGCACTCCGCAAGAGAGGAGAGCTGGACGGAAATGAAGCACTTGCTGATTTTGCGGGAAAACTGGAAAAAGCAACACTGGATACCATCGAGAGCGGAAAGATGACAAAAGACCTTGCGCTGATCACTTCCCTGAAAGATGTACAGGTACTGAACAGTAAAGAATTTATCCTTGCTGTCAAAGCAAGACTGGATGAGTTAATGGCATAAATAACAGAAATTTTCAAAATTTCCAGTAATTTCATAAAAATAAAAAAGCTGCACCGGAAGATCCTAAGATGGATTCCGGTGCAGTTTTTTATGGTGGATATAAAAAATATACCCTGTTTAGAATCAGATCGAAGCGTCCATGGCCTGCTGTACATGATCTACGAGAATCTGGCGGATTTTCTGATATTCGCCAAGACCCTTCAGTACGGGAGTTACCTCATACCCTTCCGAGGAAAGGCGGTTCATCCAGGAATCCGGATCTTCACCGGCCAGATCGTTCTGTGCATGATCGCCTGCTACGATCATAAAAGGAGCAAGGACAATCTTTTTTGGCTGAAAGCTGTCCGCAGCCCGGAGAAGAGAATCCAGGGCAGGATAAGCCTCAACAGTTCCGAGAAAGATATTTTTATGGCCCATATCTTTAAAACGATAATCCAGGGCAGCATAAACAGAATTTGCATAATGCTCGGTTCCGTGTCCCATGAGAACAAGGGCTGTTTCCTGGTCCATATCCTGAAACTCACCAGCAACAGCCTGGACAACAGCCTGGTTATCTTCTTCTGTGGTAAGAAGGGGATTTCCGAAAACAATACTTGAAAAACGGTCACGGAAAGAAAGGGCGTCTGCTTTCATCTGGTCGTTTTCAATTCCGTTGATTACATGAGTAGGCTGTACGATCACATCAGTAATTCCATCGAGAAGCATCTGTTCCATGGCTTCTTTTACGGTGTGTATGATGATTCCGTCACGTTTTTTTAATTTGGCAATAATCATCTTGCTTGTCCAGGCACGATAGGCCGGACAGGCAGGAAACGCATCGGCGATATCACGTTCGATGGCGTCAATGGTTCGTTTACGGGTATTCTCATAGCTTGTACCAAAACTGACTATGAGGATTGCTTTTTTTGAAGCTGCATTCATACAGGGATTTCCTCCATCCTGAAATATATTTTCCGCATTTTCTACCTGAAGTTATTATAAAAGGAGGGTACAGGATTGTCAATCGTAGTTGACTTTCCGGGCGGAAATGTTTATCATTATAAAAGACTGCGGACATATGAGAAATGTACGGGAATACAGTTATATAATTGCGAATATTCGCTTGACATATCGTTGGTGGATGAAACCACCTGGAAACAAAGGAGAACGAAAGACATGAGTATATTCATGCTTGGAATTGACCATAATATGGCACCTGTGGATATCAGAGCTCTTTTTGCCTTCACCAGGAAGAATACCGGTGAGGCACTGCTTAAGCTGAAAAAAGAGCCGGGGATCTGTGGGTGTATTATTCTGTCAACCTGCAACCGGCTGGAACTCTGGGTAAGCACGGAAGAAAATGAAAAACCGGAACTCTATCAGTGGCTTTGCAGGCTGAAGGGAATTGAAGGGGAAGAATACCGAAAATACTTTATCAGCCGAGAAAATGAGGAGGCTGTAGAGCATCTTTTTTATCTCACAAGCGGACTGAAATCTCAGATTCTGGGAGAGGACCAGATCCTTACCCAGGTAAAAGACGCGTTGAGTTTTGCAAGGGAAGAGTTTACTACAGACAGCGTTCTGGAGGTGCTGTTCCGGATGGCTGTAACTGCAGGAAAGAAGATCAAGACAGAGGTTCCTTTTTCCCACGGAAATCCTTCTGTGATCCATCAGGCAATCCGCTTTCTTGAGGAGGGCGGATACCATGTAAGAAATAAAGTCTGTATGGTAATCGGAAACGGTGAAATGGGAAAAATGGCAGCACAGACACTCAGGGAGGCCGGTGCGGATGTGACGGTTACAATCCGTCAGTACAGAAGCGGAGTGGTAAACATTCCGGTTGGATGCAGCAGAATCAACTATGGGGAAAGAATGGACTATCTGCCGGAATGTGATCTGGTTGTCAGTGCGACGGCAAGTCCCAACTATACACTGACGGAAGAACTGTTTGAGGATGTACGGGTGGAACGGCCAATGATTCTTATTGATCTGGCAGTCCCGAGAGATATTGATCCGGAGATCCGAAAGAAAGAAAATATCACACTTTATGATATGGACAGCTTCCGTACCAGCGAAACACCAAAGGAACTTGCAGATAACCTGGAAGCAGCAGGAAAAATTGTAAAAGAACAGATGGAAGAATTCTTCCAGTGGCTGGATGGCCGTGATATTATTCCCCGTATTCAGGAAATCAAGGCTGATGCTGTGGAAGATCTGAACTTAAGAATCGAAAAAATATTCCGGAAAACTCCTATGGAAGATTCAGACAGGGAGAAGCTGAAAAAAGCAGTGGATACTGCAGCCGGGAAGGTTGTGAATAAACTGATCTTCGGACTTCGTGACAGTCTGAACCAGGATGTTTTTCTGGAATGTGTGGAAGGACTGGAGAAACTTTATGAAGAATAAACCATATTTCCCCATGTTTATTGATCTGTCAGACAAGAATATTGTTGTGGCAGGCGGTGGCAATATTGCCACCAGAAGAGTAAAAACACTTCTGAAATTTACAAGAAATATCACAGTCGTGGCGACAAAAGTCACACAGGAACTTATGGATCTTGGAAAAGCCGGGACAGTAACTTTACATATCCGTCCTGTAAAGCGTTCTGATTTTGCCAGTGCCTACATGGTGATTGCGGCCACCAATGACTGGAAATTGAATGATGAGATCCACCGTGTCTGCAGGGAGGAGGGCATTTATGTAAATGTAGCCTCCGACCGTGAATCCTGTGATTTTTATTTCCCGGGTATCTATATGAGAGATGAAATGGTAGTAGGAGTTACAGCCAGCGGTCTTGACCACAAAAAGGCAAAGCGTGTCAGGGAAGAAATTCAGAAAGCGCTGGAAAAGGTACTGAAGGAGCAGGATGATGAAGACGAAGAAAAGTAAGATTATAATTGGCAGCAGGGAGAGTAAACTTGCGGTACTCCAGAGTGAAATGGTCCGTGATTATATAAAAGAAAAAAATCCGGAAATGGAAGTGGAAATCCTTACCATGAAAACCACCGGAGATATCATTCTGGACCGCACCCTGGACAAGGTTGGCGGAAAGGGACTTTTTGTAAAGGAACTGGATAAAGCACTGATGGATGGAAGAAGTATCCTTTCTGTGCACAGCCTGAAAGATATGCCTATGGAAGTTCCGGAAGAACTGCCCCTTCTGGCCTTTTCCAGAAGAGAAGATCCAAGAGATGTACTGGTACTTCCGGAGGGAGTTTCCGAGCTGGATAAAAGTAAGCCTCTCGGATGTTCCAGCCTGAGACGTACACTTCAGCTTAAGAAGCTGTATCCGGATATGGAGGTCAAAAGCATCCGTGGAAATCTTCAGACAAGACTCCGGAAACTGGATGAAGGGCAGTACAGTGCACTGATCCTGGCTGCAGCCGGGCTTAAGAGACTTGGACTGGAATCCAGGATCAACCGGTATTTTACAGCCGATGAGATCATTCCGGCAGCAGGCCAGGGAATCCTTGCGGTACAGGGACGAAAAGGTGAGGATTACAGTTTCCTGAACGGTTACTGTGATGAAGAGGCCTGGGCCGCAGGAAGAGCAGAGCGTGCCTTTGTAAAACTTCTGGATGGAGGATGTTCTTCTCCGGTAGCTGCCCATGCAGAAATTTCCGGAGATGAGCTTTATCTCAGAGGACTTTATTATAATGAAAAAGACGGTTCCTATGTAACAGGAACACTGTGTGGCAATAAGGCAGATGCGGAAAGCTTAGGCAGAGAACTGGCAGAAACTCTTCGGAAAAAAGGAGAAAACAGATGAAAACAGGAAAAGTATGGCTGGTAGGAGCAGGTCCTGGCGACATCGGCCTTTTTACATTAAAAGGCCTGAAAGTGCTGGAGCAGGCAGATGTGGTTGTATATGACAGTCTGGTAGGTCAGGGTGTTCTGTCGAGAATCCCGGAAAACGCCAGACTGATCAATGTAGGCAAACGTGCCAGTCACCACATCATGCGGCAGGAAAATATCAATCAGGTGCTTCTTGAGGAGGCGCAGAAGGGGCTTCGTGTGGTGCGGTTGAAAGGTGGCGATCCATTCCTCTTTGGAAGAGGTGGAGAGGAACTGGAGCTTCTTCGGGAGAATGGGATCCCTTACGAAGTCGTTCCGGGAGTTACTTCTTCCATTGCAGTACCGGCATATAACGGGGTTCCGGTAACGCACAGAGATTTCTGCTCTTCGGTCCACATCATCACAGGGCATAAAAGAGCCGGAAAAGAATATGACATTGATTTCCGTGCGCTTGTTGATACAAAGGGAACTCTTGTATTTCTGATGGGTGTGTCGGCACTTCCGGATATCTGTGCCGGTCTTATAAATGCAGGCATGGAAAAAGATATGCCTGCGGCAATCCTTCAAAAAGGCACTACAGCAGGACAGAAACGGATCGTGGCTACCGTTTCCACCCTGGAAGAAGAGGTAAAACGCCAGGGAATTGAGACACCGGCGATCATTGTAGTAGGTAAGGTATGTACGTTGGCAGAGAAGTTTGGCTGGTATGAAGAACTGCCTCTTGCAGGCTGGAAAGTTCTTGTCACAAGGCCAAAAGAACTAGTTTCCAGAACTGCGGACAAACTCCGGGAAAAAGGCGCAGAGGTTCTGGAACTTCCGGCAATCCGTACGGTACCCATGGAAGATCAGAGCCGTTTGTATGAAGCAATGGATCACCTGGAAAATTATCAGTGGCTTGTATTTACCAGCCCTACAGGGGTGAGGGTATTCTTTGAGGAACTCGTCCGCCATGGAAAAGATATCCGTGCCATGGGAAAGATCCGTCTGGCAGTGATCGGTGAGGGAACCAAAAAGGCTCTGAAAGAAAGGGGCCTTCTGGCAGACTTTGTGCCGTCTGTATATGACGGGGATACCCTTGGAAAGGAACTTTCAGAGATCCTTTCCGGCGGAGAAAAAATTCTCATCCCGCGGGCGGAAAAAGGCAACGAAAAGCTTACTGAATTTCTGGCACAGGCAGGGGCTGAGGTTGAGGATATTCCAACCTATCAGACTCTTTACGAAAAGAGCCAGCTCATCGATGAGAAGAAGGAATTTGAAACAGGACAGATCAGCTGTGCGGTGTTTACAAGTGCCTCCACTGTGAAGGGATTTGTAGAGGGAACAAAAGGACTGGATTATTCAAAGGTTAAGGCGGCCTGCATCGGCAGACAGACGAAGGCGGCTGCTGAGAGCTTTGGAATGAAAGCATATATGTCAGAAAAAGCCACCATTGACAGTCTTGTCAAGCTGGTGGAGGATATGAAAAGGAGCGAATGATCATGGAACTGACAAAAAGACCAAGAAGATTAAGAGGCAGTGAAAACCTTCGTAAGATGGTACGTGAGACAAGAATGGATAAATCTTCTCTTATGTATCCTATGTTCGTAATGGAAGGAGAAAATAAGGAAGAAGAAATTCCGTCCATGACCGGGCAGTACCGTTACAGCCTGGACCGTCTTCCGTATAAACTGGAGCAGCTTTCCAAAGCAGGTGTTGGCAGTGTAATGTTTTTTGGTATTCCTGACCATAAGGATGAAGTGGGCAGCGGCGCCTATGATCCGGAGGGAATTGTTCAGAGAGCTCTTCGCATTGCAAAAGAGAAATTCCCGGAACTTTATTATGTAACAGACGTATGCATGTGTGAGTACACTTCCCATGGACACTGCGGCGTTCTCTGCGGCCATGATGTGGACAATGACAAAACACTGGATCTTCTTGCAAAAACAGCACTTTCCCACGTAGAGGCAGGAGCGGATATGGTAGCACCTTCCGATATGATGGATGGCCGTGTTGCAGCAATCAGGGAGTGCCTGGATAAAGCCGGACATTATACAACTCCGATTATGTCCTATGCGGTAAAATATGCTTCCGCATTTTATGGCCCGTTCCGTGAAGCGGCTGATTCTGCTCCGTCTTTTGGTGACAGAAAGAGTTACCAGATGGACCCGCACAACAGCAGAGAAGGCCTGAAAGAAGCCCTTACAGATGTTGAGGAAGGCGCAGACATCATCATGGTAAAACCGGCTCTTGCATATCAGGATATGATCTGGCAGGTAAAGGAAGCCACCAATGTACCAGTTGCGGCATACAGTGTCAGTGGTGAATATGCCATGGTAAAAGCTGCAGCCGCAAATGGCTGGATTGATGAGGAAAGAATCGTAGGCGAGATGGCTACCGGAGCATTCCGTTCCGGCGCACAGATCTATCTTACCTACTATGCAGAACTTCTGGCAAGACTTATGGATGAAGGGAGAATCGGCTGATGACAAAATCAGAACAGTTATTTGAGCGTGCGGTAAAAAGAATTCCGGGAGGTGTAAACAGCCCGGTAAGATCTTACGGAGCCATCGGTGAGGCACCTCGTTTTATTGAAAAAGCTGATAAATGTTACATCTATGATGTGGACGGAAACCGTTATGTGGATTACATTGATTCCTGGGGCCCGATGATCCTGGGGCATAATTTCCCGGCGATCCGTGAAAGCGTGATAAAAGCCTGTGAAAATGGTCTGAGCTTTGGCTGCGCCACAGGAATTGAGGTGGAGATTGCAGAATTTATCTGTGAGCATATTCCGCATGTAGATATGATTCGTATGGTAAACTCCGGAACAGAGGCTGTTATGAGTGCCATCCGTGCGGCAAGAGGTTTCACCGGAAAAGACAAGATCATCAAATTTGCAGGCTGCTACCACGGACACAGTGACTGCCTTCTGGTAAGTGCCGGTTCCGGTGTCATGGCAAGCGGTATTCCGGACAGCGCCGGTGTTCCCAAGGGCTGCACACAGGATACCATGACTGCAACCTACAATGATGCGGCCAGCGTGGAAGCGCTTCTCAAACAGGAAGAGGGAAATGTGGCGGCAGTGATCGTGGAAGCAGTAGGAGCAAACATGGGCGTAGTTCCTCCGAAACCAGGTTTCTTAAAGAGGCTTCGCCAGCTTTGTGATGAGCATAACTGTCTGCTGATCTTTGATGAGGTAATCACAGGATTCCGTCTTGCCTTTGGCGGAGCGGCAGAGTATTTTGGTATCCGTCCGGATCTTGTCACCTATGGAAAAATCATCGGCGCAGGAATGCCAGTAGGTGCATATGGCGGCCGCAAAGAGATCATGGATCTGATCTCACCGTGTGGTCCTGTATACCAGGCAGGTACCTTAAGTGGAAATCCGGTTGCCATGGCAGCAGGATTCACACAGCTGAAATATCTCTATGAGCATCAGGAGATCTATAAAGAGCTGGCAGTAAAAGGAGAGAAACTTTACGGAGGTCTGAAAAAGATCGTGGAGGAAAAAGGCCTTCCATATCAGGTGAATTATGATTCTTCCCTGGCAAGTATCTTCTTTACAGATCAGGAAGTAAAAGATTATGTTTCCGCAAAAACTTCCAACCTGGATCTTTTTGCAAAATATTTCAAGGGAATGCTGAAACGTGGCATCCATCTTGCGCCGTCCCAGTTTGAGGCAATGTTCCTTTCCACAGCACACACAGATGAAGTGATCGACGAAACTCTGGAAGCAATGAGAGGTGCCCTGGGAGAACTGTAATTTCCGCAAAAAAATAATTTTGCACAGGAATTTACACAAAGATAGTAGGATGGTAACTTGTTCTTCAAAAAACTTTGTGATAAAATAAACACAAAAATACGTAATGAATGTGAAAGCAGGAGGCCAGAGCTTATGGGAAAAAAGAAGTACGTGGCTTACGTGGGAACATATACCCATGGAACCAGTAAGGGAATTCAGGTATACGATGTAGATGTAGAGAACGGAACACTGACAGAGCGCAGTGAGGTAGAGGTCAGCAATGCATCTCATCTGGCAGTTTCCAAAAACGGTAAATATCTGTACTCCATCGAGGATGAAGGTGTGGCTGTATTCGAGAGAGATGAAAATGGAGATCTTTCCCGTATTAACAGCGTAGATATTAACGGAATGCGAGGCTGTTATCTTGCAACAGATGTAGACGGAAGATATCTTTATGTAGCAGGTTATCATGATGGTAAGGTAACGGTTGTACATACACATAAAGACGGACGTCTGGGAAGTGTTATGGACGGTGTTTTCCATAAAGGACTTGGAAGTGTGGCAGAACGTAACTTCCGTCCACATGTAAATTGTGTCCGCCCCACACCGGATAACAAATATCTCTGTGCGGTAGATAATGGCATTGATCAGGTTAAGATCTACAGGATCAACAAGAAGAAAGATAAACTGGAGCTTGTTGACATCCTCCGCTGCCCGAGAGAGAGTGGCCCTCGTATTATCCGTTTCAGTGATGATGGAAGATTTGCATATCTTCTTTTTGAGCTCAGCAATGAGGTTAAGGTATACAGCTATGACGGAAGCGGCAAGAACCCGGAGTTCCAGCTGCTCCAGAGTATTACCACTCTTGGAAAAGAAGACGCCAATGATGCGATTCACAACGCAGCATCAGGCATGTCTCTTTCTGCGGATGGCAAATATCTTTTCTGCACAACTGCAGGTGAGAACACAGTAACCATGTATGCGGTAGACCAGGAAACCGGCCTTCTGACCAAGAAATTTACCCTTCCGATCAGTGGTGATTATCCGAAAGATCTTATGATCTTCCCGGATAACAAACATATTGCCATTGCAAATCATGGAAGTAACAGTATTACTGTTTTTACAGTAGATTACGAAAAAAATATTATTATGATGAATGAGAAGCCAAGAAAGATCGAAACACCGAACAGCATCCATATCTGGCCGGTGCCGGGAGATGTGGATGGCATCTGCAAATAATTCTTTTCGGTAAATGACTGCAACGGCCAGATATCCGGATACAAAAACAGACTCAGGGATAAGCAATAAGATTCCCTGAGTCTGTTTTTTGCTGGAAAAGCATTTGGCATTACGGATGAATCCACGGATCTGCCGGGAATGAGGGCGGTTTTATCTGCGATAGAATTCGTGGATGCGGTCCATGCGTGCGCTCATATTGGCAAAAAGTGCATCGGTGATGGTGAGAGCTGCCATGGCTTCCACAACAACTACGGCACGTGGAACAATAACAGGATCATGGCGTCCTTTGATCTCAAGCTCCAGATTTTCGCCGGAGCTGGTTACGGTGGACTGGGGCTGGCTGATCGATGGTGTTGGTTTGATATGGGCACGGAGGATAATGTCACTGCCGTCACTCATACCGCCCATGATACCGCCGGCGTGGTTGGAGGTCTTGGAAATGATGCCGTCTTTCTGGACAAAACCATCGTTATCTTCAGAACCGGTAAGGCGTGTCACACCAATGCCGTCACCGATCTCAACAGCTTTTACAGCACCGATGGACATGATCGCATGAGCAAGAGTGGCATCCAGCTTGTCAAAAACCGTATCACCCAGACCAGCAGGAACATTTTTGATCCGGCATTCGATCACACCGCCTGCACTGTCCTGGTTATTGAGACACTGCTCGAGATAGGCGGATGCTTTTTCTGCCGCATCGGCGTCTGGCATACAGAGGGAATTGTTCCGGATCTCTTCTTCTGAGAAAGACTGGATTTCCACAGGACCGATGGATTTCGCATAGGTGGTAAAAGTAATACCAAGTTCATTTAACAGCTTGATGGCAATAGCACCGGCTGCCACACGGCCGGCGGTTTCTCTTCCGGAGGAACGTCCGCCTCCACGGTAATCACGGAATCCGTATTTCTGGTCAAAGGTAAAATCCGCATGACCGGGGCGGTAGGAATATGCGATATTTCCGTAATCTCTGGAACGCTGATCGGTATTGCGGATCAGAAGAGAAATCGGTGTGCCGGTAGTTTTTCCTTCAAAAACTCCGGAAAGGATTTCAACCAGATCCCCTTCTTTACGGGCAGTTGTGTAGCGGCTCTGGCCGGGTTTCCTCCGGTCAAGAAAAACCTGGATATCTTCCTCGCAGAGAGAAAGACCTGCGGGGCAGCCGTCGAGAACTGCACCGATAGCCTTGCCATGAGATTCTCCCCAGGTAGTAACTACGAATTTTTTTCCGAATGATGACTGACTCATTTGTATAACTTCCTTTCGTTGGAATTCTGGAATCATTATATAGGAAGCCGGAAAAAATGTAAAGAACGTGGAAAACAGAATGAATTTTTATGTAAAGAGCATGTGAAATCATTTAAAAGCTTTTTTAAAAAGAAAATGTATGAATTGACAAAGCTATTTTGACTATTTATAATAGAAATGAATTTTGCCCTGGCAAAAGAAAAGCAAAAGAAGGGAAGTGGGAATCGTGGTAAGGATTTACAAGACAATAGACGGAGCCATCCACCAGATACAGGAACCGGAGGAAGGCTGCTGGATTGCGCTGACGAATCCGACGGCAACAGAGATTTTTGAATTTTCCGAGAAGTTTGATATAGAGGTTGACGATTTACGATCCCCTTTGGATGAGGAAGAACGGTCACGTATCGAAGTTGAGGATAATTATACACTGATCCTGGTTGACGTTCCTATGATCGAGGAGCGTAATGACAAGGACTGGTATGGAACCATACCGCTTGGTATCATTGTGACAGGGTCTATGATCTTTACTATCTGTCTGGAGGACACACCGGTTCTGACCAGATTTATGGAAGGAAGAGTCCGGAGCTTTTTTACCTATATGAAGACCCGTTTTATTTTCCAGATCCTTTACAGAAATGCAAGTATGTACCTGCGTTATCTGCGTATCATTGACAAGAAAAGTGAGCAGGTGGAAGAAAAACTGCATCTTTCCACAAGAAACGAGGAGCTGATCGAGCTTCTGGAACTGCAGAAATCCCTGACTTACTTTATCACATCCCTCCGGTCCAACGAGGTTGTGCTGGAGAAGCTTCTGAAGATAGACAGTATCAAGAAATATCCGGAGGATACGGATCTTCTGGAAGATGTCATCACTGAGAACAAACAGGCTATCGAAATGGCCAATGTGTACAGCGGAATCCTGAACGGAACCATGGATGCCTTTGCATCTATTATTTCCAATAATATGAATATTGTTATGAAAGTACTGGCGATCATTACCATTGTCATGAGTATTCCGACCATTGTGTTCAGCGCTTACGGAATGAACGTGGCTGGTTCCGGTATGCCGTTATCACAGAGTCCATGGGGCTTTCTGATCATTATCCTGTTTTCTGTGGCGATCAGTGTTGTGGCAGCGATCATTCTTTCCAAGAAGCGGTTTTTCTGATTTGCTGAAAGGAGAATTTAATGAAGTTTATCGACAAACTGGAACGTAAATTTGGAAGATTCGGGATTCCGAATCTGACCATTTATATTATCGGATGTTATGTACTGGGTTATATTCTGACCGCAGCTGCACCGGGAGTTTTGAGCATGCTGAGCCTGGATATGTCCATGGTCATGAAAGGTCAGATCTGGAGACTCGTAACATGGGTGATCTATCCGCCATCCAGCGTGGGAGGAATGAGTAATCTTCTCATGTTCGTGCTTGCAATTGCTTTTTTCTATTATCCGATCGGTACCTCTCTGGAACGTACCTGGGGAACTTTCCGATATACTTTGTATATTTTTTCGGGACTTTTGTTTACAGTTATTGCAGCGGCGCTTTTGTATGCAGTTACCGGCGGTTATGTGACCGTTGGGGGAATGATGCTTCCTTATGGAAGTATTTTTACCACATATTACATCAGTCTTTCTATTTTTCTTGCCTATGCAGTCACATATCCGGATCTTCAGCTGCTGCTTATGTTTGTGATCCCCATCAAGATGAAATGGATGGCATTTGTATATGGACTGTTTATTGCGTGGGATATCGTATCATATCTTAGAGTTGGACTTTGGGTAGGCGTTGTGCCGATTGTAGCATCACTTTTGAATTTTGTGATCTTTTATTTCAGTACGCGGGATATGAACCGTTACAATCCGAAGGAGATTCACAGGAGACAGCAGTTTAAGAAGGCCATGGCTCCGACCAGAACGGGCTATGGACCAGATGGAATTGCCAAGCATAAATGCGCGATCTGCGGACGTACCGAAAAGGATGATCCAAATCTGGAGTTCCGTTTCTGCTCAAAGTGCAAGGGAAATTATGAATATTGCCAGGATCATTTATTTACGCACAAACACGTACAGTAAAACGTAAAAAAAGAGGGAGTATATTCAATTATGAAAAGAACAAAGATTATCTGTACACTTGGACCTGCCAGCAACAACAGGGAAACTCTGAAAGCTCTTATGGAGAATGGAATGGATATTGCCAGATTCAACTTTTCTCACGGAGACCACGAGGAGCAGAAGGGCCGTGTGGACATGATCAAAGAGCTTCGTGAGGAGCTGGATATGCCGATCGCGATGCTTCTTGATACAAAGGGACCGGAGATCCGTACCAGACTTTTAAAGGACGGACAGAAGGTAAAACTGGAGTCAGGAAACCAGTTTGTACTTGGAATCGGTGATTTTGAAGGTGATGACAAAAAAGTTGCCATCACATATGAGACACTTTATAAAGACGTGAAACCGGGAAACAAGATTCTTATTGATGATGGTCTGATCGAGCTGGAAGTTAAGGCGATCAAAGGAACCGATATCATCTGTGATATCTTAAACGGTGGTGAGCTGGGAGAGAAAAAAGGCGTAAATGTTCCTTACGTAAAAGTAAATCTTCCGGGTATCACAGAGCAGGATAAGAACGATATCCTTTTTGGTATCGAGCAGAAATTTGATTTCATTGCGGCATCTTTCGTCCGTTCCGCAGAGGTGATCCGTGAGATCCGTAAACTTCTGAATGATAACGGTGGAAAGGACATCGGTATTATTGCGAAGATTGAGAATGCAGAAGGTGTTGAGAACATTGATTCCATCATTGAAGCATCGGATGGTATCATGGTTGCCAGAGGAGATCTTGGCGTGGAGATTCCTGCAAGCCAGGTGCCGCACATCCAGAAAGAGATCATCCGTAAATGCAATGAACATTATACACCGGTTATCACAGCAACACAGATGCTGGATTCCATGATCCGTAATCCGCGTCCGACACGTGCGGAGGTAGCGGACGTTGCCAATGCGATCTACGATGGAACCGATGCGATCATGCTTTCCGGTGAGACAGCAGCTGGTAAATATCCGGTTGATGCCCTTCAGATGATGGCAGAGATCGCAGAGATGACAGAGCCGCATCTGGATTATAAGGTATTTATTGAGCACCGCTCCATGGATGGAAGAGAGAAAATCTCCAGCGCAGTTGCACTTGCAACAGTCCGCACTGCGAAGAATCTGAAGGCAAATGCTATCGTGACACCGACCATGAGTGGAAATACAGCCAGACTGATTTCCAATTTCCGCCCGAAGGTTCCGATCTATGCCATTACACCGAACTCAACCATCCAGCACAAACTTCAGCTGATCTGGGGTGTAACACCTCTGAAAGGATATCAGAGAGATACCACGGACCATATCATGTCTCAGGCTATGAATGTTGTCCGCAGCCGTCATCTGATCCATAAAGGAGACCTTGTTGTATTTACAGCAGGAGACCCTGCGACCAACATGACAAACGGTCATGGTGCAGTGACAAATATGATGCACGTGATCGAGGCAGAATAAGACCGGGGGTTCTTAAGGAACAGCGGTCGGAAAACAGGAGATACAGTTATTATGAAAAAAGTACCATTTGTGACACTTGAGAAACTCAACGAGATTACCGAAAAATATCCGACACCTTTCCATCTTTATGATGAGAAGGGAATCCGTGAGAATGCAAAAGCCCTGAAAGAGGCTTTCGCCTGGAACAAAGGATTCAAGGAATTTTTTGCAGTAAAAGCAACACCGAACCCTTATCTGATCAACATTCTTCAGGAGTATGGCTGCGGCTGTGACTGCTCCTCCGCCACAGAGCTTATGATGGCAAAAGCAGTGGGCTGCAAGAAGGGCGATATCATGTTCTCCTCCAACGATACACCGGAGAAAGAGTTCAAATATGCAGATGAGATCGGTGGAATCATCAATCTTGATGATATCACACATATTGAGAGCGTAGAGAGAGCTCTCGGAAGAATTCCGGAAGTGATCAGCTGCCGTTATAATCCAGGCGGAGTATTCAAGATCAGCAACGGTATCATGGATAATCCTGGAGATGCAAAATACGGAATGACTACCGAGCAGATTTTTGATGCATTCCGCATCCTGAAATCCAAAGGTGCCAAAGAATTTGGAATCCATGCATTCCTTGCCAGCAACACCGTAACCAACGACTACTATCCGATGCTTGCAAAAGTTATGTTTGAGCTTGCCGTAAAGCTTCAGAAAGAGACTGGCGCACATATTAAATTTATCAACCTTTCAGGCGGTATCGGAATTCCTTACAAACCGGATCAGGAGCCAAATGACATCCGCGTGATCGGTGAGGGTGTCCGCAAGGTTTACGAGGAAGTTCTTGTTCCGGAAGGAATGGGTGATGTTGCGATCTACACAGAGCTTGGCCGTTTCATGATGGGACCGTATGGCTGTCTTGTTACAAAAGCCATCCACGAAAAACATACACATAAGGAGTACATCGGTGTAGATGCCTGTGCGGTAAACCTGATGCGTCCGGCTATGTATGGTGCTTACCATCACATTACCGTTATGGGAAAAGAGAACGAGCCATGTGACCATAAATATGATGTGACAGGTTCCCTTTGTGAGAACAATGATAAATTTGCCATTGACCGTATGCTTCCGAAGATCGACATGGGAGATCTCCTTGTGATCCACGATGCAGGCGCTCATGGTTTTGCAATGGGCTATAACTACAATGGTAAACTGAAATCTGCAGAGATCCTTCTTCATGAGGATGGCAGCTTTGAGATGATCCGCCGTGCCGAGACACCGAGAGATTATTTTGCAACATTTGACTGCTTCCCTGTTTTTGAGAAACTTCTTCAGGATGAAGACGAACTGAAATAAAAGATAGATTAACCAAATCAAGTAAGTAGCGAAGCGGATTGCGAATATCCGCTTGACCCGGATACGGATTGTGAATATCCGTCTTAAGCTGTGAAAAAAGGCCTTCCATGCATGTGGATAATCATGCTGGAAGGCTTTTTTGATCAACAGGATTTTGTTATTTTTGGCTGTCGGAAATTTCTGCCAGAGCTTTTTTAAACTCAAAGAAAAACAGGATGGCAGTGAAGGTAACAGCCAGGATATCTGCAACCGGCTCAGCCATATAAACTGCATTTGTTTGATCAGCACGGAAAATATTGGGCAGGATATAGATCAGCGGGATGACCAGGACAAATTTCCGGACAATAGCCACAATGATGGAATCCCTGGCTCTGCCAAGGGAGATAAAGGTCATCTGGCAGGCAATCTGGATACCAAAGATAAACACAACTGCCATATAGATCCGGAGAGCTGTCTTTGTGAAAGCAAGTAATGTACTGTCCGAAGTAAACATTCCGGCAAAGATCTGCGGGAAGATCATAATGATCAGCCACAGGATCACGGAATAAGAAACACTTGTTTTTACAAGAAGCTTAAATGTAGAACGTACACGCTTTTCGTTACGTGCACCATAGTTGTAGCTGATGATAGGCTGTGCACCCTGACCAAGTCCCTGAAGAGGAAGCATGGCAAACTGCATGACGCTGGTGAGGATGGTCATGGCTCCTACGGCAACATCCCCGCCGTATTTTAAGAGTGAGGAGTTGTAGCAGACAGAGATAATGCTTTCACTGAGCTGCATGACAAAGAGAGAAGAGCCAAGAGCCATACAGGGCAGAATGATATCGGCTTTCAGTTTCATGGTGCTTTTCCGAAGCTTCAGGAAGGTCTTTTTTCCAAAGAGGAATGAGAGGACCCAGATGCAGGAAAATGCCTGGGAGATCACCGTTGCCAGAGCAGCGCCCCGGACACCCATGTGGAATCCGAAAATAAAAACTGGATCCAGAATAATATTGGAGACTGCACCGATCAGTACGGAGAGCATTCCTGTTTTTGCGAATCCCTGGGCTGTGATGAAATTATTCATGCCAAGAGTCAGCTGTACAAAGATAGTTCCTACTGCATAGATATTCATGTAACCCACTGCATAGTCGATGGTGTTTGCGCTGGCGCCGAATGCAAGGAGAAAGCTGCGGTTTCCGAGAAACAGGATAACAGTCAAGATCAGGGAGATGATGATCTGCATGGTGAAGCAGTTTCCGAGAGTCTGTTCGGCTTTTGAGGTGTCATTTTTACCCATAAAGATGCTGGCTCTGGGAGCACCTCCGTTTCCGACAAGAGCAGCAAAGGCAGATACGACCATAATAAGCGGCATACAGACACCTACACCGGTAAGGGCAAGAGCACCCTCTCCGGGAATATGACCAATATAGATACGATCGACGATATTGTAGAGCATATTGATGAGCTGTGCAGCAACTGTGGGAAGTGCAAGCTGCAGAAGCAGCTTTCCGACAGGCTTGGTTCCTAAAAAGCTTTTGTCTTTTTCCATTTTTTGTTCCTTTCGTGATTTTTTTGTATCATATAATAAAGACCTGACATATCTCTCCGTCAGGTCTTTTATGCGAATGCCGCTGGCCGGACTCGAACCGGCACGGATTGCTCCGCTTGATTTTGAGTCAAGTGCGTCTGCCAATTCCGCCACAGCGGCATAACCATTTATTATAATAGCACAGCACCAGTTGGTTTGCAAGGATTTTTTCAGAATAAAGGGATTATTTGGAAATATTTTCAATTCTAAAAAGTTTATGAAATCGGAGGCTGGCTCCTTGAAATTGACTGAAAAAAGTGGTAGAGTGTGCTACAAGGCTGTACCACCTGATATAGCACTGTGGATATAGCAATATACTATAAGATAACGGAGGAGACTGCATGAATCTGAATTCCAAAAAACCAGAGAAGCGGCCGTTGTATGTATATTACATCATCGCGGTCGTAATTATTATTCTGCTGAATGTTTTTGCTCTTCCTGCCCTTTCTGAGCGAAGTGTAAAGGAAACCGATTACACCACCTTTCTGAAAGCCGTAGACGGAGGAAAAGTATATGAGGCAACCATTGATTCTGATTACATTTACTATACGATGAAAGTAGATGGAAATGATGTCTATTGTAAGACCGTATCGGTAGATGATCAGGATCTTGTATCCCATCTTTATGATGCAGGTGTAAGCATTGAGGGTACTGCACCTCAGAGGCAGTCCCTGCTTTTGTCCCTGATCCTGGGATATGTATTTCCGATTGCCATTTTTGTTCTGCTGGGACGCTGGCTCAGCAAGAAGATGATGAGTTCCATGGGCAATGGTGGCCCTGGAGGCATGATGTCCTTTGGTAAAAGTAATGCCAAGGTTTATGTAAAGTCCTCCACAGGAATTAAATTTACAGACGTGGCAGGCGAGGATGAAGCCAAGGAGCTTCTGACGGAGATTGTGGATTTCCTCCATAACCCGGCGAAATACAAAGAGATCGGTGCTTCCATGCCAAAAGGTGCCCTGCTTGTGGGCCCTCCTGGAACCGGTAAAACTCTTCTTGCCAAGGCTGTTGCCGGCGAGGCAGAGGTTCCGTTTTTCTCCATTTCCGGTTCGGAATTTGTGGAGATGTTTGTTGGTATGGGTGCTGCCAAGGTTCGAGATCTTTTTAAACAGGCCAATGAGAAAGCACCATGTATTGTATTTATTGATGAGATTGATACCATCGGTAAGAAACGTGACGGCTCCGGAATGGGCGGCGGAAACGATGAGCGTGAGCAGACACTGAACCAGCTTCTGACAGAGATGGACGGTTTTGACGGCTCCAAGGGTGTTGTGATCCTGGCGGCTACCAACAGACCGGATTCCCTTGACCCGGCACTTCTTCGACCGGGACGTTTTGACAGAAGAATTCCGGTTGAGCTTCCGGATCTGCAGGGACGTGAGGAAATCCTGAAAGTTCATGCCAAGAAGATCAAGATTGCAGATAGTGTTCGTTTTGACGAGATCGCCAAGGCTGCAGTTGGTGCTTCCGGTGCGGAACTTGCCAACATTGTCAATGAGGCGGCTCTCCGTGCAGTCCGTGACGGACGGAAATTTGCCACACAGGCGGATTTTGAAGAGAGTATTGAGGTTGTTATTGCCGGATACCAGAAGAAGAACCGTGTGCTTTCCAACAAGGAGAAACTGATCGTTTCCTATCATGAGGTTGGACATGCACTGGTTGCTGCCAAGCAGACAGATTCTGCACCGGTCCATAAGATTACGATCATTCCGCGTACTTCTGGTGCATTGGGTTATACCATGCAGGTAGATGAGCAGGAACATTTCCTGATGTCCAAGGAAGAACTTGAGAATAAGATCGCTACCTTTACAGGTGGCCGTGCAGCGGAAGAACTGATTTTCCATTCCATTACCACTGGTGCTTCCAATGATATTGAGCAGGCGACCAAGATTGCCAGAGCGATGATCAGCCGATATGGTATGAGCGATGATTTTGATATGGTTGCCATGGAGAATGTGAGCAATCAGTATCTTGGCGGAGATGCCAGCCTGACCTGTTCTTTTGAGACGCAGACACTTCTGGATAAGAAGGTTGTGGAGCTTGTAAGACGGGAGCATGAGAAGGCTACGAAGATCCTGACGGATAATATAGGAAAGCTTCATGAGATTGCCAAGTATCTGTATGAGCATGAGACAATTACCGGTGAGGAGTTTATGAAGATTCTGAATGAAAAACCGGATGAGATTGAAGAAATTCAGGAAAATGAAACAAGACAGTAAGAAGAAAGCGGGGCCCTGGGGCTCCGCTTTTGCTGTAAAAATATAAATTGTTCAGATTGTTTACCAGATTTCCGGATGTACCTTAGAACAGGTGAGAGCCAGGCTTCCCGGGCCGATGTGGCAGGAGACGCTTAATGACAGAGGGAAGATATTGATCTCACCGATGTCCGGGAAGGTGGCGAGAACTTCTTTTCGGAATTCCTGGGCTGCTTCCAGGTTGTGGGAGTGGATGACATCCAGGTTGATCTTTTCTCCGAAGCGGTTTGCGATATCATCTTTGATGGCTTTGGTCATGGTGTTTTTGGCCTGGTTCATGGTGCGGGCTTTGGAGAAGGCGTCCAGTTTTTCGCCCTGGATCTGAAGAACCGGTTTCAGGCGGAGCAGGGTTCCGATAGCTGCAGCAGCAGGGGTGATGCGTCCGCCCTGTTTCAGGTATTTCAGGGTTGCTACAGTGATATAAATGCTGGAATCGAAGCGGGTTTCTTCCAGCCAGGTTCCGATTTCATCGGCAGAGAGGCCGTTTTTGGCCTGCTGGATGGCTTCTATGGCGGAATAGCGTAAGGTTCCGGAGATTCTCTGGTTGTTTACAACGCGTACATGGCCATCATAGTCCTCCGCCAGCATGCGGGCGGTCTGCATGGAACTGGAGAGACCGCTGGACATGGGAATATGTACGATCTCGTCATAGTCTTTGAGCAGGCTGTCCCACAGTGTAGTTACGGATTCAGGAGTGGGCTGCGAGGTGGATACGTGACATTCGGGGTGCTGCTCAAGATACTGGAAGAACTCGGCCTGGTTCATGTCGATATCTTCAAGATATTCTTTTTCATCTATAAAAAATGGCATTGGAAGCATGTAGATGCCAAGGTCTTTTGCCTGGGATGGAGATATACCGCAGTTGCTGTCTGTAACGATTGCAATAGATTTCATAGTGATGGTCCTCCTTGCTGGATTTGCATATTCGGTCGGTGTTCTTGTTTTCTGACCGGGATATCTCAAGTATATCACAGGAAACTGCCCTTGTCATTCACTGTTTAATTAGCTATAATGATAACATTCTGGGAAACGTTTGAACGCAAAGTGCTGAATATTGCGTTCATGAACATGCAGTAAAGTGGAATAGGAATATCTGCTTTACGTAATTGAGAGAAACGGAAGATCGATGTCCGTTGTGCTGAAAGAGAGGAATTTATGAATTGTCGTATTGCAGAGGGAATGGTGAATAAATACATCAATCATACGTTGCCATTGAATGATCTGGAGGATTTTCTGGAGCATATTGAGAATTGTTCTTCCTGTTACGACGAGCTTGCTACGTATTTTATTGTGCATAAAGCCATGCAGCAGCTGGATGAGAAACAGGAGGATACGGTTTTGGATTTTAAAGAACTTCTGGAAGAAGATATCCGGAAGTCAAGAAGATATATCCGCAGAAAGAAATTCCACAGAGCAGTTGTGGCGATTGCGTTTTGTGCATTGATTGCTGTACTGGTGGTTTTTCTCTTTTTTGTGATCCTGGAACTGAAGGAGGGAATTTAATTTTGAGTGAAAAAATATTACTGATCGATGGACATAGTATTTTGAACAGGGCATTTTATGGCCTGCCGGATCTTACCAATGCAGAGGGACGCCATACAGGAGCAGTATATGGATTTCTGAATATTATGTTCAGAATTATGGAAGAAGAGAAGCCGGAGTACCTTACCGTTGCCTTTGACCTGAGTGCACCTACGTTCCGGCATAAGCGTTACGAAGCTTATAAAGGAACCCGAAAACCCATGCCGGAGGAACTTCGGGAACAGGTTCCGCTGATCAAAGAGATGCTTGCTGCCATGGGGATCAACATCATGTCGTTGGAAGGATATGAGGCAGATGACCTTCTTGGCACAGTTGCAAGAAGAAGTGAAGCGAAAGGCATGGATGTCACCATTCTTTCCGGAGACCGGGATCTTCTTCAGCTTGCCACGGATAAGGTTCTGATTCGACTTCCGAAGACCGTCCGGGGCAAGACTACCATTGAGAATTATCATACTGCGGAAGTGCTCGAAAAATATCAGGTAACGCCGCCGCAGATCATAGAACTGAAAGCTCTGATGGGTGACAGTTCCGATAATATTCCGGGAATTCCAGGCGTTGGAGAAAAAACCGCAACCAAGATGATCGTGCAGTTCGGTTCCATTGAGAATGCCCATGAGCATCTGGAAGAAGTGAAGCCCAACAAGGCGAAAGAATCTCTCCGTGAACATTACGATATGGCACAGCTTTCCAAAGAACTTGCGACCATCAATACAGACAGTCCGCTGGAATTCTCCTACGAAAAGGCGAAAGTGGAGAATCCCTATACTCCGGAAGCCTATGAACTGTGCAAACGACTGGAATTTAAAAACATGCTGAACCGTTTTGATCCGGTTACGGCAGCAGATTCCTCCATGGAACTGGAATTTTTTACCTGTAATGATCTTTCCGGGGTGGAGGCCCTGTTTGAAAAAGCAGCGAGGAAAGAGCAGGTGGGTATTTCCGTTCTTGCAGACCCGGATCAGGTGTATGCCGTAGGACTGGTCCTGGATGAAAAAGAAATCTATCAGATTCCGGTGGGAGGACTTCTTACCGGGGATTACCTTTGTGGAAAGCTGAAAGCCCTGGCGGATAGTACAGTGCTCTGTGCCATGGACATCAAGGCAGTTCTCAAACATGTCCCGCTGGAAGAACCGGAAAAAGTTTTTGACACAGGGGTTGCGGCGTACCTTCTGAATCCGCTGAAATCTTCCTATACCTATGACGATATTGCCAGAGAATATCTGGATGGCATGATGCTCCCGGCAAAAGAAGATCTTCTTGGAAAAACTTCCCTGAAAAAAGCCTGGGAAGAAGAAATGGAATGCCTTGGAAATTATGCCTGTTATCAGGCCTTTGTTCCATGTATGGCCCGTGGCGTTCTTCTTGAAAAACTGGACGAAACAGGCATGCGTAAAGTTTACGATGAGATCGAGCTTCCTCTTGTCTTTACTCTGGATTCCATGGAAAAATGGGGAATTTCCGTTAAAGGTGAAGAACTTAAAAGTTATGGCGAAAAGCTGAAAGTCCGCATCCAGGAGCTGGAAAAAACCATCTGGCAGGAAGCAGGGGAGGAATTTAACATCAATTCCCCGAAACAGCTGGGTGTGATTCTTTTTGAAAAACTGGGACTTCCCGGTGGAAAGAAAACCAAGACGGGTTACTCCACCGCAGCGGATATCCTGGATAAACTGGCAGCGGATCATGCTATTGTAAAAGATATTCTGGAGTACCGTCAGCTGACCAAGCTGAAATCCACTTATGCAGATGGTCTTGGAAATGTGATCGGAAAAGACGGACGAATTCACTCCACTTTCAATCAGACAATCACGGCAACCGGACGTATCAGCAGCACGGACCCAAATCTTCAGAACATTCCGGTACGTATGGAACTGGGAAGGCTGATCCGCAAGGTTTTTGTGCCGGAGGAAGGATTTGTATTTCTGGATGCGGATTATTCTCAGATTGAACTTCGTGTACTGGCCCATATGTCCGGCGATGAAAAACTGATCCAGGCTTACCGTGAGGCAGAGGATATCCACCGCCTTACCGCATCCCAGGTGTTCCATGTACCGCTGGACGAGGTGACACCTCTTCAGAGACGAAATGCCAAGGCGGTAAACTTTGGAATTGTTTACGGCATCAGTTCCTTTGGATTGAGCCAGGATTTAAGTATTACCAGAAAAGAGGCAGCTGCCTACATCGAAAAATATTTTGAAACCTATCCGAAGATCAAGGGATTTCTGGATGGCCTGGTAAAAGAAGGCAGGGAACATGGTTATGTGACTACCATGTTTGGCAGACGAAGACCTGTGCCGGAACTGAAATCCAGCAATTTCATGCAGCGTTCTTTCGGAGAACGTGTGGCCATGAATTCCCCGATCCAGGGTACTGCGGCGGACATCATCAAGATCGCCATGAACCATGTTTATGAACGGGTGAAAAAAGAAGGCCTGCACTCAAGACTGGTGCTTCAGGTACACGATGAGCTTTTGATCGAGACAAAGAAGGAAGAAATCGAGATCGTTTCCCGCATTCTGGAAGAAGAGATGAAGGGAGCCGCAGATCTTGCAGTGGAACTTGAAGTGGATATGCACCAGGGCGACAGCTGGTATGAGGCGAAATAAATGAGAGTGATCGGAGTAACCGGCGGAGTAGGCGCCGGAAAAAGTACAGTACTTGGAATCCTGGAAGAAGAGTTTCAGGCATATGTGATTCAGGCAGACCAGCTTGGCCATATTTTGATGGAACCGGGAGAAGAATGTTACGATGCGGTGATCGCATTGTTTGGAAAAGAAATCATAAAAAAAGATAAAACTATTGACCGGAGAAGGATTTCTGATGTAGTATTCACAGATAAGGATATGCTTTTGAAATTAAACGGGATCATTCATCCGGCCGTAAAACAGAGAATCCTCCGTCTTCTTGGAGAACAGAAGGAAGCGGGAAGAGGAATCTGCGTTGTGGAGGCTGCTCTTTTTCTGGAAGAAAATTATCAAGAATTCTGTGATGAAGTCTGGTATGTGTATACAGAAGAAGAGATCCGGATCCAGCGCCTGATGGAAAGCCGCGGCTATTCCAGAGAGAAATCTCTTGGCATTATCCGAAACCAGGTATCTGATCAGGTTTTCAGAGAACACACGGATTATGTGATCGAAAACAACGGAGATCTTTCAGATACCCGGAGACAGATCAGAGAAGGGATAGAGAGAAATGAGACTTTGTAGTATTGCCAGCGGAAGCAGCGGCAACTGTATTTATGTGGGTTCTGAGGAGGCGCATGTCCTGGTAGATGTGGGAATCAGCGGGAAAAATATCGAGAAAGGCCTGAATACCCTTGACCTTACCGGAAAAGATGTGGACGGAATCCTGATCACCCATGAACATTCCGACCATATCAAGGGCCTGGGAGTGATCTCCAGAAAATACGGAATTCCCATTTACGCCACAGGCGGGACTGCAGACGCCATGCTTCGGATGAAATCCCTTGGAAAAATGCCGGAGGGGCTGATCCACGAGATCCGGGAAGATGAGCCGTTTGAGATTAAAGACCTGACAGTAAATCCTTTTACCATTTCCCATGATGCGGCACAGCCGGTAGGTTACCGCCTGGAATGCGGAGAACATTCGGTGGGAATTGCCACAGATCTTGGAAAATATAATGATTACATTGTAAAAAATCTGGAGAATCTGGATGCGGTGCTTCTGGAAGCCAACCATGATATCCGTATGCTCCAGGTTGGAAAATACCCTTATTATCTGAAACAGAGAATCCTGGGAGACAGAGGCCATCTTTCCAACGAGAATGCAGGCCGCCTGCTTTGCCGGATTCTCCATGATAATCTGAAAGCTGTTTTTCTCGGCCATTTAAGCCGGGAAAACAACTACGAAGAACTTGCCTATGAGACTGTTTGCTCGGAGGTAACGCTTGGTGACAACCCGTATCGTTCCAGGGATTTTAAGATCCAGGTAGCGAAGAGGGATCACATATCAGAAATAATCACAGTGTAGAAAGGAAAAAACGATGAAGAAGACAATTATCACAGTAGTAGGAAATGACACAGTAGGAATTATCGCAAAGGTTTGTACATACCTTGCAGAGAATCAGGTTAACATTCTGGATATTTCTCAGACCATCGTTCAGGGGTACTTCAACATGATGATGATCGCAGACACAGCAAAATGTGAAAAAGATGGCGGCACACTTGCAAAAGAGCTGGAAAATCTTGGCAAAGAGATCGGCGTTGTGATCCACTGCCAGCATGAAGATATTTTTAACATGATGCATCGAGTATAATAAAATAACGGTATACCGTTATTTAACCTATAAACTGTGAAGCAGTTTATGGGCTATGAGCAAGTAGCGAAGCGGATTGCGAATATCCGCTTGACCATCAATCATCAGGGAGAAAATAAAATGATCAATATTTTTGAGGTAAACGAGACAAATAAAATGATCGAACAGGAGAATCTGGATGTGCGTACCATTACCATGGGTATCAGCCTTTTAGACTGTATCGATCCTGACCTGGATGCACTGAATCAGAAAATATATGAGAAGATCACCACAAAAGCCAGAAACCTGGTAGCTACCGGTGATGAGATTGCAACCGAGTACGGGATCCCGGTTGTAAATAAACGAATTTCCGTAACACCGATCGCTCTGGTTGGTGGAGCCGCATGTAAGAAACCGGAAGATTTTGTGACCATCGCAAGAACACTGGATAAATGTGCCAAGGAAGTTGGAGTGAACTTTATCGGCGGATATTCCGCACTGGTAAGCAAGGGAATGACTCCGGCAGAGGAACTTCTCATCCGCTCCATCCCGCAGGCAATGGCAGAGACAGAGCGTGTCTGCAGTTCTGTAAACGTTGGTTCCACCAAGACCGGTATTAACATGGATGCCGTAAAACTGATGGGCGAGATCGTCCTTGCAACCGCAGAGGCAACCAAAGAGCAGGATTCCCTTGGCTGTGCCAAACTTGTAGTGTTCTGCAACGCACCGGATGACAACCCGTTTATGGCAGGCGCTTTCCACGGTGTTACAGAGGCAGACTGCATCATCAATGTAGGTGTCAGCGGCCCTGGCGTTGTAAAAAAAGCCCTGGAGCAGGTTCGTGGAGAGGATTTCGGAACACTTTGCGAGATGATCAAACGTACCGCATTTAAGGTAACACGAGTTGGACAGCTGGTTGCACGTGAGGCATCCAGACGTCTGGATGTGCCGTTTGGTATTGTGGATCTTTCTCTTGCACCGACACCGGCCATCGGTGATTCCGTAGCGGAGATCCTGGAGGAGATCGGTCTTGAGAGAGCCGGCGCACCGGGAACAACTGCAGCACTTGCCCTTCTTAATGACCAGGTGAAAAAAGGCGGTGTTATGGCAGCAGCAGCTGTAGGAGGCTTAAGCGGTGCCTTTATTCCGGTCAGTGAGGATCAGGGAATGATCGATGCGGTAAACGAAGGAGCTCTTACTCTTGAAAAACTGGAAGCCATGACCTGCGTATGCTCGGTCGGCCTGGATATGATCGCAGTTCCGGGAGATACCAAAGCTACCACACTGGCAGGTATCATTGCAGATGAGTCTGCCATCGGTATGGTAAACCAGAAGACAACTGCAGTACGTCTGATCCCGGTAATTGGCAAAGGCGTAGGCGAAACTGTTGAGTTTGGCGGACTTCTTGGCTATGCACCGATCATGCCGGTAAATTCCTTCTCCTGCGATGCGTTTGTACAGAGAGGTGGAAGAATCCCGGCACCGATCCACAGCTTTAAGAACTAAGGTACTGTTTACTTTATGACCGGCAACACGTTTCGCGATGCACAGAATTTCTGAAATTAATTTCATTTCGGGGTTGACAGACTCACGTTGATGTGCTAAAGTAAACACAACTTAAAAAACAAACCAGTGAGAAAGAGAAGTAAACATTTCAGGAAGCTTCGCAGAGAGCGGTGATGGTGGGAATCCGCAGGGAACCAGATGTTGAATGGACTTTCGAGGGCGGCCCGAACTATTTATCTGTACAGTAGGCGCCGACGGGAACCGAACCCGTTATCAATGAGGAGTGTATGTTAGTACACCGGAAAGTGGACGATTCGTCAATTTGAGTGGTACCGCGATAATAAAGAACTTTTATTACCGTCTCAAGCATAATATAAGCTTGAGACGGTTTTTGTGTTACAGGAAAAAGAAATTCTGTTGCATAAAAGTTGTTCCGGAAAAGCAGACCGCAGGGTGTACAAAAAGTAATCATAAGCGGAAATAAGAAGGGAGAACAAAATTATGAAAAAAAGAATGTTAGTAATCGCAGCAGCAGTAGCAGCAACAAGTATGATGATGGCCAGCCCGGTTATGGCAGAGGATTTTAAAGTCGGTATTTGCAATTATGTAGATGATGCCTCCCTGAATCAGATCGTAGACAATATCCAGTCCCGTCTGGAAGAGATCGGCAAAGAAAAAGGTATCACATTTGATGTATCCTATGATAACTGCAATGCAGATGCCAGTGTTATGGAACAGATCATTTCCGATTTCCAGGCAGATAACGTTGACCTGATGGTAGGTGTGGCTACACCGGTGGCAATGCGTATGCAGTCTGCTACAGAGGGAAGTGATACACCGGTTGTTTTCTCCGCAGTATCCGATCCGGTTGGCTCCGGCCTTGTAGATTCTCTGGATGCTCCTGGAGCAAATATTACAGGAACCAGTGATTATCTGGATACTTCTTCTATCATGAAACTGATCCAGGCACAGAATCCGGATGTAAAGAAAATCGGTCTTCTTTATGATGTAGGACAGGACTCCTCCACAACAGCGATCCAGGAAGCAAAAGATTACCTGGATGAGCAGGGAATCGAATATGTAGAACGTACCGGAACGACTACCGATGAAGTCCAGCTTGCGGCAGATGCACTGATCGCAGATGGTGTGGATGCCGTATTTACACCTACAGACAATACCATCATGACAGCAGAGCTTTCTATTTATGAGAAATTTATTGACGCAGGAATCCCTCACTACACAGGTGCTGACTCCTTTGCATTAAATGGTGCTTTTGTAGGATATGGTGTTGATTATGCAAATCTTGGACAGAAAACAGCCGATATGATCGCAGATATCCTGGTAGATAACGCAGATCCGGCCAAAACCGCTGTGGAAACATTTGATAATGGTACTGCAACAGTTAATACAGAAACCTGCAAAGAACTTGGTCTTGATTTTGATACCGTAAAGAAAGCATTTGAGCCGCTCTGCACACAGGTAAATGAGATCACAACCGCAGAGAGCTTCGATGAAGTAGACGCAAAATAAATAACCGTTCACCTTGTAGAACAGTTATGAAATAAATCCAATTGGAGGAAATCACTGTGACGATTGCAACTATGTTCTCCCTCGGGGAGACTGCTCTGAAGCTTGGACTGATCTGTTCCCTGACAGTTCTTGCTCTGTTTCTTAGTTATTCTATGCTGAATGTCTGCGACCTTTCTACAGATGGCTGCTTTACTTTTGGAGCCGCTGTAGGAGCCGTAGTAGCTGTAAGCGGACATCCGTTTCTGTCTATAGTGGCAGCTATGGCAGCAGGTGTTACGTCGGGATTTGTAACTGCCATCTTGCAGACAAAGCTGGGAGTAGACAGCCTGCTTGCAGGTATCATTGTAAATACGGCCTTATATTCCGTAAATATTGCGGTCATGGGAGGCTCTTCTCTCATTAATATGAACCGGACAACCACGGTATTTACCATGATGAAGGATGCACTTGCAGGTACACCTTTAAAAGGCAGAGAAGATATTATCATTGCAGCCATCGCAGTGATCCTTGTGATCGTATTTCTGGTATTTTTCCTGAGAACAAGACTTGGTCTTGCAATCCGGGCAACCGGAAATAATTCCGATATGGTAAAATCTTCCTCCATCAATCCGGTCTTTACAACTGTGATCGGCCTTTGTGTGGCAAATGCATTTACCGCACTTTCCGGATGCCTTCTGTCCCAGTCACAGAAATCCGTAGATATCAACATCGGACAGGGTATGGTCACCATCGCACTGGCATCTCTGCTGATCGGAGGTACTCTTCTTGGTCATGGAGGAATTTTTGTAAGGGCGGTAGGAATGGTGCTTGGTTCCTTTATCTTCCGCCTTGTGTACACCATTGCACTTCGTTTCAATATGCCGGCGTTTATGCTGAAACTGGTATCTTCTGTGATCGTTGTTCTTGCAATTTCCGGTCCATATCTTAAGAAACAGTGGCCGCAGATCCGAAGAAGAATGACTCATACAAAAGGAGGCAGATGATCCATGTTAAAAATCAGCCATATTTCAAAAACATTTAATCCGGGAACCGTAAACGAAAAAAAGGCAATCGAAGATCTTTCCCTGGAACTGAAAAAAGGCGACTTTGCTACGATCATCGGTTCCAATGGTGCGGGAAAATCAACACTTTTCAACGCAATCTGCGGTGATTTCCTTACAGATGCAGGCTCTATCGAGCTGGACGGCAGGGATATCACATTTATGCCGCAGCACGCACGTGCAAAAGAAATCGGCTGTCTTTATCAGGACCCGATGCGCGGAACTGCTCCGGGTATGACGATCGAAGAGAATCTTGCGCTTGCAGCCGGGAAGGGCGGATGGCTTTCCCACACAACCCGGCAGGAAAAAGAACGTTTTCGTGAGGAACTGAAGAAACTGGACATCGGCCTGGAAGAGCGGATGAGTCATCCGGTAGGACTTCTTTCCGGTGGGCAGAGACAGGCCTTGACACTTCTGATGGCGACCATGAACCCGCCGAAACTGCTTCTTCTGGATGAGCATACTGCAGCACTTGACCCGGGAACTGCAGAGAAAGTCCTGAATCTCACAAAACGGATCGTGGAAGAACATCAGCTGACCTGTCTGATGATCACACACAATATGCAGTCAGCAATTGATCTTGGAAACCGTATTTTGATGATGGATTCCGGTAATATCGTACTGGATATCGGAGGAGAAGAGAAAAAGAACATGACTGTGGACGGTCTTCTTGAGAAGTTTAAGACAGGAGCCGGCAAGGCCTTGGATAATGACCGTATTCTTTTGTCGGAATAATGAATGATAAGTAGAAGAGCCATCACTATCTGAAACAGGTGGTGGTTCTTTTTTTGTGGAAAATTCTTGAGTATATCACGTTACCGTGGTAAAATAAATGAAATCGCTTTGTGATTTTATTTATGAGCAAGTAGCGAAGCGGATTGCGAATATCCGATTAACTTTATTATGGAAGAGGGACGAATGATATGCAGTTTTCAAAAAGACTGGACCGATTTGGGGATGAAATTTTTGCTGCTCTGAACAACCGGCGCATGGAGCTGGAAGCCCAGGGCATGAAGATCTATAACATGAGTGTGGGAACCCCGGATTTTAAAACTCCGGAATACATCAAAAAAGCCGTAGCGGAAGCGGCCATGGATGACAACAACTGGAAGTACAGCCTCCGGGATCTGCCGGAGCTTCTGGAAGCAGTCTGCACTTATTATAAAAAACGTTTTGATGTGGAACTGACACCGGATATGGTAATGACCGTTTATGGAAGCCAGGAAGGAATGGGACATCTCGGCATGGCCCTCTGTGACGAAGGAGATACCGTCCTTCTTCCGGACCCGTGCTATCCGGTATTTGCAGCAGGAAGCCTGATGGCCGGAGCGGTTCCTTACTACTATCCACTGGTTGCGGAACATGACTTTCTCCCCTATGTAAAAGGAATCCCGGAAGAAGTGGCAAAAAAGGCCAAATACATGGTGGTATCCCTTCCGTCCAATCCGGTAGGAAGTATAGCCACACCAGGACTTTACGAAGAAATCGTGGAATTTGCGAAAAAATATGATATTCTCATTATTCATGATAATGCATACAGCGATATTATCTTTGACGGAGCATTTGGAGGAAGCTTCCTTGCAACACCAGGGGCAAAAGAGATCGGAGTGGAGTTCTTCAGCCTTTCCAAATCCTTCAATGTTACCGGTGCAAGACTCAGCTTTCTGGTAGGTCGGCCGGACGTGATCGCAGCACTTCGCAAGCTGAGAAGCCAGATTGATTTCGGCATGTTCCTGCCACTTCAGAAAGCCGCTGTTGCAGCACTTGAGGGACCGCTGGACAGCGTAAAAGAACAGTGTCAGATGTACGAGGAGAGAAGAGATGCCCTCTGCCAGGGACTTCGCGACATTGGCTGGGAACTTCCAAATGGAAAAGGTACCATGTTCGTCTGGGCAAAGATCCCGGGTGGCCGCACGGACAGCATGGCATTTTGTATGGAACTGATGGAAAAAGCCGGCGTCATCGTAACACCGGGAGCAAGCTTCGGTCCTCACGGAGAAGGCTACGTACGTTTCGCTCTGGTACTTCCGCCGGAGAAGATCCGGGAAGCAGTGGAAGCGATTGGGAACAGCGGAATTACCGTTACAAAATGATCCGCGGTGACTTCTGAAATTCATGGATAAACGGCTGGCCTGTTTTCCGGCAGAGAAGCATCTCATAAAGACCGGAAGCTTTGCAGGTTTTTTGGAAAATATCCAATCCGTCTTTATCAAGAACAGAAGAAGCATCGGCAGATTTGGTCAGGAGAGGAATGGAAGCATTTCGTTTGATCTGGCTAAGGAGTGGCGTACTGTTTTTGCAAAAACCAAGTACCCGGGCATAGGGAATATGTCCGGGTGCTTTTTCTTTCAGATCAAGAAAGATCCGGACAAGACCACGGCAGATGGCGGAGCGGGTGACATCTCTGGTTTTCAGAAGATCCGCAAACTGGGAAAAACTTTCATACTGGTTCCGGTATTTTAAGATCCGGCGGATCAATGCATCGGAAAGATCCGGATACTGACGCAGCGTTTCTTCAGTTTCCAAAAGAAGCTTATAGTGCAGAGGAAGATCCAGAGTTGTTTCCGAAAGCCAGCAGCCCTTTTTAAGCGCAGAGGAAAAAACCGGAAATGCCGCAGCCGGAATAAAACGGGAAAAATCCATGGCGTCCTTTTTGGCGGAAAGAAGTTCCCGGATACCGGAAGCAGACGGGAAAAAATCTCCGGAAACATCCGAGAGATCCGCATCGTGATACCCACTTCCTTTTCGGAGAAGCGCATGGGGACGGATGGAGCTGTTCTGGCGCAGCAGGGCTTTGCAGTATTCAATACCAAGAATATTGTTGGGCGAAGAAAGGATAGAATCCATCTGCTCCGGAAAAATAAAATGTCCGTCACCGGAAGACACATCAGAGATGGCAGATTTTGCAACATAACTTGTCAGCGCACGGCTTCTTGCCAGAGGAAAACTCATTCCGTCACGCAGGTTTTTCTGAAGAAAATCTCTGTATACAGGCGGTTCCGCAACAAGAATACGAGCTGTTTCCATAAGGATCTCCGTATCGCCGCATTCGCTTCCAAAACAAAGTTCATCTACGCACCCAAGTCCATCCAGAAGACTTACGCCGCCTGCGGCAAAGCCCTCCGCACTGGCAGTGGAAACCTGGATGGGAAGCTCCAGGACAAGATCGGCACCGCCAAGAAGAGCCATCTCCGCCCGGAGATATTTTTCCATAAGCGCAGGTGCGCCTCTCTGCACAAAATCTCCGCTCATGGCGACGATCACATAATCAGCACCAAGAGTTTCTCTGACATAACGGATCTGATATTCATGCCCCCTGTGAAAAGGATTGTATTCTGCAATAATTCCAACAACTTTCATATAAAAAACCTGCCATTTCTGAAAAGTTAAATTTTACTCAGAGCCTTACCACGAGACAGACTGCATATACCTGCCTGGCACTGCGTTTTTCCGTAATGAAGCTATTCTAACATAAGCACTGCAAAAAGTTAAGTCATACATAATCCACTTCGCAGTCAGCCCGTAAATTGCACCTCAAAAAATACGCCGCACATCCATTTTCTGACAATGAAAAGCTTGAAATACAAAGTGTAAGGAGGTATAATAAACACAGTGTAGTGCCCGAACAGACACTAGCGTTTTTGTTACATCAAGAAAGGAGCCATTTAATCATGGGATTTGTTGAACTGCTTAAAAAAAGAGCAAAAGAAAGCGTAAAAACAATTGTACTGCCAGAGACAGAGGATATGAGAACTCTTGAGGCAACTGACAAGATTCTGAAAGAGGGAGTTGCCAAGATCATCCTTATCGGTAACGAGGAAGAGATCAATAAGAAAGCAGCAGAAGGCGGCTTTGATATTTCCGGCGCACAGATCGTAGATCCGGAGACATCTGACAGAACTCAGGCATACATTGATAAATTCGTAGAGCTGAGAGCCAAGAAAGGAATGACACCTGAGAAAGCAAAAGAGATCCTTCATACTCAGTACCCATACTATGGCGTAATGATGGTTAAAATGGGTGATGCAGACGGTATGGTATCCGGTGCATGCCACTCTACAGCAGATACACTTCGTCCATGCCTTCAGATCCTGAAGACAAAACCGGGAACCAAGCTTGTATCCGCATTCTTCCTGATCGTAGTTCCGGATTGCGAGTATGGTGCAAACGGTGCATTCGTATTTGCGGATTCCGGTCTGAACCAGAACCCGACTCCGGATGAACTTTCCGCAATCGCAGCATCTTCCGCTGAGTCCTTCAAGCTTCTTGTTCAGGAGGAGCCGATGGTAGCTATGCTTTCCCACTCCACCAAGGGAAGTGCAAAACATCCTGACGTAGATAAGATGGTAGAGGCTACCAGAATCGCCAAAGAAGAGCATCCGGAGCTTAAACTTGACGGAGAGTTCCAGCTTGACGCTGCTATCGTTCCAAGCGTAGGCGCATCCAAAGCACCTGGAAGCGAAGTAGCAGGTAAAGCAAATGTCCTTATCTTCCCAGACCTTGATGCAGGTAACATCGGATACAAGCTTGCTCAGCGTCTTGGTAAAGCAGAAGCATACGGACCTGTTACACAGGGTATCGCGAAACCTGTAAACGACCTGTCCCGCGGATGCTCTGCAGATGATATCGTAGGTGTTGTAGCGATCACAGCAGTACAGTGCCAGGCAGAGGATAAATAATCCGGTTATCATCCTTACATATCATGTTAGGGGCAAAACACCTTTTGCCCCTAACCTTATATTATAAAAAATCAGGAGAGTAAATATCATGAACGTATTGGTTATCAACTGTGGAAGTTCTTCATTAAAATATCAGTTAATCAACTCCGATACAGAGGCAGTCCTTGCAAAAGGTCTCTGCGAGAGAATCGGTATCGACGGAAGACTGGTATACCAGAAAGCCGGCTGTGACAAGGAGATCACAGAGGCAGCTATGCCAACACATAAAGAGGCAATCCAGATGGTACTGGATGCACTTACCAATGACAAGACAGGCGCAATCGGAAGCCTGAAAGAAGTTAACGCGATCGGACACCGTGTCGTACACGGCGGTGAGAAATTCGCTTCCTCCGCAGTGATCACAGATGAGATGATCAAAGCCGTAGAAGAGTGCAACGATCTTGCACCGCTTCACAACCCGGCAAACCTGATCGGTATCCGCGTATGTGCAGACCTTATGCCAGGTGTACCACAGGTAGCAGTATTTGATACCGCTTTCCATCAGACAATGCCGGCTAAGGCTTATCTCTACGGACTTCCGCTTGACTTCTACAAGAAATATAAAGTAAGAAGATACGGTTTCCACGGAACATCCCACAGCTTTGTATCCAAGAGAGCTGTTGAGTTCCTTGGCCTTGACAAAGATAACTCCAAAGTTATCGTTTGCCACCTTGGAAACGGATCCTCTATCAGCGCTGTTGTAAACGGTAAATGTGTAGATACCACAATGGGTCTTACACCACTTGAAGGTGTTGTTATGGGAACACGTTCCGGTAACATCGATCCGGCTATCATGGAGTTCATCGCCAAGAAAGAGAACCTTGATATCGAGGGCGTTATGAACGTACTCAACAAGAAATCCGGTCTTCTCGGACTTTCCGGCGGACTTTCCAGCGACTTCCGTGACCTTAACGAGGCAGCTGAGGGTGGAAACGAAGATGCAGCAAACGCAATCGACGTTCTCTGCTACGGTATCGCTAAATTCGTAGGCGGATATGTTGCAGCAATGAACGGTGTTGACGCGATCGTCTTCACAGCAGGTATCGGCGAGAACGCAATCCCGGTACGTGAGAAAGTTGTAAGCTATCTTGGATACCTTGGTGTAACACTTGACAAAGATGCAAACGGACATCGTGGCGAGGAGATCGTAATCTCCACACCAGATTCCAAAGTGAAAGTTGCAGTTATCCCGACAAATGAGGAGCTTGCAATCTGCCGTGAGACTGTAGCACTGGTATAATCAGCCGCTTCAGTACTGACACAGATGGTATAAAACCGTTCGGGCATAGCCGGAAATCAGGCAGAATATTACTGCGAACCAGCAGTATACATTCGGGGGCGGACAGGTAACAGTCCACCCCCGAAATTTGCCCCAGAATTTCTGATTAAGCCAACAGTAACAAAAAATTAAAAAAATGTAATATTTTCCCGAAAATAGCGTTGACAAATCACAAGACCATATGTATAATGGATTGAGTGTGGATAGGAGAGACTTATGCAGATTCATTTATTAGACATTTCTTCCTGTGATGGCAAGACGATCCAGGAATCAGTTGTTCCTGAACTGGAGAAGATTGATTTTCAGATGGGAAGTTTCCCGGTACTTGCGAAAGAGCCGGTAGAGCTTACGATCACCAATACCGGTGACAAGGTTCTTGAACTTACAGGAACCGGTAAGATTACAGTGGGAATCCCTTGTGACCGCTGTCTTGAGACAGTAGCCGTAGAGATACCGCTGGAATTTAAGAAGAAGCTCGACATGAAGCTTTCTGACGAAGAACGTGTCAATGATCTGGATGAAAGCAGCTATCTCACAGGTATGAACCTGGATGTGGACCGGTTGGTCTATCTTGAGGTATTGATATGCTGGCCTTTGAAGGTCTTATGTAAAGAAGACTGTAAAGGTATCTGCAGCCGCTGCGGGAAGAACCTGAACGAAGGTCCCTGCGGATGCAAGGAGGAGCCTAAGGATCCCCGCATGGCAGCTATCAGTGATATATTCAGTAAATTTAAGGAGGTGTAACCTATGTCCATTTGTCCTAAGAACAAATCTTCCAAAGCTAGACGTGACAAGAGAAGAGCGAACTGGAAAATGAGCGCTATGAACCTTGTTAAATGTAGCAAATGTGGAGCACTTATGATGCCACACAGAGTTTGCAAAGCTTGCGGAAGCTACAATAAGAAGGAAATCATCAAAGTTGAGGACTAATTTTGATTGGTCAGTCAATATATGATGCAGAAAAGAGTCTGGTATGCTGAGATAAGTATACCGGCTTTTTTTATACTCTGAGGGGAAATAAAAATATGAAAGAGAACAAAAATCAGAAAAATACCGCCGTAAACCAGATCACAGAGGGCGTGATCTGGAAACAGCTTCTGTTTTTCTTTTTTCCGATCTTGTTTGGAACTCTGTTCCAGCAGATTTATAATACCGCCGATACGGTTGTGGTAGGCCGTTTTGTGGGAAAAGAAGCGCTGGCTGCAGTCGGTGGTTCGTCCAGCATGATCGTGAATCTGATTGTAGGATTTTTTGTGGGCCTATGTTCTGGTGCGGCTGTGGTGATTTCACAGTTCTACGGCGCAAAAGACCACAAAAATCTCAAAAAAGCGCTTCACACATCCATGATTTTTTGTCTGGCAGCCAGCATAATTGTGGGAACAGCAGGATTTATCCTGGCAGAGCCGATCCTTCACCTGATGAAAACACCGGCAGAAGTAATTCCGGATTCTGTACTGTACCTGCATATCTATTTTGCGGGAACTTTTTTCAATCTGGTTTACAACATGGTATCCAGTATCTTAAGAGCAGTAGGAGACTCCAAAAGACCCCTTTATGTGCTGATCATCACCTGCCTTTTGAATATTCTTCTGGATGTTGTGTTTGTTGTAATCTTCCATATGGGAGTTCTTGGCGTTGCACTTGCAACAGTCAGCTGTCAGGCAGTCAGTGCCATTCTTGTAACCTGGTTTTTGATGCGGGCAGAAGATATTTACCGTCTGGAATTCCATGAGATCCGTTTTGATCTCCGGTCTCTTGGAGCAGTTTTAAGGATTGGACTTCCAGCAGGACTGGAATCTGTGATGTACAACATTGCCAATCTTACTATTCAGATTTTTGTCAATGAGCTGGGAACGGATACCGTGGCAGCCTGGGGAACCCTGGGAAAAATTGACGCGGTATTCTGGATGGTCTGCAATGCCTTTGCTATCTCAATTACCACCTTTGTGGGACAGAATTACGGTGCCGGAAAATACCACCGCATGCGAAAAAGCGTCCGTGTCTGTATGGCAATGGCATATATTACCGCATTTATTGTAAGTGGTGCAATTGTTCTGTTTGCGGGATCAATTTACCGCCTATTTACCACAGATCAGACAGTGGTGAAAATTGGAGTCCATATGATCCGGTTCCTGATCCCATCGTATGCGCTTTATGTTGTGATCGGAATTCTGTCCGGCGCCCTGCGTGGTGCCGGAAGAGTTCTGATCCCCATGATTCTGACATGCGGAGGCGTCTGCATGATCCGGATTATCTGGCTGTTTGCCTTTGTAAAATCCCATCCCGGAATTAACAGCATTATGCTCAGCTATCCGGTGTCCTGGGTAATTACTGCGGTGCTGTTTGTCATTTACTATTTCCGGCGTTTTCCCGGTATACAAAAAAAGAAATAACCATATAAAAAGGGTGCTGATTCTGCGTGATAGCAGTGATTGGCACCTTTGTTTTTCTCGGAAAATGTCGATTTATTACGAATTGATTTCATTGCCTGAAAAGAGAAAAAGCGGTATTCTGGACGCATATAGATGGATATTTAAAACAGCACAAAAGGGGATGAATCACATGCACAATCTGCGAAAAACAATAAGATATGGGATTTTATCAATACTTGGAGTGATTGTTATGGGGATCTGCATGAGGTACGCCATAAAAACGGTAATGGCAGCAATCACAGCCCTGACGGTGGGAATCCGAAACCGATCCGGAAAGCGGGGTGGCAGCCATAGAGAAGAAAAATAAGCTGTGGACTCTTATTTTCGGAATTACAGTGATTTTATCCATGACGGCATTTTTTCTGATGTACCGCATGAACAATGAATATACGGCCAGAGGAGAGCAGCCCATTCAGGGAATTCTCTGTCTGGATGAGGAAAAAGCAGCGGGGAAACTGCATTATCTGTCCAGAGAATGGCAGTATTTTCCGGGGAAACTTCTTACTCCAGATATGTTGAAAGAAAACACCGGATATTACAGCCGGTATATTTCCATTGGAGAATACGGAGGAATGGAACTGGGTGACAAAAATGCCTCTCCCTATGGCTGCGGAACCTATCGGATGATTCTGATTCTGCCGAAAAAAGAACAGACATGGGCCCTTTCTCTTAAGAAGGTCTTTTCCGCATACCGGATTTATATCAACGGAGAACTGGCAGGAGAAGTGGGAGATCCGGATGAAAAAACTTATAAAGAGCAGATTATGAACCGTGTTTTTACATTTCAGGGATCTGAAATGGCGGAAATTGTCATAGCAGTGGCAGACAAAAACCATGTCAAATCCGGAATTCAGTATATTCCGGTGTTCGGGTCCCCGGTTCAGATCAATATGCAGAGAGGATTGCGGGTACTTGGGAGCGGATTTGCCATGGCATTTTGTATTTGCGTCATGTTTGGAGTGCTTACAGTACATATCCGCACCAGGACATATCTGTCTCTTATGATTGATGTCTGGATTGTGGCAGCTTTTCTTCTGGAAATTTTTGTGGATATTCTTCCCTCAGCAGGAATTTTCTATGAAGCATCCTGGATCAGCGAAGCTGTCAAATGGGTTGCGGCGTTTTATATGCTGGTAAATACTTTCGGGGAAACTGACTGCGGATATGGGAAAATTGTTCTGGTGGGAACAACGGTTTACGCCTGTTCCCTTGCAGCAGATCGGATCTGGCCTCTTTACGAACCTATCATCGGAGGCCGGTTTCCGGAGACCGGAGGGATGGTACTGGCCATTGCGTTTGCCTGCGTGCTGTGGAGAGATCTTTCAGAAGCGTACAAAATCCGTCTCACCTATGAGATATACAGCAAACAGACAGAACTGCGTCTGCTTGCTCAGAAAAAACATTACGAAAAACTGAAAGCGCAGATGGATGAAACCAGCCGTGTCCGTCATGATATGCGGCAACATCTCCGGGTGCTGGCTGCCCTTCTGGAACAGAAACAGTATGAGGAAATGCAGACGTATCTTTGCCGGTATACAAGGGAGTTTCAGGAGAGGCTTACATATCAGACCTACTGTAAAAATCAGGTAACCGATGCAATTCTTCATTATTATGAGGAGATCTGCCGGGAAAAAAGAATCTCTTTTCAGTGCCAGGTGGAGGCACCGGAGAATACAGGAATCGAAGATACAGACTTCTGCCGGCTTTTTGGAAATCTGCTGGAAAACGCAGTTGAGGCAGCCGAAAGGTGCCCGGATGGCAGCCCGAGATTTATCCGGGTACAGATCCGGGCCAGAAATAATAAACTGCTGATCGAAGAAGAAAATAGTTGTACAGGTTCTCTTCGAAGAGGCAGGGACGGAATTTTCTCCGGAAAACATTCCGGACAGGGAATCGGAACCGCATCCATCTCGGAGATTGCGGCACGTTATGGTGGTCTTGCAGACTTTCAGGACCATAATGGGATTTTTAAGGCAGAGATTTTCCTTCGCCTGACGAAAAAAGATACTGAAGATAAGCTTTTCGGATAGCGGCAGAACCACGTTTCCGGATCTGGACAGTTTCTCCGTTATCCAGAAGGAATCCTTCGTCGGTGGCTTCCTGGATGCGGTCCATATTTACCATACATCCACGGTAACAGGAGAGAAAATTGTGGCAGTCACGGATCTGCTCCTCAAATTTATGGAATGTAAGGTAAGAACGCAGCGGGCCGGCATCTGTATGCAGGCAGACGGCATTGCGGAATGTATCTGCATACAGAATGCTGTGCAGCGGCACACGCACAGGAACACGGTCAGAAATAATTTCGATATATCGTGCATGAAGAGCCTCTTTCAGACGAAAAGAATCCAGAATCTGACACAGCTTTTCCGGCTGAAAAGGTTTCAGAAGATAGTAGGCGGCATTTACGTCGTAGCTTTCCACCGCAAATTCACTGCTGGTAGTCACAAAAACAAGAATGCAGTCATCAGACTGATTTCGGATTCTTCTGGCTGCTTCCATGCCGGTAATGCCATCCATATAGATATCCAGAAACAGGATCTGGAAATTTCCGGGCCGGTAATCGTCAAAGAAAGCCTACGCACTGGAAAAGTACCGGATTTCCGTGGGAATCTGTCTGTTTTCAAAATAAGAAGTAATAATACGTTTCAGCTGTTCTGCGTCCGATGCAATGTCATCAATAATAGCAATATTCAAAATCTGTAACCTCCGGAGAAATAAGTGTAAAGGTAGTATAGCATAACTTTTAGGAATGTCCAGAGGCAGTTTACGATTTTACATAAGTTTTACGGGGGAGATTTTGTAGAGAAATGTCGTAAGATCTCATATTCTCTCAAAATCATTAGTAAATTCTGGAAAAAGAGTGCAAGATATCATGGAAAACGTCATTTCGTCACAGGTTGGTTGTCATTTGCCGGGAAATTTTTTACAATGATGTCATCCAAAAAGAAAGGCGGTAGATATACGGAAAGTAAAAAAGAAACCTGGCGACATGAGAAACTGTCAACAAAAATCCAGACAAAATCCTTAAAAAAAACCTTACAACAACGGCTGTATTTCAGAGCATGAAACGCAGCCGTTTTCCCCGTTCCCAAAATACATGCTTCTTGACGGAAAGCAGGAAATTCGTTATTATTCGTTGTAGAGTGAAAAAGCCAATGCGGATATCTTTATCTGCAGGAACTTACGAAAAAAGAAAATGGAGAAACACACATGAACATTCTTAATATAGAACATATCCACAAGATTTTTGGAGACAAGGTGATTTTTGACGATATTTCCTGTGGCATTGACCAGGGAGAAAAGATCGGGATCATCGGTGTCAACGGAACGGGAAAAACTACCCTGCTCCGGGTAATAGCAGGAGAAGAAGAACCGGATGAGGGCCAGGTGATCACCCAGAACGGGATCCGTATCAGCTGGCTTCCCCAGACTCCGGAATTTCCACAGCATATGACCATTCTGGACTATGTGGCAGAGGGTAAGTGGCAGAAAGACTGGAGTACAGAGAGCGAGGCACGCCGTATGCTGAACACTCTCGGAATTACAGATCAGAACAGCAATATGGACAATCTATCCGGCGGTGAGAAGAAGAGAGTGGCACTGGCCAGAATGCTTTTAAATCCGGCAGACATCCTGATCCTGGATGAGCCCACCAACCACCTGGACGGGGAGATGGTTACCTGGCTGGAAGATTTCCTCAGGAATTTCCGTGGAACCGTGATCATGGTTACACATGACCGATACTTTCTGGATCGTGTAGCCAACCGTATCCTGGAGATCAGTCACGGGAAATTATATTCCTACGCAGGAGATTACTCCAGGTTTCTGGAATTGAAAGCCCAGAGAGAAGAGATGGAGCTTGCCAGCGACCGTAAACGCCGCAGTGTCCTTCGGATGGAACTGGAATGGGCGGCGAGAGGCTGCCGGGCCAGAAGTACCAAGCAGAGGGCAAGGCTTGACCGTCTGGAAGCACTGAAAGCAGGAAAAACTCCGGTAAAAGATCAGAATGTAGAGATGGACTCCGTGGAAACCCGTATGGGCAAAAAGACCGTAGAGTTCCATCACGTGAGTAAAGCCATAGAAGGCCGCCTTCTGATCAATGATTTTGATTATATTGTTCTAAGAGATCAGCGCCTTGGAATCATCGGCCCCAACGGCTGTGGAAAATCCACCCTCCTTAAGATGGTAGAAGGACTGGTTGCTCCGGATTCCGGAGAAATTCAGATCGGCGAAACCATCCGCATCGGATATCTCGCCCAGAACGTTCCGGATATGGATGGAAGACAGCGAGTGATCGATTATATTCGCGAAGTGGCAGAATATGTTCCGACGAAAGAAGGAAGAATCACCGCCTCCCAGATGCTGGAGAGATTTCTTTTTGACCCGGCCATGCAGTACACACCTGTAGAAAAACTTTCCGGAGGAGAGAAGAGAAGACTGTACCTTCTGAAAGTCTTGATGGAGGCACCGAACGTCCTGCTCCTGGATGAGCCAGGAAATGATCTGGATATCCCTACTATGACTATCCTGGAAGATTATCTGGATTCTTTTTCCGGTATTGTGATTACCGTATCTCATGACCGTTATTTCCTTGATAATGTAGTGAACCGCATTATGGCATTTGAAGGGGATGGACAGCTGGTACAGTATGAAGGCGGATACACCGATTACCTGGAGGCGAAAGCCAGAAAAGGACAGACTCTGGAAACACGTTCGGATATGGCAGGCAGCAGCCAGAACGAAACGCCGGAACCGGAAAAAAAGAAATCCTCTGCAGATACCTGGAAACAGAACCGGAAACAGAAGCTGAAATTTACGTATAAAGAACAGAAAGAATTCGAAACCATCGATGATGACATTGCGGCTCTGGAAGACCGTCTGGAACAGATCGATAAAGAAATGGCAGCCAATGCCACCAATGCCGGAAAACTCAGGGAGCTTTCCGAAGAACAGCAGGAAACCCAGCAGAAGCTGGATGAAAAAATGGACCGCTGGGTGTACTTAAACGACCTTGCGGAACAGATCGAGGCGCAGAAAGAATAAGATATATCAGCAGAGAGCTTATAGCATTTCGGGGAATACCGCTATAAGCTCTCTGTTTTCAACTGTTTTATTTTCAGGGTTTGCGCGAAACGTATTGACTTCCCGGGCAGAATTTTAGTATCATAAGTAACGGTACATTTGTTTTGGTACTCTGCAGTGAAAATCCTTGTACCGCTGGGTCTGAGGATTTTCACTACAGTGTACCATATGCATTCCGAAAAGGTTTTCGGACAGAGAAAGGACAACATATGTCAGAAATGGTAAAAGTCGTTGTAGACGCAATGGGCGGTGACAATGCCCCTGTAGAGCCGGTAAAAGCAGCAGTAGAAGCCGTAAAAGAGAAACAGAATATCCAGGTCATCCTCACAGGACAGGAAGATGTGATAAAGGCAGAACTTCAGAAATACCCGGATTATCCGAAAGACAGAATCCGTGTGGTACACGCTTCCCAGGTGATCGAGACCGCGGAGCCTCCGGTAATGGCGATCCAGAAAAAGAAAGACTCCTCTATTGTAGTAGGTTTAAATCTTGTAAAAAAACAGGAAGCAGATGCCTTCGTATCTTCCGGAAGCACCGGAGCTGTTCTGGTAGGCGGCCAGGTGATCGTAGGCAGGATCAAAGGTATCCAGAGACCGCCTCTTGCCCCGCTGATCCCGACAGCCAAAGGCGTTTCCCTTCTGATCGACTGCGGAGCCAACGTAGACGCTAGACCGAATCATCTGGTACAGTTTGCACAGATGGGTTCCATCTATATGGAGAACGTGGTTGGTGTTAAGAAACCAAGAGTAGCCATCGTAAATAACGGTGCGGAGGAAGAAAAAGGAAATGCCCTAGTTAAAGCCACATTCCCTCTTTTAAAAGCATGCAAAGATATCAATTTCATCGGAAGCATTGAGGCAAGGGACATCCCGGCAGGATACGCAGATGTAGTTGTCTGCGAAGCATTTGTGGGAAATGTGATCCTCAAGCTTTATGAAGGCGTGGGAGCTACCATGGTATCCATGATCAAAAAAGGCATGATGACAAGCCTCCGAAGTAAAGTAGGAGCCCTGATGGTGAAACCGGCCCTCAAGGAAACCCTGAAAGCTTTTGACGCCAGTGAATATGGCGGAGCCCCGCTTCTTGGACTGAAAGGTCTGGTAGTAAAGAGTCACGGAAGCGCGAAGAGTGTGGAGATCCGCCATGCTATCTTCCAGTGCGAGCAGTTTAAGGAAGAAAAGATCAACGAAAAGATCGAAGAATTTATTGCAGCTGAACAGAAAGCACAGGCAGAAGCAAAAAACGAAGAAAAATAAAAAACAGAAATCAAAATACGGGGTACAGACAGATAAGTCCCGAAAGTATTACAGACAGAACAGGAGGCGAGCAGTCTTGGAACTGGAAATACTGAAAACAATCATCGAGAAAACTCTGGGAAAGACCATGGGTACCATTACCGAGAAAACTACGTTTGTAGATGATCTGGGAATTGATTCTCTGGATTTCTTTCAGATCCTCATTGATCTGGAAGAAACTTATGATATCCATATTGATCAGCAGGAAGCAGAAGAGATCGTTACCATAGGAGATGCAGTGGAGACTCTTCGCCGCGCAACGAAGGGAAAAAGAAATGGAAAATAATTTAAAAAAACTGGAACAGACCATCGGATATCAGTTTACCGCAAAATCTTTGCTGGAACAGGCAATGACGCACAGTTCCTACGCCAATGAGAAACATCTTGGAAAACTTGGCTGCAACGAGCGCCTGGAATTTCTGGGGGATGCAGTGCTGGAACTGATCAGCAGTGACTTTCTGTACAAAAAATTCCGCAATAACCAGGAGGGAGAACTTACCAAAAAGCGCGCCAGCATGGTGTGCGAAAAGAGCCTTGCCTACTGTGCAAGAGAATTCGGCCTTCCGGAGTTCATTCTTCTTGGAAGAGGCGAAGAGATGATGGGCGGCCGGAAACGTGACTCCATCGTATCCGATGCTCTGGAATCCCTCATTGGAGCCATGTATCTGGACGGCGGTTTTGAACCGGCCCAGACATTTGTGCTGAAATTTATCCTCAATGACCTGGAAGATAAGAGGATTTTTTATGACAGCAAGACCGTACTGCAGGAGATGGTGCAGGAAGGTGGAAACCATCCGGTGGAATACCGTCTTCTGAAAGAAGAAGGACCGGATCACAGCAAGAGCTTTACCGTAGAAGCCCTGATCAACGGAGAGAGTATGGGAACCGGAACCGGCCATACCAAGAAAGCGGCAGAGCAGGCCGCAGCCCTTGAGGCGATCCGCAGGATCAAATAAACAGCAGGTGTCCAATGTATCTGAAAAATATAGAGGTGCAGGGATTCAAATCTTTTGCACAGAAAATCAATTTTGAATTTCATAACGGGATCACCGGTATTGTAGGGCCTAACGGCAGTGGAAAAAGCAACGTCGGCGATGCAGTCCGCTGGGTTCTGGGCGAGCAGAGTGCCAAGCAGCTGCGAGGCGGAAACATGCAGGACGTTATTTTTTCCGGAACAGAACTCAGGAAGCCCTTAAGCTTTGCATCCGTAGCCATTACTCTGGATAACAGCGACCATAAGCTTCCGGTGGATTTTGAGGAAGTGACCGTAACCAGAAGACTGTACCGCTCCGGGGAAAGTGAGTACCGCATCAACGGAAGCTCCTGCCGTCTGAAAGACATCAACGAGATGTTTTATGATACCGGTATCGGAAAAGAAGGCTATTCCATCATCGGCCAGGGCCAGATTGACAAGATCTTAAGTGGTAAACCGGAAGACCGCCGTGAGCTTTTTGATGAGGCAGCAGGAATCGTCAAGTTCAAAAGACGAAAGAACACTACCTTGAAAAAACTGGAAGAAGAACAGCAGAACCTGGTCCGTGTCACTGATATTTTAAGCGAGCTGACCAAACAGCTGGAACCTCTGGAACGCCAGTCTGAAACCGCGAAGATCTATCTGGCAAAAAGAGAAAGCTTAAAAGAACTGGATGTAAACATGTTCCTTCTGGAATATGAACACACCGGCAAGCTGATCAGAGAGCTGGAAGAAAAGACCAGAATCGCGGAAAATCAGTTACAGGAGGCAAAAGACGCCCACAGCCGCACCAAAGACGAGTATGAACGCCTGGAAAAATCTCTGGAAGAGCTGAACCAGCGTATGGATGCTCTCAGGGAGGAAAGCCGGGACCGTGCCATCCGCAAGCAGCAGCTTTCCGGTGAGATCAATGTCCTTCATGAACAGATCCTTGCAGGTGAGCAGAATGACAGCCATTATCGCAGCCGCCTTTTGGCCATTCAGGAAGACACGGAGAAAAAATCCGCAGACAGAGAGGAACTGGAAGAGCAGAGGGCAGATCTGCAGGCAAAGCTTCGCGAAGTCAGCAGAGAGCTTTCCGATGAACAGGAAAAACTGGATAACATCCAGAGCAACATCGAAGAATGTACCCAGGCAGTAGAAGATGGAAAAAACGAGATTATCGAAATCCTCAACTCCCGTGCCAACACCAAAGGTAAAGCGCAGCGTTTTGATGCCATGATGGAGCAGCTGGATATCCGGAAGGCCGGAATCAGCCAGAGAATGCTTTCTCTGAAAACTCAGGAAGAAGAGCAGCAGTCGGCCATCACTCAGGCAAAAAAAGAGTACGATACAATCACCGAATCCATTCAGGCCATCAGGGAAGAAGGAAGTAACCTCACAAAAGAGATCAAAGCCATCCAGGAAACCCTGAAACAGCAGAATACAGAGCTGGAAGAAAGCCAGAGAGCCTACCACAGAGAGGCTTCCCGTCTGGAATCCTTAAGGAATATTACGGAACGCTACGATGGCTACGGAAACAGCATCCGCCGCGTCATGGAGCAGAAAGACCATGTACCGGGCATCCGTGGCGTTGTGGCAGATATCATCCATGTGGAGAAAAACTACGAGATCGCCATTGAGACGGCACTTGGCGGAAGCATCCAGAATATTGTCACAGACAATGAACAGACTGCCAAGGAGATGATCGAATTCCTGAAGAAAAACCGGTACGGACGTGCTACGTTTCTTCCCTTAAACAGCATTTCCCAGAGAGGCGAGTTCACTCAGCGGGGAGCTTTAAACGAACCGGGAGCCATCGGTCTTGCAAGTGGTCTGGTAAGTGCAGACAAAGAGTACACAGGACTGATCGGCTATCTTCTTGGAAAAGTACTGGTTGTGGACAATATTGATCACGCCATTGCCATTGCCAGGAAATACCGCCACAGTATCCGGATGGTAACTCTGGAGGGCGAGTCCTTAAGCCCGGGTGGTTCCATGACAGGTGGAGCTTTTAAGAACAACAGCAATCTTCTCGGCCGCCGCCGTGAGATCGAAGAACTGGAAAAGAAAGTGAAAGAACTGGCGGCCAGGTACAACGAAATCCGTCAGTCCATGGAGGATAACCGCAGTAAACGAAACGAAATGCGGGATACCGTAAATTCCCTGCAGCAGAAATTCCAGGAACAGTCCATCGGGCAGAATACAGCCAGGATGAACATCGAGCAGCTGGAGAAAAAAGCAGAAGAAATCCGGGGCGGTTATGCAAGGATCGAGCGGGAACAGGAAGAAATCCGCCGTCAGACAAGAGAAATGCAGGCAGATAACGCTCAGATCACACAGGAACTGGAAACTTCCAAAAAGGACGAGGAAGAGCTGGAAACCTTCATCGAAACCCGCCAGAAAGAACTGGAAGACTGGAAAAAAGATGAGGCACAAACCCTGGAAACTCTGGAAAAGATCCGTCTGGACGCATCCGCATCCCAGCAGAAAGAAAGCTTCATAAAAGAAAACCTGAAACGACTGAAAGAAGAGATCGATGTTCTTTTAAAAGAAAAAGAAGAAATCCTGGATTCCCTGGAAAAAGGCAGCCAGGAAACAGCACAGAAAAGAAAAACCATCGAGAATGTCCGTGTAGAGATCGAGAGCTTTGCCGCAAAAGAAGAAGCATCCGAAAAACAGCTTGAAAAGCTGCAGCAGGAAAAAGAAGAAAGTACAAAGAGTCATAAAGAGTTCTTTGAAAAACGGGATGAGCTGTCCAATCAGATCAGTCTTCTGGATAAAGAATGTTTCCGTCTGAAAACCCAGGCGGAAAAGATCGAGGAAAACCGGGAAGCCCGTATTTCCTATATGTGGGAAGAATACGAGATTACCCCGAATAATGCGCTGCAGTACCGAAAAGAAGAACTTGGTGATCGCCATGTGATGAAACAGCAGATTCACAAATTAAAGGATGAGATCCGGGCCCTTGGTTCTGTCAATGTCAATGCCATTGAGGATTACAAGGAACTTCTGGAACGCCATACCTTCTTAAGCGGCCAGTACAACGATCTTCTGGAAGCGGAAAAAACGCTGGAACAGATCATTCAGGAGCTGGATGAGGGAATGCGGAAACAGTTCACCGAAAAATTCGGAGAGATCCAGAAAGAATTTGACAAGGCATTTAAGGAGCTGTTCGGCGGAGGCCGGGGAACTCTGGAACTTGCGGAAGATGAGGATATTCTGGAGGCCGGAATCAAAATTATTTCCCAGCCGCCCGGAAAAAAACTTCAGAACATGATGCAGCTTTCCGGTGGAGAGAAGGCACTGACAGCCATTGCCCTTCTTTTTGCCATCCAGAACCTGAAACCATCACCGTTCTGTCTTCTGGATGAGATCGAGGCAGCCCTGGATGACTCCAACGTAGGCCGTTTTGCAGGATATTTACAGAAGTTGACGAAGAACACACAATTTATTATAATAACACATAGACGTGGTACCATGAATGCGGCAGACCGCCTTTATGGAATTACCATGCAGGAAAAAGGGGTATCAACGCTGGTATCAGTAGACCTGGTAGAGAACCAGCTTACCCGGTAGCAGAGGGGATGAAACAGTATGGCAGAAGAAAAAAAAGGATTTTTTAAACGTCTGGTAAGCGGACTTACCAAAACGCGAGACAATATCGTTGCCGGATTTGATTCCATTTTCAGCGGTTTTTCCAGTATTGATGATGATTTTTACGAAGAGCTGGAAGAAATCCTGATCATGGGAGACATCGGCATTAACGCCACCACCTCCATTCTGGAGCACCTGAAGGAACAGGTGGCTGAACAGCATATCAAAGAGCCGTCCCAGTGCAAGCAGCTTCTGATCGACAGTATCAAGAAGCAGATGCAGGTGGAGAGCACAGAATATGAATTCGAGAACCGGAAATCCGTGATCCTGGTGATCGGTGTCAACGGAGTCGGTAAGACTACCTCCGTTGGTAAACTTGCCGGTAAACTGAAGGATCAGGGAAAGAAAGTGATCCTTGGTGCGGCAGATACCTTCCGTGCGGCAGCTGGAGAACAGCTGACACAGTGGGCCAACCGTGCAGGAGTTGAGATCATCGGCGGACAGGACGGTGCAGACCCGGCATCGGTTGTCTATGATGCGGTGGCAGCAGCCAAGGCCAGAAATGCCGATGTACTGATCTGCGACACAGCAGGAAGACTTCACAATAAGAAGAACCTGATGGAGGAGCTTCGCAAAATTTACCGTATTCTGGAACGTGAGTACCCGGAAGCCTATCTGGAAACCCTGGTTGTTCTTGACGGAACCACCGGCCAGAACGCGCTTTCTCAGGCAAGGCAGTTTGCCGAGGTAGCCAACGTTACCGGAATTATCCTTACCAAACTTGATGGTACAGCCAAGGGTGGAATCGCCGTAGCGATCCAGTCCGAGCTTGATATACCAGTAAAATACATCGGAGTAGGCGAGAGCATCGATGACTTGCAGAAATTCGACGCAGACGCATTTGTAAACGCCCTCTTTGACGTAGAAGAAAGGAGCTAATTATGCTTACATTAGAAAGCTTTGAAGAAGCGGCAGCAAAAGTAAAAGAAGTGACACAGGAAACAAAGCTGATATACAGCAGTTATTTCTCTGATATGACAGGAAACAAGGTTTACCTGAAACCGGAGAACATGCAGCGTACCGGCGCCTACAAAGTACGTGGTGCATATTACAAGATCAGCACACTTTCTGACGAAGAGAGAAACAAAGGACTGATTACCGCATCTGCCGGAAACCATGCACAGGGTGTTGCCTATGCTGCACATAAATATGGAGTAAAAGCAGTCATCGTTATGCCGACCACCACACCACTGATCAAGGTAGAACGTACCAAGAGTTATGGCGCAGAGGTTATCCTTCACGGAGATGTCTACGATGAAGCATGTGCATATGCACTTCAGCTTGCAGATGAGAACGGATATACATTTATTCATCCATTCGATGACCCTGCAGTAGCAACCGGCCAGGGAACCATTGCCATGGAAATCGTACAGGAGCTTCCGCTGGTAGATTACATTCTCGTCCCAATCGGCGGCGGCGGACTTGCAACCGGTGTTTCTACCCTTGCAAAACTCCTCAACCCGCATATCAAAGTCATCGGCGTGGAGCCAGCAGGAGCAGCCTGCATGAAAGCATCTCTGGAGAAAGGTGAGGTTGTAACTCTTCCTCACGTAAATACCATTGCAGATGGTACTGCAGTGCAGACCCCGGGAAAAAATATCTTCCCGTATATCCAGGAGAACCTGGACGACATCATCACCATTGATGATGATGAACTGATCGTAGCTTTCCTGGATATGGTAGAGAACCACAAGATGATCGTGGAGAACTCCGGACTTCTTACCGTAGCAGCTCTCCGTCACCTTGACGTAAAGAACAAGAAGATCGTTTCTATCTTAAGTGGCGGAAATATGGATGTGATCACAATGTCCTCTGTTGTACAGCACGGACTCATCCAGCGTGACCGAATCTTCACAGTATCCGTTCTCATTCCGGACAAGCCGGGCGAACTGGTACGGGTAGCTAGCGTTATCGCTGAAAATCAGGGTAATGTCATTAAGTTGGATCATAACCAGTTTGTAAGCACCAACCGAAATGCAGCCGTGGAACTTCGGATCACCATGGAGGCATTTGGAACAGACCACAAGAATCAGATCGTTGCAGCACTGGAGAAAGCAGGATGCAAACCCAGAGTTGTGCGGGCGATCCTGTAAGAAACAGGATATAGCGAAATAAAAGCGAATATGAAAAACGTCTCAGAGTACATATCAACCTGGGACGTTTTTTATGGTGGAAATGCAGCCGAACAACGAACTATGACAACTACCAGGCATAAACAACACAAAAGCGGTAACACGACAAACGCATGAGTAAATAAATTGTGAACACACCCCTTTTCTAGTAAAATA
>OLNL01000331.1_pt1 | contig 53004 bp, 50 predicted proteins | sample 1672181 | NCBI WGS metagenome assembly OLNL01 (sample SAMEA3136656, study PRJEB25190) | human gut metagenome | biome: human gut; feature: human-associated habitat; material: faeces | place: Austria | collected 2013
CAACGCATACAGTTGCAGTAAACATGGCAATGACAAAAGAAAGACTGATAAACAGCGGCTTTTATGATTTAGCCACAGCCTATCAGTCAGTGCACGTCAACTATTGAAAGCGCCGTATACCGAACGGTACGTACGGTGCTGTGAGAGGACGGCGGTTAGCCACCGCCTCCTACTCGATTGAAATTTACATAAAGTGTATTTACTGTATACTTTTCAGCAAGAAAAACTTTATGCGAAAAGCATGATTTAATTTTTCTTGAAACCGGCTCTCTTACGAAGAGTAGGGTCAAGAATCTTCTTTCTGATTCGAAGGCTCTCAGGTGTTACCTCAAGAAGCTCATCTGTATCAATAAAGTCGATAGCCTGCTCAAGGCTTAATACTTTAGGTGGTACAAGTGTGAGTGCCTCATCTGCTGATGAAGAACGTGTATTTGTAAGATGCTTCTTCTTACATACGTTGAGCTCGATGTCCTCGGCCTTTGAACACTGTCCGATAACCATTCCTGAGTAAACCTTGGCGCCCGGTCCGATAAAGAGTGTTCCTCTCTCCTGTGCAGAGAAGAGTCCGTATGTTACAGCCTCACCTGACTCAAAGGCAATGAGTGAACCTGTTGCACGGTATGCAATCTCACCCTTGTATGGCTCGTAGCCGTCAAACATGGTGTTTAAGATTCCGTTACCCTTTGTATCGGTCATGAACTCACCACGGTATCCGATAAGTCCACGTGCAGGGATATGGAACTCGAGTCTGGTGTATCCGCCTGCGATAGAGCCCATATTTCTAAGCTCGCCCTTGCGCTGCTGAAGCTTTGAGATGACAGCTCCTGTAAACTCGTCAGGCACATCGATGTAAGCAAGCTCCATTGGCTCAAGCTTCTTGCCGTTTTCGTCATACTTGTAGAGCACCTCTGCCTTACTTACAGCGAATTCATAACCCTCACGGCGCATGTTCTCGATAAGCACTGAAAGGTGAAGCTCTCCACGTCCGGAAACCTTGAAGGAATCAGGTGAGTCAGTATCCTCGACACGCAGTGAAACATCTGTGTTGAGCTCACGAAGGAGTCTGTCACGGATGTGACGGCTTGTGACAAATTTACCTTCCTGTCCTGCAAGAGGGCTGTTGTTTACGATGAAGTTCATAGAGATTGTAGGCTCTGAAATCTTCTGGAAAGGAATAGCCTCCGGTGCTTCCGGTGAGCAGATTGTATCTCCGATGTGGATATCTGCGATACCTGAGATTGCTACAATCGAACCGATGTTAGCCTCGGCTACATCTACCTTGTCGAGTCCGTCAAACTCGTAAAGTTTGCTGATACGGACCTTCTCAAGCTTGTCAGGGTCGTGGTGGTTTACAACGACAGCCTCCTGATTGACCTTGATTTTACCGTTATCCACTTTACCGATTCCGATACGTCCTACATACTCGTTGTAGTCGATTGTACTGATAAGAATCTGTGTGTTGGCATCAGGATCACCTGTTGGAGCAGGGATGTAGTTTACGATTGTTTCGAAGAGAGGAGTCATATCCTTTCTCTCGTCGTTCAAGTCCTTCATGGCATAGCCGTCTCTGGCTGATGCAAAAACGAATGGGCAGTCAAGCTGCTCCTCAGAAGCATCGAGATCCATGAAGAGCTCTAATACCTCATCGATGACCTCATTAGGACGTGCCTCCGGACGGTCAATCTTGTTGACGCATACAATGATAGGCAGCTTGAGTGCAAGTGCCTTCATAACTACGAACTTGGTCTGTGGCATAACACCCTCGAAGGCATCAACCACGAGGATAACTCCGTTTACCATCTTAAGAACACGCTCTACCTCACCGCCGAAGTCAGCATGACCCGGAGTGTCGATGATGTTGATTTTGATGTCCTTATACTGAATAGCTGTGTTTTTGGAGAGGATTGTGATACCTCTTTCACGCTCGATGTCGTTTGAATCCATTACTCGATCCTGAACTTCCTGATTGTCACGGAACACACCGCTTTGCTTAAGAAGCTCATCTACAAGTGTTGTTTTACCATGATCAACGTGGGCAATAATTGCTATATTACGAATATCGTCTCTTGTTGTTTTCATATTTTCCTTCTTTCTTTAATAAATAAAGCTAAGTTTGCAACTAACTTATTCTATCATAATTTTTCCAATGTGCAAGTTTTCATTGAAAGTTTTTATAAAATTAAGTGAAATGTTATTGGATTTGTCGACATTATTTGAGAAAATATACTTTGTGGAAATGTTAAAAATAGCTGGAAAAACATTTTACAAAAGGAAGGGAGACAAAAATTCATGGCAGATAAAATGTTTGAAAACAACCAGGTATCAATAATCGGAGAAATCGTTTCAGATTTTCAGTTTAGTCACGAGGTGTATGGTGAGGGCTTCTATATGATGGAGGTTTCGGTCAGAAGGCTTTCAGATTGCATGGACTATATTCCGGTGATGGTGTCAGAGAGGCTTATCAATGTGGAGGGTGACTACATAGGCAAAAGCGTATATATAGGCGGGCAGTTCCGCTCATTCAACAGGCATGAGGAGAAGAAGAACAGGCTGGTGCTGTCTGTTTTTGCAAGAGAGCTTGAGGTATTGGACAGTGATTATGATGAGGATGCAGCCAATCAGATTTTCCTTGACGGCTATATCTGCAAGGAGGCTATATACAGGAAAACACCGCTTGGACGAGAAATTGCAGACCTGCTTGTGGCAGTGAACCGCTCATATGGCAAGTCAGACTATATTCCATGTATCTGTTGGGGAAGAAATGCCAGATTTGCGTCGACCTTTGAGGTGGGTACACATGTGCAGATATGGGGCAGAATCCAGAGCAGAGACTATGTGAAAAAGCTCAGTGAGACACAGGTGGAGCAGCGCACGGCGTATGAGGTTTCTGTGAGCAAGATTGAGGCATAGTATTTTAAATGGACAGTAACTACGGATTTGTGATTTTCCAGAAAATTTGCAATAAAAGTCAGATTGTGGTATTTTACTAGATATTATTGGTTAATGCTTGTAATTGTTGTCGTTTACATCAGGTGTAAACTGTAATGATTATATATCAGGCAGAAAAGCTATGTGTATGGAGGCATGATTATTATGGAAAACGGTGCAGTACAGATTTATTATGGCGAGGGACATGGCAAGACAAATGTCGCTATAGGAAGTGCAATATGTGCTGCCTGTGATGGTAAACAGGCTGTCGTTATTCAGTTCCTAAAGGGTAAAAAGGAGCCGGAGTTTTTGAAAAAGCTTGAGCCGGAGGTGAAATTCTTTAATTTTTCAAGAGCCGGAATACTCTTTGAGCAGCTTGATGAGGAGAGTAAGCAGGAAGAAATCATGAATATCAAGAATGGCTTCAACTATGCAAAGAAGGTTATATCAACAGGTGCTGACATGGTTGTTGTGCTTGATGAGATGCTGGGGCTTTTGGATTTGCATCTGATTTCAAAGGAGGAGCTGTCGGATATGCTTGCTTCAAGGCCTGATGATGTGACCGTGATTATGACAGGCAGAGTACTTGACGATGGAATCAGGGAAATGGCAGATGAGATTTATAATATCGCGTCGGAAAAATAATAAGAAATATTGTCATGTGAGTTGACAATGCACAGGCGTGGTGATATTATTAGTGCAAGTGTGAGGCAGTTATATCATCTGCTATATACGAATAATTTGATTAACAGATAGAGGTCGCGCGACTTATGAGTAGCTTTCCGGATGCCGCAGGGGCAGTTGATGGGAGATGAAAGGAATAGCGCCGAAGGGATTTATCATCTGCGGATATATCTCTGGGCATATGGCGAACAGCCTTATGACTGTCATCAGATTTGATGGGGAGCTATCGTGATTCATGAAGAATTGGGACCGGCTCTAAGGAGCCGGTTTTTTAGCGCTTAGAGGCAGACAGCGGCATACTTATACGTTAAGAGAATCAAATATCGAATAAAGAAAAGCAAGAAGGAGATAAAACCATGGCAATTTTCAAAGGAGCAGGAGTAGCAATTGTTACACCTATGTACGATAACGAGGAGGTTAATTACGACAAGCTCGAGGAGCTTATCAATATGCAGATTGATAATGGCACAGATGCTATTATCATTGCCGGCACCACAGGCGAGAGCCCATGTCTGTCAATGGAGGAGCATGCAAAGGTTATAAAGGCTGCCGTAGAGTTTACAAAGCATCGTGTACCTGTAGTAGCAGGCACAGGCTCTAATTGCACAAAGACAGCTATGCAGCTTTCAAAGGAGGCTGAGGAGTTTGGTGCAGACGGACTGCTCGTTGTCACACCATACTACAACAAGGCTACTCAGGCAGGTCTTGTGAGCCACTATTCGCAGATTGCAGACAGCACAAAGTGTCCTATTATCGTATACAACGTACCGGGACGTACAGGCTGCAACGTGCTTCCGGAGACTATGGCAGAGCTCTTTAAGACAAAGGAAAATATCGTGGGACTCAAGGAAGCTACAGGAAATCTGGCACAGGCTTCAAAGACAATGTATCTGACAGACGGAAAGCTTGATATGTACTCAGGCGAGGATGGTCTCGTAGTGCCTCTTATGTCTATCGGAGCAATCGGTGTAATCTCAGTATGGAGCAATGTAGCCCCTGCAAAGGTACACAATATGTGTGAAAGCTTCTTCAAGGGCGATTTACAGACAGCCTTAGAGCTTCAGAGAGAGGCTCTTCCACTTGTGGACGCACTCTTCTCAGAGGTAAATCCAATTCCTGTAAAGAAGGCTATGAACCTGATGGGTATGAATGTCGGACCTCTTAGAAGCCCTATGTGCGAGATGGGTGAGGATAATGCAAGGAAGCTTGCTGAGGTCATGAAGGCTTATGGCTTAAAGCTTGCCTAGTACAACGAGAAAGGATACGATAAAATGACAAAGGTAATTATGAATGGCTGCAACGGCAAAATGGGACAGACTATCACAGAAATCTGTAAGGCTGATGCTGATATCAAGATTGTAGCCGGTATTGATTTATATGATGGAATAGACAATGACTATCCTGTTTTTTCGAGCATTGACAAATGTGATGTGGACGCTGATGTGGTCATAGATTTTTCCAATGCCAAGGCTGTTGACGGAGTACTGGACTATTGCGTGGACAAGCAGGTTCCGGTTGTTTTATGCACTACCGGTCTTAGTGATGAGCAGCTTGCAAAGGTTGAGGAGTGCTACAAGAAGGTGGCAGTGCTCAAGTCTGCAAACATGTCACTTGGCATAAACACTCTTATGGCTCTTCTCAAAAAGGCGGCACAGGTTTTCGCACCGGCAGGTTTTGACATGGAGATAGTTGAGAAGCATCACAATTTAAAGCTTGATGCACCTTCAGGTACTGCGATTGCGCTTGCTGATTCCATCAACGAGGCTATGGATAACGAGTATCACTATGTTTACGACCGCAGCCAGCGCAGAGAGAAGCGTGATCCTAAGGAAATTGGTATTTCTGCTGTCAGAGGAGGAAGCATCGTCGGTGAGCACGAGGTACTTTTCTGTGGACAGGATGAGGTGATTGAGTTTAAGCATACGGCTTATTCTAAGGCTGTTTTTGCGAAGGGGGCTGTTGAGGCTGCCAAATTCCTTAAGGGAAAGGGTGCAGGTCACTACGATATGGCGGATGTTATTGCAGCTAAGTAGATTGAATGAATTGCTTCATTGTGGCGATAGGTCGGGCGTAAGCTCTCTCAATGTACGAATATGAGTACACTTGCGGATTTTGCTTGATTTATTGGGGAGTGCGTATTATATTAAATATAATGACTATTCAGAACCACTGAGAACAAAAAAAGCTGATGAGTCATGCTTGCATGTAAGCAGCAGATTTTCTTGTTTTGGATAGTTACATTGTTATTGGATTTAATTTTAAAACACAACAGGGGAGCTGGTGTTTAGCCGGCTGAGAGTAGACTGGTAGTGTCTTGACCCATAACCTGATTTGGATAATGCCAACGTAGGATAATATCGCACGATTTTTAGGCGGATATACTCATTGGTGGTATATCCGCTTTTTGAATGTGTGGGTGATTATGAATAGTTGTAAAGAGATACAGATGAATAATTTTATAGAAAAGCTTAAGTCACGCAGTCCTTTGATTCACAACATCACAAATATGGTTACTATCAATGATGTGGCCAATATTGAGCTGGCATGTGGGGCTAGGCCTATTATGGCTATGGCACCGCAGGAGATGGATGAGGTCACGGGTATCTGCGATGGGCTGAACCTGAATATAGGCACTCCTTCTGAGGAGCGCTTTGAGGCGATGCGCATTGCTGCGAGGATGGCAGCGAAAAAGAACATTCCTATTGTGCTTGATCTGGTTGGTGTGGGCGTGAGCCGCTTCAGAATGGATTTTGTGATGAGCCTGCTTGACGAGGTGCATGTGGATGTTATTAAGGGCAATTTGTCTGAGGTCAAGGCTGTTATTGAGCATGGCAGGTGCGATGGCGGCGTGGAAGTGACCGATACGGCAGATGAGTCTGATGCAAAGGCGCTTGTGTGCAGGGTGGCCCTGCGATATGGCTGCATCTGTGTGATTACAGGTGAGACTGATTATGTGGCAGAATTATGTGATGAAGCTGATTGCTATGATAATAACGAAAGCAGTCAGATGAGTACTGATGCGACGGGTACCGGTGTGATGGATACTGGTGTAGTGAATTCTGCTGCGTTGGATGCTGACGGATACACGCATAATTACAGGGTAGGAAGTATCACAGGCGGTCATCCTATGATGAAGCGGGTGACAGGCACCGGATGTATGCTTTCAGGGCTCATTTGTGCGTTTGTTGCGGCTGATTGCGATGATAAATACGGTGCAGTCACAGCAGCACTTAGCTGCATGAAGAGTGCAGGCGGGCTTGCTGCCTCTGATATGGCAGAGCATGGCAGAGAGACAAACAGCTGTTATTTCATTAAGCCCGGAAATGCTGCATACCGGGACAGGCTGATTGATGCAGTATATCATATATGCGATGGTGATTATGAACTGATGTGAATATCGCTGTATGACAGACAATTGGTATGAAGGTCATGAGTCTTATATTTGGAAAACAACAGGATAAGAGGTGAAAGGTATATATGAACAAAACTGATTTAAAGCTCTACGCTATAACAGACAGGCAGTGGCTGCACGGAGCGAGGCTTTCTGAGCATGTGAAGCTTGCGATAGAGGGCGGTGCCACTATGATTCAGATCCGTGACAAGGATATTCTGAGTACGGATTCTGATGCAGGGCTTAAGGATGAGTATAATGAGGCTCTTGAGATAAAGAGAATCTGTCATGAGCACAAGGTGCCGCTCATCATCAATGATAACGTGCAGTTTGCAATTGATATAGATGCCGACGGAGTACATCTGGGTCAGGATGACATGAATCCGGCAGAGGCCAGGAAGCTTCTTGGAGCTGACAAGATAATAGGAGTCACGGCAAAGACCGTGGAGCAGGCAAAGAAAGCAGAAGCTGATGGCGCTGACTATCTGGGAAGCGGAGCCGTGTTTGGCTCTACCACAAAGCTCAATGCAAAGCCTATGACAAAGGAGCTTCTGCGTGAAATCACGGCGGCTGTCGATATACCGGTTGTTGCAATCGGAGGCATAAATGCAGACAATGCGGTCACGCTAAAGGGCACTGGGATTGCAGGAATCGCAGTGGTAGGAGCGATATTTGCAAGCGCAGATATAAAGGCTGCAGCCAGGGAACTCGCAGAAATATGCGACAAAATTCTGTAATCACAGTATGACATACTGTTATGACTACAGTAATTAAACAATATTTTGAAGATACTGAACAGTTACGAGAAATCACAACATTCAGTAGAAAGGAGCGTAAATATGCATACAGCACTTACAATTGCGGGAAGCGATTCAAGCGGTGGCGCAGGTGTGCAGGCTGATTTAAAGACCATGCTTGCAAACGGTGTGTTTGGCGAGAGTGTCATCACAGCACTCACGGCACAAAACACCATGGGAGTTGATGCGGTGATGAATGTACCGGCTGATTTTATCGAGGCACAGATGAAGGCTGTTTTTACGGATATTTTTCCGGATGCGGTGAAAATAGGTATGACATCATCGGTAGATACAATTGAGGCGATTGCCGCAGGACTTGTAAAGTACAAGGCAAAAAACATAGTTCTGGACCCGGTGATGGTCGCTACAAGCGGAAGCAGGCTGCTTGAAGAAAATGCCGCAAACACTCTGATGGATAAGCTTTTTCCACTGGCTGACATCATTACGCCAAACATTCCTGAGCTTGAGGTGATATCAGGCAGACAGATTGAAAGCACAGATGACATCATAGAGGCATCAAAGGCTGTTTATGATAAATACGGCTGTCCGGTTTTAAGCAAGGGAGGTCATTTCACAGACACAGCATGTGTGTGTGACTATTTGTGGGATGGAAAGCAAATCATCACATTTGAGACCAAAAGAGTGGATAATCCAAACTCACACGGCACAGGTTGCACGCTTTCATCAGCGATAGCCAGCGGCCTGGCAAAGGGAAAGCCTCTCGAGCAGGCTGTGGATAACGGCAAGCGATATGTCACGGCATGTTTAAAAGCCATGCTTGATCTGGGACACGGCAGTGGACCTATGAATCATGGAGCATTAATCACACAATGAAATGAAAGAACAGGAGAGTACAATGAGTAATTACACAACACAGATGGATGCCGCAAGAAAGGGCATCGTAACACCTGAAATTGAAAAGGTAGCAAAGAAAGAGAAGATGGATGTAGACAAGCTGATGGAGCTTGTTGCAAGCGGAAAGGTAGCTATTCCTGCTAACAAGCATCACAAGTCACTTGATGCAGAGGGCGTTGGAAGCATGCTTCGCACAAAAATCAATGTAAACCTCGGTGTGTCAAGAGACTGCAAGGACTATGATGTGGAGATGCAGAAGGTCATGAGTGCTGTAAAGCTTGGAGCGGAGGCTATCATGGATCTTTCAAGCCATGGCAACACACAGCCATTCAGACAGAAGCTCACAAGCGAATGTCCTGCAATGATAGGAACAGTGCCTGTTTATGACAGTGTAATCCATTATCAGCGTGATCTTGCGACACTTACAGCACAGGATTTTGTCGATGTAGTCAGACTCCATGCTGAGGATGGAGTGGACTTCGTTACACTTCACTGTGGAATCACAAGAAAAACCATAGACCAGATTAAAAAGCATAAGCGTAAGATGAATATTGTAAGCCGTGGAGGAAGCCTTGTCTTTGCATGGATGTGCATGACAGGAGAGGAAAATCCATTCTACGAGCACTATGATGAGATACTTGAAATCTGTGAGGAGCATGATGTGACAATCTCACTCGGAGATGCCTGCAGACCGGGCTGTTTAGCAGACGCAACAGATGTATGCCAGATAGAGGAGCTTGTAAGACTTGGAGAGCTCACAAAGCGTGCATGGGATCACAACGTACAGGTCATGGTAGAGGGACCGGGACATGTGCCGCTTGATCAGGTAGCAGCAAACATGAAGGTACAGCAGTCAATCTGTATGGGAGCACCATTCTATGTACTTGGACCTCTCGTAACAGATATTGCACCGGGCTATGACCACATCACAGCAGCAATCGGTGGAGCAGTGGCAGCGATGAACGGAGCAGCTTTCCTGTGCTACGTGACACCTGCGGAGCATCTTGCTCTTCCAAATGTGGAGGATACAAAGCAGGGCATCATCGCCTCAAAGATTGCAGCTCATGCAGCCGACATCGCAAAGGGAATACCGGGAGCCAGAGATATAGATGATAAGATGGCAGATGCCAGACGTGTGCTCGACTGGGATGCACAGTTTGCGTGTGCACTTGATCCTGAGACAGCTAAGGCTATCAGGGATGACCGTCTTCCGGAGGATGACCACAGCGAGGCATGCAGTATGTGCGGTAAGTTCTGTGCAGTGCGAAGCATGAACAAGGCACTTGCAGGAGAGTATATTGATATACTATAACTATTCAGTACAGAAAATGCGGTACCGCATATTTCGTAAGAAAACGTATATTATGTAGGAGCAACAGTGAAGGTACTGAACAGTTACGATATACTTTAAGGTGAGGCAGTAAGTAATGGAAAGTAAAAAGAACATTAAAAAATCAACTATTTCAATCAGAAAGCTTGCCATGGCAGGAGTGCTTGTGGCAGTTGCCGTAGCAGGAAGCTTAATATGCTTTCCTGTTGCCGGCAGCAAATGTGCACCCATACAGCACATGGTAAATATATGCGCAGCAGTATTTTTAGGACCAGTATGGGGTGTCGGTGTGGCATTTTGTGCGAGTGTCATCAGAAACCTGACAGGGCTTGGAAGCCTCATGGCATTCCCGGGAAGCATGGTAGGTGCACTGTGCTGTGGACTGATGTACAGATTCAGCAAAAAAATCATACCGACATGTGTCGCAGAGGCGCTTGGTACAGGCATACTCGGAGGTCTTGCAGCGTATCCTCTTGCAAAATATGTGATGCTCATTCAGCCGGAAGGCATGTTTATATACATAGTGCCATTCCTTATCTCTACAGTGGCCGGAAGCATAGTTGCAGCAATTGTCATGCTGATTCTTAAGAAAAATGGCGCACTGGCAGCATTTAAGGGGAATCTGTAGAGATAGTTTAAGACTAATACAGAAACGTTATATTATAAAAGCCTTAATTGTTACTAAAAGTTAATCAATTTGGGATTGTTAAATAATAGTCAATGTGGTATAGTTTTCTTCGAACGGTATTCGAAGGAAACTGTATCATGGAGGATGTGTTGTCACCTTATGACAGAGCATATCCGGCAGACACAAGAAAGCCAAAAGCACATTGCTGCATCAGAATATGAAGCAGACAGCAAAGTGACAGGCGCGCACAGGATAAATCGACCGCTGCCATACGGCATATGGCGGAGATGATATCAGCTGCGATATAAGGAAATGGTCTGACCGGCTTGGAAAGAAGGTGGTAGCATGAAAATAGGCATAATCGGCGCAGGCAGAGTGGGCTGTTCTATAGGTAAATACCTAAGGACAAAGGACATAGAGCTTGCAGGCTATTATGACGTGGATTCTGCGGCAGCTAAGGAGGCTGCGGAGTTTACAAGGACAGAGAGCTTTGATTCGCTAAAGCAACTGGCGGATCAATCACAGATTATATTTATCACCACACCGGATTCATTTATTATACCGGTTTGGGAACAATTAAAAGAGCTGTCTCTAAGGAATCAGATTATATGTCATTGCAGTGGCGCATTATCATCCGATTCATTTTCCGGAAGGGAGAGCATGAGTGTATCATGCTGTTCAATTCATCCAATGTTACCGTTCAGTAACAGATTTTCATCATATGAGCAATTAAATAAAGCATTTTTCACAGTGGAAGGGCAGGATGCTGCGGTTGAAGCAATATCCGGGCTGTTTTGTTCTATTGGAAATGAGGTATGTCGCATCGATGGTGCTAAAAAGGCAAAATACCATGCAGCGGCGAGCATTCTGAGCAATCAGGTGATTGCTGTTCTTGACATGGGTTACACTCTTTTGGAGGACTGCGGCTTTACAAGGGCTGAGGCGGTAAGAGCCACAGGTCAGCTTGTGATGCGCAATATCGAAAATGTACTTGAAGCAGGCTGTGACGGCGCACTGACCGGGCCAATCGAGAGAAACGATATTGAAACAGTGAAAAAACATATCGCATGTATGCAAAATGACGATAGTGACGATGTCAGCTTGTACAAAATGCTTGGTACAAAACTGGCAAATATTGCTGAAAAGAAGAATCCTGATAAGGATTATACTCAGATGATGGAATTGCTAAGAGGCTGACAATACCGTGAATATTAAAAAAACGGATTGTTGCAGAAAGACAGAGGGATTGGACAATGAAAAATACAGTAATAACTTTTAAACAGGCAAAGGAAAAGGGCGAGAAGCTCACGATGCTCACAGCATATGATTATTCTACAGCAAAGCTCATAGACGAGGCCGGAATCAATGCGATTTTAGTGGGAGATTCTCTCGGCATGGTGGTGCTTGGCTATGAGGATACACTTTCAGTGACTATGGAGGATATGATTCATCACAGCGCGGCTGTTTCAAGAGGAATAAAGGACACACTGCTTATTACAGATATGCCTTTTATGTCATATCAGACATCGGTTTATGATGCAGTGGTCAATGCAGGACGACTCGTGAAGGAAGGCCATGCGCAGGCTGTAAAGCTTGAGGGTGGCAGGGAGGTATGTCCACAGATAAAGGCTATCGTGGATGCGTCAATTCCGGTATGTGCACATTTAGGGCTTACACCACAGTCAGTAAACGCATTTGGCGGCTTTAAGGTGCAGGGCAAGGGTGAAGAGGCAGCACAGAAGCTCCTTGACGAGGCCCGCGCAGTCGAGGAGGCAGGAGCATTTGCAGTGGTGCTCGAGTGTGTGCCAAAGGCACTTGCAAAAAAAATCACTGAGAGCATAAGTATACCGACAATTGGTATCGGAGCGGGAGCAGACTGCGACGGACAGGTGCTCGTATATCAGGATATGCTTGCCATGTATGCAAACATGAAGCCGAAATTTGTAAAGCAGTTTGCACAGGTCGGAAAAGAAATGAATGAGGCGTTCACAGCCTACAAAAAGGCTGTTGAGGAGGGAAGCTTCCCTGGTGAGGAGCATACCTTTAAGATGGATGAGACAATAATTGACAAGCTGTATTAGTATCGAAAATAGTATTGAAGAATATTTACAAAAAATAGCTACGAAAAATAAAAGAATAAGGAGACATAAAATGTTAATATACGGACAAATCGAACAGGTAAGAGAAGCAGTAAAGGCATGGAAAAAAGAGGGCAAAAGCGTTGGCTTTGTACCTACAATGGGATACCTCCACGAGGGACACAAGAGCTTAATCGATGCGGCAAGACGCGAGAATGACAAGGTTGTAGTGAGTATTTTTGTAAATCCAATGCAGTTTGGCCCTGCAGAGGATTTAGACAGCTATCCACGTGATTTAAACAGGGATGCAAAGCTTTGTGAGGATGCGGGCGTTGACATTATTTTCCATCCTGAGCCTGAGGAGATGTATGCAGACGGCTTCTGCTCATATGTGGATATGAATGGCCTCACAACTGAGCTTTGTGGAAAAACAAGACCTATCCATTTTAGAGGTGTGCAGACAGTTGTCCTGAAGCTGTTTCACATTGTGACACCTGACCGTGCATACTTTGGACAGAAGGATGCACAGCAGCTTGCGGTCATAAAGCGTATGGTAAAGGATTTAAATGTTGACACAGAAATCATCGGCTGCCCAATCATCCGTGAGGAGGATGGACTGGCAAAGAGCTCAAGAAACACATATTTAAGTGAGGATGAAAGACAGGCAGCGCTTGTACTGAGCAGAAGCTTAAAAATCGGAAAGCAGCTCGTAGAGGATGGCGAAAAGAGTGCAAAAGCGATAAAGGATGCAATCACAGCAGAGATAAACAAGGAGCCGCTTGCAAGAATTGATTATGTAGATGTGGTTGATTTTGAAACAATTACACCGGTTGATGAGATTAAGGGAACAACACTCGTGGCAATTGCTGTCTATATCGGAAAGACAAGGCTGATTGACAATTTTATTGCGTAGACGGACAAGAAACGATTATTGAAAAGAGGTACAAACAATGAATTATACAATGCTTAAGGGCAAAATACACAGAGCGGTGGTCAAGCAGGCTGACTTAAACTACGTGGGAAGCATCACTGTAGATACAAAGCTGCTTGAGGCAGCAGGCATCTTGGAGTATGAGATGGTACAGATTGTCGATGTGGAAAACGGAAACAGATTCGAGACCTACACCATCGCCGGAGAGCCGGGCTCAGGCATGATATGCTTAAACGGCGCAGCCGCCAGACAGGTTGCAGTCGGTGACCATGTGATACTCATGTGCTATGCGCAGATGACACCGGAGGAAGCAAAGGAGCATCATCCGAAGGTTGTGTTTGTGGATGATGAAAACAAGATAGCGCGTGTGACAAATTATGAGAAGCATGGAAAGCTGACGGAGGATTTTATTTAACAATAGAAAAATCAAGTCTGCTGTAGTATAATAATTTATCGGGTAAAATATCATGTATTTATGCGGGAGGTAAATATGTACACAGCAGACGAAAAGAGATACGACACAATGAGATATAACAGATGCGGCAGGAGCGGACTTAAGCTTCCTGTTGTATCGCTTGGTCTATGGCACAATTTCGGTGATTTTTCATCGTATGACAACATGAAGCAGATGTGCTTCACAGCCTTTGACCATGGCATCACTCACTTTGACCTGGCAAACAACTATGGTCCTGAATACGGCAGCGCAGAGAAGCACTTCGGGCTTATCCTGAAGGAGCATCTGTCAGCATACCGCGATGAGCTCATCATCAGCTCAAAGGCAGGCTATGATATGTGGAAGGGACCATACGGCAACTGGGGCAGCCGCAAGTATCTGATTGCAAGCCTTGATCAGAGCCTTAAGAGAATGGGACTCGACTATGTGGATATTTTCTATCATCACAGAATGGACCCTGAGACACCGCTTGAGGAAACAATGGGAGCACTCGACCAGATAGTAAAAAGCGGAAAAGCACTCTATGTCGGACTGTCAAATTATGACGGCGAGACCATGAAGAGAGCCTGCGAGATTCTTACTGATTTGAAATGTCCGTTTATCATCAACCAGAATTCATACAATATCTTCAACCGTACAATAGAGCAAAACGGCTTGAAGCAGGCAGCAAGAGAGTGTCAAAAGGGCATCATCTCCTTCAGCCCGCTCGCACAGGGCATGCTCACAGACCGTTACATAAACGGTATTCCGGAGGATAGCCGTATAAAGACAGACGGCCGCTTTTTAAATCAGGAAAAGCTCACTCCACACATCGAGCAGATTAAGAAGCTAAACGATATAGCCGCAAAACGTGGTGAGACACTAGCACAGATGGCTCTTAAGTGGGTGGTAAAGGATGATGACGTGACAAGCGTGCTTGTCGGCGCCTCAAAGCCACAGCAGATTCTTGAAAACTTAAAGGTTATGGAGGGCACAGGCTTCTCTGAGGAAGAGCTTAGGATGATTGATGAGATTGTGGGAGTGTAAAGATGAATCTGGTGATATAAATGGAATATATTGCGCATATAGAAGAAGAAAGAAAGCAAAGGCTTATTGATCATTTGGATGGAACTGCCAAATTAGCCGGAAAATTTGCAGAATCATTTGGAAAATATGAGTGGGGATATTGCATAGGTATGTTACATGATCTAGGTAAGTATTCCAAAGAATTTCAACATAAAATACAGTTTAATACGAATGACAGAGTAGACCATTCTACTGCTGGAATGAGATTATGTAATGAAAAAGGTGGATATTATTCTATATTACAATATGCTATTGCAGGACATCATTCTGGACTAATGGATTACTATAAGCTTGAAGAACGATATAGAAAATCAATATGTGATTATCAGGCATATAGACAGGAGGTAGAAATTCCACAAATAAAAAGTGATCCTTTTGAGAGCTGTAAAACACAAAATCCTCATTTTTCAATGGGGATTTTTATGAGGATGTTATATTCATGTCTTGTTGATGCGGACTTTCTTGAAACAGAAAGTTTTATGAAGAATAACCATGTGGAACGAACATCGGGTGAAGAAATGGCATCTTTATTAGCAAGACTGGAAAGACATATTGGTTCATGGTTAGAAAATGATGATCTTAATTCGATAAACGGTAGAAGAACTGAGATATTAAAAGCCTGTCTGATAGCAGGTGAGAATGATAGGGGATTGTTTCACCTGACTGTTCCAACAGGTGGTGGAAAAACAATTGCCTCATTGGCATTTGCGTTAAAGCATGCAGTCAGGCATCAAATGGAGCATATTATATATGTTATTCCATATACTAGCATTATAGAACAGAATGCTCAGGTGTTTCGTGAAATACTTGGGCAGGATAATGTTCTTGAGAATCATTGTAATGTCGATTATGGGGATTCTGAAGAATTAAAACCGATGCAGCTTGCCAGCGAAAACTGGGATAAACCTGTAATTGTCACGACTAATGTTCAATTTTTTGAATCATTATTCGCAAGCAGGTCATCTAAGTGTAGGAAAATTCATAATATTGCGAATTCTGTGGTTATATTTGATGAGGCACAAATGTTGCCATTGGAATATTTGAAACCATGCATTGCCATGATGGAAAATTTAATGGATTTCTATAGGACAAGTATTGTTTTATGTACGGCAACACAACCGGCCTTAGACAGTATATTTGATCAACACAGACGGTATATTGAATTATGCCCGAATATAAATGAGCAGTTTAAATTTTTTAAAAGAGTTATATACGAAAATCTTGGGATAATCGAATTTGATACTTTAATTGAAAGATTGAAGACTGAAAAAAGAGCACTGTGTATTGTTAATACAAAAAAATGTGCACAGCAGCTTTACGAACAGTTAAGTGGTGATGGTGTGTATCATTTATCAACAAGTATGTATCCTAAGCATCGTAAAAAGATACTTGCACAGATTAAAGAAAGAATGAGTGATAAATCAAAATCATGTGTGCTTATTTCAACAAGTTTGGTAGAGGCGGGAGTAGATCTTGATTTTAATTCAGTATATCGTCAAGTAGCAGGAGTAGATTCGGTAATACAGGCAGCAGGTAGATGCAACCGAGAAGGAATTGAGAAAAAAGAAAACAGTAAAGTTTATATTTTTGATATAAATGGAATGAAAACAGTGCCGGGACAAAGTCTGCAAAGCTCAATCACTAAAGGGTTATTGCAAGATTATCATGATATTTCTAATCTTGAATGCATTACAGAATATTTCAAAAGGCTATATCATTTTAGAGAAAATGATTTGGATAAAAAGAATATTATAGGCGAATTCAAGGATTGGAAATATAATTTTGAGACGGTATCAGAAAAATTTCATTTGATTGAGGAAAATACAAGAATTGTATTTATTCCGATAGAGCAGGAAGCTAAGGATTTATTATTTGAAATAAAAAATCAGGGTTATGGAAAAGCCAGAATGAGAAAGGCATCCCAGTACTGTGTTCAGATATATAATCAGCTTTTTGATACTTTGTATGGTGCTGGTATAATTAAGGAAATAACATCGGATATAGAGAATTTTTATGAATTGGTAGATGAAGAAATGTATACAGATGACAAGGGATTAAATTTGTCTGTGGAATCTGGAATGGATTTATATCTGTAATTTAAATGGCTGTGTGAATTATAAACACAGCCATTTATTTGCATTATTAAAAATATTATTATTTCAATCCACAGGATTAGCCTGACAAATGTAATTGTACAATATGAATTGAATTATTTCAATAAAATTTTAAATAAAAATTGAAAAGTGTTGATTAGTAATGTTTGAAGTAGTATTATTTAAAACATAAGAAGATAATGTACGTGAAATAAATTAGATAAAGGAGTAGGGTGATGATTTTATATCATGGAAGTAAAGAAATAGTAGAATTTCCTGAAATTAGAACAGCTCGTTATAACAAGGATTTTTATTTTGGGTTTTATTGCACACAGATGCCAGAGCAGGCAGTGAGATGGGCAACGAGATATGGAACGCGAGGCTATTTGAATAAATATGAATATACTGAAAATTCAAAGCTTAAGTATCTTGTATTTGAAAAAATGACAGAAGAATGGCTTGATTTTATTGTTGATTGCAGAAGAGGAATAGCGCACTCGTATGATATTGTTGAAGGACCTATGGCTGATGATACAATATATAATTATATACAGAATTATATTGATGGAAAGATAAGCAGAGCAGCTTTTTGGGAACTGGCGAAGTTTAATCATCCGACTCATCAAATAAGTTTTCATACGGTAAGTGCGCTTAGTACTTTGAGATATGTTGGAAATGAGGTTGTTTATGGCGGTTAAAAATAATAATAATCTATTCTATACATGCAGTCTGATTGAATATATTGGCAGGCAGATTAAAAGGAAACGTTATGAGGTGGTTGATTTACTGACAAAAGAACGGATTAAACGTATATATAAATATGCAGATATTCTCCATTGCGAACCAATTGAAAAAGTTGCAGATGAGTTTATTACGGAATGCAGTATGAATAATGGAAATTATGATAATATACATGATTGTAAATATAGGATTCCGGATTACTGGGATATTGGCGAAGTATATGAGAGATTGATAGAGGATTGTTTTAGTGATGATGAGATACTTCATGGTATATGGAAAGTGTATCATTCGTGGATAAGTGACAAGATATCAAATTATAATACCGATTTTTATTATCAGCCACGAGACTACATTGCAGCTTGTTATGAGGAAGGAGATGTCCTGTAAATGGGAGTAGGTGTAAGAGTTAAGGTATGGGGAGATTATGCATTATTCTCACGACCGGAAATGAAGGTTGAGAGATGCTCATATGATGTTATGACTCCATCGGCAGCAAGGGGAATACTTGAGGCGATATATTGGCATCCGGGATTGAGTTGGGTGATTGATAAAATCTATGTGAAAAATCCAATCAGATTTACCAGTGTCAGAAGAAATGAGATAAAAAGTAAAGCTTCCGCAAATAATATATTACAGGTATATAATGGTGCGGATAAGCCTTTGTACATAAGTACAAAGGATGATATTGTACAGAGGGCATCTCTTATTTTGAAGGATGTGTCTTATGTTATAGAGGCACATTTTGAGATGACGGAAAAAGCAAATAATACAGATAATCCCGGGAAATTTAAGGATATTATGATGAGAAGACTTAAGCGTGGGGAATGTCATCATATGCCATATTTTGGCTGTCGTGAGTTTCCAGCAAATTTTTGCCTTTGTGAAGAGAAAGATATACATACATTTTATGATAATATTCCGGAGAAAGATTTGGGATTTATGCTATATGATATGGATTATAGTGATTGTGAAAGAGGCAATATTAGTCCAATATTTTTTAGAGCAGTGATGAAGCGTGGAGTAATAGATTTAAGGGACTGTGAGGTGATAAGATGATCTTACAGGCATTAGTGAAAGAATATGAGAATCTTGCAGAGAATAATCTGGTGCCGAAGAGAGGCTGGTGTCAGGCCAAGGTTTCTTATGCAATAGATTTAAATCCTAATGGGAAAATCAAAGAAATTTATCCACTAAAAACAGAACAGACTAGTGGAAAAAAGAAGGTTTTTCTTCCAGTTGCGAAGAGTGTTCCTGAAATGGTTACACGTTCATCGGGCGTGGCAGCTAATTTTCTCTGTGATAATGTAAAATACATGCTAGGGATTGATCAAAGCGGAACTAATGCAAGGGTGCAGGAGTGCTTTCAGGCAGCGAAGGAAAAACATTTAGCGTTGTTAAAGAATGTTGATGAGCCTATGGCAAATGCAATTTGTAATTTTTTTAATTTATGGAATCCAGAGACGGCTTATGATAATGCATGTGTAAGAGAAAAATCAGATGAATTAAATGAGGGTGGTAATGTCATCTTCTGTATGGGAAATGATTTCGCACAGGATAATGATACAATTAAAAAAATTTGGGACAACTATGTTGTACATCAGACAGAAAATACCAATGATGGTATTTGTCTTGCAACTGGTGAAAAAACGGAGATAGCAAGAATTCATCGTGGAATAAAAGGTGTTCCAGGAGCACAGACAAGTGGAGCTGCTTTGGTTTCGTTTAATGCACCTGCATTTGAATCTTATGGCAAGGAACAGAGCTATAATGCACCTGTAGGAAAATATGCAGAGTTTGCATATACAACTGCATTGAATTATTTGTTGAGTAATAGGGATAAGACATTTCAATTAGGTGATTCCATGGTGGTTTATTGGGCTGAAAATGGCATGGAAGAATATCAGAAAACATTTAGTTTTGTTATGAATCCTCATGTAGATAATGAGGAACAGCTTCAAAGAATATTTGACAGCTTGAAAAAATCAAGATATGTGGATGTAGATAATGTTAAGATGGACTTTGAGCAGTCATTTTATATTTTATGCCTTGCACCGAATGCTGCGAGGTTATCTGTTCGTTTCTTTTATCAAAACACATTTGGTGATATTTTAAAAAATATAAAAGAACATTATAAACGGTTGGATATTGTGAAACCATTGTGGGTGGAAAAGAAATATCTGAGCGTATATGAATTGTTAAGAGAGACTGTCAATCCTAATTCAAAGGATAAGACTCCAATCCCTAATATGTCTGCAATGGTACTTCAAAGTATTTTATCGGGAAACAGATATCCTGCAAGTCTTTATACAGACACTGTTATCAGAATACGATCTGAGCAGGGAAATGTTACATGGGGACGAGCTTCAATTATCAAGGCTTATTTAATAAAAAATTATTCATGGAAGGAAGGAGAAAACTACATGGGATTAGAAGAAACATGCAATGACACTGCATACGTATTGGGAAGATTATTTTCAGTCTTGGAGTCAATCCAAAAGGAGGCGAATCAGGGAATAAATGCTACAATTAAAGACAGGTATTTTAATTCAGCATGTGCTACGCCTGCATCTGTTTTTCCAATTTTATTTAAATTAGAAAATAGTCATATAAAAAAACTTGAGCGTGAAAAAGGTAGCGGTTCTAAGATTTTTTATGAAAAAATAATAGGAAACCTTATGGAAAAATTAGTATTATTTCCACGGAGTTTGTCTTTAGAAGAACAAGGAAAATTCATGTTGGGATATTATCATCAGACACAAAAGAAGTATGAAAAAAAGGAGGACAAATAAATGGGAGAGGTTATTAAAAACAGATATGAGTTTGTTGTTTTATTTGATGTTGAAAATGGAAATCCTAACGGGGATCCTGACGCTGGCAATATGCCAAGAATTGATCCGGAAAGTGGCTTAGGAATTGTAACTGATGTATGCTTAAAACGTAAGATCCGAAATTACATAGAGACTGTGAAGGAGGACGAAGATGGATATAAAATTTATATCAAGGAGAATGTTCCTCTTAACAGAAGTGACAGGGAGGCATGCAAAAGTCTTGGTATAAATGATGATGAAGATAAAAAGGTTACAGAAGCATTAAAAAAACTAAAAAAGTCAGATAAGGATGCAGATATAAAATTAAGGGATTATATGTGCAGAAATTTTTATGATATTCGTGCATTTGGTGCTGTAATGACGACTTTTGTTAAAGCTTCATTGAATTGTGGGCAGGTAAGAGGTCCTGTACAGCTTGGATTTGCAAGAAGTATTGATCCTGTTATTAGTCAGGAGGTAACTATTACGAGAGTTGCCATTACAACAGAAAAAGATGCTGAGAATAAGAGTAACGAGATGGGAAGAAAGAGTATTGTTCCATATGGCTTGTATCGTGTAGAAGGTTATATTTCAGCAAATCTTGCAAGAAAAGTTACTGGATTTTCTGAGGAAGATCTAGAATTGTTATGGAATGCAATAATAAATATGTTTGAAAATGACCATTCTGCTGCAAGAGGAAAGATGGCAGTTCGTGAGCTTATTGTTTTTAAGCATAGTAAAGAGCTTGGTGACTGTCCTGCTTATAAATTATTTGATGCAGTTAAAGTGCAGAAAAATGATGATATACAATATCCAAGAAAATATCAGGATTATACAGTTACTATTAATGATGATGAGATACCGGATACGGTAGAAGTGAAAAGGATGATTTAATGGAATATTCTCAAGATGATTATCTGATGATTTCTGGAATACAGCATTTTAAATTTTGCAGAAGACAATGGGCGCTTATTCATGTTGAGCAGCAGTGGGCTGAAAATGAACATACTGTTATTGGCGAACTTATGCATAAAAAAGCGCATGATCCATATCTGACAGAAAAGAGAAAAGATATTCTGGTTGTCAGAGCTCTTCCTGTATCCTCAAGAAGCATGGGTGTGAGTGGGGAGTGTGATATTGTTGAATTTCACAAATGTGAAGATGGAGTGAAGCTCTATGGACATCGTGGAACCTATTCATTATATCCAATTGAGTACAAAAAGGGGAAACCCAAAGCGTCAAACGAAGATGAACTTCAGCTAATGGCGCAGGCTATGTGTCTGGAAGAAATGTTTTCAACAAAAATAACGGAGGGTGCTATATTTTATGGTGAGACAAGAAGACGCAAACCGATAGTGTTTACAGATGAACTTCGGGATGAAGTGAAAAAAATATTTGGAGAAATGCATGATTATTATGATCGAAATTATACACCTAAGGTCAAAACGTCGAAAAGGTGTGTATCTTGCTCTTTAAAAGATATTTGTATGCCAAAGATTGATAAAAGTGGTTCGGTGAAATCGTATATCAATAAGATGCTGGGGGAAACGTTATGAAGAAATTATTGAATACATTGTATGTTACATCGGAAAATAGTTATCTGGGGTTGGATGGAGAAAATGTTGTTGTATATGATGATAAAAATGAAATAGGCAGATTACCTTTACACAATCTCGAAGCAATAATTTCATTTGGATATAGAGGAACAAGTCCGGCATTAATGGGAGCTTGTGCGGATAGAAATATTTCTCTTTGTTATCTGACACCACAGGGAAAATTTCTTGCAAGAGTTTCAGGCAAAGTTAAGGGGAATGTCGTGCTAAGGAAACAACAATTCCAAAGCAGTAGTGAAGATATAAAGTGCCTGGAAATCGCAAAAAACTGTATTCTTGGAAAAGTGTATAATTCAAGATGGGTTCTAGAAAGAGCAATTAGAGATCATTCAATGCAGATAGATGTGGATAAGGTAAAAAAAGCATCTATAAAACTGAAAGAATTTCTTGATTATATCCAAAATTCACAGTCTATGAATCAGTTAAGAGGATATGAAGGTGAAGCAGCAAGTATATATTTTGGCGTATTTGATGAGTTGATTTTACAACAAAAGAAAGATTTTTTCTTTCAAGGGAGAAATCGGCGTCCGCCTCTTGATAATGTAAATGCAATGTTGTCGTTTACGTATACATTGCTTACAACTCAAATTACATCAGCGCTAGAGGTTGTAGGGTTAGATCCCTATGTTGGTTACATGCACACGGAACGTCCCGGTAGAGTATCACTTTCATTAGATCTTATAGAAGAATTGCGAGCAGTCATGGCTGATAGATTTGTTTTATCATTGATTAATAAAAAGATTGTAAATGGCAAGAGTTTTACAAAAAAAGAAAACGGTGCTGTATTGATGGATACAGATATTCGTAAAAAATTACTATCAGAATGGCAAAACAAGAAAAAGGAGATTATTACACACCCATATCTTAATGAAAAGGTGGAATGGGGAATGGTTCCATTTGTACAGGCAATGCTGTTGGCAAGATATTTAAGGGGAGATTTGGATGAGTACCCTGTATTTTTATGGAAATGAGGTGATGGCGTGCTTGTATTGATTACATATGATGTGAATACTGAAACTGCTGAAGGAAAAACCAGGTTGAGAAAAGTAGCTAAACAATGTGTAAATTATGGGCGAAGAGTTCAGAATTCTGTGTTTGAATGTATACTAGATAATGCTCAATGTGTGATGCTAAAGGCCATATTAACGGATCTTATTGATAAAGATGTGGATAGTCTCAGATTCTATTATTTAGGAAATCGTTATCAGACGAAGATAGAACATGTTGGTGTTGACCGTGGGATTCCTGCTGATCAGACATTGATATTATAAAATGTGGTGCGAAAGATAAGTAAACATGAATGTACCGGTTGTCTCGCACCTGAAATTACTTGTAAATTTGTACAATAAAATGAATAATAGGTTTTTGGTTTTACTTGTTATTTATCTTATTATATATTTATTGTCGGTATTGTATAAAAATAAACAAATTTTTTGTGCAATATTGCTGTCGCTCCTCTCGTGGGAGCGTGGATTGAAATTTTTTCCTTCAAGGATAAACTCAAATGGTTTACGTCGCTCCTCTCGTGGGAGCGTGGATTGAAATAAGCTGACAACAGCCCCATTTGCTAGGAAAAACGTCGCTCCTCTCGTGGGAGCGTGGATTGAAATGTTCATTGCGTTTACCTCCTGGAAAAATCCTCTTAGGTCGCTCCTCTCGTGGGAGCGTGGATTGAAATTCGGAATACCCTGAATGTAATCATTCTTGAGTGTCGTCGCTCCTCTCGTGGGAGCGTGGATTGAAATCTATATATATCATTGTTAGTTATCCTCCCTATACCGTCGCTCCTCTCGTGGGAGCGTGGATTGAAATTGTAGCTGTCTTGGCATCACTGTTTGGGTCTGATAGTCGCTCCTCTCGTGGGAGCGTGGATTGAAATTGCTCAAGCTCTGTATCTGTATCAGTAAGTATGCGTCGCTCCTCTCGTGGGAGCGTGGATTGAAATATTGTTACAGCGCCTACAAACATTGGTGTAGCGTGTCGCTCCTCTCGTGGGAGCGTGGATTGAAATTTTATATTATGGACAGAAGCATGATAAAGAACTACGTCGCTCCTCTCGTGGGAGCGTGGATTGAAATCTCAGTGTTAGACTGTACCTGTGTCTTTCCTGCACGTCGCTCCTCTCGTGGGAGCGTGGATTGAAATAATCCAGCAAAAAGAAGAAGGCTTGCAGATACAGTCGCTCCTCTCGTGGGAGCGTGGATTGAAATTATATAGTCTGTTCTTGCACTGGTCTAATTCCAGTCGCTCCTCTCGTGGGAGCGTGGATTGAAATATTAATGAACTTAAATTAAAGGAGGAACAAAATGTCGCTCCTCTCGTGGGAGCGTGGATTGAAATATAGTAAAAAGGATGCTTCAACAGAGACTATTAGTCGCTCCTCTCGTGGGAGCGTGGATTGAAATAAGTATAACCAGTTAGATAACCATTGTTTGGAACGTCGCTCCTCTCGTGGGAGCGTGGATTGAAATTTTGATATAAATAATCCTATGCGCGCTGTTTGCGTCGCTCCTCTCGTGGGAGCGTGGATTGAAATTACAGAGGACAAAGAGCATAAAATGAAAGCTCTGTCGCTCCTCTCGTGGGAGCGTGGATTGAAATACCATATACAAGCGATAGCAGACAGCAAGCGCGAGGTCGCTCCTCTCGTGGGAGCGTGGATTGAAATAAATGACTAACGCACTTGCTAATTTGTCGCAACGTCGCTCCTCTCGTGGGAGCGTGGATTGAAATGGGCGAATATATCATTTGACGGAGGAGAAGCACAGGTCGCTCCTCTCGTGGGAGCGTGGATTGAAATCTCGTCAGTACGTGCACCAAAATAGCTTGCAAGGTCGCTCCTCTCGTGGGAGCGTGGATTGAAATATGTATTTAGTCTGTGTATAATCTGTTTTTCTATGTCGCTCCTCTCGTGGGAGCGTGGATTGAAATCTTTTGTCAAAGTGCTATAAGCAAAAGAAGATTGTCGCTCCTCTCGTGGGAGCGTGGATTGAAATCAATAGTGCTTGGGTATATAGTTTGGCTTCTTAGTCGCTCCTCTCGTGGGAGCGTGGATTGAAATAATAAGAGGCGGTGTCACAGGGGCTATGAACTACGTCGCTCCTCTCGTGGGAGCGTGGATTGAAATATCGAAGATGCTGGCGAAAGAGGCACAGACAGCCGTCGCTCCTCTCGTGGGAGCGTGGATTGAAATAGAGGAGGGCTTTATTAATGACAAAGGAAGTTTTATGTCGCTCCTCTCGTGGGAGCGTGGATTGAAATAATCGTGAGTACGACAGCAATTTAAGCTATCCTACAACGTCGCTCCTCTCGTGGGAGCGTGGATTGAAATCGTATAGTCCGGAATGTAAATCAATAACGCCCTGGGTCGCTCCTCTCGTGGGAGCGTGGATTGAAATTCGACCAAATCTGTTTTATTGCTGTCGTGTCAGAGTCGCTCCTCTCGTGGGAGCGTGGATTGAAATAAACGTTGGAGGACATACTAGCGGCGTGGGTTGTGGGTCGCTCCTCTCGTGGGAGCGTGGATTGAAATCTGATGGTTCTTTTGGTAAACATGTCCGCTTTGCCCGTCGCTCCTCTCGTGGGAGCGTGGATTGAAATATTCTACGATGTAGACCAAGCTGATGTTGCAAAGGTCGCTCCTCTCGTGGGAGCGTGGATTGAAATCTCAAAGAAAGCAACCGCCTGTTCAGCAGTACGCCAGTCGCTCCTCTCGTGGGAGCGTGGATTGAAATTTAGTCGGTATATCCCCTGTCGTAGCGTAGTTGCGTCGCTTCTCTCGTGGGAGCGTGGATTGAAATAAGAGCTGAAAGTGAGAGAGATATTGCTGTAGCAGTCGCTCCTCTCGTGGGAGCGTGGATTGAAATATAGAATTAGCCTCTTTGAAGTTAAGACCAAGAAGTCGCTCCTCTCGCGGGAGCGTGGATTGAAATACTGAAAAGATAGAAAAGCTTAAAGAGTTTGAGGTCGCTCCTCTCGTGGGAGCGTGGACTGAAATATCAGCATATGAACCTATACACAATCATAATATGCTGCGTTATTGTAGAATTAGTAGTTAAGTCTATTTTTATAGCAATAACGCGGCTTATAAATAATACATCAGATAATATTGTTGCAAACTAGCAAATAGCAGGTATAATAAAGAGTAACATATTAACAAGGAGGCATATTCATTGGGCATTTACGTTAATCCGACAGGAAGATCGTTTGAGCTTGCGATAAATTCAGAGATTTTTGTTGACAAAAGCGGTCTGATTAAAGAAACGAATAAGTGTATAAATACATTACAAAGGTATATGTGTGTAAGCCGTCCAAGGCGATTCGGAAAGTCAATGGCCATGGATATGCTTTCAGCATATTATGGTCGAAAGACTGATGCAGAAAATTTATTTAAAGGCCTTAAAATAAGTCATGATGAGTCGTATGACAGACATATTAACAAGTATGATGTACTCAAAATTAATATGCAGGACTTTTTGAGTGTTACACACAGTGTTGATGATATGCTTAAAATGTTGTGCGAATACATTACGGATGATTTTTCAATAGAGTGTAAGGATATTATTTTTCGGGACAAGTCAAATATTGTGAGAGTAATGCAGGATGTTTTTATGTCTACAGGCAGGCCGTTTGTGATTCTTATTGATGAATGGGATTGTCTGTTTAGAGAATTTACGCAGGATAAAGAAGCGCAGAAGAAATACCTTGATTTTTTGAGAGGCTGGCTTAAGGATAAAGACTATATAGCGCTTGCATACATGACAGGTATACTGCCGATTAAAAAATATGGTTCACATTCTGCTCTTAATATGTTCACGGAATATTCCATGACAGATATGGGAGCTTTGGCAGAGTACTTTGGCTTTACAGATGATGAGGTCAGAGAATTGTGTGACAGATATGATATGGACTTTGAAGAGGCAAGGGCATGGTACAATGGATATAAGCTCGTGTACCATAGCAAATATGGAGTAAAGAAATATGCGATGTACAGTCCGAAGTCTGTAGTAGAAGCCATGCTAAAGCATAAATTTGGTACTTATTGGAATCAGACTGAAACTTACGAGGCTCTCAAGGTTTATATTCAAATGAATATGGATGGTCTAAAAGATGCCGTGATTAAAATGCTTGCCGGTGAAAGTGAGAAAATAAATACAGGCACATTTGAAAATGACATGACATCATTTGCCACAAAGGATGATGTGCTTACACTTTTAGTACATCTTGGCTACCTGACATATGATAGTGAGACGGAAGAGGTTTCAATTCCAAATCGAGAGGTGTCAAAGGAATATCTTAATGCAATTAGTACAATGGATTGGGATGAAGTATCAAAATCAATAAAAGCATCACAAAAATTGCTTGAGAGTTTGTGGAATATGAATGGTGCTGCGGTTGCTGACGGAATTGATAAGGCACATAATGAGATATCTATTTTACGGTATAATGATGAGAATTCTTTAAGCTGTACAATTAATTTGGCATTTTATTCGGCCAGGGAGTATTACTCAATAGTTCGTGAATTACCAACAGGAAAAGGCTTTGCTGATGTATGCTTTATTCCAAGAGTGAGTCATTTGGATAAGCCGGCAGTTGTTATTGAATTGAAATATGATAAGAATGTTGATGGCGCCATTTCACAGATAAAGTCGAGACAGTATGTGGAAGCCTTGAAGGATTATAAGGGTAATTTGCTTCTTGTTGGAATAAATTACGATAAAAAGACAAAAGAACATCAATGTGTGATTGAAAAATGGAAGCTGTAAAGGTGAAATTAGCAGGGAGTATAGCAACAATTAATGCTATACTCCCTGCTATTATATTTTTGGTTGCAAGAATTTAGTTTATGCTATAAAATATTTATAACTGTATGCAGATATTTAATAATCACAATATCTGTCTGTATAATAAAATACGCATAAAGAGGACGAAAGAATGATCAACAAATTAGTAGACAAAATCAAGAAAACAAACGCACCTATCGTAGTAGGTCTCGACCCGATGCTTTCATATGTGCCTGAGCATATCACAAAGAAGGCATTTGATGAGCTTGGAGAGACACCGGCCGGTGCAGCGGAGGCTATCTGGCAGTACAACAAGGCTATTGTGGATGCCACATATGACCTGATTCCGGCTGTAAAGCCACAGATTGCCATGTATGAGCAGTTTGGAGTGGAGGGCCTTAAGGCATTCCAGAAGACAGTGGATTACTGTCACGAGAAGGATCTCGTGGTTATCGGAGATGTAAAGCGTGGAGATATCGGCTCAACATCGGCTGCATACGCCACAGGACATCTCGGAAAGGTACAGATCGGCAGCAAGAGCTATTCTACCTTTGATGAGGATTTTGCCACTGTCAATCCATACCTTGGAACAGACGGTATCAAGCCATTCGTAGATGTATGCAAGGAGGAGAAGAAGGGTATCTTCATTCTTGTAAAGACATCTAATCCATCAAGTGGAGAGTTTCAGGACCGTATGATTGACGGACGCCCATTATATGAGTGGGTAGGCGAGAAGGTTGCAGAGTGGGGAGCTGACTGCATGGGTGATTCATACAGCTATGTAGGTGCGGTTGTCGGTGCAACATACCCTGAGCAGGGTAAGATTCTTCGGAAGGTAATGCCAAAGAGCTTCATCCTCGTACCGGGCTACGGCGCACAGGGAGGCAAGGGGGCAGACCTTGTTCATTTCTTCAATGAGGACGGACTTGGTGCAATTGTCAATTCATCACGTGGAATCATCTGCGCATACAAGCAGGATAAGTACAAGGATATGGGCATCACAGCAGAGAATTTTGCAGATGCATCACGCAAGGCTGTTGAGGATATGATTGAGGATATCTCAGGAGCACTTGCAAATCGTTAATAAGTTATTCAGAAATTCAGAAAGCTTAAATATATTAACAAATGAAACCAGGGAGATAAAATGGCAGAGAAATTTGAGGAGATTGCAGTTGTAGTTGACCAGAGCTCACTCGGCAATGGCATCTACGACATCACACTTAAGACAGACAAAATTGCAAAGGCAGCAAAGGCGGGACAGTTTGTATCGGTTTACTCAAACGACAAGAGTAAGCTGCTTCCGCGTCCGATAAGCCTTTGCGGCATAAACAGAGATGATGACACCATTCGTCTTGTGTACCGTGTGACAGGTGAAGGCACGGGAACAGAGGAATTTTCAAAGCTTGTCAGGGGCGATAAGGTAAGGATTTTAGGACCTCTTGGAAACGGCTTTACAGTGCAGCCGGGAAAGAAGGCATTTCTTATCGGCGGAGGAATCGGAGTGCCGCCTATGCTGCAGCTTGCCAAGGATATAAATGCAGGCATTGTGCAGACATCAGGTGAAGAAAAAAATTCGGGACAGGCAGCAATGGAAGGTGCAGAAATTAAAACAGCAGTATGCGATATGAATATCGTCATGGGCTATCGCGATGAGAATACCTTCCTGCTCGATGAGTTTAAGGAACAGGCAGCTTCCTTTGTAGCTACAGAGGACGGCAGTGTCGGCACAAAGGGCAATGTCATTGATGCAATAAAGGAGAATGCTCTTGAGGCAGACGTGATTTATGCATGTGGACCTATGCCTATGCTTCGTGCACTCAAGGCTTACGCTGCAGAGCATGATATGGACTGCTTTGTATCAATGGAGGAGCGCATGGCATGTGGAATCGGTGCATGTCTTGCCTGCGTATGCAAGACAAAGGACAAGGATGCCCACAGCAATGTAAACAACAAGCGTATATGCAAAGAGGGTCCTGTTTTTGATGCGAAGGAGGTGGAGCTGTAATGAGCAATATGTCAGTAAAGGTGGCCGGCGTTGAGTGGAAAAATCCTGTTACAGTTGCATCCGGCACATTCGGCTCAGGCGCAGAGTACAGCGAGTTTGTTGATTTAAACAGACTTGGTGCAGTCACCACAAAGGGTGTTGCGAATAAGCCGTGGGAGGGTAATCCCACACCGAGAGTAGCTGAGGTGTACGGCGGCATGCTCAATGCAGTCGGACTTCAAAATCCAGGCATCGAGCTTTTCTTAAAGAGGGATATTCCTTTTTTAAAGCAGTTTGACACAAGGATTGTGGTAAATGTCTGCGGTCATTCGCTTGACGAGTATCTTGATGTGGTAAAGCGTCTTGCAGACGAGCCTATTGATATGATGGAAATAAATATCTCATGCCCGAATGTAAAGGAGGGCGGAATTGCCTTCGGAACAGATCCAAAGGGGGTTGAGACCATCACAAGCGAGATTAAAAAATATGCAAAGCAGCCTGTTATCATGAAGCTTTCTCCGAATGTCACAAGCATTGCAGAGATAGCAAGGGCAGCAGAGGCAGGCGGAGCTGATGCGGTTTCACTCATCAATACCATAACCGGCATGAAGATTGATATAAACAGAAGAAGCTTTGTGCTGGCAAACAAGACAGGCGGCATGAGCGGTCCGGCTGTGCATCCGGTTGCAGTGCGCATGGTTTACGAGACAGCACATGCAGTCAATATCCCGATTATCGGAATGGGCGGTATCACAAATGCTGCCGATGCCATAGAGATGATACTTGCCGGAGCTACGGCAGTTTCAGTCGGCACAGCAAACTTTGTGAATCCAAAGACCACAGAGCAGATAGTGGATGGCATCGCAGAGTACATGGACAGGTATGGAGTTAAGGATATTTCAGAGCTTGTCGGTGCGGTTGACAGATAGAGCATAAGGGATAGACGGAGGAGAAAATAATGATTCTGGCAGTAAAATACGTGCCTGCTATGTATGCCACAGTCTGGGCGCTTGTTCCACCTGTTGTGGCTATAGTTCTGGCACTTATTACAAAGGAGGTCTACAGCTCATTATTCGTCGGAATAGTGATCGGCGGACTGTTTTATGGAAATGTATTTCAGTCTGGTTTTTCGGCTGAGAGATCAGTGCTTCACATATTCGAGGACGGACTTGTCGGAGTGCTATCGGATTCGTACAATGTGGGAATACTGATATTTTTAGTCGTGCTCGGTGTCATGGTGAGCATGATGAACAAGGCAGGCGGCTCGGCGGCCTTTGGAGAATGGGCGAGTGAGCACATAAAGACAAGGATCGGTGCCCAGCTTGCAGCTATAATGCTTGGAGTGCTCATATTTATAGATGATTACTTCAACTGTCTGACAGTGGGAAGTGTGATGCGTCCTGTCACCGACAAGCATCAGGTTTCCAGAGCAAAGCTTGCATATCTGATAGATGCCACAGCAGCGCCTGTGTGCATCATCGCACCTATATCATCGTGGGCAGCCGCAGTCACAGGCTTTGTAAAGGGAGAGGATGGCTTTTCTATTTTCATAAAGGCCATTCCGTACAATTACTATGCGCTCTTTACCATTGTCGCCATGGTGACACTTGTTATCTTGCAGGTGGATTTCGGTCCGATGGCAAAGCATGAAGCCAATGCCCAAAAGGGCGATTTATTTACCACAGGAGACAGACCTTATGCAGAGTCAAAGCAGGATGTGATAAAGGGCAAGGGAAAGGTTATAGACCTTGTATTTCCTATACTGGTGCTCATAATAAGCTGCATCATAGGAATGATATACACAGGAGGCTTTTTTGACGGAAAAGGCTTTGTCGATGCGTTTGCAGGCAGCGATGCGTCGATTGGTCTTATGCTTGGAAGCTTTTTTGCACTGATAATCACCATATGCTTTTATTCAATCAGAAGGGTGCTAAGCTTTACGGATTGCTGTAATTCAATCCCTGAGGGCTTTAAGGCGATGGTACCTGCAATACTTATACTGACCTTTGCATGGACACTAAAGACCATGACAGAAAGCCTTGGCGCCAAGGAATTTGTCGCAGGCTTAGTGGGAGGCGTATCGGGACCACTCCTTGGACTGTTTCCTGCAATCATATTCCTGGTGGGAGCCTTCCTTGCCTTTGCAACAGGAACCTCATGGGGCACATTCGGTATACTCATACCGATAGTAGTAAACATCTTCTCAGGCACAAACCATACGATGATGATTATCTCAATCTCAGCGTGCATGGCAGGTGCAGTATGCGGAGACCACTGCTCACCGATATCCGATACAACCATCATGGCATCGGCAGGAGCCCAGTGCAACCACATGAACCATGTGTCCACACAGCTTCCGTACGCAGTGCTTGTGGCAGCCATATCATGCCTGACCTACATCATAGCAGGCTTTGTCAGAAATCCTGTAGTACCTTTTATCATAGGAGTGCTTATCCTGATTGGAACCTTTGTCGGAATCAAGTATATTACGAGAACCGATAAAGCAAATGAACAGGCGGAGTAGCCAAAGGGAGACCAAAAAGAGTTCTATTTTTCACAGACTTTGTGTCTGCGAATGATAGAACTCTTTTTTTATGGTAAGTTCGATACCGGACGGACGCCTGTGCAGTCGTCTGGTTGCTATCAATAAAATTTATAGCCCGCTAACAAATATTAATAACCCTAATTACATTTACAAAAATATCAATTAGTGGTAACATATCAATAACTTAGAAATCATATTTGAATGGTAGGAAATCCCAGCCGTACAAACTAAGCTCAAACTCATAACAAACTCAAAACAAACATTAACAAAAAAGAGGTAATATCAATGGCAAAAATTGCAAAGCAGCTCACTGAGCTGATAGGTCACACTCCACTTCTGGAGCTGACCAATTATGAAAAAGCCCTTGGGCTTGAAGCAAAAATCATAGCAAAGCTGGAGTATTTCAATCCACTTGGAAGTGTAAAGGACAGGGTGGCGGCAGCTATGATAGAGCAGGGCATAAAGGATGGAAAGATAAATCAGGACACAATAATCATAGAGCCGACAAGTGGCAATACCGGAATCGGACTTGCATTTGTGGCAGCCTCAAAGGGGCTTCACCTGATACTTATAATGCCTGATACCATGAGCGTTGAGAGAAGAAAAATAGTCACAGCGCTTGGCGCAGAGATAAAGCTCACACCGGGGCGTGAGGGCATGAAGGGTGCAATTGATGAGGCGCAGAGACTTAAAGAGCATTATGGCAATGCCTTTATTCCACAGCAGTTTGAGAATCAGGCCAATCCTGATATCCACAGAGCTACAACCGCTCAGGAAATCTGGGAGGATACAGATGGAAAGGTAGATATCTTTGTATCATCTGTCGGAACAGGAGGCACCTGTACAGGCACCGGGCTTGGATTGAGAGACCATAATCCTGATGTAAGGATAGTAGCTGTTGAACCAAAGAGCTCACCGGTACTCTCAGGCGGAAGACCGGGGCCTCACAAGATACAGGGAATCGGTGCAGGCTTTATTCCAAAGGTCATGCGCATGGATATAGTGGATGAGGTTATTCCGGTGGAGAATGAGGCCGCTTTTGACAAGGCAAGAGAGGTTGCAAAGAGCGACGGACTTCTCGTTGGCATATCCTCAGGAGCAGCAATATATGCAGCAACAGAGCTTGCGAAAAGACCTGAGAACAAGGGAAAGAATATCGTGGTGCTGCTTCCGGATACAGGAGAAAGATACCTGTCCACACCGCTTTTTACAGTAAACTAATGGTATATAAACTGACGGCATAAGCTTGCTTTGCCGGAAACTGTAACATGAAAAATGAGAAACATACATGAGAAACATACATAAATATACGGCAGCCCTGCTGTCGACAGTGATGATTCTGTCACTTCTTCTGACAGGCTGCTCAGGCAGGAAGGATGACGGCACAGTCACCATAACCAATGTGTCATATGATCCGACACGAGAGTTTTACGAGAAATACAACAAAATATTCGAGTCTTACTATGAGAGCGAGCACGGCAAAAAGATAAATGTGATTCAGTCACATGGCGGCTCGGGAGCACAGGCGCGCTCGGTTGTGGAGGGCTGTAATGCAGATGTTGTCACACTGGCACTTGAGCATGACATAGACCTGATACAAAATACAGGCTTAATTGATAAGGGCTGGATTGATGAGTTTTCTGACAGCTCGGCACCATACACATCAACAATCGTTTTACTTGTAAGAAAGGGCAATCCAAAGCATATAAGTGACTGGGATGACCTGGTGAAAAAGAATGTAGATGTGATTACGCCTGATCCAAAGAGTAGTGGCGGAGCCTGCTGGAATTTTCTTGCAGCGCTAAGCTATGCGAAGACAAATTATGACAGCCTGAAGGAACAGAAATCGTTTATGAAGAAGCTGTATGAAAATGTCACAATTATGGATTCAGGTGCGAGAGGCTCAACAACCACATTTGTGGAAAACGGTCAGGGAGATGTGCTCATAGCGTGGGAAAACGAGGCACTTACGACCATGGATTCATATCCGGGCAAGTATGAGATAGTGAATCCGTCAGTCAGCATCCTGGCGCAGCCGTCTGTTGCCATTGTGGATGATAATGTAAAGAGTAATGGAACAGAAGCTGCGAGTAAAGAGTACTTACAGTATCTCTACAGCGATGAGGCACAGAGGCTGATTGGAGAGAGTGGCTACAGACCAACCAATCAGGATATATTAAATCAGTTTTCCGACAAGTTTGATTTGAATATCAGGCTTTGGAGCATAGATGATTACGGCGGATGGGATGAAGCCTACAAGACATATTTCGATGATGGAGCAATGTTCGATGAAATTTACGGCAACTGATAAAACAGCAAAAAAGAAAACTAAATCAAAGAACATAAAGACCAGAGTTATACCGGGCTACCATCTTTCGCTTGGGATAGTGGTCACGATGCTTTCAGTCATCGTACTCATTCCACTGGCATCAGTGCTTGTGTATTCGCTAAAGATATCACCCGGTGATTTTGTGGCACTTATCATGAAGGAGAATGTGAGAAATGCCTTTATCACAAGCATCACCTCGTCATTTATCGCAGCGATTGTAAATGTGGTATTTGGACTCATCGTCGCATGGACACTTGTGAAGTACGATTTCCCCGGAAAATGGTTGCTTGACGGACTCATAGAGCTTCCGTTTGCACTGCCGACAGCGGTTGCGGGCATCACGCTTTCAAAGCTGTACTCGGGCACAGGCTTTTTTGGAAAGGGCCTAAGTAAGCTTGGAATAGATGTGGCTTTCACACAGGCAGGAATAGTTGTGGCGCTTGTTTTTGTAGGTATTCCCTTCGTGATCAGAGCAGTTCAGCCGGTACTGGAAAAGATGGATAATACATATGAGGAGGCAGCATATATGCTTGGTGCCACACCCTCTAAGACCTTTTTTAAGGTAATACTTCCGGAGCTTCGCCCGGCACTCTTAACAGGCTTTGGTCTTGCATTTGCCAGAGGCATAGGAGAGTACGGAAGCGTTATCTACATATCAGGCAACAGCGCAAAACACAGGACACAGGTGGTATCCTACGTCATCATGCAGAAGCTTAGCTATATAGATTACGCCAGCGCGACTGCCATAGCACTTGTGATGCTTGTTATATCATTTTTTCTGCTGTTATTTGTAAACATAGTGCAGGTTAAACAGTCACAGCGCACCAATTTGTTGTAGAGCGCTGCATATAAATTAAATGCGATGAACACAAACCAGAAAGGAGCACAATACGATGACCGAACAGGTAAGGCTTGAAAGAAGAAAAAAGATTACAAAGATAATACTCATCACTGTAACAGTGCTCTTCATATTTGTCATGCTTGTTGTTCCGCTTTTTTCTGTGATGGCAAGCGCCTTAAAGGAGGGGCTTGGATTCTATCTGAAAGCAATCTCCACAAGCTATGTGCTTTCGGCACTAAAGGTGACTCTGATAGCAACAGTCTTTTCGGTAGCTGTAAATACCTTCTTTGGAATATGGACAGCATGGCTTTTGACCAGGTTTTCGTTTAAAGGAAAGCAGGTGCTTGCAACACTCATTGATATACCTTTTTCGATTTCTCCGGTCATCGTAGGACTTGCATATCTTATGACCTTCGGACGACTTGGGTGGTTTTATCCGGTTATCAGATGGTTCAATGAGATATTCGGCACGAATGTGAGAATCACCTTTGCAATACCGGGAGTTGTGCTTGCTACGATATTTGTCACGTTTCCGTATGTGTCAAGGGAAATTATACCGGTGCTCAATGCAGAGGGAAAGGATGAGGAAGAAGCCGCAGCGCTGATGGGAGCATCCGGCTTTACGATATTTCGGAAAATAACACTTCCGCAGATGAAGTGGAGCCTGATTTATGGAATCATACTTTGTACGGCGAGAGCCCTCGGCGAGTTTGGCGCGGTAAATGCGCTTTCGAAGACAAGAGGCGAGACATTTACACTGCCGCTTGAGATTGATGCCTTGTATATGTCGGGCACAGACAGCTCGATAACATCGGCATTTGCTGTATCGTCGATACTGTTAATTATTGCATTAATCATTCTTTTTGCAAGAAATATAGTTGAGCATAAATTTAAGAAATTACACTGAGATTTATGGGAAATATGATTTACACTAATAAAATCTGCTGCATGGGAAAAGCAGGAAGGAGATAACGTATATGTACGTTGAGATGAAAAATATATACAAAAAATACGGAGACTTCCTGGCATCCGATAATGTGAGCTTTGGAGTGGAAAAGGGAAAGCTTGTGGCGCTGCTTGGTCCGTCCGGCAGTGGCAAGACAACACTTCTTCGTATGATAGCAGGGCTTGAGACGCCAAATTCAGGTGACATATATATAGATGGAAAGCGAGTGAATGATATTCCGGCCTCGAAGAGAGGCATAGGCTTTGTGTTTCAGAACTATGCGCTGTTTAGATACATGACAATATACGACAATGTGGCATTTGGGCTGGAGCTTCAGAAGATGCCGAAAAAGCTCATAAAGGAGCGTGTTACCAAGCTTCTTGAGATGACAGGCTTATCGGGGCTTGAAAAGAGATATCCGAATCAGCTTTCCGGAGGACAGCGTCAGAGAGTGGCATTTGCAAGGGCGCTGGCGCCGAATCCACAGGTGCTTTTACTGGATGAGCCATTTGCCGCGATAGATGCAAAGGTGCGAGGTGAGCTTCGTACCTGGCTGAAGGAGCTGGTCGAAAAGCTTGGAATCACAAGCATTTTCGTCACACATGACCAGGATGAGGCTGTTGAGGTGGCAGATGAAATCATTATCACAAACCACGGCACGATAGAGCAGATGGGTACACCTCTTGAGATATACAAGTCGCCTGATACACCTTTTGTGGCGCAGTTTATAGGACACACCACAGTCGTTGAAAATTATGACAGGCTAAAGGGCTTTGACAGGATAGAAAATGCCGACAAGGCGGTAATCAGACCTGAGTTTATCAAGATATCAAAGAGCGGCAACTTAGACCGCTATCAGTCAGCGGCAGAGGAGGGCATCGTTACAGATGTGGTATTCAGAGGAAACAGGATGGATATCACAGTCAGCATAAACGGCATCGAGGTGGTCGGCGAGCGCTCACTTGAAAAGGACCTGATAGCAGTCGGCGAGAAAGTACATGTGCTGATTTACAGGCTGTATATATTTGATGAAGAGAAAACATACCTGATGGAAAACAGCGAGATGCAGGAGCAGGATGTATTCTACATTTAGATATAGGAATAGTTTAAAGCTTGTGATTGAAAGAGGAAGCAGAGGGAGATAAATGAAGATAGAAAACAAAAAAATCCTACACACGGACATCCTCATAATAGGAGGTGGCACGGCGGGCTGTTATGCAGCGCTCACCATCCGTGAGAAATCGGATTATTCGATTATAATTGCAGAGAAAGCGAACATAAAGCGAAGCGGATGCCTTGCAGCAGGTGTCAATGCGATAAATGCATACATAGTAAAGGGCAGGAAGCCTGAGGACTATGTAGACTATGCAAAAAAGGATGCTGACGGCATAGTAAGGGAAGACTTACTCATGACTATGTCCGAGGGCTTAAATCGTGTGACGGACAAGATGGAAAAGCTTGGACTTGTCATATTAAAGGATGAAAACGGTGAGTATGTAGCAAGAGGAAACCGAAATATCAAGATAAACGGCGAGAACATGAAGCCGCTTTTGGCAGAAGCTGTATCAAAGCTTACGGACTGTACAGTGATAAACAGAATCAATATCACGGACTATATAGTTGAGAACAACACCATAAAGGGTGCATACGGATTTTCAATCGAGGATGCGACAGCCTATGAAATCAGGGCTAAAAAGGTGCTCTGTGCTACAGGCGGAGCGGCCGGTTTATACAGACCAAACAATCCGGGATTTTCAAGACACAAGATGTGGTATCCTCCATTTAATACAGGCGCAGGATATGCGATGGGCATAAGAAGCGGAGCTGAGATGACCACCTTTGAGATGAGATTTATCGCACTCAGATGCAAGGACACAATCGCACCGACCGGAACAATTGCACAGGGAGTCGGGGCAAAGCAGGTCAATTCACTTGGAGAGGTTTACGAGACAAAATACGGCCTTACCACATCAGAGCGTGTATACGGAACGGTCATGGAAAATCTTGAGGGAAGAGGTCCTTGCTACTTAAGGACAGAGGGCATCTCTCCACAGCAGGATGAGTCATTAAGAAAGGCATATCTTAACATGGCACCAAGCCAGACACTCAAGTGGGTGGAGGCAGGTAAGAATCCAAGTGAGCAGAATGTGGAGATAGAGGGCACCGAGCCGTATATCGTAGGTGGGCACACAGCGAGCGGTTACTGGGTAAATACCGAGCGTGAGACTACAATCCACGGACTCTATGCCGCAGGAGATGTGGCAGGCGGATGTCCGCAGAAATATGTTACAGGAGCCATGGTGGAGGGTGAAATCGCAGCGATAGATATGATATCAAAGCTTGATGCAGATACCGCTGCGAGAAGTTTGGACACGGCAGCCTTCGATGAGAAAAAGGCACTTGAAGCAAAAGCTTCAGAGTACGACCATTTCCTCACAAAAAGATCTCAGATGTTTACAACAGAGGCTATAGAGGAAGCCATGCAGAAGGTCATGGACAACTATGCAGGCGGTATTTCCACACATTACCAGTTCAACGGCAAGCAGCTTGCGCTGGCAAAGGAAAAGATAAATCATCTGATAGAGCTGACCGGTGATTTATATGCATCGGATATGCATGAGCTTATGTTCATATATGAGCTTAAGGAGAGGCTTATGGTATGTCTTTCGGTCATAGCACATCTTGGTGCGAGAAAGGAGACCAGATGGCACAGCTTTGCCGAGAATCTGGATTATCCCGACAAGAGTGATGACTGGATGAAATACGTCAATTCCAAATACGAAAATGGGCAGCTTCACATGATTTACAGAGAGCTTGTCGGAAGGGAGGCGCGTTATGAGCATAATGATTGATAAAGCAAAGTGTAAGGGCTGTGGCATGTGTACAAGTGTATGCCCGGGAAGTCTGATATATCAGGACTCAGAGAAAAAAGCCTTTATCAAATATCCTAAGGACTGCTGGGGCTGTGCCTCATGCATCAAGGAATGTCATTTTGGCGCTATTGCTCTTTATCTTGGAGCAGACATAGGAGGCATGGGAAGTCTCATGACAGTAAAAAGCACGCCGGATACGCTGACCTGGGATATCAAAAAGCGCGACGGAAGCAAGGAAGAGATTCTTATCAACAAGAAGGAATCCAATAAATATTAAAGAAAAGGATGGTAACAGACATGGGTGAATTATCACATCTTGACGAACTCGAAGCAGAGGCAATATACATAATACGTGAAGTAGCCGCAGAGTGCGAGAAGCCGGTTATGTTGTACTCAATTGGAAAGGACAGCTCGGTAATGCTTCATCTTGCAATGAAGGCATTTTATCCGGAGAAGCCGCCATTTCCGTTTTTACATGTAAATACAACCTGGAAATTCCATGAGATGATAGAATTCAGAGATCGCATTGCTAAGGAAAAGGGCATCGAGATGCTTGAATATATAAATCAGGATGGCGTAAAGCAGGGCATCAATCCATTTGACCACGGCTCAGCATACACAGATATCATGAAGACACAGGCGCTCAAGCAGGCGCTTGACAAATACGGCTTTACGGCAGCGTTTGGCGGCGGCCGAAGAGACGAGGAGAAATCAAGAGCCAAGGAGCGAATCTTCTCCTTCAGAAATGAAAACCACGCATGGGATCCAAAGAACCAGCGCCCGGAGATGTGGAAGCTCTACAACTCCAGAATCAAAAAGGGCCAGGAGGTACGAGTTTTCCCACTGTCAAACTGGACAGAGAAGGATATCTGGCAGTATATAAAGAGAGAGAATATCGAGATTCCTTCACTTTACTTTGCAAAGGAAAGACCTGTTGTATACAGAGACGGCAACATCATCATGGTAGATGACGACAGAATGAAGCTTCGTCCGGGTGAGAAAATCCAGATGAAGAGTGTACGTTTCAGAACACTCGGCTGCTATCCACTGACAGGTGGTGTTGAGTCGACAGCGGATACACTTGATGAGATTATTGATGAGACACTCAGTGCTGTTTCCTCAGAGAGAACCACCCGTGTCATAGACAACGAGGCGGCAGGCAGCATGGAAAGAAGAAAGAGGGAGGGATATTTCTAAAATGAGCGGATTACTTAAATTTATTACATGCGGAAGCGTGGACGACGGAAAATCAACTCTGATCGGACATATATTATACGATTCAAAGCTGCTCTATGCAGATCAGGAAAAGGCATTGGAGCTTGACAGTAAGGTCGGAAGCCGTGGCGGCGCCATCGACTATTCACTCCTCCTCGACGGACTGATGGCAGAAAGAGAGCAGGGAATCACAATCGATGTGGCTTATCGTTACTTCACAACAGATAAGAGAAGCTTTATCGTGGCAGATACACCGGGCCATGAGGAATATACAAGAAACATGGCTGTAGGTGCATCCTTTGCAGACCTTGCGGTAATTTTAATAGATGCAAAGCAGGGCGTATTGGTTCAGACAAGAAGACACGCAAGAATCTGCGCGCTCATGGGAATCAACTACTTTGTATTTGCTGTAAACAAGATGGATCTTGTAGGCTACGACGAGAAGCGTTTCGATGAAATCACAAAGCAGATTGTTGAGCTTACAAAGGAGCTTGAACTCAAAAATGTAGTAATCATTCCTGTTTCTGCAACAGAGGGTGACAATGTCACAACAAAGTCTGAGAATATCCCATGGTACAAGGGACCTGCTCTTTTATCATACCTTGAGGATGTTGACATAAAGGATGAGAACGAGGAAGAGGGCTTTTACATGCCTGTACAGAGAGTCTGCCGTCCTGACCACACCTTCCGTGGATTCCAGGGCCAGATAGAGGCCGGAGAGGTAAAGGTGGGCGATGAAATCACCACACTGCCAAGCAATGAGACAGCCCATGTAAAGAGCATCCATGTGGGTGATAAGCTAAGCGATAGCGCATTTACAGGTCAGCCGGTTACAATCCAGCTTGACAGAGAGGTGGACGTATCAAGAGGCTGCGTGCTCACAATCGATTCAGGAGCAAAGGTGGCTTCATCTATCACAGCTACAATACTCTGGATGGATGACGATGAGCTCTTTAAGGGAAAGAATTTCTTCTTCAAGCTAGGTACCAAGTCAATACCGGGCATCGTAACAGAGATAGAGCATACCATCGACGTAAACACAGGTGAGGAAAAGCCTGCCGACAAGCTTAAAAAGAACGAGATAGCAGTTGTAAAGATTGCATTCTCGGACAAGATAGTCTGCGATAAGTTCAAAAATCACAAGACACTCGGTGAGTTCATCTTAATCGACCGTGTGACGGATATGACATCTGCCTGTGGTGTGGTTGAAGAGGTACACACAGAGGAAAGCGGCCTCTATGAGGGCAGAGTAGACAGAAACGTAAGAGCTGCAATCAAGGGCCAGAAGGCAATCACCGCCGTATTCGTAGACGGAGTGGATGGTGTAAACCGCGGCTTTGTGGAGGATGTCGAGAAAGCCTTAAATATAGACGGACGCCATACTTATCTCTACGCACCAAAGGAGGGTGAGGACTTCGTAAATGTAGTCAAACACCTAAGCCATGCAGGAATACTCGTACTTCTGCTCATCAGCCAAAAGCAGGAGAAGGAGCTTGCAGCCGACAAAGTTGAGTTCACAAAGGACTGGAACAAAAACGGCAGAGATGTGGACAAGGCTGCGGAGTTTATCAAAAAGCAGTCAGTATATGACGGCGTGATCGTAAACACAAGTGAGTATATCTAATAAAAAGGGTACTTGATTTCTCAAGTACCCTCATGTATAATCTACTTAGAAAGTGAATCGGATATGACTCCGATTTGCCCTCAGTGTTAAAATGTTATAAGAATAGCATCCTAAACTTTGGACGGTGTGGGATGCTATTTCTTTTTATTATTATGATTGTCTATGTATGACAGAGCCGCAAAAACAACTAATATTTCCACGTTGAAAAGCACGCCCCAATGTGGTAAAATTGACAAAGATAATTTAAAGAAAAACACACAGGAGGATTAACATACAATGGAAAGCTACAAGAGCGAATTTATAGATTTCCTACCTGCTCCTTTATCTTAACCCTTGTGAATGCCCTCAAATGCTTGATTTTACAGGCTTTGAGGGCATTTTTAATTTGAGAGGAAACTATCGTAACTTATCATAAAATGGTGTAATTTGATGAAAAAAGTGTGTAGTAAAGTGTGTAGTAATTCGTAGGAAGGATACGCTAAATATCAAGAGTGGCAGTTGATTCGTCCATGTGTTTGTAGAGATACAGATGCATGGACTTTTTTATTTTGGTTACCGGCACAGATGCCGGAGAAAGAGAGGATTATATGACAGAGAAGATTAGAGAATACAGTATGAACGGAGCACTGATTATCGGTGTGGATAATGGCTACGGAAATATGAAAACAGCCAGAAGATGCTTTAAGACAGCAATTGCAAAGTATGACAGCGCACCTGTGTTAAGCAGAGATTATATCGAGTACGATGGTGGATATTATGTCATTGGAGAGGGAAGAAAGGGTTTTGTGGCAGATAAGCAGACTGATGACGACAATTATATGCTGACACTTGCGGCTATTGTAAAGGAACTGGAAGCAAGAGGAATGACAGACTCTGTAAACAGGGCAAGGATTCATCTTGCAGTTGGGCTTCCTCTGAAATGGGTGCAGGCACAGAGGGAGGACTTTAAGAGATATATGCTTAGAAACAGCAGTGTGGAGGTCGGCTATAAGGACAGACTTTATTGTATTGAGTTTGCAGGATGTACGGTTATGCCGCAGTGTTACTCGGCAGTGACAGAGAATCTGAAGGATTTTGCAGGTGTAACGCTTCTTGCAGATATTGGAAACGGTACCATGAATCTGATGTATCTGAATAACGGTAGACCAATGGAAAGCAAGGCATGGACCGAGAAGCTTGGTGTGTTCCAGTGCTTTCAGAAGATTCACAATATGGTGCAGGACAAAACGGGAGACAATCTTATGGATGATGTAATTGATAATATTCTCCGTAGCGGAAAGATTGAACTGCCGGATCCCCATGCATCACTCGTGGAAAAGGCTATTTGTGACTATGTGGAGGAGATTTTTCAGAAGCTTCGTGACCATGAATATAATGAGAAGCTGATGAAGGTTTACTTCATGGGTGGCGGAGCAAGGCTGGTTGAAAATTTCGGCGAGTACAATCCTGAAAATACAGTCTTTAACAATGATATCAGGAAAGAGCAGGCAGAAGGTAGGTGAGGCAATATGACAAAGCACTACAGGAATCACAACATCCGTTTCAATATGACGGATGAGGGAGGCGTGCAGGCGTGGGAACGCCTGCATTCCGCTGAAGTGGAACAGGACTTTAAGTCGCAGAATGCTTTTGTGGTGGCTGCGATTAATGATTATTATGAAAGGCATCTTGCCAAGAAAAACGATCCATATCTGGAGAGTCGGGAAAAGGAAGATGCCTTTGCAGACAGACTGGTGCAGACTGTGGAGCAGAAGCTTCTTTCAAATCTTCCGGCACTTGCAGCCATGTATCAGATGCAACAGCAGGCATTTTTTCAGGCGGGACTGCAGGCTGGTGGGATAATGCCTTATCCGTATCAGCAGGGAAATCCGGGAGCTGAGGCATCGGTGGGGGTAAAGCTAGTTACGGAACCGATACAGGGCAGTGAACAACCGATAGAAGTTGTAAAGCAAGAACTGTCGGAGCCAGAAGAGAATGAGTTTCTGGATTACTCGTTTGGTGTGTAAATTATGGATTCGTGTTGATTTTCAATTGATAAAAGAAGAAGTGGCATGATATAATTAACCACACAATGAGTGTGTGAGATAAAGGTTCAGATACCACTTCGAACGGTGGAAGAGTGGGAAGCGGGTCGAAGAAAGCCTCCTGAATATATTCCACGGTTGAAAAAGTATCAGATTATGTATGAACAGCAATTTGGGAAGCAAAACAAGAAGGAACACGATGATACTGTTTGAGGTCACAGTTTGTGACCTCAAAAGAAGGGAGAGGTGGAAGAAGATATCTGCCATATGTTTTTACAGAACAAGGTATTGCAATGCTTTCTGCGGTGCTGAGGAGTGATATTGCAATACAAGTCAGTATCAGGATAATGGAAACATTTGTTGAAATGCGTAAATATATGGCAAACACGTCACTTTTGTATGATCGCATGAATGCAATAGAAGAAAGACAGATAACTTATCAAAATGAAACAAATGAGAAATTTGATAAAGTATTTGCATATATTTCTGACCACGAAGAATCACAGCAGAAAATCTTTTTTGATGGACAGATATATGATGCGTTTAGCTTACTGATAGATCTGGTAGCTAGTGCAACGAAAAGTCTTGTATTGGTCGATAATTATGTCGATGTGGGAACTTTAAATATTCTGTCCAAGAAGAAAGAGAATGTATCGGTAACGATTTACACAGTTAGAAAAACCAGATTGTCAGAAAAAGATATTGAAACTTTCAATCAACAGTATCCCAAACTTGAAGTGAACTACACAGGTGTATTTCATGACAGGTTTTTAATCATTGATGACAAAAAAGCGTATCACATTGGTGCATCATTAAAAGATGCAGGAAAGAAATGTTTTGCTATAAGCTTATTAAACGATTCTGGTGTGATATATGATATTTTACAGAGGCTGGATATAGAAACAGAAGAAAACGAATCATAAAGAGGGATAATGACTTGGGGTGGGTAACACCCAAGTCCCCCCCAAGTCACCCCCCCCAAGTCTAACAGACTGATATTACAGAAAGAATTCTATTGTTTTGTAATGAGGGTAGAAGCAAGAAGGATATAGCCGATGATAATCAATTCAATTATCCAAGTAAACATCGGCTACATTCCCGGGTACAATTGCAGTAAAGACAGAAAGACACACCATCTACAAAGGGGATGGTGTGTCTTTCTGTCTGGGGGTCTCGGGGGCGTAGCCCATGAGCAGGTAGCACCGATGGCGCATCGGAAAGGGAATAGAAGATTTCAATAAGTAGTAGAGATGTGAAAAAAAGCAGTCCGAAGCGGTAAGCGAAGGGCTGCTTTTGTCTGTCTGACGGAGTCTTTTTTCCGTCAGGCAGACCTGTGGGGATGATGTGCCCTGCTGACGAAGCATCGCTTACACAAAGGCTACGAAGAAATACCAAGACGGATGCAGATGATAGCGGTTCTTATGGACAGTATAGCTATAACAGATACAGTTTAGACAACATCTGCAACCAAATGGCTACAAAGCAGAGCAACAGTAGAACCACAACAGGGGCATGACACTGCAATTTACCGGTGCAGACCACAATTTCTATTAGTATGTAGCCATAATCCGGTGCAATCGTAGCCAAAACACAATAACTGAAAATACCAAAAAATGAAGCCATGAAACAATTGGAAGAAAAGGCAGCAATGCCAATTCAACCAATGAGTTTTGTGGCTTTTTTTACAGATAAAAAGAAGGAGGACACTATGGGGAAACGAACAAGAGACGAGGTAATCTATTCTCGTGTGGATTACCGTGTAAAACAGGAATTTGAATCACAGATGAAGGAGAGCGGATATAAGACTTCCGCTGATTTCATCGACTATCTGCTCCGGGGCAACAAGGACAGGCAGATTGACGGGACAACATTAAAGCAGTTTATGGAGGTCATGAATGAGGTCTGCTACGAACTGAAAAAGCAGGGAGTCAATATCAACCAGCTGGCAAGGAATATCAATGCCTATCCGGATTTGATATCCATGACAGCATTTGAACCGTTCCAGAGAGTATTCCGGCGGTTGGAAGACTCAGTATTAAAACTATATGAAAAGGTGGTGAGTTAGATGGCAGTATATGGAAATGTCAATGTAAAATATGCTCCATGCAAGTCTGTGGCACAGCTTCACAGTGCTGCAGATTATATTCTGGGGAAGAAGAAGGAACAGCTAAGTTCCAGTGTTATCAAGACAAAGTCGGAGTTATATAATGCTTTTGGCTGCAATCGGGATAACTTTGCAAACAGTGTCCTTATGACAAGGAAAATGCATCAGAAGAAGTATAGCCGGTTCTTCCCGCGGGACATTCTGGCACAGAAGCTATCAATATCCTTTCATCCGGAGGACAATGATAAGCTGACTTATGCAGAGGCTTACAAGATGGCAGAGGACTTTGCTCGTGAGTTCTTCTGGAAAAAGGGATTTGAGGTATTGTTTGCGGTTCATGTGGATACGGAGCATGTTCACGTGCATTTTCTGGTAAATAACTGTAATCAGAAGGATGGTTCTTCCTTTCGGAGAGGTCCGAAGGAGCTGGTGGAAATGTCGGAATATTTTGGAGAACAGTGCAGGAGCCGGGGCTTGACACACTCTGTCCGTGACAGCTTCTACAATCCGGATAAGACCAGGGAGGAACGCACCTTAGCGGAAAATCATATGCAGAAAAGGGGAAAACTTTCTTTCAAGGATGAAATGCGTGTGTATATCAGACTTGCCATGAATGATCCGACCACGCAGAACATTCATGATGTGGTGAATATGTTAGAAAGAACCTATCATATGAATGTAAGGCTGAAAGGTAATACCATTAGCTATGCCCTTCCCTATCGTAGCAGTAATGGAGGCAAGGTAAAGGCAGTACGAGGCAGTAAGCTTGGTAAGCGATTCACGGTTGCAGGCATCAGGGAGTATATGAAACAGAAGGAAAAAGAGGATTGGTTTGATTATCCAAGGCAGGAGCAGGACATCGAGCATTCCAGTCAGTCCATGAAGGATTATCCCAGATGGGAAGAGGATGAGGAGGAAGTGAAGGAGTCTGCTTCTAAGGCTAAAAAGCAGATACCAACACAGGAGTCACAGCCGACCAGAAAACCGGATGTTTCTGTATATGAGGCATATGACGAGTTTCAGGAAAAACATGAGATACCGGAGAATGACGAGTCTTTCTTTTATGGTGCTGCATTTGATGACTTCAATAAAGAGTGGCAGGGACTTGATGCAGGCGCAGGCTCGGTAAGTACTGAGTTTGGCACAACAAATAACTCAACCGACGCAGAACCATATAATGAGGATGAGTTAGACGAATTACTTGATAACAATTCGTCAACGGTGCCGGTTCAAAATAAGCCGTTTCCATCTCCAGCAGAATACCGCAAGCTCTCTCTGGAAAAACGTGCTAAACTTCTTCCGCCACCTTCTGATGACCGAATTGAAGAACTAAAGAAGTATCAGGACAGAATGGGATATACCGAAGAATCCATGCGGAGTATGCGTTACAAGATGTCTGTATATGATGATTTTACCGAGGAATATGATTATCGTGTGAAATACAACAGAAATCATTCTTCAGAGGAGCAGCTAAAAGCACAAGCGGAACAGCAGATAATCACACCGGTTCGTAGACGTGGGCGTGGCAGATGACAAGGCTTTGATTGCCTTTCAAACTCACTTTCGGTAAGAAAAACTCCATTGCACATAAAATGATTTTGAGCTATAATTTTAATGGATTTTTGTATGAAAGGCGGGTATGATATATTACCAAACATTATGCTGGTAGGAGCAGAGCAAGAGTTATCACAGACGGGAAAAGAACACCGTTTGAAAGAAGCTATTGCCCCCGTAGCGGAAAAGTATGATTATATCATTATAGACACGCCGCCCTCTTTGGGTGTGTTGACCGTAAACGCATTTACGGTGGCAGGTGATATTCTGATACCGACCACAGCGGGCATATTTGCCACAACAGGAATTAACCAGCTTAACGAAACAGTAAGGAGCGTACAGCGGTACTGCAATCCTAATGTAAAGATAACGGGTATTCTGTTTACAAGGTTCAATCCGAGAGCAAACATCAGCAAGCAGATAAAGGAACTTACGGAACAGTTGAGCGAGTACATTTCTGCACCGATATATAAGACCTATATTCGGTCAGCGGTAGCGGTAGAGGAAGCACAGGCAAACAGAACAGATATATTTGAGTATGCGGAGAAGTCCACCGTATCAGAGGACTATAAAGCCTTTATAGAGGAATTTTTGAAAGGAGAGGTAGAGAGTAATGGCAGGAAAGGCAAAATTTGACCAAGAAGCGGCGTTTAAGTCGATTATAGGTGCAGGAGCAAGCGAGGGTTCAGAGAAGCCAGTGGCAAAAGGCAGACCAAAAGCGGAGTGGGAAACAAAGAAGCCCATAAAAAAGCGTGTGAGCATTGGAACGAGGGTGGCTTAGCAAAGGTTTGGATAGATAAGGACGGGTATCTTTGTATCGAATATGAAAGCGGCGAATGGTGGCACTACAACGATAAAGGAGAGTGGTGGTAGATGAAAGTAGGAAAGTATCAGATAGGACGTTTCCATGCGATTATTCGCAAGGAATACGCAGACGGAAGTGTTGACTATTGGCAGGGATATAAGACATTATTAAATGAAGAATGAGGTGAAGAGAATGAATAAGAAACAAAAGAAAATATTTTTTTTGTGTTTGTATGATTTTTTTCTGTTTTTAATTGTTACTATATATTTATTGAAGCAGAAATCACCATATGAATATTTGAAAGAACAAAAAGGAATGACAGCACAAACTACTGCAAATGAATGTTTGGAAGAAATTCGATTCGACAATAAATATATAGTGTTTTTCATAAATGAGAATGGAAATCTATCATGTGCAGTTATGAAGAAGAAGATATTTTCTTATGAAATATTAAGAATTAGTGGAGAACTATCACAGAGCAAGAATAGTAAAAATTATTTATTTAGTTCATACGAAGATAATGGATATAAATGGATTGATTGGGGTGTGATAAATGATAGTGATATTGAATCAGTATTATCTAATGATAACAAGATGAATATTATTGATAATTTGCAGTATTCATTTAGAATATGTTGGATTATTGGAAACGGAGAAGAGAATACGCCACCAGAGCATGAAGAAATAAAAATAGGTAGTTCAATTTGAACTACCTATTTTTTATGGTTAGTTTAATAATATATTCCGGTAATATTGCAAACTAAAGACCATTGATTTTTTACATTACTTAATGTAAATCCAGCCGAAACGCTATCACTTCCTACATTCATAGAAACACTACCTGTTGTTTTTTGATAGGTATGAATATATTTTAAGACAGCTTCTGCCGTGTTACCATTTCCAGTCATAGTATTCTTTTTGATATTAATAGTTGCATTTATATTTTTATTATAATTTGCAAAATGGTCTTCAAAAAGACTTTCTTCAAAAGACCATACTCTTCCACCGTTTGCGATAGAGTCAACCATTGTAGGATAAGTGACTTTTCCAGTTAAATCAGTCGCCGAGCATGAAGATGAATTTGTAGTAAATAAACCAGACCAAGTAATTCCCATAAAATCTTTACCTATGGCTGGATTTTTTTCTGAACTTGTAAAAGCCCCAAAGTCCCAATTTGCGTTTCCATTTAATTTACATGAGACGCTTTTTCCAGAGATAGATTGAGAACCAGAAAAAGTAAGTGTTAATTTTCCATAGGTTCTTTTAGCAGCACGACTTGTAGACATTGTGTTAATGTTGGAGAAATTATCAATACCAATATTTTCAACTTCGTCTTTAGATAAAAGACGACTATTAGAAACATAAATATCTTCATTTTTATCGGTAGCAAGAGTTTCTTCTACAAAAACTGTTGCTGTTATCGTATCAAGTTGCTTTGATTCGTTGTTAAGTGAATAGTTATTAGGTGCAGGTGATGTTTCTGTTACAATATAAGCATCTGGAAATTCTGGGGAGTAAATTATATTGTTAGTTTTTGTTACAGTATCATTTGAGATATTATTAGATTCTTTTGCAAATGTCGTTGTAGACATTCCCATAACCATAACAGCAGTAAGTGCAAGATTTACAAGTTTCTTAAAATGTTTTTTCATCATAGGCAATACCTCGCTTTCTTTGAAAAATCAATGGTTTACATAAGTCATCATTGCATATTGTCAATATTTTGTCATGTAAAAAATGAAAAATTCTGTAAATTTATAAACGCAATAATGATATAACAGAAAAATGTGATTGTACTTGCATTGTCAAGATAATTATTTAATAGGAATATTGATAATAAATTATATATAATATATAATTTATAATTTATGTATAGTAAATATGAAATAAGTTATTTATTTAAAGAAAGAGGAAAGGGAGTGAAGCTGAACGAGAGATTACTTTTTAATCATTTTTTTAATAGTGGTGCTGGTTCTGCTTCTTCCGTTTATCCTTTGGTGGAAGCACAGGCACAAAGAAACAGATAGAAAGGGGAACAGTAAAATGTAATAGGGTGAATGATTATAGCAAAAAGACCAGTATCAATATATGATTTTAAGGCTTTCGGGGCTGCCATTAAAGCCGCGAGAAACGAATACGGAGAAAGTCGCAAAAAAGTAAGCGACGAGTTATATATCTCCCCGCGCTATCTTGCGAATATCGATAACAAAGGACAGCAGCCGAGCCTACAAGTTTTCTATGACCTCGTTACCCGTTATGCTGATATTTGGGTGTGTTCTGACTATATGTATCATTGTTATGGCAATACCTAATGCGTGCTGATTAGTATTTTTTTATATTGCTCCGCAAGCTCTTTCTTTCCCCATCTCATATACAAACTATACAAATAACGAGCAGTACTTTTGGAATAATCATTATCAGGGTTCTCGTTCATAACAGCATGAAAGACGGCATCTGCGTTAAGCAGGTGCTGTTCTGCTATCACAGGCTGAGAACGGGTATAAGCAATGACACCACGATAGAACTCGCACATACCATAATCAAGGTTATTTCTACCCATAACTTCATCAATGGTGGATTCACAGAAATCAATAATTTCCAGAGCAGAATCATATTCCTTATTCTGCACCAGCATGTTAGCAAGTGAGAGTGTCTGCTGCAGGGTATCATTATTTTCTATCAATCCAAGACTGGCATATTCACTGCGTACTGCGAAAGCTGTCTTTAATTCTGTTACAGCTTCTTCACGTTTCTTCCGGAACAGATAAGCAGTAGAGAGGTTGTTGTGCAGGTTTGAAAGCAGATTGGCGGAACGGGCATCCGCAGTATTGGTCTTATGGTAATTTTCCATGAGGGCAATCGCCTTTTTATATTTCTTAATGGCATTATCATATTCCTTGCGTGGGAACAGAAGCTGTGCTTTGTAATCTAATAATAATGCTTTGTCACAGGCAGAAATGTGGTTGGTTTCTTGCGTAATATCTGGTGTGCCTGATTTATCTGAATTATACGATTTACTCGTTTCATCCGACTTGCCCGAATCATTCATAAGATTCATCACATATTCTATACGTTCTACCAGCTCCGACAGATAATCGGTATCCAGATATTTGTCAAAGTAAGGGTACATATCCTGTAAGAACAGTAGATAGTAAGCCCTGTTATCTAGGATGATGTGTCTGTTGATGCTTTTCAGACATTCCATGACAGTCACCGGTCTTTTTACATCCAGACCGTGAGCAAGGCAAATCAAATGCAGGTGATTTAACATCACATGGCAGTCTGATACGGTTGGAATGGTCTCTGCGATTGCCACTTCCTGAATGAGAGGATGGAGTGCAATCGTCTTATTTTCGGTATCTTCACTGATAATGCCATAGCGTATCAGCTCATTAACATTTTTGAGAGAATCCAGTTCCAGCCACATTTTGAACGCACTTTTATAAACTCCTGATACCGGCAGGAGTGAGAGGTTACGGAGGATATCAATACTGTCCTCATTTAATCTATTAAGCTTCATCAACATGCGAAGGTGTCCTATCATACTGGCATAGGAGAATTCATCATCCTTGAATACCTCGATTTCTTCCATGTTCTGCCCGATACCGCAGGAACGCAGCTCCTGTAACAATTCTTCCGGTTCCATGCCGCTGGCTTCTAAGGTAAGAGCAGCCATGCAGACAGTCAGGGTATGACAGTTCACTTCTTCTATAATGGCAGACACACTGTCCGGATCACGTTTTGCAGAAGGACAATGCTTGTAGAACAGTTCTGTCAGCTCTTTTTCTTTATCCAATTCTTTTATTTCTATAGAATCATAATTCTTAAGTCTGCATCTGCTGGTAATCAATAGCTGCATATCATTCTTCATCAGTTCCTTTAAGAAGGGTTCGTCCTTTGGAAGCACATTGAAGTTGTCCAGAATCAGCAGTGTATCTGTGTGGAGTTTCTGCATCACCTTATAGTGATTCTGAAAACGGAC